>Ga0137412_10001845_pt1 | contig 16603 bp, 15 predicted proteins | sample CZODoug2_1_16fun_FD_122160 | JGI IMG/M metagenome (GOLD analysis project Ga0137412, IMG submission 122160) | Vadose zone soil fungal communities from Angelo Coast Range Reserve, California, USA - CZODoug2_1_16fungal (Hybrid Assembly) | ecosystem: Environmental > Terrestrial > Soil > Vadose zone...
AACCTGGACCAAGCGATTTGCCCGGCATCGCGCAGCCGGGCGCTGGGGGACACTCGTCATTCACTACCCACAAGGCCACGCCCTTGTTTCCTTCATGGGGCGCGATCTGTTGCGCAGTGGTGATCTTGCCTGAGCCTTCGGCTACCGGAATGCCAGAGCAATACACGCCCGGCTTGTACTGCGATCCGCGCACCGCAGCAATCCATGCAAAGAGATAGGCGCTCTGCTCTGGCAGCAGCCTTCCACCCTCTTCCTGATCGAGAAACAGAATCGCGCCGGAAACAAAGCCTTCCTTTTTTGCAGCGGAGACAGCGGCTGCGGCGTCGGATCGTCCAAGGTTTGCTGCATCTTTGCCTTTGAGTTCTTTGTCCAGGCGTCCGTTGTACAGGATCATGAAGCCGAAACCGTTGGCCTTGAGCAAGGCGCGCTTACCCAGCCAGCTATTGCTGTTCGCGCCAGGAGGATTGTTCAGCCAATAACCGGTGTAGGAAAAGCTGCGGTGAAGAGCGGGGACCAAGTTATCCCCGGGATAGTCGTTCTGGTCGAAACCCAGGTAGTGACCCTGCCCTGAAGCGTCAGGTACACAACATAGGGCTGCAAAGCAGATCCACAGCGGGCAAAGAGGAAGCTTTACTCTGCGCCGCCGGCGTTGAGGCTGGTAGGCGGTATCGATGGGGTGCTCGCTAACTGGCGCGAAGGGGCGCCCGGTAGGTATTTGGAAGGATTCACCGGCGTATCGTGAATGCGGACCTCGTAGTGCAGGTGAGGGCCGGTGCTGTGTCCCGAAGACCCAACGTAGCCGAGGATGTCTCCACGGTGAACATCCTGTCCCGCGATGACTGCGAATCCGGAAAGATGGGCATACAAAGTTTCGACACCATGGCCATGATCGACGACCACTTCCCGGCCGTATCCGGTGCCCAGGCCGGCCTTGAGGACGACACCGTCCGCAGGTGCCCGCACAGCGTCGCCCTGGTTGGTTGCAATATCAATCCCGGTATGAAAGGCGCCCTCGCCCTTAAACGGATCAAGCCGGGAGCCGAAGGAACTGGTGACGATTCCTTGCACCGGCCACAATGATGGTGCATAGGCCACATTCACTATGCTGCCCAAGCCCGTGGGAAAACGATTGGCGAAGAGACCGTGCATGATCTCCCCCGACATCGCCGAGGAGCGCAGTGCCAAAAGCTGATCAAGCGATTGACTGTACTGCTGATCGCTGATGCCGTCCGAGGTAGCGGGACCAGCCGTTGCCGATGACCGGAGAGCCTGCTTAGTGACCCGATTTTGCCGCAGACCGTAGAGGGCGCTCACTTCGCTCGCCAGGGAACCTAAGGAAGCGGCCTGAACATCCTTCTCATGCGCCACCTGCTCCATCTGTAGATAGTCATGACGCAGAGTCTCGCGCTCGGTGCGAATCTGGTTGAAGCGAGCCGTCTTGAGCAGCATGCGGCTGTAGGACCCGGCCATCCCGGTGATGGTGAAGAGGCCGATCACCGCGGCGGCGACAAAGATATAAGCGTAGTGCAGCGGAATTGGTATCTTGCGCAAATCGCCGTCTTCCTGGCGGGCTACAAAAATAATGTAGTAGCGCTTGCGCAATGTATTCACTCGCAATGGGGATAAGGCCATGTACTCAGCAAACCTTTCGCACAATGGCCGAGTCTTGAACCTAACAGAGTGAATCTAGTGGGTCAAACCCGGAAAGTGTGATCGGCATGACCCGTTGGAGAAGCACTTCGGTCACCCAGGGTATGCTGGCCGCATGGCGGGTGAGCGTAAAAGCAGTCGACCAAAGGCCGCAGCAGCCGAGAGGGAACTGATCGCGGGCATTCGAACACGGGCGGATAAGTTGCTGATGGGCCGGCGCAAAAGCGGAATCCTGACTCTGGGCATCGGCGACGATTGTGCCGTCTTGCGACCGCGCCGGGGCAAAGAGCTTGTAGTTACCACCGATCTCTCCCTCGAAAATGTGCACTTCCGGCGGGATTGGCATCCGCCGCAAAGCGTGGGCCATCGTTGCCTGGCACGCGGGTTGAGCGACCTGGCGGCCATGGGGGCTCGTCCCGAGGCGGCCTTCTTATCGCTGGCCCTGCCTTCCGAACTTACCGGTAAATGGATGGATGGCTTCTTCGACGGATTCATGGCTTTGGCGAAGCGCTTTCGCGTGCCCCTGGCTGGCGGAGACATGGCCAAATCGCCGACGGTGGTTGCAGATATCGTTTTACTGGGAAGTGTCCCGCGGGGAAGAGCTCTCCTGCGCTCGCGGGCTCGAGCTGGGGATTTCATCTATGTCACGGGCGCCCTGGGCGGGTCTGCAGCGGAGTTGAGCGCTCTTCAACGGAAGCCAGGCGACTTTGTTGGCAAAGACAAACTGCGGCACCCGCATCTGTATCCAGAGCCCAGGCTGGCTGCGGGCCGCAAGCTGACACGGTTGGCAACTGCGGCGATTGACCTGAGCGACGGCCTATCAACCGATCTGGCGCATCTGTGCGAAGAGAGCGGCCTGGCCGCGGAGATCGATGCGGACGCCCTGCCCGTCGACGCCCGCGCAACCCTGGAGCAGGCGTTGCACGGCGGAGAAGATTACGAGCTGTTGTTTACGGCCTCAGCGAAGACCGCGGTGCCCAGTCAGCTGGGCGGAGTATCCATCCATGCCATTGGCCGCATGAAAAAGCGAAGCAAAGGCCCGCAAGTACAACTCGATCGCGATGGCAAGCGGATCGTGCTCGCCGCGGCCGGATGGGAGCACTTCCGCTAGGGCACTTTCCTTCATGGGATGTTTCCGCTTGATAGCATCAGAACAGACTTATGACGGACCTTTCCCCTCGGGTGCGCTTTGCTCCCTCTCCTACCGGTATGTTGCACGTGGGCAATGCCCGCACCGCGCTCTATAACTGGCTCTTTGCCCGCCACACCGGCGGAACGTTCCTGCTTCGCATCGAAGACACCGACGTGGACCGTAGCGAGGTGCGCTATGAAGCGCAACTCATAGAAGATCTACGCTGGCTGGGTCTGGACTGGTCCGAGGGGCCGGAGATTGGCGGCCCCTACGCCCCCTACCGGCAAAGCGCGCGTCTGGATATCTATGAGCAGCACACCACGCAGTTGCTCGAACAAGGCAAGGCTTACCGTTGCTTCTGTACTGCCGAGGAACTGGAAGCAGAGCGGCAGGTGGCGCTACGCGAGCACCGCACGCAAGTGTATTCAGGCAAATGCACAGCTCTCACGCCGAAGGACGCAATGACGCGCGCCGCTGCGGGTGAGCCTTGCGCAGTGCGGCTTGCAGTGCCGGATGTGCCCCTGCGCTTCCACGACATCGTGCGTGGCGAGGTGGAGTTCGCAAGGGAAGCGGTGGGCGACTTTATCCTGGTGCGGTCTTCAGGCATTCCTGTCTACAACTACGTGGTCACGATAGACGACGCGCTCATGCACATCACGCACGTGATTCGAGGCGACGATCACATATCGAACACTCCGCGGCAGGTGGCCATTTATCAGGCGTTCGGCTGGGCGTTGCCGCAGTTTGCGCACCTCTCGACCATCCTGGGCAGCGATCGTGAACGGCTGTCGAAGCGCCATGGCGCTACTTCGGTGGCGAGCTTCCGCCAGATGGGCATACTGCCCGAGGCGCTGGCGAATTATCTCGCTCTGCTCGGATGGGGCGCGGAGGGAGGAACGCGGGAGATTTTTACTCGCGAAGAGCTGGTCAAGGAGTTCAAGCTGGAGCGGGTGACTCCGTCACCGGCGGTTTTTGATTGGGACAAGCTGCATTGGCTGAATCGCCAGGCCATTAAGCATTCGCCGCTGCCTGAGTTGAGGGCGTTGGCGTGGCCATATTTCACTGTGGTCGGTTCGCTCCCGCCTCAGTCCTCTGCCAGTGACGCTGTGGTGCATTGGTTCGATCGTGTGTTGGAGCTTTATCTTCCCGCAGTGGATCAGCTGCAGCAGCTACCGGAAAAAGCAGCGGCTCTTTGGCGCGTGGCCCAAGTCGCAGAGGAAGACGCCGCTATGCTCACTTCGGAAGCAGGCGAGCGGGTGGTGCGGGTGTTTACAGAAAGGGTCAGAGGAGAAGCGGGCCCAATCACACCGCAGCGATTTAAGGAACTGATGAACGAGGTGAAGGCGGAGAGCGGCGTCAAGGGCAAGGAACTCTTCCATCCTGTCCGCATCATCCTTACCGGAGCCCACTCGGGTCCGGAGTTCGACAAACTGATCCCCTTGTTTGAAGACGGCAGCCGGCTCGATTTGCCGGCCCATGTGATGAGCGTGCGAGAGCGGGTAGAAGCGTTTGCCGCTGGTGCTTGACTCCACCTTTCCTCATGACTGGGAGGCAGAAGTTCTCACCGCCCGCCCCATGATTTTGCCTGCCCGCCAATTCGTATATCCGGCACGTGTAGAGGAAGTAGAACGAGGAGCCCTGGAGATCATGATCCGTCCTTCATCGGGGGCGGGTCCGTTTCTGGCCACCTGCGCATTGGGTTTTGCCGGGGACAACGTTCCCAGTGGCATTTGGGCCTGTCCTGATCCGGCGTGGATCTGCGCGGTTGCGGGCGGGTATGCTTACCTGATCGATACCGATGACCCCGCACGATGGGAGCAGGTGGCGTATCGGCCCGTGACCAACGTAACGGTTGTGGCTGAGCACGCACTATTGGTGTTTGCTGGCTTTCAATCTCTCCTGGCCTGGGGCCGCTCAGGCAAAGTCTGGGAAACTGGCCGGCTCAGTTGGGATGGCCTGAGCATTACCGCAATTCACGGAGAGACGCTGCTGGGGCTGGGATGGGACATGACCACGGATCGCGAGCTAGAGTTCAACGTCAACGTGAAGACCGGCGAGCATCGTGGCGGAGGCTACCTGGTGTAGAAGCTCAATCCCGCATCGCCCTGCTCGACGACGCGATAGCGTTTCAGCGGGCCGTAGGATTCGGCCAACGGCTGAAGCATTTTGCGACTGTGTTCGGCGATCACGATGCCGTCGGGAGTGAGCAGTGAATCTGCGTCGTGGCCGATGCCGCTGAGAGTGCCGGCGTAGTCGTTGTCGGCCGCGTACGGTGGGTCGAGAAAGACAATCGACCAGCGGCTGCGCTCAGTGAGACGGCGCAATGCGGCCGAGACGGTGCTGGATAGAATCTGAAAGCCGGACGTGATCGTGAGGGCAGCGAGGTTACTGCGAATCGCGGCGACTGCGGCGGGAGAGCTATCGACGAAGTAGACCAGGCTTGCACCGCGGCTGATTGCCTCGATGCCCACGGCTCCGGAGCCCGCATAGAGGTCGGCGAACACGGCGCCTTCTATACGCGGGGCCAGGACATTAAAAAGCGTTTCACGCAAGCGATCGCTGGTGGGCCGGGTGGCCAGCCCGCGGGGCGCGGCCAGCCGCCGCGAACGGTATGTGCCGCCGATCACCCGCATCGGATTTGATGTTAAATGAATCCTTTACTGGCCAATGAATCGGCAAGCTCTACAATGAAGTGCAAGGACGGATGCAATGCGTGGATGGTCGTTCCCCTTAGGGCGATGGATGGGTGTGGAGTTGCGCATTCACACCTTTTTCATTCTGCTGCTCGGCATCTGTATGGCCTACACCGAGAGCGTTCATCTCACCATGTTTCGTGGCGTGGGTTTGTGGCTGGTGCTGCTGGGTGCGGTAGCTGTCCGCGAAGTGGCGCGCATGATCGTGGCTGCCTATCACCGGCTGCAGCTACGCAATATCCTGCTGCTGCCGATTGGTGGCCTGGTGGCCTACGCCAATGCGGAGAGCGCGGAGCACGCCGGCGCCAGCAAGGTGCAATGGCGCATGGCCCTGACCGGGCCGATGTCCAATCTCATTTTTGCCCTGGTGGTCGCCATGCTCGTCCTCGGCATGTCGCCGACGCTCAATCTTCTGGAGCGGCCCTGGATTACCCCCGCGCACCTCATTCGCAGCATCGTCTGGGTCAATGTGTTTCTCGGCGTTTTGAACTTGCTGCCCGCCTATCCCCTGGATGGCGGCAGAGTGGTGCGTGGCGGAGTTGCCCGCGCTCAGGGCAGGGCACAGGCGTCGCGCGTGGCCACTGGGCTGGGCCAGATCCTGGCCATGACTGCCATCATCGCCGGATTAGTGCTGATGAATGCGTGGCTGCTGCTGGCCGGATTCTTCATCCTGATCGGCGCTCAGTTGGAAGACCAGGGCGTGCTGTTCCAAAGCGTAGTGGATACGGTCAACATGCAGGACATTATGTTGACGGAGTTTTCCATGCTCGCTCCCTCGGACACCCTGGAAGATGCGCTGCACAAGTCGATTCATAGCCTGCAGGACGATTTCCCTGTGGTCCGTGGAGACAGCCTGGTCGGCATCATTTCCCGCCAAAGCATTCTTTCGGCGCTACGCAGCGAGGGCAACGGCTACGTGCAGGCGGTGATGTCACGCAGCTTTCATGTGGCCCAGCCCGAGGATTCTTTAGGCACGACCATCAGTCGCTTTGCCGGGCGAGGATTATCGTTGGTGCCAGTGACCGAAGGCGAACGCATTGTCGGCATCGTGACCTTGCAGAACCTGATGCACTCCATGAGCCTGCTGGCCGAGAGTCGAAAATTGCGTCGCCAGAGCCAGGAATAATCGTTGCCTGATCCATCCGCGCCCATCGAGCCCGGGCTCTACCTGGTCGCTACACCGATTGGCAATCTTGAAGACATTTCCCTTCGCGCGCTGCGCGTCCTGAAGGGTGTGGACCGCATTGCGTGTGAAGATACGCGGCAAACGCAAAAGCTGTTGAACCACTTCGATATTTCCACTCCCACGGTCAGTTATCACGAGCACAATGAACAGGCGCGGACCGCGGAGTTGATTGCGCTGCTGCAGCAGAGTGGCCGGGTTGCCGTGGTCAGTGATGCCGGCACTCCGGCGTTCTCTGATCCTGGCCTCGAAGTCGTGAAAGCAGCGCTGGCTGCGGGTGTGCCCGTCATTCCAATCCCTGGAGCCAATGCCGCGCTCAGTGCCCTGGTCGCCTCCGGCATGGACACGGATCGCTTCCTTTATGCAGGCTTTCTCGCAGCGAAGCCGGGCGCGCGGCGCACTGAGCTCGAGGCTTTGGCCGCGAAGGCAGACGGTCTCACGTTGGTGCTCTATGAAGCGCCGCATCGCATCCTGGAAACGTTGGTTGATGTGGAAGCGGTATGGGGGCAGCAAGCGCGAGTGGTGGTAGCGCGCGAGCTGACTAAACTTCACGAGGAATTTCTGCGGGGCACAGTGACGGAAGTCCGGCTTGCGCTGTCGGCCCGCGATCGCATACGTGGAGAGATGGTGTTGTTGATCGAGGCAACGTCGCCGGTCCAGCCGGCGAACCTCGGCGGTAGCGTGATGCAGCAGGTATCGCACCTAATGGAGATTGAGGGTCTGGACGAGAAAGACGCGCTCAAGCGCGTGGCGCGTGACCGCGGTGTTTCGAAGAGCGAGGTGTATCGGGAACTACAGCGGCAGCGCTCAAAAAAGTAGAGGGTTTTCAAAGTGATTCTTCACCCGACCATGCATGGGTCGAAGGCCCACACAGGAGGACGAGAACGGCTTCGGTGCAATATCTCTTCTTTCCTGGAATCGCCACCTTCCCCTTTGTCATCTCGACCAGAGCGTAGCGGAGCGGAGAGATCTCTGTGTTGATGCCATTTCCTGGAAATGTTTTCGACGAGGCGTGAGCCTACGTCGTCTTAGGGGGCAATTTCCACGCTGGAACCGGCCGCTCGGCAAGGGGCAAATCACGGCCCTTGACCCGGTCATATAAGTAACTGTCGCTGGTTGTCCCCAGGGACTCGTTATACAGACTGGGTTCTCCGATTACTTCGCGCAACTCCTCGGCAAAGCGATGCACCCCTTGCAGGGACTCCGCTGTCGCCGGGATCTCAAGACGATTGGTCTTCCAGAACTTTTGGTATCCGCGATCGAGCAGGGTGGCTACTTCACCGGCCACCAGGAAGCCTGGGCGGTGCCTCCACCGGACGGCCGTGTGCGGCAACTTCTTCTCTGCCTCGCTGGGATCCCCCGCTTTGGCCAGAATCGCTCCAGCCCCGTACTTGCTCACCAGGAACTGGTTTGCGACCCCGGGCAGCCCTTGCACATCAAATCCGAGTGTGCGGAGAGTGTTGAATACTTCATCGAAGGTCAGAAAGTGTACTTTTGTTCGCATGGTTGCGACTGACTGTGGATTGCCTCGGTTTTTGGGTGCCAGCTACACTAAGGATTGCTTCACCTTACTTTCGCACAACGACGCGGATCACCGCAACGTGAGTAGACCAGTTGAATCAGGGACTTTGCATGCAAACTGAAGTGCAAACTGAAGTGAGCTCGACGCCGGGCACGCTAGGCAGTAGCATCCTGGAACGGATCGGGAACACGCCGCTCCTGCGCCTCGACCGCTTGACGGCCCACCTCCCAGGGATCACCTTGCTGGGCAAGGCCGAATGGGCGAACCCGGGGGGCTCGGTCAAGGATCGCGCTGCCGCCTCAATCGTGGCTGCAGCTGAGGCTGAGGGGCTGCTTGCGGGAAGGCATTTGCTGGACGCGACCAGCGGGAACACGGGCATCGCGTATGCCATGTTGGGGGCGGCTAAGTGTTTTCCGGTTACGCTGTGCATGCCGTCAAACGTATCCCAGGAACGGAAACGCATTCTTTCCGCCTACGGAGCGAATATTGTCTGGACGGATCCGGCAGACGGTTCCGATGGGGCGATTCTCAAGGCCCGGGAGCTGGCACAGGATAAGGACCGGTACTATTACGCCGACCAGTATGGGAACCAGGCAAACTGGAAGGCGCATTATAAAGGTACGGCGAACGAGATTTGGCAGCAGACTAAGGGACAGGTTACGCACTTCGTAGCCGGGCTGGGCACCAGCGGAACCTTTATGGGCGTGACCCGCCGGCTGAAAGAGCTGAACCCGAAGATTGAATGTATTGCCATGCAGCCCGATTCACCGTTTCATGGGCTGGAAGGCTTGAAGTACATGGCGACGGCGATTGTGCCTCCTATCTATGATGCCAGCGTGGCCGACCGTCACGTGGAGCAGTCGACCGAGGGAGCGTACGAGATGGCCAAGCACCTGGGCCGGAATGAAGGACTGCTGCTGGGCATCTCGGCCGCCGCAGCGGTAGCCGCAAGCCTTAAGATTGCGGAAGAGGAAGCTGGCGCAGGCAGAAGCGCCGTCGTAGTCACCATACTGTGCGACTCGGCGGACAAGTACCTCAGCGAGCGGTTTTGGGAGCAATGATGGCCACGACGAGCTTGGGGCAGAAGCTGGAGATCAGCCACGCGGTTTATGGTCAGCTGCGCAAGCATGGTGAGGAGACCTATCCCCATGAGTGTTGCGGAGTGCTGCTCGGTAAAGCGCTCGATGGTATCAATGAGGTAGAGGTAGCCGTACGCGCAGGCAACACGCGGACCGATTCCGCCCACAACCGGTACCACATCGCGCCCCAGGAACTGGTCAGCATTCAACGTCAGGCACGGGAACAGGATCTGGACATCGTGGGTTTTTACCACTCCCATCCCGACCATCCCGCGCGCTGGTCGGTGACCGATTTCAATGAAGCACACTGGCTGGGTTGCTCCTACGTGATCACCAGCGTCGAACAGGGCATAGCCGGGCAAACCAACTCCTTCTTTCTGGCCGGAACCGGCGAAGACGACAAGCGGTTTGAAGACGAGGAGATTCACGTGCGGCCCGAACGCTGTTGACCGCCGGCCTGTGATCCCCGCGCTACGCAACCAGATCAGAAAGAGAGAGAGTTCGACGAATGAAGATTCACATCCCTACCCCCCTCCGTCAGTTCGCCGCCAAGCAGGCCACGGTGACGGTTGAGGCTGCGACCGTAGGTCAGGCGCTGGATGAACTCACCCTCACTCATCCGGAACTGAAAAAGCATCTGTATTCAGAGGAAGGCAAGTTGCGCGCCTTCGTGAACGTTTACCTGAACGACGAAGATATTCGTTACCTGAGCGACAAGGAGAACACGGCGGTCAAGGACAGTGACAGTCTGTCGATTATCCCTTCGATTGCCGGCGGATGCGTCGTTCTGAGCAAATAGGAGATTGACCATGGCAACACTGACTGAAGTACCCGTGCAGGCGATGCCGTCGCTCAGCAATGACGAGATCGCCCGCTATTCCCGCCACCTGATCTTGCCCGAAGTGGGCATGGAAGGTCAGCAGAAACTTAAAGCAGCCAAGGTGCTCTGCGTCGGCACCGGCGGCCTCGGTTCACCCCTGGCGTTCTACCTCGCCGCAGCCGGCATCGGCACACTGGGATTGGTCGACTTCGATGTCGTGGACTCGAGCAACCTGCAGCGGCAGATCATTCACAGCACCAAAGATGTAGGCCGCTTGAAGCTGGACTCGGCAGAAGAGAAGCTGAAGGCCCTGAATCCCCACATGAAGATCGTGAAGTACAACACCATGTTGTTGAGCAACAATGCCATGGAGATCTTCAAGGACTTCGACATCGTGGCCGACGGCACGGATAATTTCCCCACTCGTTACCTGGTAAACGATGCCTGCGTGTTGAGTGGAAAGCCGAACGTTTACGGCTCCATCTTCCGCTTCGAAGGGCAGGCCAGTGTCTTCGCCACCGAGCAGGGGCCCTGCTACCGCTGCTTGTATCCGGAACCGCCACCGCCGGGTTTGGTTCCTTCCTGTGCGGAAGGAGGAGTGCTTGGCATTCTCCCCGGCCTCGTCGGCGTCATCCAGGCCACCGAGGTCATCAAGCTGATCCTGGGCCAGGGCGATCCACTGATCGGGCGCCTTCTGCTGGTGGATTCGCTGGGCATGCGTTTCCGCGAGCTGAAGCTGCGCAAGAATCCGGACTGCCCGGTATGCGGCACTCACCCGACCGTGACCGCGCTGATCGATTACGAGCAGTTCTGTGGGATTCAGCCGGCGGCTGCGCCCGATGCGAAGCTGGTCAACGGCATCGAGCAGATCGACGTGACCACGTTCAAGCAAGAGCGTGACGCAGGCAAGGACTACTTCCTGCTTGATGTACGCGAGCCCCACGAGTTCAAAATTGCGCAGATCGGTGGCTACCTGCTTCCCTTAGGCGACCTGCAAAAGCGTGTAGGCGAACTGGATAAGAACCGCGAGATCGTAGCGCAGTGCAAGAGCGGCGGCCGCAGCCAGAAAGCAGCGGAGTTCCTGCAGCAGGCTGGTTTTAAGGTAAAGAACCTGGCCGGCGGTATCTTGGCGTGGAGCGAGCAAATCGATCCCAAAGTGCCCAAGTACTAGTTCGTTCATTCGTCATCCAATCCCGAAGCCGCTTTGCATGCGGCTTCGGGATTTCTTTTTGCTCCTCGTGGTCTGCCCTCGGTATACTCCGGGGGGTTGTTTGTGCCGCTCTGCGCCGGGAGTTCCATGGACCTTGTTGTTATCCGTATCCTGTTTATCCTCGTTCTAACCGCCGCCTGTTACTTTCTCCGCCCCTTTTCTCTCGAGCCCTGGACCGCTGCGGTAATTGGTGCGATTGCCTCTGCCGCGGTGATCGTGTTTGAGCTGCGCGTACGGGCACTGAGTATCAAGCGGCTGTTGGGTGCGGTGCTGGGCAGCGTGCTGGGAATCGCGGGAGCTGCGTTGTTCGGTATGGTGCTAAGTGGAAGCCTGCCGCCGGGTGGAACCCGTGCCCTGCTGCAGATCTTTGTCCTCATGCTGATGACGTATGTGGGGTTGATGGTAGGCGCCAGCAAGGGCGACCTGCTGAACTTTACCGGAGGCTTGGCCGAACTGTTTGCCGGTGAGCGGGCAGCAGGGAGCAAGCGCAACCTCAAGATCCTGGACACCAGCGCCATTATTGACGGGCGCATTGCCGATGTGGTGGAAACCGGATTTCTGGAAGGAACACTGCTGGTGCCCGAGTTCGTCTTGCGTGAGCTGCAGATCGTGGCCGATTCTTCTGACAATTCCCGCCGCCAACGCGGGCGGCGCGGCCTGGATATTCTGCAGAAGATGCAGGCCCATCCTTTGCTTAGCGTACAGATCATTGAGGATGATTTCCCCCAGCTGCGAGAAGTCGACCTGAAGCTGATCGAGCTGGCCAAAAAGAGGGGCTCTCCGATCGTGACCAACGATTTCAACCTGAGCAAAGTAGCCCAACTGCATCACGTGCAGGTGCTCAATCTGAACGACTTGGCCAACTCCTTGAAGCCGCTCGTGCTTCCCGGGGAAAAGATGAACATCGTGGTCTTGAAAGAAGGCAAGGAGTACAACCAGGGTGTAGGTTACCTGGATGATGGAACCATGGTGGTCGTGGACCACGCTCGGCGCATGATTGGCCGCGCGGTCGAGATTACGGTCACGAGCGTCCTGCAGACTGCTTCGGGCAAGATGATTTTCGGCAAGCTTGAGGAGGGCGCCCTTAAGCCGGAGCAGGTACGTGCCGTGAGTGAGCTTTCCAGCTGAGGTGTGTCAACCTGGGGCGGATTGGCCGCATCCCTAGGAGAAAGCCGTCAAATTTGATGAAATTTCGCTTCTCGGCACGGAAAGCACAGAAACAGATTTGACAGCCGGAATCCGGCGGGTACAATCTTGCCGAGAAGCACAGGTTTCACACTCAGACCTCCCAGATGGACACCGCCTGCAAACACCCCAAAGTGCGCGTCGTAGCGCGTGAAGAGGACGTCGAATACGTCGAATGTCTGGATTGTGGCCAGGTATTCGACTCTAACGAATTCCGAGACATGGAAATCGAGGAAGAAGTGCTGCGGGAGCCGGAAGAAGAAGACATCAGGTAGCGCGCATCCTCCCTCATCGAATAGCCAATGGCGGTCCGAGGGGTGTAGCTCGTTCGCAAACCAGGTAGGCCGTACCCTTCAGCAGTAAAGATGAATCGGCTTCAGCCGCTGAGGGCTGCTTAGCGAGCTCAAGAGACGCCCTCAGGGGCTAAAGCCCGTCCTATGTTGGGTAGTTAACGTGCGGCCTAAAGGCCGCCACCTTCAAAAAAGTGAGGCCTCAAGCATACTCTTCACGCCCCCCAGGTACGCCCGTTATCCCGTTTGCAGGAAAAATCCAGCTCCGGCATCAGGCGTAGATCGTGCTCTCAAGGAAGCGATTGCGGAACTTGCCATTTGCATCGTGCTTCGCCACAAGCCCTTTATATTTAGCCAGTTCCGGGTACAGAGGCTCGACGCGTGAGCCTGGCATGGTGAACAGCTTCCCCCAGTGGGGCCGGGCTCCAAAGGGCGCCAGCTTCGCTTCGATCATCGGCAGCACATTTTTCACTGCCGGCCATTCCGGCTTCCAGGTGAAGTGGATGCCCATGGAGTCTCGCTTGTAAGCGGTGCTCATCCAAAGATTATCCGCCGCGATCGTTCGCACCTCGGAGATAAATAGATGCGGAGTCACGTGTTCGCGAAGTTGTTCGACCGCCAGGATGGCTTCGTAGCCCCGGTCTCGGGGGATAATGTACTCGGACTGTAGCTCGGCTCCGCTGCTCGGCGTAAAGCCGATGCGGAAGTGAGGCAGCCGGTCGTACCAGGGACCGGGAATGCCCAATTGTTCGGTGCAACTCTCCGCCGAATGGCCCGCGAGCGGGTGAAGTTTTTTCGTAGCCGGCTTAGCCCCGAACAATTCCGGGGTAAACTGGGCCGTGCTCCCGGGTTCAACCCTCCGTTTCACCCATACCTGGCCTATGCGGTGATTCTGCCAGTCGGTGAAGAGACTAACGCTGTAGCCGCTGGTAAAAATTTCCTCCAGGTGCTGCTCCAGCTGGTCCATGCCCAGGTTCTCGTAGACCATCTGGGCTACCTGATAGGTAGGCTGGACATCGAGCGTGACCTTGGTCACGACGCCGACTGCACCCAGGTGAACCACTGACCCAGCAAAACGGTCGCCATCCCGCTCCCGGGACAGAACCAGCACCTCACCGTCAGCAGTCACCACCTCCATCGCAGACACAGCCGTAGCCAGGTTTCCGTTCTTGTTACCTGACCCGTGGGTCGCCGTAGCAATTGCGCCGGCGACGGAAATCTGCGGCAACGAAGCCAGATTGTGCAGTGCATAACCCTGGCCTTCGAGATAGGGAGCGAGTTGGCTGTAGGTGACACCGCTCCCCACGGTGACGGTGTGGGATTCGCGATGGAGCACGATCTGGTTCAGATGGGCCAGCGAGATCTGATCCTCGGTGCTGTCAGCGATTCCGTTAAAGGAATGGCGAGCGCCCAGCGCCCGCAGTTTGCTGCACCCTTTCACTACCTGCTGCACTTCCTCGACCGTCTTCGGCTGGTGCAGGCGGTCGGTGCTAAAGGTGTAGTTTCCCGACCAATTTGTTCGCTTTCCCGGCGCTTGCTCGCCCGAGCCCAACGGTGACAACACTGCGCCGGCAAGAAAGATACCGGATGTTTTTAGGAATTCTCTCTTGTCCATAGCCAAGACCGCTTTCTGCTCCTGTTACCTGCTTTGGGAAGGATACCGCAGTACCGGTTGCCTGAACCGCTTATAACGGAACAGTTACTGGATCAGTATTACCAATCTGCCGCGCCCACCACTTTGCGGGTTTCAGTTAACAAGGAGCAAGTAAGAAATACATGCTTTAAGAAATAAAGGAACACAATCGTTAAATCCCCCATAAGAGTAATAACAATGTGCAAAAACGGAAGGTATTCTCCAGCAGTTGACGCAAGCCTGTGCAATCAGTTACTAGCGGTGCGCCGACAGGACGACTGCGATGAATGACTCCTTACTTATTTGTCAGGCGCTTGTTTCCTAGGAATCACGCTTGCGAACTAACCGTACCAATTTCCGGAGCCTTGAAACCCATGACGCAATCCCCAATCGTTGCCTTTAGACGCTATATGACTTCCAGACGGGTATTTGTTGGCCGGCTGATGCCAGTGCTGTTGGGTGCTCTCGCGTTGGGGTCTGCTGGGCCGGCCGCATGGGCCGCAAACACAACCACAACACTGACGGTTACGACCAACCCAACACCTCCGACGAGCGGGCAGGTCGTCACGATGACGGCCAAGGTGACGATCAATGGGTTTGGGGGCGGCACCCCTGCCGGTGGTACTGTGACGTTTACGGATAGGTACAACAACGGCAGCGGCAACATCACCGAAGTGTTGGGAACAGTCCAGGTTCAATCCGCAAACGGGACTCAGGGAACGGCGATTCTTGCGACAGAGGTTGGCGGTAACGGGAACCATCGTTTTGCGGCTACCTATAACGGTACGACCACGCCTCTTCTTGCAGCCAGTACATCCGGCACGAGAACTTTGGCCTTTTCCGGCCTTTATGGATCCGCAACTTCACTGGCTATTACTGGTGCGACTGCCCCCTACACGCTGACCGGAACTGTGTCCGCGTTCGGTCCGGTGATACCCACCGGCTCTGTTACTTTTACTGATACAACCACGAGTGCCACCCTGGGAACTGCGACGCTTACCAACACGCCTGCGTCTCAGTTCACCCCATACAAGTCCTATCCTCTCGCCAATTTGAACGACGGCAACACCGGCGGCACAATTGGGCCGGCGATTGGCGACTTCAATGGCGATGGTCGTCTCGACTACGCGGTTCCCGTCAACAGCGGTTCGGTAGCCATCCTGCTGGGCAAGGGTGACGGAACATTTACCACCGGCACTGCAGTTGCCACTGCCTCTCCTTTTGAGCCAACCTCCGTCGTCGTGGGCGATTTCAATGGAGACGGCAATCAGGATCTGGCCGTGCTCAGCGCCAATGGCATTGGGTCGGTCAACGTCTATCTCGGCAATGGAGACGGAACTTTCGGGGCGGCGACCAACTTCAAGGTAGCCACGATAAATTCAGGATCGAGACTGCTCGCCGTCGGGGACTTTAACGAAGATGGAATCGAAGACCTGGTCGCGTCCAATTCGTCCCTGAGCAATGTTGCTGTTCTTTTGGGCAAAGGTGATGGCACGTTCAATACTGCAGTCTTTTACCCGCTCAATACCAGCGGCAGCCTGGGACAGGGGCCGTGGAATATTGTGGTGGGGGACGTCGACGGGGATGGAAACCTGGACCTTGCCGTAGCTTCTGACAACGCAGGTTCCGTCAGCATCCTTCAAGGCAAGGGCGACGGTACGTTTAAGGCGGTGACCTATGTCGCCACCGGCGCACAACAGGTAGGATCGGTAACGCTAGCCGACTTCGACAAGGATGGGAACCTTGACCTGGCAACAACCAGCGCTCCCGATAATGCTGTCTATATACTGCTCAATAACGGCAACAACAACATCAGCTTCGGGGCGCCCAAGAAGTACACGATGAACGGCGGCCCTTACTACCTGACGATTGGCGACTTCGATCGCGATGGTTGGCCCGACATTATCTCCGCCAACGACGGCAGCAATAATGTAGGCGTGCTGCTGAACTCCGGGAATGGCAACGGCACGTTTGGAGCGGCGACCTATTATGGAGTGGGTGCGGGCTCCATCTTCGCCAATGTTGGAGACATAAATGGCGACGATCGAGGAGATTTGACTGCGGTCACCAACAACGGCCTAAGCGTTCTCCTTTCGGGCCAGGCGGAGACGGCAACCCTCTCTAACGTAACTGTGGCCGGATGTTCCGTACAATCACTTGTCGCCACCTACGGTGGTGACGGAACCTACGCCACCAGCACTTCATG
>Ga0137412_10001846_pt1 | contig 16600 bp, 18 predicted proteins | sample CZODoug2_1_16fun_FD_122160 | JGI IMG/M metagenome (GOLD analysis project Ga0137412, IMG submission 122160) | Vadose zone soil fungal communities from Angelo Coast Range Reserve, California, USA - CZODoug2_1_16fungal (Hybrid Assembly) | ecosystem: Environmental > Terrestrial > Soil > Vadose zone...
GCAAGAAAACTGGCCGAGTTTTTTCATGTGAATATCGAACTGTTCATTTAGGTTCGGTACGCTCTTTCGAATCATTTCACCCCAGGAAACTGCAGCCACAACGCAACTTGCCGCAATGACGCGGGTTCATAAGCAACCAACGGTGCGGTTGCGCCGCTTTTTTGCCCCTTACCATCCCGGCTTCGCAACCGCCCCACCTATGCGTGCTATTCCTCATTTGCCTGCCTCTCCCTCTTGCTCTACCATTTTTGTATATGGCCGTTCCCACACTTTTGCCTTGTGACGGTTGCGGACAGCTTGCCTCCGCCGAACACATCGCGCGCCGCCTGCAGCGCCTCGAATGGGCCACGCGTTTTCGCCCGATTCATATCCAGGCGCTTCTTCTCGCCGCTTCCGCTCCCGAAGCTGACTCCGACTTTCTCTATTCCCCCAAATCTAGCTTCACGGGACAGGTCGGAACTCTCCTCACGGCTCTCGGCATCTCCACGACAAGGAAGTCCTCCGAAGAAGTCCTCGCCGATTTCCAAAAACGAGGCCTGGTTCTGGCGTCCCTCCTCGAATGCCCCATCGAACCGGGCACCGATGCAAACGAAGCCGGGGCCCTTCGAGAACACCATCTCCCCCAAGCCTTGGCCCGAATCCGCCGGTCCCTGAAGCCCAAGCGTATCCTGGTGGTTTCCCCAGAACTTCAACCATTGGCTCCGCAACTTACCGAATCCGCTCTGGGCTGCCCCGTTTTTTATACCTTTTTTGCCACCTCCCGTGGCGAATTTGCATCTGATGCGTCGGAGCTTGCCGCATTTCGTGCCGCGCTCCCAGCCCTCGCCGCGCAGGGGACCTAAGCCCCTGTGACACGCGTCACTGAGTTTCGTGACGACTTGACCGACACTAACTGTGGCACGTTGAAACTTGGCGGTGTGCTAAGATGTCGTTTGGAACCGCTCCTTTAGGGGTGATTTGTGCAGAATCGGGCAAAATTCGGTGTTGGCATCGGGGTGATTGTGGTGGCCTTGTCGTTTCTGGCCTGGCTCGGCTATGGCGAGAGCAAGACCTACTATCACACCATCGCGGAATACCAGTCGTTGAATGCCTCGGATCGCGCTCATCGCATGCGCCTCGCGGGAATCGTCGTCGAAGGCAGCATCAAGCCCGGCTCGGGTCGCGTGGACTTCACACTGGAAGAGCAGGGGAAAACCCTTCCCATCACTTATGTTGGCAGCGATCCGTTGCCCGACACGTTCAAAGACAAGTCGCAGGCTCTTGTCGAGGGACGTCCGGGTTCTGACGGCCGCTTTGTCGCCGAACATGTGCAGGCCAAGTGCGCTTCCAAGTACGAAGCCGCTCCCGGTGGCGACAAGCCAGCCCCGGCCGGCGCTACCCAACGAAGCAGCATGTAACGCGCCAGTCGAAAATCCTAGGGGAGAGGCGGAAGCACTATGGATGTATTCGGTTCGTTTACGCTCCTACTGGCGTTTGTCTGCGCGGTTTACGCGTTAGTCGGCGGAATCGCCGCGATCATCACTCGCCACCCGCTGCTGGTAAAAAGCACGCGCCAGGCCGGAATGGCCACCTGCGTTTTGATCTTCATCGCCACGTTCAGCCTTGAGTATCTTCTCTTCACGGACAATTTTTCCCAGGCTTACGTCGTCTCGCACAGCAATCGCGATCTCTCCGCTTTCTATAAGGTGGCTGCGCTGTGGTCCGGCCAGGAAGGCTCGTTGTTGTTCTGGAGCTTTCTACTCTCGGTCTATGTGATTTCCGTTCTCATCGCCTATCGCAATAAAAACGGGGAACTCATGCCATACGTGGGCGTGGTCCTCGCCGGCGTCCAGACTTTCTTTCTCATACTGAATAACTTCGTCGAGAGTCCCTTTAAAACCCTCGCCACGGTTGGCGCAAGCGGCATGCTCGAGCCATTTACCCGCTTGGACGGCAACGGCCTCAACCCTCTTTTGCAGTACCCGGAAATGGTCATCCATCCGCCAAATCTTTATTCCGGCTACACGGGCTTCACCATTCCGTTTGCGTTTGCTCTCGCCGCCTTGCTTGCCCGCTACCCCGGCGAAAAGTGGATTCACCTCACCCGTAAATGGACGATGATCGCCTGGTGCTTCCAGTCCGTCGGCATTCTGCTTGGCGCGCACTGGGCATACGCCGTTCTCGGCTGGGGCGGCTACTGGGGTTGGGATCCTGTCGAAAACGCTTCGCTGCTCCCCTGGCTCACCGGCACGGCTTTTTTGCACTCCGTGATGATGCAGGAAAAGCGCGGCATGATGAAGGTCTGGAACGTCTGGCTGGTCTTCTGCACCTTCCTGCTCTGCATTCTTGGCACCTTCCTTACTCGCAGCGGCATTGTCAGTTCTGTTCACGCGTTTGCGAATTCGCATATCGGTCCGTGGTTTGTCAGCTTCCTTGCATTAACGCTCTTGGTCTGTTTCGTTGCCTACATCAAGAATCGCGACTACCTGAAGAGCGAAAATCAACTCGATTCGATGATCTCCCGCGAATCCAGCTTCCTCTTTAACAACCTGCTCTTCCTCGTCGCCTGCATCGCCGTTCTCTCCGGCACGCTCTTTCCCGTCTTTTCCGAATGGTTCACCAGCAACCGCATCAGCGTCGGCGCGCCGTTCTTCAACAAAATTATGATTCCGGTGGGGCTTGCGCTTCTTTTCCTGACTGGCGTTGGCCCGCTCCTCGCCTGGCGCAAGACTTCCGGTGACAGCCTCAAGCGCAATTTCGGCTGGCCTGTCATCTTCGGACTGCTCTCTGGCGCCGCCGCATACTTCCTCCACTATCGCGACGTCTACTCGATCATTTGCTTCATTCTCTGCGGCTTCGTTTTTGGCACCATCGTCATGGAGTTCTACCGCGGAGCGAAAGTCATCTCCGCGCGCACCGGTATGAGTATGATCATGGGCGCCCAGGAACTCGCCATGCGCAACACGCGGCGTTACGGCGGCTACGTTGTTCACTTTGGCATGGTTCTCATCTTCATCGGCCTCGCCGGCTCCGCCTTCAACACAGATGTGCAGCGCCCGATGAATCTCGGCGAATCCATGAAGCTTGGCCCGTACACGCTGATTCTGCAAAGTGCCGACACCAAAGCCGAGAAGAACTACACGGCGCAGCGCATGATTGTCGAAGTCCTCAAAGACAACCAACAGCTCATGCTGCTCTATCCCGAGAAGCGCCAGTTCCAGGGCAACGAGCAGGCGTCCGGCACCATGGTCTCCATCTATTCCACGCTCCGCGAAGATGTGTACGTCGTCTTCGCCGGCATCGACCCGGACACGAATCTTCCCGTCATTCATGCCTTCTTGAATCCGCTCGTCAAATGGATTTGGCTGGGTGGCGTCTGGGTCGTCATGGGGACGCTCCTGGCTCTTATGCCTAATCGCCGCGCGGCGCTCGCCGTAGCGCCCGTGCCGCAAACCGTCGCTTCACCGATCGCGCAAGCTCTCAATCCATCCGTAACCCTGCGTGAGGGCCATGATTAATCGCTCCCGCTCCAAATTTGTCATCCTGAGGGCATCCGACAAGGATGCTCGAAGGACCTCAACTTCAAATAACGCGACCACCTTTCGTGTGAAGCTCCGTCGCCTTATCGCTCCTCTTGTCGCGATTGTCCTTCTCGCCGTTCTGCCTCTGCTCGCCCAGCAGCAGTCCGACCGCGCCAAACAAATTGGCGGCAAGTTTCAGTGTATGTGCAGCTGCAACCAGATCCTCACCCAGTGCAATCATGTCGGCTGCACCGTGTCCACGTCCATGCTGAAGGAACTCGGCGCCATGGTGAACCGAGGCGACTCCGAAGACAAAATCACGCAGACCTTCGTGCAGGAATTCGGCACCACGGTCTACGCCGAGCCACCGAAATCCGGCTTTAGCCTGGTTGCATGGCTCATGCCCGTCTTTTATTTTCTGATCGGCGCCGCCATCGTCGTCTTCTTCATCAATAAGTGGCGCAAACAAGCGCCTGCCCCGGTTGCTGTCGCTCCCGCCGGCGTGCACATTTCGCCCGAGGCTTACGAACGCGCTCGTTCCCAGGCTAACCGGGACACTGAGGACTAGCCCCATGCCCCCTCTTGCACTCGCAGCTTTTCTTGCCGCTCCCAGTGAATGGGCCATCATCGGCGCTTGCTTGGGACTTGCCGCCGCGGTTTTTCTCTTCATCTTCTACATTCAGCCGGATGCCTCGGACCTCGCACCGCATCGCACCAAACTCGATCAACTCCTCGAACGCCGCGACACCATCTACGACAACCTTCGTGACCTGAAATTCGAAAATCGCGCGGGGAAATATTCCGAAGGCGATTACGAAACCATGAGAGCCACCCTCGAGAATGAAGCCGCCCTCGTTGTCGCGGAAATCGAGCAGGTCACCGAATCGCAGATTCGTCGCCCCCGTCCCGCCGCTCGCCCGGCCGCCGCTGACCGGAGCGCTCGATGAAGGCTTTCTGGCCGCGTCTGCTCACCACCGCCCTCACCGCACTTTTCGCCGCCTCCGTATCGCTTGCCGGAACGGTTCACGGCTCGGTCATCAATCGCACCACAGGCAAGCCGATTCCCAACACCGACGTCGATCTCCTCAGCCCGACCCAGGGCATGGCGCTTCTCGCCTCCGTCAAAACAGACACACAGGGACAATTCACCGCCACGCATGACGCGATCGGCAGCGGACCCGTCTTAGTCCGCGCCACCTATCAGGGCGTCGGCTTCAATGCGTTTCTTCCGCCGGGCCGCCCGCAAGTGGATGTCGAAGTCTTCGACGTCACCAAGGATTCGAAGGTTATCTTTCCTGCTTCTCACGTCATCATTTTTCAACCGCACGACGGCAAGCTGATCGGCGCTGAAGAGTACAACATCAAGAACGATTCCAAGCCGCCCGTCGCCTATTTCCGCACCGAGGGGAATTTCGAATTCGCGATTCCCGATAAGGCCGCGCTTAAGAATGTCGCCGCCACCGGCTCCCTTGGCATGGATGTGCCGCAAGCCTCAATTGACAAGGGCAAAGGCCTCTACGCCATCGCTTACGCGTTTCATCCCGGGGAAACGAATATTCGCCTTTCGTACGAGCTTCCGTATCCCGGCAATTCCGCGAACTTGAAGCTTCCCGCTGTTTACGCGGGCATCCGCATGCTTCTGGTAGCGCCTCCCGGCGTAACGCTGACCGGAGACGGCATCAGTGCCGCCGGACAGGAACAGGGCATGAACGTGTTTTTGCACCAAGCCCTCGCCGCCAAAGGCGCTCTGAACGTCTCTGTCTCTGGCGTTGGTTCGCCACAAGCTGCCGATGGCCCCGGTGGACAGGGCCAGCAGGCCCAGGAAGGGAACTCCCGCACGCAGGGTCCGCAGGTGGACCTCGCTCCGCCGCGCATTGATGATTACAAATGGCCGTTGCTCTTTGGCCTTATTGCGATTTTCGCCCTGGGCGCGATTCTGCTGTCGCGCAAACAAGTTGTCATGGTGCCCGCTGAGGAGAGCGAGGGCGCTTCTCCCGCACAATCGAAAAAAGCCGCCGCCAAAGCTGCAAAGAAGCAGGCCGGCGTCGAAGCCGTCAAGGAATCGGTAAACGCCAATCTCGACTCGCTGAAGGAAGAAGTGTTTCGTCTGGAGCTGCGCAAGCAAGCCGGCACCATTTCCGAGGAGGATTACGCGCGCGAAAAGTCTCGCGTCGACAAACTCCTCCGTGACCTCGTCCGTGGCTGAGGCGGTGTAGCACAGGCTTCAGCCTGTGCTCTTAGGGTTTCTCGATTTTGTAGGGGCCGGGCTCGCCCGGCCCGCTCTTGGGGTTAGCAAGAAATCCCCAAAGTTTTCGCCGTAACGAAAAACACCCGCGCGTCCCTCCTCGCGCTTCCGTGGAGTCGCGCCGACAAAATTAATCGTGGCTCCAATCAAACTATCGCCGACCGGTCTCCGCTTCGAGGGCATCGATAAGCGTTATGGCGGGCTCTTCGCTCTCCGGCGCGTCACCTTCGAAATCTCCGCCGGCGAATGCGCTGTCCTCGCCGGGCGCAACGGCTCTGGCAAGACCACGCTTCTCCGCATCGCGGGCCAAATCGTCCGCCCCACCGCCGGAAAGCTCTCCTTTCCCGGCAGTTCCGCCGACTCCGCAGGCGATTCGCGTCCCGGCTATGTCGGTCACAGCACCATGGTTTACGACGAACTTACCGCCGAGGAAAATCTCCTCCTCTTCGCGCGGCTGCAGAAAGTGGAATCGCCCGTCGCCCGTGCTGAAAATCTGCTCCGCGAAGTCGGCCTTTACGAGCGGCGTGCTTCTCTGGTGCGCGCCTTCTCCCGCGGAATGCGCCAGCGTATCGCCATCGCGCGCGCTCTCATCCACCGCCCTTCCGTGCTGCTCCTGGACGAGCCGGCCACCGGCCTCGATCCCCTTGGCATCACCTGGCTGGCCAATTCTCTTCGCGAACTGAACCACGCCGGCTGCACCATCGTCATGAGCCTCCACGGCGAATCGGAAATTTCCTCGCTCGCCACGCGCGCCGTCCGCCTCGATGCAGGCAGCGTCATCGCCGACACGAAAACCGGCGCATCGCTCCACGACATCCTCACCTTTGGAGCCGCCTGACCGCCGCCATGAGCCTCTTCTCCAACGCGGCGGTCCTCCTCGGCAAGGAACTCCGCACCGAATTCCGCTCCCGCGAACTCCTCACCACCACCGTCGTTTTCATCCTGGTCGTTCTCATCCTATTCAGCTTCGCCATCAGCCCCACCACCGAAGAGTCCCGCGAATTCGGTCCCGGCCTGCTCTGGCTCGCGATTCTTTTCGCGGCCTCCCTGATGCTGCAGCCCTGCTTTCTCCGTGAGCAAACCAACGACACGCTCAGCTCTCTCCGCTTGGCTGTCAGCGATCCCTTCTCGATTTTTCTCGCGAAGCTAATCGCCAACACGCTCTTCCTGCTTCTCACCGAGCTGATCATGCTTCCGTTCTTCGCCATCTTTTACAACGTGCCCGTCCTCCCCGAATTTCACTGGCTCCTGCTCGTGCTTTTTCTAGGTAGCCTGGGCATCTCCATCGCCGGAACCGCGCTTTCCGCCATCTCCGCGCAGGCCCGCATGCGCGAACTCCTTCTCCCTTTGTTGTTGCTGCCGCTGCTGACGCCCGTGCTTGTCGTCAGCGCCACCGTCACCGTCGGCCTGTTCGAACGTGAGCCTATCGTCAAAGGGAAGGGAATCGCCTTTCTCGCCGTCTTCGACGTCGTCTTTTTGACGGCGCTATGGCTTTTCGGCGAATATCTTCTGGAGGAATAATCGGCATGACCAAACGCATCATCCTCGGCGCCGTCGCCATCCTGCTGGTGATCGTGGCCGCATATGCGTCATTCTTCATCGCTCCTCAAGAGCGCACCATGGGCCTTATCCAACGCATCTTTTATTTCCACGCCGCAACTGCTTGGGCCGGGGAGATGACATTCTTCGTCTGCTTCCTTGCCAACCTCCTCTACGTTTGGAAACGTCAGCCAAAATATGATTGGCTCGGCGTTAGTTCTGCCGAGGTCGGGTTGGCCTGCATAACAGTTGTTCTGATAACTGGGCCCATCTGGGCGCATCCCGTCTGGGGAATCTGGTGGACATGGGACGCTCGCCTCACTTCCACTTTCGTCCTCTGGCTGCTGTACGTTTCCTATCTCCTGCTCCGCACCTTGATCGAAGAACCAGAACGCCGTGCCCTGCTCAGCGCCCTGTTCGGGATATTCGCTTTCCTTGATGTCCCGCTCGTTTTTTTCTCGATCCGCTGGTGGCGCACTCAGCATCCGCAACCCGTCATCATGGGCGGCTCCGGCTCCGGTTTGGATCCGACGATGAGCAAGGTTTTCTTCTTCAGCGTTTTGGCAATGCACGTACTCGCCGCGTTCCTGATCGTGGAGCGTTACGTTCTTGAAAAAATGAAATCTGAATTTGATTTTCTAGCTCGTGAAGTGGAGGCCCAATGAAAAATCTCGACAGTGTCTTCGCCGCTTACATCGTTGGCTGGGGTGTATTCTTCGTGTTCTATCTCACCATCGCCAAACGCACCTCCAACCTCCGCGCCGAACTCGACCGCCTGAAAAGCTCGCTGCCGCGCGCCAAATAACTTTTGAGTGCGGAAGCAAAGCTTCCGCTTTTATGGTTGAAGCGAAACCAATCGCGCCAAAGAAAGGGAATCGCAACCGCAGCAATGGCTCCCCAATCCAAAAAACGCGTTGGCATCGTCCTCTTCCAACTCGGCGGCCCGGACTCCCTGGCCACCGTCGAGCCGTTCCTCCGCAATCTCTTTCTCGATCCCGACATCATTCCTCTAGGTCCATTAAATTTCATCCGCGGCCCGCTGGCCAGGTACATCGCCAAAAAGCGCACTCCCCCCGTAGCCCAGCGCTACGGCCAGATCGGCCGTCGCTCACCCATCGGCATCCTCACCGAACGCCAGCGCGCCAAACTCGTCGCGGCCGTCAGCCCGTACATGGAACCAGTCGCGGTCACCGCGATGCGCTACTGGAAGCCGCTTACGCAAGACGCCGTTGCGGCCATCAAAAAAGCCAACCGCCTCGACGAACTCGTCCTTCTCCCGCTCTATCCGCACTATTCCTACGCCACCACGCTCAGCAGCTTGAAAGAGTGGCGGCGCGTTTATGGCGAGCCGGTGGACACGCTCCCCGAACGCACCATCGAACATTTCTTCGATCACCCGCTGTACATCCAGGCGCTGGTCACCAACATCGGCAAATGCCTGCGACAGTTTCCGGACAGCTCGCGCATTCATCTCGTCTTCAGCGCGCACGGCCTGCCAATGAGCCTGGTTGAAAACGGCGATCCTTACCCTCGCCACATTCAGGAGACCGTGCGCCTCGTCTGCGAAAGCGGCGCGCAAAAATTCCTCAACTGGCCGCGCACGCATCTCCTCTGCTTCCAAAGCAAAGTCGGCCCGGCCAAATGGCTCGAGCCGTCCTTCGTCGGCACCCTCCACAAACTCGGCCACGAAGGCGTAAAAGAGATGCTCGTCGTCCCCATCTCCTTCGTCACCGAACACATCGAAACCCTGCATGAAATCAACATCGAAGGCCGCGCCGACGCCAAAAAAGCGGGCATCGAGCGCTTCCGCATGATGCCCGCCGTAGGCGACTCCCCCCTCTTCATCGAATGCCTAAAACAACTAGTCCTGCGCGCCGCCGAAATCCACCCCGACTCCGCTCAATCCACCTCAACCTCCGCATAATCACCCAATTTTTTGTAGGGGCCGGGCTTGCCCGGCCCTCCGAGCCCACCATGTGGAATAGCCCTTTCTGGCTCTGCTATTGGGTTCTCTTGTCTGCGAACTCTGCGCGCTTACCTCAGCGCCCTCTGCGTTAAGTCCCCTCTTGCCTCTTGCTTTCCCCTCGTACTACACTCCCCGCGGTTCAGGATTGGCAGTCCAAACATCGCTGCGGCCGGTGCGCTATAATCTGTCTTTCGGGATTGGGCCCGAAACTCATGAAAGCGACGTACCACTCTGGTGTCCACAAATTTGCGCTGTTCGTAGTCGCCTGGGCGGTCATCCTCCTCTGTGCTGGCGCTCTCGTTACCTCTGAAGACGCCGCCCTCGCGGTCCCCGATTGGCCTCTCTCCTACGGCAGCATCAACCCGCCGATGGTCGGCGGAATCGCCTTTGAGCACTCCCATCGCGTCATAGCCGCTATCCTCGGCCTGTTCATCGTCATTCTCTCCATTGTTCTCTGGCGCAAAGACGAGCGTCCGTGGGTCAAATGGCTTGGCGTCGCCGCTGTCGGTGGGGTGATCCTGCAGGGCGTCCTCGGCGGCCTCACCGTGCTGAAACTTCTCCACTACTGGCTGCCTGTCATGCATGCCTGCCTGGCGCAAATCATGTTCGCCACGCTCGTCGCCATCGCCGTGGTCACCAGCCGCTGGTGGGTTTCCGAACGCCCGCAATACGAAGACAAAGGCTCACCTGCAATTCACACCGTGGTCGTCCTCAACGCAGCCGCCATCTTTCTCCAGATCGCCCTCGGCGCGGCCTTTCGCCACAAGTACAGTCCCGTCACTCCCCACATCGTCTGGGCTATGGGCGTTCTCCTCATTGCCTCCTGGACCGCCACCCAGCTCCGCAAGCGATTCTTAAACTCCCGGGAAATTTCCCGCATCCGGCTCCTCCTCCACAACATCGTAGGAGTGCAGCTCCTGCTCGGCCTCGGCGCTCTTTGGACGCGCATGCGCTCCGTTGGCGATCCTCAGCCCATGCCACCGATGGTCATCACCACGGTGATTCACACCGTCTTTGGCGCCGTGCTTTTCGCCACGGCGATCCTGGTGGTCCTGTTCTGCTATCGCCTGGTGCCGCGAAGAAGGGAAGTTGCCTTTGCAGCTGGAAGAGATGAGGTGCCTGCCTGATGAGTGAAGTCCGCGCCACCACGCTCGCGCAGCCGAGCAAGCTCAGCGCGTATATCACGCTGACGAAACCCGACGTTTCGTTCCTCGTGCTGATGACCACCGGCGCGGGCTACTACATGGGCGCACGCGGACCGATCGGCTGGGTGCACATGATTCACGTCATCGTCGCCACGATGATGATCGCTGCAGGCACCGCAGCGCTGAATCATTACATCGAGCGAGAGTCTGACCGCTACATGCGCCGCACCGCTTCGCGCCCCCTGCCCACCGGCGTGCTTACGCCAGCAGAGGCCCTTCGCTTCGGAATCATTCTTTCGCTTGCGGGCGGCATTGATCTCTATCTCACAGCCGGGTTCTGGCCCTGCTTCCTCGGCGTTTTCACGTGCCTTAGCTATCTGCTCGCCTATACGCCGCTGAAAAAGCGCACCGTCTGGGCCACCTTCATCGGCGCCATTCCCGGAGCCATCCCGCCGATGATCGGCTGGACCGCCGCCACCGGCAAAATAGACGCCGGCGCTTGGCTCCTCTTCGCCATTCTCTTCGTCTGGCAATTTCCGCACTTCCACGCCATCGCCTGGATGTACCGCGAAGATTACGCCCGCGCCGGAATCCTCATGCTTCCCGTCGTGGACAAGGAAGGCCAGCGCACCTTCCGCCAAATCATTCTCTACGCCGCGGCTCTCGTTGCCGTCAGCCTATTGCCCGCCATCATGGGCTTTGCCGGCGTCCTCTATTTCTTCGGCGCGCTCGTCACCTGCACCGGCCTAGTCCAGGTCTGCCTCTGGGCCGCCCACGCCAAAACCAACACCCGCGCCAAGTGGCTCATGCACGCCACCGTCCTGCACATCCCAATCCTTCTAGGCCTGATGATGTACGACAAGCTCCCGCGTTAGCCGCTTGTAGTGGCCTATCTTTAGATCGACCAGTCTTACTTTTGCCGGGCCCACCTTCCGAAGCGGACTTCTTTGACATAATCATCGGGTTAGGCCAACCTGTCGTCTAATGCCAACGTCCCCACAAGCGACATCTCACAAACTATGAAAATCCTCATGTTCGGTGCCACCGGCTCCGCCGGCGCAGCAGTTCTCGATGCGTGCCTCGCCGCCTCCGTCGTTGACGAAGTCCGCGCCATCGTTCGCCGCCCGCTGATGAATACCAGTCCCAAGCTCCGCACTTTCGTTCACAAGGATTTTCTGGATTACTCGACCGTTGAAGATGCTTTCCGCTCCGTTGACGCTTGCCTCTTCTGCCTCGGCATTTCCGCCACGCAGGTTTCCCAGGAGGAGTACCGCACCATCACTTACTCCTATACGCTGGCCGCCGCCAACATGTTCAAAGCCAAAAGCCCCGGCGCGGCGTTTCATTACATCAGCGGGCAGGGAACCAAGCCCAGCAGCCGCATGTTCTGGGGCCGCGTGAAGGCACAGACCGAGCACGATCTCATCGAACTTGTCGACGCCGATTGCTGGCGCCCCGCCTTCATTGACGCCAAACCCTCGCCAAGCCTGCCGAAAATCTACGCCCTGATCCAGCCTCTCGGCCGCCTCTTCAAGCCTTTTCCGAACCTCTACGTCCACGGCCACGACATCGGCCGCGCCATGCTGCAAGCCACCACCGAAAAACTCCGCCGCCGCACCATCGAAAACGCCGAAATCCGCCAAATCGCCGCCCGCGCCACCTTCTAACGTAGCGGCCACTTTCAAGTGGCCAGTCTTACCGCCCGCCCGTCTCCTGCTTTTCTACCGCTTCGCCGGTGACGGCCTTCTTCAACTGCCCCACGTAATTCGTCAAATACTCGCGCGGAACGGAACGCACGTAGGGGTTCACCAGCCAGGCAAAGATGGCCGGCACGCTGCGGCTCAATCCCACGAATTCGATCTGGACATATACTCCGTCATTCACCTCCAGATAGCGCGTGTAAAGGTCCAGTCGCCAGAGATAACCGTGGTCGTTGCCCACGGGGCGTTCGCTCTCGTCTTTTTCCCCGGGATTTCGCACCTCCGCGATGCGCACCGCTTTCGCAGTCGAGTAAACGTGTGCGGGATCGCTCTGCGTAAACTGAATGTCGAACTCCGTGTTGTAAACCGCGGTGACTATGGCGTGCCGGTAAAAGCGGAAGTAGACGCGGAAATGCTCTCCATCATGGCTAAGCAATTCGGAGCGCTGCACGTCCGGTTTGAAAAATTCCGCGTGATGCGGGTAATCCTGAGTCACTTGAAGCACTTGCTCCAACCGGGCCTTGGGAATAAATCCGATGGCCAGCCAGTGATGGACCAGCCCGTCGGGAATCTCAATCTTTTTGTCGTTTTCCTTCGTGGTGATGGACTTGACGTAAACCTGGCCGCTCTTCAAGCGAGCGATCTCCTCTGCTCTTTGGCTCTCGGGGAGGGTATCCAGGTACAAGAATTGTCCCGGAGTGGGGAGTTCGCCCTGTATCCTCGCTTCGGTTAATTCTTCGTAATGCGCAAACGCCTTCGCCGTGCGAGGTTTCAACTCCGATGCACGTGCGCCTCCGACATTCAGTACCGCAAGAAAAGCCAGACTCAGGGGAAGGGCACTGCGGCTCCAAGCCATACACGCTCCAATGAACATATTTGTCCCCTGGTTGGATGATGGAGAGGGATTTTGCGCTACGCCTTCGGCAGTGCCGCGATCACCGCATCCGTAAATTCCTGCGTCCCCGCTTTGCCGCCCACGTCTTTCGTGACGTGTTTGCCTTCTTTGTAGACTTTGATCAACGCCTTTTCAATCCGCTCCGCTGCCGACGGTTCGCCCAAATGATTCAGCATCAAGATTGAGCTCATCAGCAGCGCCGTGGGATTCGCCAGCCCTTTACCGGCGATATCCGGCGCCGTTCCGTGCACCGCCTCAAAGATCGCAGCCTCTAATCCGATGTTCCCGCTAGGCACCACGCCCAATCCGCCCACCAAGCCCGCCGCAAGGTCGCTCATCACGTCTCCATAGAGATTCGGCAGCAGCAACACGTCAAACTGGTCCGGGTTGATCACGATCTGCATGCAAGCGTTGTCAACGATCAATTCCTTGTACTCGATATCTTTGTACTTCTCCGCCACCGCCCGCACCGAATGCAAAAATAGTCCGTCGCTCAACTTCATAATGTTGGCTTTGTGAATCGCGTGGATCTTCTTCCGGCCCATCTTTCGCGCATACTCAAACGCAAACTTCGCAATCCGCGTTGACGCCTTCTCCGTAATGATCTTCAGGCTCTCCACCACGCCCGGCACCACCTCGTGCTCCAGTCCCGAGTACAAATCCTCGGTGTTCTCCCGCACGATCACCACGTCCACGCCATCGAAATGCGACTTCACCCCCGGCAAATTCTTCACCGGTCGCAAGTTGGCATATAAATCCAGGCTCTTCCGGAGCGCCACGTTAACGCTGCGCGCCCCACCCGCGATAGCCGTAGCCATCGGGCCCTTCAGCGCCACGCGATTCCGCCGGACGGATTCGATCGCGGCGGTGTTCAGCACTTCCGCGCCGATCGTCTTTTTGTCGGTGTTCTCCGCGCGCGCTGCCAGAATTTCCCATTCGATTTTCACACCCGAAGCGTCCAGCACGCGCTGCGTCGCAGCCGCCACCTCCGGGCCAATTCCTTCGCCGGGCAACAATGTAACGATATGTTTCATAGGGCATCTATATTAAGGGAAGTGGCACAGCTTGTCGAAGTGCGCCGATTTTAAGGGTTCTGGAGCCTCCCGTTATCTGATCGCTGCTATCTGTTATCCGCGAGAGCAGGGAAGCTCTACCCGATTCGACACTCGATTTTGCGCCATTTGCACCTGTGTTATACTTACAACGTAACTATCCTTGCGGAGGATTCCGCGAGTGGAGGCTATAAAAATTATGATTAATCTGACGCCCACTGCCGCCGTAAAAGTGAAGGAAATCATGTCCATGCAGACCCCCGTTCCGGTGGCGCTGCGTGTTGCCGTTGTCGGTGGCGGCTGCTCCGGTTTCCAATACCACATGGCGTTTGAAAACCAGACCAACGACTCCGATGAAGTCGTGGATTTCAACGGCTTGAAGGTTGCCGTCGACCAGATGAGCTCCATGTACCTTGAGGGCGTCGAAATCGACTATGTCGAGACGCTCGAAGGCGCCGGCTTCAAGTTCAACAACCCGAACGTGAAGAGCACCTGCGGCTGCGGCAGCTCCTTTAGCGTTTAAGCCGCCGCTTTTATCTCAAATTTGCAAGGGTCCCTGGAGTTCCAGGGGCCCTTTTCTTTAGCGGAGCTTCACTTCACCGACGAAATCGGAATCATTGCGTGCTCGTACGGCGTCCCGGCCCACATCATGTATGGTTTGTTCGTGTCCGGGTCCTTCGCCTCTGTATAACCCAGCGTCTTGCTAGGCGGGCCAAACAGCATGATGTGCGGACCGGTGACGACCCAGTGGTTGTCCGCCGTCTTTCCTGTAGCGTATGGATCGGTATTGCTCGCCCCTCTATCCCCGGCCAGCATGTACGAAATTCCCACCTTATCCGGCGGAGCCGCGTGTTTCATCATGGCGCCGATGAACTCCATGCTGTTCCGGTCGTTGCACATCATATCCGTGCCCGCGAACATGCAGGTAAAGTCATTTTTCGAAGACCGCAGCGTCCGCATCGTTCCGTTCGCATCCATGCGTACCACCCCGGCGTCCTTAGCCACTGCTTCCGGAGCAGCCAAGAGCGCCTGCTTCGTATACTCCGCGTCGGACATTTCTTTCTGCTGAGTCCTTGTCACCACCGCAATAAAAAGTCCCGCCACTGCCACCGTCAAAGTTATTTTCAACACACGCATATCCCCTCCTTAGAAATTCAGCAATGACCCAGAGATACCAACCGCTCTGGGAAAAAGGTACACCCGCTCCCGCTCGCGAAGCAATCCTTTCATCTTTGCGACCTCGTCGACGCTCTTCTTCGCGAACTCCGCGCGCCGCCTCAGCGAACTCTGCGTTAAGGCCCCCTCTTTCTCAGCTTCCTACGCACTTTACTTCCGCCGCGGACCCGCGCACTATACGGGCTTATGGAGGCTCAACCATGGATTCCAAACAAGTAGTTTTTATCACGGGCTCCAGCACTGGTTTTGGGCGGCTCTTTGCCGAGACCCTCGCGCGCGCCGGTCACACAGTTTTTGCTACGATGCGCGATCCCCAGGGCAAGAACGCCAAAAATGCCGCCGATCTTCTTGCCCTTGCTAGAAGGGAATCGCTCCCCATATTCACGCTGGAGTGCGACGTTACCAGCGATGCGTCCGTCGAACTCGCTGTCCGTTCCGCCATCGCTCAAGCGGGCCGCATCGACGTCGCCATCAACAACGCCGGGTATGGGCTCATGGGTCTCGCCGAAGCCGTCACCACCCAGCAAGCCCAGCAGATCATGGACACGAATTTCATGGGCTGCGTTCGCGTGAATCGCGCCGTGCTTCCCCACATGCGCCGTCACCGGAGGGGCTTGCTGATGCACATCAGCAGTGGCGCAGGGCGCGTTGTCATCCCCGCCTTCTCCCTCTACACCGCCAGCAAATTCGCAATGGAAGCTCTTGCGGAAACCTATCGCTACGAACTCGCCACCCAGGGCATCGAATCCGTGGTCGTGGAACCGGGCGCGTATCAGACGCCTGTGTTCGGTAATCTTGTTACCGCCGCAGATCAGTCCAGTACGGACACCTATGGCATCACCAATCAAATCCCGTCCAAGATGACGACGCTTCTGTCCGGGACTGCCGGGAATCCTCAGGAAGTTGCCGATGCCGTCCTGCGCATCGTCGAAACACCGGTGGGCCAAAAGAAGTTGCGCTATCGGGTGAGCGAGGCGGACCTCGGCGTCGACGAGATCAACACCGTTAGCGAGCGCGTGCAAGCCCGGCTGCTCGAAATGCTCGGCCTCACTGCCGAAACCTCATTTGTCCAGAGAGACGCCGCCGGCGCCGACTAGAAGCTGTTAATGCAAATACGCGACCCCATACTCATATTCCAGTGTTCCTTTGCCGGCTCCATTCCGCGAGCCGACAATCCTGGCGGGCGAGTAAATATTGGGGGCCCTGGAACTGTAGGGTACCGCTATTTCTACGCGTGATCCCTCCGGATACTTGGTAGTGCTGAAGAAGCTTAAGCCTCCGCGCGCCAACTCTCTGACGACCACAACTTCGTTTCCAAGAGTGGGATGCCTCACGCATCCAACCGCCTCGACATGAATGCGGCCGTGGGACCGTCGGTTTTG
>Ga0137412_10001847_pt1 | contig 16595 bp, 15 predicted proteins | sample CZODoug2_1_16fun_FD_122160 | JGI IMG/M metagenome (GOLD analysis project Ga0137412, IMG submission 122160) | Vadose zone soil fungal communities from Angelo Coast Range Reserve, California, USA - CZODoug2_1_16fungal (Hybrid Assembly) | ecosystem: Environmental > Terrestrial > Soil > Vadose zone...
AGCAGCGCCATCAGGACCGGTTGATGCGCCAGGTAGATGGTGAGCGGCCAGCGTCCGATGCTGCGCAAGGCGCGCCCCGGCGCCGAATCCAGACGCAGCAGTGAGCGTGGCAGCGCGTGCGCGCGCTGCCGCCACAAGCCGGCAAGCCCGATGCCGATGGCGACCACGCCGATCCACGGCAGCAGCGGCACGTAATCTTCGGTGGCCGGTTTGTGCGCGACCAGGCCGATCCAGCTCAGCCAGGCCGGATCGAAGCGAGCGTCGTGCACCAGCACACCGAGCGCCACCGCCGCGCCGCCGATCACCAGGTTCACTGCGCCCAGGGCGGGCAAAGCGCGCGCCAGCAACAGCGCCAGCGCGACGAAATGCAGGATGCCAAACCAGATCAGCCGCGGACCGAACAGCCAGGCGCTGGCGATCGAAACGAGCGCCGCGGCCCCGGCAATCTGCAGCCAGCGACGCCAGAAGCGCGTGCTGGAACGGCCGGTCGCGTCGCCCAGGCCGATGCCGATTCCGACCACCAGCAGAAATTGCGAAACGATCGCGCTGCGCCAGGCGATCCACCCCGGCTCCCGTGTCATTTCGATATGCAGCCAGCCAAAGTAGCTCAGGTCATAGAAGAAGTGGTAGACAACCATCTGAACGATCGCCAGTCCGCGCGCCAGGTCAACCACCGGCAGGCGCTGGTTTGGGCCGTTCGCATCAGGGCGGACCTCGGGCATGCTGCGTTTTTTGCTGGTCTGGGCGCCGGCCGCGCGCATTCGGCCTGTGAGGTTCGTCGGATAATAGCGATCTCGAACCGGCTACAGACGGCAAGCGTCGCATCCGGTCGCATCGATTCGCGAGGAGTCCGAAATGACGCAGGCCGGTACGCATGCATTGGGCGAGCTCGAGCCGTTCTGGATGCCGTTTTCCCCGAACAAAGAGTTCAAGAAGGAGCCACGCCTGTTCGTGCGGGGCGAGGGCATGTATCTGTATGCGCCGGACGGCCGCGCCCTGATCGACGCGTCGGCGGGCCTGTTCTGCGTCGCAGCCGGGCACTGCCGCCCGGAGATCGCCGAGGCGGTGTATCGGCAGCTCAAGACCCTGGACTACGCCGGCGGGTTTCTGCGTGCCCATCCGAAGGCCTTCGAGCTGGCCAATCGCATCATCGAGTACACGCCGGCCGGGTTAAATCGCGTGTTTTTCGTCAACTCCGGTTCGGAAGCCGTTGATACGGCGATGAAAATGGCGTTGATGTACCACCGGGTGCGCGGCCAGGCACAGCGCCAGGTGTTCGTTTCGCGCGAGCGCGCCTACCACGGAGTCAATCTGGGCGGGGTGGCGCTCGGGGGCATGGTCAATAATCGGCGCGCCTTCGGCACCGGGCTGCCGGTCGTCTATCACATGCGTCATACGGCCCTGCCGGAAAATCGCATGGTCAAGGGCCAGCCGGAGCGGGGGGCGGAACTTGCCGAGGACCTCCAACGTCTGTGCCAGCTCTACGGCGGCGAAAATATCGCGGCGGTGTTCGTCGAACCGACGGCCGGCTCGTGCGGGTGCCTGCCGCCGCCCAAGGGTTATCTGGATCGCTTGCGCCAGATCTGCGATCAGCACGGCATTTTGCTGGTGTTTGACGAGGTCATCTGCGGCTGGGGCAGAATGGGAGCGAATTTCGGTGCGCAGGCCTTCGGCGTAACTCCGGATCTGATGACGATGGCCAAGGCGCTGACCAACGGCGCCCAGCCGATGGGCGCGGTGGTGGCACGCCAGTCGATCTACGATGCGATCACCGAGGCAGGGCCGGAGCGCGGGATCGAATTTTTCCACGGATACACGTATTCGGCGCATCCGGCCGCGTGCGCTGCTGGGCTGGCGATGCTGGACATCTTCGCCAAGGAACACCTGATCGACCGAGCGCGTCAAATGAGTCCGTATTTCACGGATGCGGTGCACGCACTGTCGGATCTACCCTGCGTGAGCGACATCCGATCGGTGGGAATGCTCGCGGCGGTGGAGCTGCATGCCCAGGGCACACCGGGGGCCCGCGGGCACGAGGTGCAAAAGCGACTGTATGACCGGGGTCTGCATTTGAAGGCGACCGGGGAATCGCTGATCCTGGCCCCACCGCTGGTCGCCGAGCGCGGCCACATCGACGAGATCGTGGGCAAGCTGCGCGCGCTTCTGTCGGAAGCCTGAGTCGAATGTTTTTTCGGTTCGCGCCGGCTCAGCCGGTATAATGCTGTGTTGCACCGGCAGTGCAGATGACCAAATACGTGTTCGTCACCGGTGGCGTGGTGTCCTCTCTCGGAAAGGGCATCGCGGCCGCCTCCCTTGCGGCGATTCTCGAATCGCGCGGTCTGAAAGTCACCCTGGTCAAGCTCGATCCCTACATCAACGTGGATCCGGGCACGATGAGTCCGTTTCAGCACGGCGAGGTTTTTGTCACCGAGGATGGTGCCGAGACGGATCTGGATCTGGGGCACTACGAGCGTTTCATCTCGGCGCGCATGCGCCGCGTGAACAACTTCACCACGGGCCAGATCTACGACTCGGTGATCCGCAAGGAGCGGCGCGGTGAATATCTGGGCAAAACGGTTCAGGTGATCCCGCATGTGACCAACGAAATCCAGGACTTCATCGAACGCGGCGCCAAGGCGGCCTGGGACGGGCGGGCCGACATTGCGATCGTCGAAATTGGCGGCACGGTCGGAGACATCGAGTCGCTTCCGTTTGTCGAGGCGGTGCGGCAAATGAGCCTGCGCCTGGGTCCCGGATCGGCCTGCTTCGTCCACCTGACGCTGGTTCCGTTCATTCCGGCAGCCGGCGAGCTCAAGACCAAGCCGACCCAGCACAGCGTGCAGAAGCTGCGCGAGATCGGCATCTCGCCCGACGTGCTGCTGTGTCGCGCCGACCGGCCGATACCGGACGAGGAGCGGGCCAAGATTTCGCTGTTTTCCAACGTTGCGCTGGATGCGGTCATTTCGGTGTGGGACGTCGATTCGATCTACAAGATCCCCTCGATGCTGCATCGGCAAGGACTCGACGAGATCGTGTGCTTCCGACTCGGGATCGTGGCCAAGCCGGCCGACCTTTCGGTCTGGAACCGCCTGGTCGAGGGCCTGGAGCATCCGCTGCACGAAGTTCGGGTGGGCATGATCGGCAAGTACGTCGAACTGTCCGACTCCTACAAATCGCTGAACGAGGCGCTGATTCACGCCGGAATACACACCCGCACCCGTGTCAAGGTCGAGTACGTGGACTCCGAGCAAATCGAGCAGGCCGGCTTGCCCGACCTGTCGGAGTTCGACGCGATCCTGGTGCCGGGCGGTTTCGGTCGGCGTGGTGCCGAGGGCAAGATCGAGGCAATCGGCTACGCGCGCGAGCGCGGGGTGCCGTACCTGGGGATCTGTTTTGGAATGCAACTGGCGACCATCGAATTCGCGCGCAATGTATGCGGCTTGAAGGAAGCCAACAGCACCGAGTTCGAGCGCGAAACGCGCCACCCGGTGGTGGCGTTGATCACCGAGTGGACCGACCGCAGTGGACGTGTCGAGTGCCGCACCGAGGGCTCGGACCTCGGCGGAACGATGCGGCTGGGTGCACAGAAAAGTCCGATCGAGGCCGGATCGATGGCGCACCGCATCTACGGGGCCGAGGTCAACGAGCGCCATCGGCACCGGTACGAGGTCAACAACAACTATGTCGCGCAGCTTGAAGCCAGGGGTCTGCGTTTTCCTGCGCGCACTCCGAGCGAGCATCTGCCTGAGATCATGGAACTGCCCTCGCATCGCTTTTTCATCGGGGTGCAATTTCACCCGGAATTCACTTCGACGCCGCGCGCAGGCCATCCGCTGTTCAAGGCGTTCATCCAGGCGGCGCTCGCCTACCAGCAAGAGCGCCGGGGGGCCGCGCTGCGGGTGGCCGCTGCATGAATTTGTGTGGATACCACGTCGGGCTGGATCGCCCGCTGTTTCTGATTGCCGGCCCATGCGTGATCGAATCGCAGCAACTGGCGCTCGACGTGGCCGGTCGCCTGAAGGAGATCACCTCGCAACTGGACATGCCCTTCGTATTCAAGTCGAGCTATGACAAGGCGAATCGCAGTTCCGGGCGCTCGTTTCGAGGGCTTGGGATCGACCAGGGCCTGCGCATCCTGGCCGAGGTCCGGCGCCAGCTGAATATTCCGGTGCTGACCGACGTGCACACGAGCGAGGAAGTCGATCCGGTCGCCTCGATCGCCGACGTGCTGCAGACGCCGGCTTTCCTGTGCCGGCAGACCGACTTCATCCAGGCCTGCGCGCGCAGCGGCCGCCCGGTCAACATCAAGAAGGGGCAGTTCCTGGCCCCGGGCGACATGAAGAACGTGATCGACAAGGCAAGAGACGCTGCGCGCGAGGTCGGTCTGGACGCCGATCGCTTTCTGGCGTGCGAGCGCGGAGTCTCATTCGGGTACAACAACCTGGTCAGCGATATGAGGTCGCTGTCGATCCTTCGCGCGACCGGCTGTCCGGTGGTGTTCGACGCCACTCACTCGGTGCAGCTGCCCGGTGGACTGGGCTCGGCCAGCGGCGGCCAAAGGGAGTTCGTGCCGGTGCTGGCCCGGGCAGCGGTTGCCAGCGGAGTATCCGGGCTTTTCATGGAGACCCACCCGCGTCCGGACGAGGCGCTCTCCGACGGGCCAAACGCCGTGCCTTTGGCGCGCATGCCGGAACTGCTGGAAACACTGGTCGAGCTGGATCAGGTCACCAAGAAGCACGGGTTCCTCGAAAACGCGTTTGAATGACTTTGGGCCTAACTTCATGAGTGCCATAGTTGACATTGTTGGCCGCGAGATTCTCGACTCCCGGGGCAATCCGACGGTCGAATGCGATGTGCTGCTCGAAAGCGGCGTGATGGGGCGGGCCGCGGTTCCGAGCGGAGCCTCGACCGGGTCGCGCGAGGCGATCGAATTGCGCGACGGTGACGCGGGCCGCTACATGGGGCGCGGGGTGCTGAAGGCCGTGGAACACCTGAACACCGAAATTTCCGAGGCGATCATGGGACTGGAAGCGGCCGAGCAGGCCTTCCTGGACCGCACGCTGATCGAGCTGGACGGCACCGAGAACAAATCCCGGCTCGGCGCCAACTCGATGCTGGCCGTCTCGCTCGCGGTGGCCCGGGCGGCGGCCGAGGAGGCGGGCTTGCCGCTGTACCGGTACCTGGGCGGCGTGGGCGCGATCACGATGCCGGTGCCGATGATGAACATCATCAACGGGGGTGCGCACGCCGACAACAACCTGGACGTCCAGGAGTTCATGATCGTGCCTTACGGCGCCCCCAGTTTTTCGGAGGCGCTTCGGTACGGCGTGGAGATTTTTCACACGCTCAAGCGCCTGCTGCACGGCCGCGGTCTGAACACGGCGGTCGGCGACGAGGGCGGATTTGCGCCGACCCTGCGCAACCACGAGGAGGCCATCGAGCTGATCCTGACGGCAATTCGCGAAGCTGGCTTCGTGGCCGGAACGCAGATCGGGCTCGCTCTGGATTGCGCGAGCACCGAATTCCACCGTGACGGCAAGTACCGGCTCGAGGCGGAGAATCTGTCGCTGTCGGCCGCCGATTTTGCCAACCTGCTGGCGCAGTGGTGCGACCGCTATCCGATCGTGTCGGTCGAAGACGCGATGGCCGAAGACGACTGGAGCGGCTGGGAGCTGCTGACCGAACGGCTTGGCTCGCGCGTGCAACTGGTGGGTGACGATCTGTTCGTCACCAATACGCGCATCCTGGAGCAGGGGATTCGCCGCGGCATCGCCAATTCGATCCTGATCAAGGTCAACCAGATCGGCACGTTGACCCAGACCCTGGATGCGATCGAGATGGCCAAGCGCGCCGGCTACACGGCGGTGGTCAGCCATCGCTCCGGCGAGACCGAGGACTCGACCATCGCCGACATCGCGGTCGCGACCAACGTGGGCCAGATCAAGACCGGCTCGCTGTCACGCAGCGACCGGATGGCCAAGTACAACCAGCTGCTCAGGATCGAGGAGGATCTGGGTGACGTGGCCCGCTATGCAGGACGGGGCGCGTTCGGCCACCTGGACTGAAACCACGTGAAGCCGCTGGCCGTTGTCCTGGCCGCTCTGCTGCTGGCGATCCAGTGGCCGCTGTGGTTTGGTCGCGGCGGATGGCTGCGGGCTTGGGATCTGCAGCGCCAGCTCGAATCGCAACGATCCACCAATTCCGAGCTGGACGCTCGAAACCTCGCGTTCTCCGCCGAGCTGCGCAGCCTGGAGCAGGGGCGCGAGGCGGTCGAGGAGCATGCACGCGAGGATTTGCACCTGATACGCGGCGACGAGGTGTTTTTCCAGCAGCTACCACCTCAGTGACGCCGGCCCGGATGGCCCAGGTCGCTCGATCCGGTGGCAAACAAGTGCCCCACGTCGACCGCGTCGAACGAGTACAGCGCGTTGCAGAAATCGCAGGTGACGCTGACCGCGCCTTGCTCGGCCAGGATCGAATCGACCTCGGCGCGACCGAGGGTTACCAGCATGTGGCCGGTTCGAAGACGCGAGCAGGTGCAGACGAAGCGGGGCGTGACCGGCGTGTACTGCTCGAGCTGCTCTTGCCAGAAGAGCCGATGCACCACCTCCTCGGCGGGTGTCTCCAGCAGTTCAGCCGTCGAAACGGTATCCGAAAGCGTGGTCGTGCGCCGCCAGGCGTCCTCGTCCTGATCCGCGCCGCGGGCTGACGGGCGCGCAATGCGTTGCAGCAACATTCCGGTGGCCGCTCGTTCATCAGCGGCCAGCCACAGCCTGGATTCAATTTGCTCGGACTGGCGTAGGTAGGCCTCGAGTGCCTCGGCGACGCTGGAGCCTTGCAGCGGGACGATACCCTGGTAGCGCTGCTGAGCCGCCGGGCTTTTCCCGGGGTCCAGCGTGATCGCGCAGCGGCCAAGTCCGCCCGCGTTGACCAGTTCGCGCCACCCGGCGCCGGCATCGATGCGGGCACCGCCTCGTAACTTTGCGGTGGCGCGGAATGCCAGATCCGGCTGACACTCGACCACCAGGAGCTGGACCGGGCCGTCGCCGTGGATCTGCAGGATCAGGTTACCGGCAAACTTGATGGTTGCCGAAAGCAGCGTGGCGGCCGCCGTCGTTTCCCCCAGCAGGCGCAGCACCGGCTCAGGGTACGCGTGCAGCGCGGTCATCTGCTGCCACGAGCGGCTCAGCCGCACCACCTCGCCCCGGACCGGCGCCTGGTGAAACAGAAACTTCAGCAGCCGGTCCGACATGGCGACCTACGCAACTCGCTTCAACGCGGTGCGGTACTGGCCGCCGCGCGACACGTACGACTGCGCAATGGCGCGTGAGCGCTCGATTTCCTGCGGGTCGAGCTGCCTCGTCAGCTTGCCAGGCGAGCCGATGACCAGGCTGCCTTCGGGGATCTGCTTGCCCTCGGTGATCAGGCTTGCCGCGCCGATCAGGCAGCGCGGCCCGATCACCGCGCCATTCAGTACCACCGCCTGGATTCCGATCAGCGTGTCGTCGCCGATCGTGCAGCCGTGCAACATCGCGTGATGACCCACGGTGACGCGCTGGCCGACGATCAGCGGAAAGCCGGGATCCGTGTGCAGCGTGCAAGCTTCCTGCACGTTGCTGTCCTGGCCCAGCGTGATCGGCTCGTTATCGCCGCGCAGCGTGACAAACGGCCACACGCTGACGTGGGCCCCGATGACGACCTGTCCGATGAGAACCGCCGTCTCATGGATGAACGCGCTTGGATGAATCTGAGGGATCCGGTCGCCAAGCTGGTAAATTGGCATCGATCATGTCCCCGCATTGCCTGTCGGAAGCTGGAAACTCTGGGTCGATTGTATCCGCGGCGCGCACCCGGACCGCGCGCGACGCCACGTCGGGCGCGCGGCCTTGTCTGGTGCCCGGGTAATCGCCTCTGCCGCCCGCCGGACCGACCGCAATGGCCCAGCTGTTCACAATCCACCCCGAGAACCCCCAGGTGCGGCTGCTCAAGCAGGCCGCACGCATACTCGACGGGGGGGGCATCGGGGCGATTCCGACCGATTCGAGCTACGCGCTGGCCTGCCACCTGGATGACAAGCGTGCGGTAGACCGAATACGTCATCTCAGACGGCTGGACGAGCGCCATCACATGACGCTGCTGTGCCGCGATCTGTCGGAGATCGGCACCTACGCCCAGGTGGACAACGCAACCTACCGATTGTTGCGTCAGGCCACCCCGGGTCCGTTCACCTTCATCCTGATGGCGACCCGGGAGGTGCCAAGGCGACTGTCGCATCCGTCGCGCAAGACCATCGGAATCCGCGTGCCGGATCACGCCGTGGCCCTCGGGCTGCTGGCACAACTGGCCGAGCCGCTGATGGCCACCACGCTGCAACTGCCCGGCGACGCGGCTCCGATGAACGACGCCGCCGACATCCGCCGGCGATTGCAACACGAACTGGATCTGGTGATCGATTCGGGCAGCTGTGGACTGCAGCCGACCACGGTCATCGATTTGACCGGACCCGCCGCGGTCGTCGTGCGCCAAGGCTTCGGCAATCCGGCTGCCATCGGCCTGGCCGACGCCGAGCGGGAGCCTTCGCTCTGACTGATAAACTGTGCTCGGTGGGAGGCAGGGTTTTTGACCCCGGGGGGGATCGATGAGAGCGATACGGGCGGCCGTTCGGGCGGTCCCGCGCCGCCATTGCGCCGTGCTGTCCGATGTACGCTGATCGTGTTCTTTCGGGAATGCGACCGACCGGCGCCCTGCATATCGGGCACTACCATGGTGCGCTGAAGAACTGGATCCGTCTGCAGGACGAGCATCCCTGTTTCTTTTTCGTCGCCGACTGGCACGCACTGACCACGCACTACGAGTCCCCGGATGTCCTGGCCTCCAGCGTGTGGGACATGCTGGTGGACTGGTTTGCCGCCGGCATCGACCCGGCCAAGACGACCGTCTTCCTGCAGTCGCGAGTGCCGGAGCACGCCGAGCTGTTCCTGCTGCTCGCCATGGCGACCCCGCTGGGCTGGCTCGAGCGGGTGCCGACCTACAAGGACCAGATGGAGCGAATGCGCGATCGCGATCTTTCGACCTACGGCTTCCTGGGCTACCCCTTGATGCAGGCGGCCGACATCCTGATCTATCGATCCAACCTGGTGCCGGTCGGGGAGGACCAGATTCCGCACATCGAAATGACGCGCGAGATCGCGCGTCGCTTCAACCACCTGTTCGGGCGAGAGCACGGGTTCGAGGGCAAGGCGCTGGCGGCGGTCAAGAAGCTCGGAGTGCGGCGCAGCAAGCGCTACCTGGAATTGCGCACTCGATACCAGGAGCAGGGCGACGAGGAGGCGCTGGAGCAGGGCCGGGCGCTGCTGGCGGAATCGCAGAATGTGTCGATGGGTGATCGAGAACGCATGTTCGGCTACCTGGAGGGTTCGCGCCGCGTCATCCTGGTGGAACCGGAAGCGGTGTTAACGGCGTCGCCGCGATTGCCGGGAACGGACGGACAGAAGATGTCCAAGAGTTACGGCAACGACATCTCGATGCGCGAGGAGCCGAAGGTTCTGACCGAGAAGATCCGGAAAATGGTCACGGATCCGGCTCGCGTGCGCCGCACCGACCCGGGCAATCCCGAGCTCTGTCCGGTGTGGCAGCTGCACCAGGTTTATTCGAATCAGGCCACGCAAGACTGGGTTCAGCAGGGCTGCCGCACCGCGGGCATCGGCTGCCTGGAGTGCAAGCAACCGGTGATCGATGCCATGTTGGCCGAGCAGGAACCCTGGCGCCAACGCGCCCAGCCCTATCTGGACGATCCGTCGCTGCTGCGCTCGATCGCCGCTGACGGTTGCGATCGAGCGCGCGCCGTGGCCCAGGAAACCATGCGCGACGTGCGCGAGGCCATGGGGCTTGCGTATTCCTGACCCTGGGCGAGCGGTGGTGCACGCATCTTCGCCGAGCCGGCCGGCCGATCAGTTGCCGTCCCCGTGGATCATGCGTTTTGCCGCGCAACTGGCCCCCGGATCCGAAGTGCTCGACCTCGCCTGCGGAACCGGGCGCCACGCGCGGGCCCTGGCGGCGCGTGGCTGCCGGGTCGACGCGGTCGACGTCGATCCCGCCTGCGGGACGCATCTGGCCGATGTCAGCGGCGTGCGATTCCGGGTGCTCGATCTGGAGTCTGGCCCCTGGCCGTTCGAGCTCGACCGCTATGATGCGATCGTGGTGGCCAACTACCTGTATCGTCCGAGATCGACCCGCCTGGTGCAGGCGCTGCGCGACGGGGGCAGGCTGATTTACGAGACCTTCGCCACCGGCAACGAGCAGTTCGGTCGCCCGAGCAATCCGGATTTTCTGCTCACTGCGTTCGAGCTGGCGGCGTGTTTTTCGCCGCTGATGCATGTTCTGGCGTTCGAGGATGGGGTGATCGAGCAGCCCAGACGGGCGCGCGTGCAGCGACTGTGCGGGATCAAGACCGAGTCGGCGCGCCTGGATGGTCTGGCGTTGCCAGGCTGGGGTTAGCCCCGTGTAAACTTCCTGCCCTTCGAGTCTCGCGACCGATCATGATCACGGGCAGTTTAGTTGCGATCGTCACTCCGATGCACGAGGATGGGTCGCTCGATTTCGACGCGCTGGGCCGGTTAATCGAGTGGCACATCGAGCAGGGCACCAACGCCATCGTCGCGGTCGGGACCACCGGCGAGTCTCCGACCGTGGATCCGCGAGAGCACGGGGAACTCGTGCAGGCGGCGGTGCGGGCGGCGCGTGGCCGAGTTCCGGTCGTTGCCGGCACCGGAGCCAACTCGACACGCGAGGCGATCGAACTCACCGCGCACGCCAGGAAGGTGGGCGCCGCCGCCACGTTGCAAGTCGTTCCGTACTACAACAAACCACCCCAGGAGGGGCTTTACCGCCACTTCCGTGCGGTTGCCGAGGCGGTCGAGCTGCCGATGATCCTGTACAACGTGCCGGGCAGGACGGTCGCCGATCTGGCGGTGGAGACGACGCAGCGCCTGGCGCAGGTGCCGGGCATCGTTGGCCTGAAGGACGCCACCGGAGACCTGGCCAGGGCCGGCGAGCTGCTGCGGCGCCTGCCGGCCAACTTCGCCCTGTACAGCGGCAACGACGATTCGGCGCTGGCCTACATGCTGCTCGGAGGCCACGGCGTGATCTCGGTGACGGCCAACGTGGCCCCGCGCCTGATGCGGGAGCTGTGCGATGCCGCTCTGGCGTGCGATGCGCCGCGCGCCAGGGCCATCAACGCGCGGCTGATGCCGCTGCATACGCGCCTGTTCGTCGAGGCCAATCCGATTCCCGTGAAATGGGCGTTGCAGCAGATGGGCCGGATCGCAGGCGGCATTCGTTTGCCGCTGGTGCCGCTGTCGCCAGCGGGCCGCGAGGCGGTGCAGGCGGCTTTGAAGGAAGTCGGTTTGGTTTGAAACTGGATGAGGACAAGGCTGGGCATGAGGCACTCACCGCACAAGACATCGGATGGCGCGCCGCGCGTTGCCGCCGGATCGCGCCGCGCGAGCTGGTTCGCGTGCACGCTGGTCTGCGCTCTGGCGGGTTGCAGCTGGCTCGGCTTGAAATCATCGACCGACTCCACCGGGTACCAGGCCGAGGCGGCCCGCCAGGGCCCGCTGGACGTGCCACCCGACCTGTCGCCGCTGACGAAGGACGAACGCTTCTCGGTTCCCGATCAAGGCACGTCGGCCAACGCCTTGCGTTCCGCTTCGGGCGCGACGGGATCCGGATCCTCGGTCGTGCCGCGTGGAACCAAGGCACGCCTGGTGCGCGACGGCGCGCAGCGTTGGCTGGCGGTGGATCTGCCGCCCGAGAAGGCCTATGAGGTGGTCAAGGAGTTCTGGCCCTCGGTCGGACTGAAACTCACAATGGACCAGCCGACGCTCGGCATCGTCGAGACAGATTGGCAGGAAAAGCGTCCCAGCGTGCCCACCGGCGCGATTCAAAGGGCGCTGAATATGTTCCTCGAGTCGGTCACCTCCACTGGCCTGAAAGACCAGTACCGCACGCGCATCGAACGCACCCCGACCGACACTTCGGAGATCTTCATCACGCATCGCGGCCTGGAAGAGGTCTACACATCGAACGACAAGGTTGCGACGACCTGGCAACCGCGACAGCGCGACCCGGAGCTGGAGGCCGAAATGCTGCAGCGGCTGCTGTTGCGTTTCGAGGGCGGCGACGCGGCCAGTGTGGCGCAAGCAGCACCCGGTAAGCCGGCGGCCGGTAAGGATCCAGGTACCTCGCTGCTGGCTATCTCGCACATGGTCAAGGAGGGCACGGATTCGCGCCTGGAAGTGGACGAACCGTTCGATCGGGCCTGGCGCCGGGTCGGGTTGGCGCTGGATCGAGGCGGATTCACGGTCGAGGACCGCGACCGCACCAAGGGGTTGTATTTCGTGCGCTACCTGGATCCGGACTATCAGGCCAAGCAACGTGATAGCCAGGGCCTTTTTTCCCGGATCTTCAGCTCCGACCCCAAGGTCGAGGCACAGCAGTTCCGGGTTGCACTGCTCACGGACGGCGATCGCACCTCGGTCCGGGTGCAGGACAAGGACGGGCATCCCGAGGCCGGCAGCGCCGGCGATCGCATCCTGAAGCAACTCGACGAGCAGATGCGGTGACGGCGCAGACTCGGCGGGCGGGCTGATTCTGCGGACCGCCTGCGCATGCTGCGCTTTTGCTGTCTGGGCTCCGGCAGTCGCGGCAACGCGTACGTGGTGCAGGCCTCCGACGGTCAACATTCGATCCAGGTTCTGATCGACGACGGTTTTTCTCCGCGCGAGCTGGAGCGACGGCTGGCCCGCGCCGACGTCGATATCGGCGGGCTCGGCGCGATCCTGGTGACCCACGAACACAGCGACCACGCGGGCGGAGTCGCTGCGTTTGCAAGGCGCCGGCGCCTGAGCGTCTACGCAACAGAGGGAACGGCCGGTGCAGCCGGCTTCAACCAATGCGTGCGCCAGCTGCATCGCGTGCGCGCCGGCTGCGAATTGCAGATCGGGCCGCTGCAGGTGCTTCCGATCGAGGTGCCGCACGATGCGAGCGAACCGGTTCAATTCATTGTTTCCGACGGGCAGCGGCGTCTGGCGATACTGACCGATCTGGGACACCCTGCGAGCACCGTCACCGCCAGGCTAACCGACCTGGACGCGCTGGTGCTCGAGTTCAACCACGATCTGGACATGCTGCGCGCGGGGCCTTATTCGAGCGTTCTGAAGGCGCGCATCGAAAGCGACCAGGGGCACCTTTCGAACGCCCAGTCCTTGCAGCTGCTCAGGGCCATCGATCGCCGCCGCTTGAGGCGAGTGGTGGCCGCGCATCTGAGCCTGACCAACAACCGGCCCGAACTTGCCCTTGCAGCGTTCGCCGCGCTGCCGATGTGCGAGCAGGTGATGTGCGACCTGGCGGACCAGTGGCTTGGATTGCGCTGGACAGTCGTAGCGGGGCCGTGAGGCGAAAAAAAAGCCGGCGAAGCGCCGGCCCGTCTTGTTCTGCAATGCTTATTTCTTCTGATCCTTGGAGGCATCGGCCGGGGGGGCCATCGGCGCCGCATCCTTGGCGGGCTCAGCCGGAGCCGGAGCGGGCGCGGCCATCGGTGCAGGAGCCGGGGCCGGTGCCGGAGCGGGCTTGTCACAGCCAGCCAACATCGCAACCGACAGCGATGCGAGGGTCAACAGTTTTTTCATGTGATTTCCTTTGAAAGAGAAAATAGCCAGTCGACTGCCGCGAAAAGCCTGGTTGGCGCGGCCATCGTCAATACGAGCAGACGAGACCTCAATCTCCCCAGGGCCGTATTATACCCGCACCATTTTTGCGCAAAGTGATCAAGCATACCCTTCAGATGGGGTGCACCCAGCCGGCCAGGTACCACTCGTATAGCGGTTGCACGATTGCCTCGGGCATGCGGCGGCCAGGCGGCACGATCAGCAAGCGCCGGTCCGCGAACGAGCACATCATTGCGCGGTGCGAGGCCTGCGGTAACGGCATCAGCGCTCCGTTGATCGCGAACACTTCGCGCGAGTACAGCATGCGGGTTCGTCGATCCGCTTGCAGTCCATCGCGTCGGATCGCAGTATCGAAGCTCGCGCGGGCCGCTGCGCGCGCGGGCCGCTCGAAAGCCACGCGCGGCTTCGGTTCGCTCAACTGACGCAGCAGGGCCATCGCGACCTCGCGACGACTTGGGCGCCAGGCAAGCAGTTGCCGGCGGGCGGCCTCGATCATCGGGTCGGGCAGACGCGCCGGGTGGCTCGCGACCATCAATCCAGGATCGCGAAATGGCGACCAGCGCGGCGGGTTGCGCTGGGCCTGCAGCTCGCTCCAAATTGCGGCCAGATCAGCCCACGAGGGGGTACGGAAGCCAATCGAGCAGGTCATGCATTCGCCCAGGGCTACGCCTTCGTGGGCGATCCCCGGCGGCAGGTACAACAGGTCGCCGGGGTCCAGTACCCACTCGGAGTCGGCCCGAAAGCGCGCCAGTTGGCGGATCGGAGAATCGGGCACGCAGGTCGGGTCGGGCCGACGTTCGATACGCCAGCGTCTCTTCCCGAGGGCTTGCAGAAGGAAAACGTCGTAGCCGTCCAGGTGCGGACCGACTCCTCCGCCGTCGCTTGCGTAGCTGACCATCAGGTCATCCAAGCGCGCATCCGGAACGAAGCGGAAACGTGCAACCAGGCGGGCCGCCTGTGCCAGGTGCTGGTCGACTCCCTGGACCAGCAGGGTCCAGTCGGGGCGTTGAAGCGGCGGAATTTTCCGGCGTGTAAACGGCCCGTGTTGCAGTTGCCATCGACCGCCGTTGTGGTGGATCAAGCGCGACTCGACCTCGTCGCTGGCGCACAGCTCGAACAGGGCACGCGGCGCAAGCGGAGGTTCGAATCCGGGCAGCGCCTGCCGGATCAGCACGGGTCGGCGCTGCCAGTAGCGCGCCATGAACTGCTGCACGGACAGCCGGCCCAGGTGCGTGAGCGCATCGACCGCTGCGGGCAGTTTCGACGGGGTCGATTCTGCATCGTTCATCCGGCGTGTCTCGGGTCGGACTCCGAGCGCAGCAGCTCGATCAGCTCGAACGCCAGATCGAGCGCGGCGCGCGGGGTGAGCGATTCGGCATCGACCGCCGCCAGGCGCTCGCGCAGGCGATCCGTCGGGGCCTGCGCGCTCGCCTGGGCCTGCGGCGCCTGGAACAGGTCGAGCTGATCGCCGCTCGCCAAGGCCCGCTGTTCGAGCTGTACCAGCAGATTGCGCGCCCGCCGCAGGACGGGGCCCGGCACACCGGCCAGCGCAGCCACGGCCAGCCCGTAGCTCTGGCTGGCCGGCCCGTCGCGGACCTGGTGCAGGAACACGACCTTGCCGTTGACCTCGGCTGCCGCCACATGAACGTTGGCGACCTCGGGCAGGCGCTGCGCGAGCTGGGTCAGTTCGAAATAATGGGTCGCGAACAGCGTCAGGCAGCGGTTGCGAACCGCCAGTTCATGGGCGATCGCGGCCGCCAGCGCCAGGCCGTCGAAGGTCGACGTGCCGCGGCCAATCTCGTCCATCAGGACCACACTGTGCTCGCCCGCCGCGTGCAGGATTGCGGCCGCCTCGGTCATTTCGACCATGAAGGTCGAGGCGCCGCGGGCCAAATCGTCGGCAGCGCCGATGCGCGTCAAAATGCGATCGATCGGGCCGATCCTGGCTCGCGAGGCCGGCACGAAGCTGCCACAGTAGGCGAGCAGCACCACCAGCGCGATCGACCGCATGAACGTCGATTTGCCGCCCATGTTCGGTCCGGTCACGATCAGCATGCGCCGGCCCGCGTCGAGGCGACAGTCATTGGGCACATACACTTCCAGGCTGCGCTCGACCACCGGGTGTCGCGCCCCCTCGATCTGCAGCCCGACCTCGGCGGTCAGTTGCGGGCGAACCCAGTTGGCCTGCGATGCGTGCTCGGCCAGCGAGGCGAGCGTATCCAAGCAGGCCAGTGCATCGGCCGCGCGCAGCACGGCCGGCACATGCTCGATCAGCTTCACAAGCAGTTCGTCGTACAGCTGTCGCTCGCGCGATCTGGCGCGTTCCTGGGCCGACAGGGCGCGGTCCTCGAAGCTCTTGAGCTCGGGCGTGATGTAGCGCTCGGCGTTCTTCAGGGTCTGGCGCCGCCGGTAATCGTCCGGGACCTTGTCGGTCTGGCCGTGTGTCACCTCGATGTAGAAGCCGTGCACGCGGTTGTATTCAACGCGCAGGTTCGCGATCCCGGTACGGGCTCGCTCACGCGCCTCCAGCTCGACCAGAAATTGGCCTGCGTTGTCGCGCAACGCACGCAGCTCGTCGAGTTCCTGGTCGTAACCGACCTGGATCACGTCGCCATCGCGCGCCGAGGTGGCCGGCTCGAGCAGCAGCCCACCGGCCAGTTGCTCGCCCAGCGCTCTTGGCAAGACCATCTGCTCGGCCAGTTCCGAGGCCAGCGCTGCGCCCAGGGTCTGGGTCGCAGTCTGCAGGCCCGCGATCCACGGCAAGGCGTCGCGCAACGCGGCAAGCTCGCGCGGCCGCGCGGATTTGAGCGCAATGCGCCCCGCGATGCGATCCAGGTCGGGAAGCCGTGCCAGCAGCTGGCGCACCGT
>Ga0137412_10001848_pt1 | contig 16592 bp, 16 predicted proteins | sample CZODoug2_1_16fun_FD_122160 | JGI IMG/M metagenome (GOLD analysis project Ga0137412, IMG submission 122160) | Vadose zone soil fungal communities from Angelo Coast Range Reserve, California, USA - CZODoug2_1_16fungal (Hybrid Assembly) | ecosystem: Environmental > Terrestrial > Soil > Vadose zone...
GCGGAACAGCGGCACTGGCCAAGCTGATCGCCGAGCTATGCCGGACCCAGCGGGCCCGCGTGGTGGCCGAGTGCGAGCTGTGTCTGCTCGCCGCCCGGCGGCCGGCGCTGCGCCCGGCGATCGAGCAGTGGAACGCGATCATCGGCGACTATCTCGGCCGGTTCACCGACGACCCGATCACGATCAGGGCCGCGGCCGCGGTCTTCGACGGCCTGCTCTACCAGTCCCTGCTGGCCGATCGACCGCTTTCGGTCGCCGACATCCAGGCGGTACTCGACCACGTCCTGACATGATGTTGCCATGGCCAAAGGCGACGCGCTGTATCAGATGTTCGACGACCGATTCGCCCCGCTCACGCATGGTGACGTGCGGCTGGAGCAGATATATGGCGACTGCCGCTGGGCCGAGGGGCCGGCCTATTTCGCCGCCGGGCGGTATTTCGTCTGGAGCGACATTCCGAACGACCGGATCCTGCGCTGGGACGAGACGACCGGCGAGGTCGGCGTTCTGCGTCATCCCGCCGGCTATACCAACGGGCACACGGTCGACCGGGAGGGTCGGCTGGTCAGCTGCGAGCACGGCGGCCGCCGGGTAAGCCGTACCGAACATGACGGCTCGGTCAGCACCCTCGCCGATTCCTACCAAGGAAAGCGGTTGAACAGCCCGAATGACGTCGTGGTGAAATCCGACGGCTCGATCTGGTTCACCGACCCGGCCTATGGCATTGACAGCGACTACGAGGGATTTGCGGCCGAGTCCGAGATCGGCACGTGCAATGTCTATCGCATCGACCCGGCCACCGGCGAGATACGCGTCGTCGCCGATCAGCTGGACCGGCCCAACGGGCTCGCGTTCTCGCTCGACGAGCAGCAGCTTTATGTCTCCGACAGCCACAACAACAATATGTGGCGTTTCGACGTCGATCCGGTCGGAAAGCTGACCGCCGGCAGTATTTTCGCTACTTGTACGGAGGGCTGCTTCGACGGTTTCCGGCTCGACAGCGCCGGCCGAATCTGGTCCAGCGCGGCCGACGGCGTGCATTGTCTCGATGCCGAGGGCACCCTGCTCGGCAAGATCCTGGTCCCGGAAACCGTCGCCAACATCGTGTTCGGCGGGCGCAAACGCAACGATCTTTTTATCTGCGCGACCACATCGGTCTACACGGTGCGCGTTTCGGCCACCGGCGCGAAATTACACTAGTTCAACTCCCAGCTCACCTGCACGAGCGCTCTCGGAATCCTTCCACATAAGCCGATTCGCTGACCGCTGCGGTCGACACGCCGCACGGCGCTTGATACAATCCGAACGTATGTTCCCACAGTTCGGGGGTAGACCGTGAGTTCGATTTCTACAATTTCTATCCCGCCGGAGGCGACCGTGGACGCGGAACCTCCGGTGCGGGGTGCGTCGGTGTTTGTGGATTTGGATGCCGAAGTTGCTGGTCTGCAGGCCTGGCTGGAGAGCGTCGCCATGTCAGCGGTCGGCTCTGAACTACCTGATCCTGTCGGGTCGACGCCGCGATGGGAGGCGTCCCCGCCGAGCGGTGCAATCCTCGACGCAATTGCGGGACGCGATTTCAGTACTCTGGATGACGACGCATTGCTGTCGGCATATGTCGCGACGGAGAAATGTAATGCGTGGCAGCAGGCGGTGCAGGCACGTGTGTTGGGCGAGTTCGCACGGCGGCGCCCCGGATATCTCGGTGAAGCGCCGGCGTCGCTGTTCGATGAAGGTGCTGGGGATGAGGTCGCCGCGGCGTTGCACGTGGCGCCGGGCACCGGAGCGGCCCGGTTGGACTGGGCCATCGAATTGACGCGGCGGCTGCCCGCCACATTAGCTGCCATGGAATCCGGTGGGGTGACATATAGCAAAGCGCGGGTAATCTCCGAGGAGACGTTGAATCTCAGCCCGGAGGCCGTAGCGGCGGTCGAAGAACAGGTCCTGGCCGGTATCGAGGAGTTGACGCCCGGTCAGTTACGCCGCCGGGTCAAGAAGACCGTGCTGGCAATTGACGCCGCAGCAGCAGACCAGAGAGGCGAAGAAGCGCGGAGAGAACGGAAGGTGGTGGTGTCGCCACGACCGGACGGGATGGCCGAATTCTGGGCGTTATTGCCGGCGCAGGACGCGACCGCCCTGTATAACCGTCTCACCGACGTGGCCCGCACCGCGCGCGGTAGCGGCGGGCTGAGCATGGATCAGCGCCGCGCCGACGCATTGTCGAGCGTGATCTACGGTACTGCCGGTCCGGCGGGACGCCCGTTAGTGCAGCTGATCATGACCGATGCGACCCTTACGGGACAGAGCACAGACTCCGCCGACTTGATCGGCTACGGACCGGTTACTGCGACTACCGCCCGTAATATCGCCGCCGATTCGATCTGGCAGGCCATGCATACCGACCGCACCGGCACCATCACCGGAGTCGGCCGACGCCGCTACCGGCCCTCCGCGGCACTCGCTAACCTGATCCGCGCCCGGGATAGGACCTGCAGGTTCCCCGGCTGCGCCCAACCGGCCACCCGCACCGACATCGACCACACCACCCGATACCCCGACGGCGCAACCGAAGAAACCAACCTCGGCTGTCTTTGCCGCCGACACCACAGAATGAAGACCGCCGGCGAGAACCACGAGTCGGGCTGGAAAGTCACCCAACACGAGCCTGGCGTCATGGAATGGACCAGCCCCACCGGCCGCCCATACACCACGTATCCACCGAGATAACGCGTCAACCCGTTGGTCGCCGGAGTAGCAATTGCCGTGAGCTCGCGGTCACGTTACGAGATGTTCTGAGAAACCTCGGTCCATAAATCCTGGTAGCCGGACGTCGCGGCACTGCGTGGCGCGAATGCGGTGACCGGTGCGCGCCGCTCGGCCATCTGCTCGATGATCGACAGCGCCGGAATTGCGGTCTTCAGAATGCCCGAGCGCTCGGCCGGCAACTGCGCGACCAGCTCGCGGTGCAGCCGCTTGCGCCGGTCAACCATGGAAAAGAACGCGCTGATTTCCGGCTGCCGGCCCTCGAAATCGCCGACAAAATTCGCCAGCTGGTCGAACGTGCGCACCGAGAGCGTCGCCGGGATCAGCGGCACCAACAGAGTATCGGCGGCGTGCAGCACATTTTCCGACACCAGCGAGATGCTCGGCGGGCAATCGAGAAACACCACGTCGTACTCATCGTCCAGCGGCCGCAACAACTGCCGAATTCGCCGCGTCGGGCGTTTCGTACCATCCAGCTGCAAATCCATATTGCGGTACGTAAAATCGGCGGGCACCAGATCCAACCCGTCGAAATCGGTGCCCTTTATCGCCGCATCGAGATCACGCTGGCCGCGCACCAGTGCCTTGCCGCCGCCCTTGACCCGCGGCCGCACCCGGAAAATGTAGGTCGCGGCGCCCTGCGGATCCAGATCCCACAACAGTGTCCGGTGCCCGGCCTGCCCGGAGAGGTGCGCCAGGTTGACCGCGGCCGACGTCTTACCGACACCGCCCTTGATGTTGTACGTCGCAAAAATCCTCACCGCGACTCCCCCGTTAGCGTGGCGATCCTGGCTCGGTTCTTCTGGCTGAGGAACGGACCCAACCGGCCGACCAACTCCGCGCGCGCCCGCAGCTGTCGGGCGTCCAGCTGAGCGGCGAGCTCACCCATCGCGAGCACGGTCGGCGCCGGCACCCGGCCCTCGTCCATCATTGCGGCAGCAAATGCGCGCACTGCCTCGCGCTGCACCTCGCCGTCCTGGAAATCACCGAGGCAGTCCTGCAGCTTCTTCAGTTCGGCCACCAGCCGGCGATGCGCGGTCGGCTCGTGCAAGGACCGGAAAACCTCGAGCAGATATCGCAGCTCTTTGCACCGTTTGCGCAACGCGTGCACCATATCGCCGGGCGAATCGGCGGTGATCCGCTCGCCGTGCTTGATCACCCGTCGGAACGCCAGCTCGACCCGCCGCCGGGCCACGTCCGCGATCGCCGGCCCGGAATCGTCCTGCACGGCGGCCAATTCCGCCGGCCATTCCGTCATCAGCCGCTGGAATCGGCGCGAACGCAGGCCGCGCACCAGGCGCCGCCGCTCGGTCGCCCGATGCCGCCGCAGAAATACCCGAAACGGCTCGAGATCTCGGGGATCGGCCGAGGTCAGGCCGGCCGCCATATCCGGAAAGCCCAGCAAATAGACGTCGAGATCACGCACCGGAGTCGTCAGGTCGCCGAGCCAGCGGAATTCCGCGCCGAAACGATCGATCAGATCGGGTTGCATGGCATCGCCGGTGAGCTTCAGAACCGACCGGGTGCGGCGCACCGCCACCCGGAAATCATGCAGAAATTCCGTATCGATCGCATCGATGACGCCCGGCGCATTGTCGTACATCGCTGCCGCGAAATTGCCGAGTATGGCAGCGATCGCCACCGTGGCCGGCGTTTCCGGCTGCAGCTTGGGCACGGCACTGGTGCGATAGCCATTGGGCGAGCGATCGGCGACGGCGAGCGCGTCGTCGTACGGCGTGCCGGTCGCGGCGACGATTCCGTCCACTCGCGACAGTCGGCGGGCAATGCGGGCCGCGGCGCCCTCGTAGCCACGCAGCGGGCTGACCGCGATCCAGCCGGCGCCGGTGTCGGGGCGGTCGATCAGCACCCGGGCGACGGTCTTCTCATCGCGGTTGCGCACCCGGTTCTCGGCCACCGACCCGGTCACGGTGGCCACCGGCAGCAGCGCGCGCGGCCAGACCGGGCCGGCGAGCGCGTCGCGCAGCGGCCCGGCCGGCAGGTCCGCAACATGCACCGGCGGACTCAGTCCGGGTACGGCGGCACGCAGCAACCGACCGTCGGGCAGCCGCAGCGTCAACGCCGCCGCCGCATCGTCCCCGGCCCACTCGAGCGCCAGCCCGGCCGCGTACAACCGCCAGTCGAACGTGTCCAACCAGGTCCGCGACATCCGCCGTGGGCGGCCGGCATCGACGGCGAATCGCGGGGCCAGTGCCGCCCGTAATGCATCGGCCGGCCCAGGCTCGACCCACCGAAAACCGAGCGACGTCGCTGCCACTGCGCACCCTCCCCAAGAATCGCTGGCACCCGAAAGCCCCGATCGGCGGAGTCTAGCCACCCAAAGTTAACGGAATGTTCACCCAGCCCGTGGTACCGATAACACAATCACGGCTCTGCAATAGTGGCCGCATGGCGGAACTGATCGAAAAGCCCACAACGGTGGCCGCGGCGGGGAATGTGCCGAAGGTCATCGAGGAGTTCGTCGGCCGGGTCAACACCGGCACCGGCTCGGTGAGCATCGCGCACATGACCAGCCCTGGCGGCTGGAGCGAGCCCGGGCAGCGGCCGGAGTTCGACGAGTACACGATCGTGCTGGCCGGCACCCTCGTGGTCGAGGACGCGACCGGCACGACCGAGGTGCCGGCCGGGCAGGCGGTGTACAGCCGGGCCGGCGACTGGGTGCGCTACAGCTCTCCCGGCGACGCGGGCGCGGACTACATCGCGGTCTGCCTGCCGGCGTTCGCCCCCGAGTCGGTCCACCGCGACGAGAGCTGAGATGACCGGGCCGGTCGACCGCCGGCAGGCGCTGCTGGACGCGGCGGTCGAGTACGTCGCCCAGCATGGAATGGGCGAGCTGAGCCTGCGTGCGCTGGCCTCCGCGCTGGGCACCAGCCACCGCATGCTGATCTACCACTTCGGGTCGAAAGAGGGCCTACTCGTCGAGGTGGTGCGCGCGGTCGAGGCACGGCAGCGGGCCCTGCTGGCCGACCTGAGGCCGCGTCCCGGGCAGTCTCCCGGCGACTTCGCCCGCGCTTTCTGGGCCCGCCTCACCGACCCAGAGATGTGGCCGCACGAGCGGCTGTTCTTCGAGATGTACGGGCAGGCGCTGCAGGGGCGGCCGGGCACCGAGCGGCTGCTCGACGGCATCGTCGAGTCCTGGGTCGAGCCGCTGACCCAGTGGGGAGTGGCGCTGGGGCTGCCCGAGGCCGCGGCCCGCGACTATGCCCGGCTCGGTGTCGCCGTCACCCGTGGGCTGCTGCTCGACCTGCTCGCCACCGGCGACCGGGCAGCCGTCGACGCCGCGATGGACGCCTTCATCGGGTCCTACGAGCGCGCGCTGGCCTCATATGTTCGTACGCAGACTGGACACGAATAGCCGCTGGAACGCGAAGAACAGGATCACCGTCGGCAACGACACCACCAGCGCCCCGGCCAGCACCACCGGCGGGCCGACGGTCGAATAGCTGCCCTGCAGTCCGGCCAGCGCCGCCATCAGCGGCCGCGCCCCCGGACTGAAGGTCAGCGTGATGCCGAACAGTAGGTCATTCCACACCCAGACGAATTGAAAGATAAAGGCCGCCGCCATCGCCGGGCGGCCCAGCGGCAAATGCACGCTGGCGAAAACCCGCCACCATGGCGCACCGTCGATCCGGGCTGCCTCCACCATGTCTCGCGGCACCGAGGCGAGATAGTTACGGACCACAAAGAAAGCGAACGGAATGCACATCGCCGTGTAGATGATGAACAAGCCGAGTTTGGTGTCGTACAAGTTGAGTTTCGCATACGAACTGAACAACGGACGCAGGAACATCTGCAGCGGAAACAGCGTGCCGGCGTAGATTACCCAAAACCACATCGTGGGCCGCCGACTCGGCATCGCCACCACCGCGAACGCGGCCAGCGAGGCGATCAGTACCGCCAGGCCACCGCTCACGACCGCGTAAACCAGGCTGTTGATCATCGCGGGGCCGAATTGGGCGGTGCTCCAGGCCTTCCCGACATTGTCAAAGAGACCGAAGCTGTTGGGAAACCAACGCGCGGTGCCGGTGAAACCGTGCACCGACGATACTCCGTTGACGATGAGCAGATAGGTAGGGACCAACCAGAGCAACGCCAAAACCACGACCGCGATATTGCGTACCGCTCGACCGATCACCGATTTCTCCTTAGTAGGACTGCCGGAGTTGGCGGCGTAGGTAGATCCACGAGACGGCGATAACCACGACGGTCAGCACGACCGCCACCGCTGCACCGGAGCCAGGCCGCTGCAATACGAACGTCTCCCAATACATGCTGACCGCGAGCGTCTCGGTAGAGCGCGCCGGGCCACCCTGCGACAGCACCCAGATCAGATCGAACGCCTTGAGGCCATTCACCAGGCTGATCCCGACGATTACCACCGTGACGGCTCTCAGCTGCGGAAACACGATGTGCCGAAATCGCCGCCAGCCGTACGCGCCGTCCAATGCGCCGGCCTCAATCGTTTCGGCCGGAATGGCCTGCAGCCCGACCAGGAAGAGGATCACCGCGACACCGGTCGACTGCCACGCGTTCGCGATGATCATCACTATGGTGTTCATCGGCCAGTTGAGCAGCCAGGCGTGCCCGCCCAGTCCGAATGAGGTCAGCGCCTTGTTGATCGCCCCGTCGCTCTGCAGCATGAAATTCCACACCACGGCGACCGCGGAGCCGGAGATCGCATACGGCAGGACTATCGCCAGCCGCGCGATGCGACCCCACTTGATTGCGCTGGTCATGACCGCGATCGCAATGCCGAGGCCGATCGGCAACACCACGGTGCCGATCAGCCAGAACAGTGTGTTGAGCAGCGACTTCAATACGGCCGTGTCGCTGAACATGCGGCGGTAGTTGTCGATTCCGGCGAACGACTGATGGATAAATCGGTCGTCGAAGAAGCTGCGATAGATGGTGGCGGCAAACGGGGCGGTCAGCAGCGCGGTGACCAACAGGGCCGCGGGCAGCAAAAACAGTCCGGAGGTCAGCCGTTCGGCGATGGGCGTGCGCCCGCGAGTCTTCACAGCAGTCGCCATCGGATCAGGAAACCTCCTGCTTCCAGTACGCCCATTCCGCGTCGGCGCGCTTCTGCATCCGCGAGAGAACGCTGTTCGCCTTGCCCGGGTGGATCATGAAGTCGCCGAGATCCTGCACGTTGGCCTCGACCAGTGCCGGCGGGCTGGCCTCCCAATAGCGATTCACCCGGATCGGATTCGTCTGTTTCACCAGCGCCTGCACATGGCGGATCACCGGATCCGGAGACACCACTGTCGGGTTCGGCGCACTGTCCACAAGGTAGGCCGACCACACCTTCTGCACAGACGGATCCAGCCAGTGCTGCATAACGCGGTGCGTCTGCGCCTTCTGCGGAGCCCGCGCCGGCATCACGAATGTGGCCGCCTCGACCACCACGGACTTCTTTCCGCCGGGCGCCACCGTCGGCATGATGAATGCGTCCAGATCGCTGCCGGACTTCAACCCGGCGGCCTGGATGACCTGGTTGTTCCAGGTGCCGCAGGGATACATCGCGACGGAGCCGGCGCGCAACATCGCCGGAGCGGCGGTGAGATCAGTGTCCGGGCTGGTGAAATAGCCCTTGTCGATCATCTCCGCCCACAATCCCAGCGCCTGCTTTGCCAATGGGTCGGTGTAGGACGCCTGGCCGGCGGTGAGCTTCTGATAAAAGGTGACGTCGAGCTTGCTGATCAGCTCCTCGAACCATACGAACGACCACGGGTAGCTCTGCGTCGACACGAACGGCGTGATACCGGCCCGCTTCACGGTCGCCGCGGCGGCCATGAAATCGACCCAGGTCGCCGGCGGTGCGATGCCGTGCTTAGCGAAAACTTTCTTGCTGTAGAAAACAACGTAATACGACTCGTGCAAAGGGAGGCCGTAGACCTTGTTGTCGTAGCTACAATCCGGTCGGATAGCCGAGTCGATCCAACCTTTTGTCGCGGCCGCCTCCCACACATCGGTGAGGTCGGCGAGTTGGCCGATTCTGGCCAGATCCTGCAGCCGGTAGCCGTTCCACCATTTCAGCAGATCCGGTGATTTCGAGGTCTGCAGCTGCGACTTGATGACCTGCTCGTACGAGGTCACCGTCGGCACCGAGAGAATATCCAGGCCTATTCCGGACACCTTCTTCAGCTCTCGGCTGGCGTCGGCAAAACCCGTTTTCCAGGTGGGATTGTCGCTGTAGAAGCTCACCGTGCCCGGTGGTGACTGCAGCCCCTTGCCGCATCCGCCGAGCAGCAGCGCGGCGCTGGTTGCGCCGACACCGGTCAAAAACTCGCGTCGCTTCAGGGTGACCACTCCGCCAGTCGGAAGGTTCACGGTCGACGGTCAACCTACACAGTTTTCTATCTCGCGAACACCAGGTTGATCGCGTCCATGAGTGATGGGCGACGTCCAAATCGACTGCGAATATCGGCTGTCGATGAAACCGCCGCGCAGCGCTCCATTCACTAATTGCACGAGCTCACGCGAGTCACCACGTCGGTCGAGCCCGCCGAAACCGCGCGCGCCTGCACCACACGCAATGCCGCGTCGTCACGCGAAACCAATTCTCCGACCAGCTCAATCAGCTCGGGGCGCTCCGGCTGACCAGATACTCCGCGACCGACGCGGGCAATCCAGCCGCCGGCCGGTCCTCGCGCGCGCCGAGCGTTGCCAGGCCCACCGCGACCAGATGCCGCACGAGGTCCGCGCCAGATCGTTACGCATTCGATACCCCCTCCCCCTTGACGTTTGTCGGGGCTCTGCAATCATTTTCATCTTAACGATCGGTCACTGCGCCAACATTTGCAGATAGGGGGGGCATGGCGGCCATACGAGGTGCCGCGGCGGCTACTCCCGTCGGACTGCGTGAGCGCATTCTGGCCAAGGCGCCGCACATGTCTGCCGCCATGACCAAGATCGCCGACGTCCTGCTGCAAGATCTGACTGCTCCCCTGGAATTGTCCATCACGGAGTTGGCGGACCAGGCGGGGGTTTCGGCGGCCACCGTCACTCGGTTCTGCCGGGCGGTCGGCTATGCGGGTTACGTGCCCTTCCGGGTGGCTGTCGCGTCTGCGATCGGTCGGGGCGATGCGCAAGAGTCATGGCACGCCGACATCGGGCGCATGTTCAGTCCGAACGACACCCCGGCGGAGACGCTGTCATCCCTCGTGCGGGTCCACAGCACGTCGCTGACCGCCACGGCCGACCAGATCGATGTCGATCAGCTGTCTGATATCGCACGCCGTATCGTCGGCTGCCATCATCTCGACATCTACGGCATCGGTGGGAGTGGGGGGATGGCTCTCGAGTTGGAGGTGCGGCTGTACCGCATCGGTATCAACGCCCACGCCTGGCACGAGGTGCACGGCGGCCTGGCCAGCGCCTCTTTGCAGAACGATGAGAGCGTTGCGTTGGCCATCTCCAACACCGGGCGCACCGAGGACACCATCGAGATGCTCGCCCAAGCACGCTCCTCCGGTGCGTACACGGTGGCCATCACCAGCAGTTCGGCGACGCCACTGGCTGCGATCGCCGATGCACACGTCACGGCCTTTGCGCCAGGCGGATATCTTCAGCCGGATGACTTGTCGGCCAAGCATGCTCAGCTGTTCGTCCTCGACCTGCTTTATCTGCTGATCGCGCAGCAGACCTTTGCCAGGACCATCACCGCGTTGGCCGCCTCCGCCATGGCGGTATCCGGTCATCGCCGGGATGCGCGGTCGTCGCGGCGGCGGCCGGGCGCCCGGAAACGCACGACGGGAGCGATCGACCACTCGAGACTGTGACGCATGTGTGAAGGGCACGATCACATCTATCAACCACACAGGGAAGGGTTTTGCTTGCAATGGACACGAATCCCAAGCCGATCAATCGTCGGCGGCTCCTCAAAGGATCCCTTGCTGCGGCTGCGGTCGTGCCGTTCGGCGGGGCGCTCGCCGCTTGTGCGAGCAGTGGGTCCGGCAGCGATAACAAAGATAATCACACGGCCACCACCACGGCGAATCCGTTCGGGCTGAAGAGCACCTCACCGATCGACGCGGTGATTTTCAATGGCGGCTACGGCTATGACTATGTGACGTTCGCCGGCAAGCAGCTCAACAAGAAGTTCGCGAACGTCAAGCTCGGAATCCACCCGACCACGACGATCTCGCAGCAACTGCAGCCGCGGTTCGTCGGCGGCAACCCGCCCGACCTGATCGACAACTCGGGCGCAAGTCAGATCGGGTTCAACTCCATCTTGAGCCAACTGGAAACGTTGGACGACGTCTTCGAAGCCAACAACTACGAGGGCACGAAGATCTCCGACACTATCTACCCGAACGTGAAGGACCCCGGCACCTTCGGTGGCAAGTTCGTCGCGGTCAACTATGCAATGACCGTGTATGCCATCTGGTATTCGGGCGCTCTATTCGAGCAGTACAGTTGGCAGCCGCCGAAGACCTGGGACGACGTGCTCGATCTGGGGGCCAAGGCCAAGGCCAAGGGCAAGTACCTGTGGGTGTGGGGCGTGGAGGCCGCCACCTATTACCAAACCCTCGCGATGGATTCGGCCATCAAGGAGGGCGGGGACGAGGTCAACGTTGCGCTGGGCAACCTCGAGCCCAACAGCTGGTCACATCCGGCCATTCAGAAAGTGTTCGCGGCACTGGAGACCTGCGTAAAGAAGGGCTACTTCATACCCGGCGGCGCGGGCACCCAGTTCACCAAGGCGCAGGCCAAGTGGAGCCTCAACGAGCAGGCCGTCCTGTATCCGTCCGGCGGCTGGATCGAAAACGAAATGAAAAAGGCGACCAAGGACGGGTTCAAAATGATGGGCGCGCCCGAGCCCACCGTCACCAGCAGCTCGAAGATGCCCTACGAAGCGATCCGGTCCGCCGCGGGCGAACCGTACATCGTGCCCAGCCAGGGCAAGAACACGGCCGGTGGCAAGGAATTGCTGCGCGCAATGCTGTCGAAGGATGCCGCGACCAACTTCAGCAAGACGCGGCTGGCACCCACCATCGTCAAGGGACTCATCCCCACCGACGCGTTCGGCTCGACCGCTCTCGCATCGCAATCCAAAATGCTGGAAGCGGCCGGCTCCAACACCTTCGACTACGAGTACTTCAGCTTGTACGGGACGAACACCGATCAGCTGACGGTGTGGAACTCCTTCCTGTCCGGCAAGATCGACGCCAGCGGCCTGACCAAGGGCCTGCAGCAGATCTCCGACAAGGTGCGTAAGGATCCGAACGTCAAAAAGATCAAGGTCACCCATTGATGGCCTCGTCCGTCACCGCGTCTGCCGACCGACCCTCGCGGCCGGTCGGCAGACGTCACGGTCGCCGCAGGCGGTGGACATTCGACCGGATCAGCTTCTTCGTAGTATTCATCGGTATCCCGCTGGCGCTGTTCATAATCTTCGTGATCTCGCCGTTCGTCCAGGCCATCTATTACTCACTGACCGACTGGCACGGGTTCACCGCCGGCAAGAACTTTGTCGGCTGGCGCAACTACAGGCAGCTCTTCCACGACTCCAATTTCCGCAAGTCGGTACGCAACAGCATCGAACTCGGCCTGGTGGTGCCGTTTGTCACCATCGTGCTCGCACTCACCCTCTCGACGTTCGTCACCGTCGGCGGTAGCGGGGCGGGCCGGCTGGGGGGCCTGCGTCGCTCCAACGTCTATCGAGTGGTCTCGTTCTTCCCGTACTGCATTCCGGCGATCGTCATCGGCATCATCTGGTCCCAGGTCTATGACCCGGGCAACGGCATCTTGAACTCCGTCCTCACCGGCATCGGGCTGCACCGCTTCGAGAACTATGCGTGGCTGGGCGATTCCAGCACTGCGATGCCCGCCTCGATGTTCGCCATCATCTGGGGATTCGTCGGCTTCTACATGGTGCTGTTCATCGCCGCCATCCGCGGCGTCGACGCCGACGTGTTCGAGGCGGCCCGCATCGACGGTGCCGGCCGAATGCGCACTGCGCTGTCGATCACCATTCCGCTGATCCGCGACACCATCCAGACCGCCTACATCTATCTGGGCATCGCGGCACTCGATTCCTTCGTGTACATGGCGGCACTGAATCCAAACGGTGGACCACAGAACTCCACGCTGACGATGTCGCAGGACCTGTTCATCACCGCCTTCAAACAGGGCGAATACGGCTACGCGACCGCAATGGGCGTGATGTTGGCCGTCGTGACGCTCGTCTTCGCTGCGTTGGTGTTCATCGTGAATTACGTAACCGGCGGCCGGGACAAGGGAGCGAAGAAATGAGCACCGCCGACACGCTTGGGCGCACGAGCTCCAGCACTCCGGTATCCAAACCGAGCCGGAAGTCCCCGAACCGCGCGGTAGGCGTCGACGCCGTGGCCCACACGCTGCTGAGCCTATGGTCGCTGCTGGTCCTGCTTCCCCTGCTGTGGGTGCTGCTCTCGTCGTTCAAGACCAGCAAGGAGATCCTCGCCGACCCGTTGGGCTGGCCAAAAAGCTTCCACTGGCGCAACTACGTCAACGCCTGGAACGGGTCCAGTGTCGGCCACTACTTCCTGAACACCGTCATCGTCGTCGGTTGCTCGCTGGTCATCGTTATGGCGCTCGGGGCAATGTGTGCGTACGTGCTGGCCAGGTTTCGGTTCTTCGGCAACCGGATCATCTATTACCTGATGCTGTCGGCGCTGACCTTTCCCATCTTCCTGGCGATCGTGCCGCTGTTCTTCATCCTGAAGGGCTTCGGGGTCCTCAACACGTTGCAAGGGCTGATCATCACCTACGTCGCCTTCGCGCTGCCGTTCACGGTGTTCTTCCTGCACTCGTTCTTCAAAACGCTGCCGACCGAGGTGTACGAGGCCGCCGAAGTTGACGGCGCGGGTGAATGGCGCACGTTCTTCCAGGTGATGTTGCCGATGGCCCGCCCGGGCATGGCCTCCGTGGCGATCTTCAACTTCCTCGGTCTGTGGAACCAGTTCCTGCTGCCGGTCGCGCTGAATACCAACCCCGACCGCTACGTCCTGACGCAGGGAATGGACGCCTACCAATCCCAGTCGGGCTACGCCGTTGACTATGGCGGGCTGTTCGCCGCCGTCGTAATTACCGTCCTGCCCGTCCTGGTGGTCTACCTCATCTTCCAACGACAGCTGCGGGGCAACATCACCACGGGCGCGGTGAAGTAGCCACCCTGGACTCGGTGTGGGTGCGCGGGTCAGCCCAGCAGCTCGGCGATGTGTTTCGCGAGCTCGCGAAAGGCCTTGCCCCGGTGGCTGATCGCGTCCTTTTCCGCGGCCGGCATTTCCGCGGTGGTGCGGGACTCGCCGTGTGGCTGGAAGATCGGGTCGTACCCGAAGCCACCGGTGCCCCGCGGCGCATGCAGCAGCACGCCGTCGATCTGGCCGTGCACCACCCGCTCGGTGCCGTCCGGCAACACCAACGCGGCGGCGCACACGAATGCGGCCTGACGCCGGTCATCGGGGACGTCCCCGATCTGCTCGAGTACCAAGGCCAGGTTGGCCTTGTCGTCGCTGAGCTGCTGGCTCCCCTCGCGAGCTCGGTCCGCACGGTGCCCGCCCGACCAGCGGGCCGACAGCACGCCCGGCATGCCGTTCAACGCCGCGACGGTCAGCCCGCTGTCGTCGGCGGCCGCCGGAAGGCCGGTATGCGCGACCGCCTCACGGGCCTTCAGCAGCGCGTTGTCGGCGAACGTCGCGCCGGTTTCCGGCACCTCGTCATAGGCCGGTAGATCGGCCAGGCCGAGCAGCTCGACGGCCGCGATCGGTGCGACAATCCGGCGCAGCTCGGCCAGTTTCGCGGCGTTGCGGGTGGCCAGGACCAGCTTGGTCACGAGCGCAGTGCCTCGAGCTGGATCTCGTGCAGCCGATCACAGCCGGCCACCGCGAGATCCAGCAGCTTGTCCAATGTGGACCGATCGAACGTCGCGCCCTCGGCGGTCCCCTGCACCTCGACGAAATCGCCGCCGGCGGTGCACACCACGTTCATGTCGGTGTCTGCCGAGACGTCCTCCTCGTAGCACAGGTCCAGCCGTGGCTCGCCCTTGATCACGCCGACGCTCACCGCGGAGATCGAGGTGTGCAGCGCGTTCGGCTTGGCCAGCGAACCGCGCTTCTCAAGCCAGGTCACCGCGTCCGCGAGCGCGACGTAGGCACCGGTAATGGCGGCGGTACGGGTGCCGCCGTCGGCCTGCAATACATCGCAGTCGATCGCGATCGTGTTCTCCCCCAAGGCCTTGAGGTCGATCGCGGCCCGCAACGAGCGGCCGATCAACCGGCTGATCTCGTGGGTACGGCCGCCGATCCGGCCCTTGACCGACTCCCGGTCGCCGCGGGTATTGGTGGCCCGCGGCAGCATCGCGTACTCCGCGGTCACCCAGCCCAGGCCGCTGCCCTTGCGCCAGCGCGGTACGCCCTCGGTCACGCTGGCTGCGCACAGCACTCTGGTGTTGCCGCAGTCGATCAGCGCGGAGCCCTCCGCCCATTTCTGCCAGCCACGCACGATCGTGACGTCGCGAAGCTGGTCAGCCGTACGTCCATCAGGTCGACTCATGCAATCGACCCTAAATTGCCCGAGCGGCGACGCCGGAGCCGGGTCATGATCGACATCGTCTGGCGGTCGCTATAGCAGCCACCAGACGATGTCGATCATGGAATGGGGGCCGGGCGTACCCGCGCGTCAGAGCTCGTATGTGGCGCCGGGGGCGGCCAGCTCGGTACGCCCGCGAAACACCGAACACGCGTCGCCGAGGGTGGCGATCCGGTCGCCCCACGGCGGAATGTGGGTGAGCACCAGCCGGTCCACGCCGGCCCGTTCGGCGTGCTCGGCCGCCTCCCGACCGGACAGATGCAGGTCCGGCGGCGTGTCCGCGCCCGATGGAAAGGTCGCCTCGCAGAGCAGCAGGTCGGTGCCCGTCGCCAGCGATACGAGCGCCTTGGAGACACCGGTATCGGCGGAGTAGGTGAGCGACCGCCCGCCGGCCTGCACCCGGATCGCGTACGTCTCGATCGGATGGTTGACCCGGGCGGTACGAATCTCGAACGGCCCGATGTCCCACTGCCCGGCGACCAGGTCGGTGTAGGCAAACACGTCGGACAGGTCGGGCTCGGGGTAGGCGGCCGCGATCCGGGCGGCCGCACCAGCGGGCGCCACCACCGGAACGGGTGGCAGCGGCGCCGCCGGACCGTAGCGGCGCGCCACCACGTACGCACACATGTCGAGGCAGTGGTCGGCGTGCAGGTGCGACAGCAGCACCGCGTCGACATCGGCCGGGTCGAGATAGCGGTGCAACGGGCCGAGCGCCCCGCTGCCCAGGTCCAGCAGCAGCCGAGTGCCGTCGTGCTCGAGCAGATAGGCCGACGCCGGCCCATCAGGCCCCGGCACACTCCCCGAACAGCCAACGATGGTGAGCTTCATCCGCGAGACGATGCCACCTTAGAGCCTGCTTGGATACGCGCCGACGACCGTTTCGATCTCGGGACCGAGAAATCGCCGGCCCAGCCGGACAAATGGCCCAGCGTCGCCGGTTGCGGCGAACACGTGCTGCGGTGCCGGCGCGTCGGCCGGGCGCAGCAGGTCGGCCTCGGTCAGCGCCCGGTAAACGTCCTTCGCCGTCTCCTCGGCACTGCTGACGAGCGTGACCCCGTCGCCCATCACGAGCGACAGCACACCGGTGAGCAGCGGATAGTGCGTGCAGCCCAGCACCAGCGTGTCCACGCCCGCCGCCTGCAGCGGCTCCAGATATGACTGGGTCAGCCCCAGGATCTGCCGGCCGCTGGTCATGCCGCGCTCGACGAAATCCACCAACAGCGGGCAGGCGGCACTATAGA
>Ga0137412_10001849_pt1 | contig 16591 bp, 14 predicted proteins | sample CZODoug2_1_16fun_FD_122160 | JGI IMG/M metagenome (GOLD analysis project Ga0137412, IMG submission 122160) | Vadose zone soil fungal communities from Angelo Coast Range Reserve, California, USA - CZODoug2_1_16fungal (Hybrid Assembly) | ecosystem: Environmental > Terrestrial > Soil > Vadose zone...
CTCGGTCAGTCCGGCGAGTGGAATAGGCGCGAATCCCGGCAGGGCGAGCATCCCGTCGCGTGAGAGCTGGTAGGGATTCTTCGCGCGGATCAGGGAGATCATCTCGTTCTTGTTCTCGGCCGGTCCGGAGTAACCGCCGGCAGTCACGCCAGCGGCACCCGTGCCCAGTCCGGACCGCAGTGCTGCGAGAGCGCTCGGTGGCAGACTCGTGAGACCCGCCAGCGCGCTCGTCTGCGGCGCGGCCGGCGTCTGAGACTCAGCAGGGAGAGGGTTGGAGTCAATGGTGATGACGAGCCAATCCTCGCCCTGCAAGAACGGGCTCAGGCGCTGCAGCTCCGCTCGCTGCTTCTCCTCGTCCATCAGCTGCTCGCGCTGTTGCTGCTGGATGATATTCAGCAGCTCTTCGTCCGCTTGCGGCTGCCGACCGCCCAGCGTGCCCTGCATATTGCCGAGGCCGGTACCCCCGAGTCCTCCGAGCTGCCGCGCAAGCGCATCGCGCTGCTGGGGCGACAGCCCCTGCAACATCTGCAAGCCGCCAGAGGTCTGTCCGCTCGCCGGACCGACCCATGTCAGCAGAGTGGCGGACAGGGCGAGCACGGCAGTCAGGGGTAACGAGCGCGATCGCAGAGGCATCAGGGTCTTTCAGGTCTGCACGGAATTAGCGATTGTACTGAAGCGCGCAGGTTCATGTAGCGCGGAGTGATGCGTTCACCGCCGCCATTTCGCCACTGTCGCGAGCAGCTTCATGACGGAAGCGGGCGCGGCGTGGCCGCCGTCCGGATCCTGCACCGCCGGCGCGAGCTGCTCTGTGAGCCTCTTCCCCAGCTCGACACCCCACTGGTCGAAGGCGTTGATGCCCCACACCACGCTCTGCGTGAACACGCTGTGCTCGTACAGCGCGACGAGCCGCCCGAGGGTCGCGGGATCGAGCTTCTGGAACAGCACGATGGTGCTCGGACGACTGCCCGGGTGGACCTTGTGTGGGATGAGAGGCTCGAGTTTCGTCGGCGGCATTTCCTGGCGCTCCAGATCCGCTCGCACGGTTTCCGCGGACTGCCCGGTCATGAACGCTTCCGCCTGCGCAAGGCAGCTGGCGATCGCGAGGTTCTGCTGCGCCTGGTTGCCACACGAGGAGCGCGCGGGCACGAGGAAGTCCAGCGCGGCGCGCGGCGTGCCCTGGTGCAGGAGCTGGAAGAAGGAGTGTTGGCCATTGTTGCCCGGCTCACCCCAGATCACCGCCGCGGTCTGCCACTCGACGGGCTTGCCTTCGAGCGTCACGGACTTGCCGTTGCTCTCCATCTGCAGTTGCTGCAGGTAGGCCGGGAAGCGCCGCAGCGAGTCATCGTAGGGGAGCACCGCGAGCGTCGGCAGGTTCATGAAGTTGATGTTCCACACCGCGATGAGCCCCATCAGCACCGGCAGGTTCTCAGCCCAGGGGGTGGTGCGGAAATGCTCGTCCATGTCATGCCCGCCGGCGAGGAACTCGAGGAAGTTGCGCTCCCCGACGGCAATCGCCAGCGACACGCCGATGGAGGACCACACCGAATAGCGGCCCCCGACCCAGTCCCACATCGGAAAGCGGTACTCGGGATGCACGCCGAACTCATTCATGGCCCGGGTGTTGACCGACACGGCCGCGAAATGCCGCGGCACCGCAGGCTCGCCCAGCTTGCCCGCGAGCCACGCGCGCGCCGTGCGCGCGTTGGTGAGGGTCTCGAGGGTGGTGAAGGTCTTGGAGGAGACGATGAAGAGCGTCGTGCCCGGATCGGCGTCCTGCAGCACTTGCGCGAGGTGACAACCGTCGATGTTGGAGACGAACTCGCAGCGGGGCGCGCCAAGGTTGAACGCGGAAAGCGCCTGCGCCGCCATGGCCGGTCCCAGATCCGAGCCGCCGATGCCGATGTTCACCACCAGGCGGAAGGGCTTGCCGGGGCTGCCCTGGATGGCGCCCTCGCGCACGCCGCGCGCAAAGCCGAGCATGCGGGCGCGTTCGGCCATGACCGCCTGCTCGATATCCGCGCCTCCAACCCCGGCGCCGCGCGGCTGGCGCAGGGCCACGTGCAGCACGGCGCGATCCTCGGTCGCATTGATGTGTACGCCCTGCCACATGGCATCGATCCGCGTGCGCAGGCCGACCGCGTCGGCGAGGGCAAAGAGCTTGGCGAGCGCGATCTCATCGAGCCGCTGGCGCGAGAAGTCCATGAGGAGCCCGGACTGCTCGCGTGACATACGCTCGAAACGCTTGGGATCGCGCTCGAACAACTCCTGCACCGGCACCGCCGCGAGACGCGCGGCGTGGGTGCTCAGATCCGCCCACACCGGCGTGCGCGGACCGGGACGTGTCGTGACTGGCATGAGGCGCTCCGACTAAAGCCGATAAAAGGCCGCGATCGTGTCGACCACGTATTGCAGCTGGACTTCGGTGAGTTCCGGATAGATCGGCAGGGCCAGGGTCTCGGCGGCTGCGCGTTCGGATTGCGGATAATCGCCGGGCTTGCACCCGAGGTACGCGAAGCACTGCTGCAGATGCAGCGGCACCGGGTAGTAGATCTCCGTGCCCACGCCGGCGGCGGTGAGGTACGCCCGCAAGGCATCGCGCTCGCGGGCGCGGATCACGTACTGGTTGTAGATGTGGCGCACCCCGAGGGAGGCGTGCGGGGTCTGTACCGCATCGAGCTGCGCGCGCCTGAAGGCAGCGTCGTAGAACGCGGCATTGCGCTGGCGGCCGGCGGTCCAGTCATCCAGCCGCTTGAGCTTGACACTGAGCACCACCGCCTGCAGCTCATCGAGCCGGAAGTTCCCGCCGATGAGCGCGTGGTAGTACTTGGGTTTCCCGCCGTGCGCCCGCAGGACCTCCATGCGCTCCGCCAGCGCCGCATCCTGGGTGACGCACATGCCGGCGTCGCCGAACGCACCCAGGTTCTTGGTGGGAAAGAAGGACAGGCAGCCGATCTCACCGAAGCTGCCGGCGCGCTTGTGCTCCGCGTCCTCAGCTCCAATGGCCTGCGCGGCATCCTCGATGACCTTCAGTCCGTAGCGCCGCGCGCTCTCCATGAGCGGCAGCATGTCGGCCACCTGCCCGTACAGGTGCACCGGCATGAGGGCACGCACTCGTGCGCCGCTGCCGCGATGCAGCAGCTCACCCTCGCGCCGCTCGCAGTGCTTCTCGAGGAAGCTCTGCAGTGCCGCCGGAGAAAGATTGAAGGTCACCGGATCGATGTCGCAGAAAAGCGGCCGCGCGCCGGCGCGTGCGATGGTCCCGGCGGTGGCGAAGAACGTGAAGGGACTGGTGATGACCGCATCGCCCGGCCCGATCCCGAGCGCCATGAGCGCCAGCAGCAGCGCATCGGTGCCCGAGGAGACTCCGATCCCGTGGCGGCACTGGCTGTACGCCGCAACGCTCGCCTCGAGCTCCTTCACGCCCGGCCCGAGGATGAAGTGCTGATTCGCGCAGACCTTTTCGATCGCCGCCTGAATTTCTGCCGCCAGCGGCCGGTACTGCGGCTTCAGGTCCAGCAGCGGCACCTGCATGGCGGGTTTGGTCTGCGGTCGGGTCACGGCCATGAGACAGTTCCCGGGGGTCGACGGGGCGAGGATTCTATCAGCGCGGGTAGCCGTAGTATTCGCAGAACCAGTCGACGAACTTGCCTACCCCCACTTCGACGGGCGTGGCCGGCCGGTAGCCGACGTCCCTGACCAGGTCGTCGATGTCGGCGTAGGTCTCAGGCACGTCGCCGGGCTGCAGCGGCAGGAGGTTCCTCGAGGCCTTGCGCCCCAGGCACTCCTCGATGATCTCGATGTACCGCAGCAGCTGCACCGGCTGGTTGTTGCCGATGTTGTAGAGGCGAAAGGGCGCGGAGCTCGAGGCCGGGTCGGGAGCGTTGCTGTCCCAGTGCGGATCGGGCTGCGCGATGCGCTCGAGGGCGCGCACCACTCCTTCCGCGATGTCTTCCACGTAGGTGAAGTCGCGCCGGTGGTGGCCGTGATTGAAGACATCGATCGGCTTGCCTTCGAGGATATTGCGCGTGAACAGGAACAGCGCCATGTCGGGGCGACCCCACGGCCCGTATACCGTGAAAAACCGCAACCCCGTGGTGGGCAGTCTGAACAGAGCCGAGTAGTTGTGCGCCATCAGCTCGTTGGCGCGTTTGCTGGTGGCGTACAGCGACAGCGGATGATCGGCGCTGTTGTGCACCGAGAACGGCATGTTGGTGTTGGCGCCGTACACCGAGCTGGTCGAGGCGTACACCAGGTGCTCGACGCCGTGGTGGCGGCAGCCTTCCAGCACGTTGAGCGTGCCGGTGATGTTGCTGCGCACGTAGGCATGCGGGTTCTCGAGCGAATAGCGCACGCCCGCCTGCGCTGCGAGATGCACCACGCGCTGAAATCTCTCGCGTGTGAAGAGCGCAGCGATCGGCGCCTCATCGGCGAGATCGAGCTTCACGAAGCGGAATTGCGCGTGCGCCGTGAGGCGTGCGAGGCGCGCCTCCTTCAGTTTCACATCGTAGTAGTCGTTCAGGTTGTCGAGGCCGACGATTTCGTAGCCCCGCTCGAGGAGCAGACGCGCGGTCGCGGCGCCTATGAATCCCGCCGCACCCGTCACCAGGATCTTCATGAGCCTCCCGCAAGGCTCACAGGCGCCCGTCGACCTGGGACGCGGGGAAGAGGTGCTTCACGTCGTAGATCACGTGGCTTTTCTTCAGGAGCCGGCGCACCCCGCGCACCTTCAGCTCGCGGAATTCCCGATGTGGGACCGCAAGCACCGCAGCATCGTAGTGTTTCGATTTGAGCGTCTGGAGGAGCTTGAGTCCGTACTCGTGCCGGCACTCACGCGCATCCGCCCAGGGATCGTAGATGTCGACGCGCGCCCCCTGACGCTCGAGCTCGCGTACCACGTCGACAACCTTGGAGTTGCGCACGTCCGGGCAGTTCTCCTTGAATGTGATCCCGAGAATGAGCACCCGGGCACCCTTTATGTGGATGCGCTTCGCGGCCATGTGCTCGAGGACTTGGGAAGCCACGTAGAGCGCCATGTTGTCATTCAGCCGCCGCCCCGCGAGGATCATCTCCGGGTGATAGCCGATCTCCTGCGCCTTGTGCGTGAGGTAATACGGATCCACCCCGATGCAGTGCCCGCCCACCAGTCCGGGCCTGAAGGGCAGGAAGTTCCACTTGCTGCCGGCCGCTTTCAGCACTTCCTCGGTGTCGATGCCTAAGCGGTTGAAGATGAGTGCGAGCTCGTTGATGAGCGCGATGTTGATGTCGCGCTGGGTGTTCTCGATCACCTTCGCGGCTTCTGCGACCTTGATGCTGGACGCGCGGTGCGTGCCGGCCTTCACGATCGAGCCATAGAGCTTGTCGACGAAGTCCGCCACCTCGGGGGTCGAGCCCGAGGTCACCTTGCGGATCGTGGTGAGGCGATGCTCCTTGTCGCCCGGATTGATCCGCTCGGGGCTGTAGCCGACGTAGAAGTCGCGGTTGAAACTGAGGTGCGACTCGCGCTCGAGGATCGGGACGCATACCTCCTCGGTGCACCCGGGATAGACCGTCGACTCGTAGATCACCACCGCCCCCTTGCGCAGTACCTTGCCGATACTCTCGCTCGCGCGCTCGAGGGGGACGAGGTCCGGGCGCTTGTACCCGTCGATCGGGGTCGGGACGGTGACAATGAAAACGCGACAGCGCTTCAGGTCCTCCAGCTCGGTGGTGAAGCGCAGCTGTCGCGCGCTCTTGAGCTCCGCGCCCGTTACCTCGAGCGTGAGGTCGCGCCCCGCACGGAGCTGCGCTATGCGCTTCGGGTTGACATCGAAGCCTACGGTCTCGAAGTGCTTGCCGAACTCGACCGCAAGCGGAAGCCCCACGTACCCTAAGCCCACGACGCCGATCCGGCAGTTCCGCAAGTTGAGCATCTCTCCCTTTCAGGCCGCGCGCCTTGGCGTTGCGCGGCACGAGGTGTTGCGACGGCCTCGTCAGGCGCTCGAGCGCTGCGGCTCGCCCGCATGCAGCCGTGCCCCGGGTGCCTCACGCGCCTCGTTCGTGGCCCACAGACACCGCCCGCCGCTCACCTTGGTGATGAGCGCCAGCATGGCCTCATGGGCCTGCAACTCCTCGGCCGATGCCGCCAGCACCGGCAGCGGGACCGCGCCGCGCAGCGGCACCCTCACGGTGCGCGTGCCGTCGGCGGCGCGTGGCGGCTCCTCGAGCTCGGCGAGGGGCAGCGCGCTCTGCCCTCCCGTCATCGCGAGGTACACGTCCGCGAGAATGCGCGCATCGAGCAGCGCCCCGTGCAGCTCGCGCGCCGAGTCATCGACCTCATAGCGCTTGCACAGCGCCTCCAGGCTGTTGCGCTGTCCCGGGTGCAACTCACGCGCCAGGGCGAGCGTATCGAGCACCTGGCACACGGATGCGACCTGGCGCGGCTCGCCCGCCAGGCGCGCCAGCTCCGCATCGAGGAATGCGACATCGAACGCGGCGTTGTGGATCACGAGCTCGGCGCCGGCGAGGAACGCGAGCAGTTCTTCGGCGATGTCCGCAAAGCGCGGTTGCCCGTCCAGATCGGTGCGCGAAATGCCATGCACCGCGAGCGCGCCGTCGTCGATGTCCCGCTCGGGATTGAGGTAGCGGTGGAAGGTGCGCCCCGTGGAGCGCCGATTCAGCAGTTCCACGCAGCCGATCTCGATCACACGGTGATTGAGCTCGGGCTCAAGTCCGGTGGTCTCGGTGTCAAGGACGACCTGTCTCATGGCGCAGGGGAGTCTACCGTAAGGATCGCAGCTGCAAGGCATCGATCGCCTCGTTCGCGAGCTTATCGGCGCGCTCGTTGCCGGGGACGCCGGCGTGCCCCGGCACCCAGTGCCACTCGATCTCGTGGCGGGCGGCGAGCTCATCGAGTTGCTCCCACAGGTCCTGGTTCTTCACCGGCTTGCGAGCGGCGGTACGCCAGCCGCGCGCCTTCCATGCGGTCAGCCACTCGGTGATGCCGCGGCGAACGTATTCCGAGTCCGTGTACACGCGTGCCTGCACCGGACGCGTGAGTGCTTCGAGTGCGCGAATGACCGCGGTCAGTTCCATGCGGTTGTTGGTGGTCAGGGCTTCGGCGCCGTGGAGCTCTTTCTCGGTCTTGCCCGTCTGCAGCAGCGCCGCCCAGCCTCCCGGCCCCGGATTGCCGCGGCAGGCGCCGTCGGTATAGATCTCGATCACGCCCGTGAGCGGGTCGTGGGCTTGACCAGGCCGCCGATCACGGCGGGCTTCTCGCGGAACCGCAGACGAATCGGCGTGAGGGTGTACACGCGCTTGCGCGCCCGCAGCAGGTAGGCGCCCGCGGGCAGCGGGTAGGTGAGCCCGCGGCGCAGCATTCTTCCGGTCCCCTCCCCGCTCGCGAGGCCCCGGCTCCAGGGGCCCAGGTACAGGTAGTGCTGCGTCGCGATGACCTCGAACCCCAGCAGTACCAGCCACTCGCGCAGCCGCCGCTCCGACAGCACGCGCCGCATGCCCGGCGGGAAACCCGTGCGGCTCCAGCGCGCGCGCATGCCCCACAGGCTCCAGGGCTGAAATCCCAGCACCAGCAATTGCCCCTCGCCTCCGAGCACGCGATCCACCTCACGCAGAATGGCGTACGGATCGGGGGCGAATTCCAGCGTGTGCGGCAGGAGCGTCGCATCGATACTGTCGCCAATTAGCGGCAACTGCGAGGGTCTCGCGATTATGTCGGCCGCGCCGGCGAAACCCGGCGCTGCGATGAGGCTTTGCCGGCGCGTGCGGCTGCCCGCCAGCAGCTCGCGCGCCGTGCCCCAGGCGCCGACCTGCACCAATTCCCACCCAAAAACGTCCTCCAGCGCCGCCGCGAGGAGCTCGGATTCCGCCGCCAGGAGCGCCCGGCCCAGTGGGGTTTCCCACCAGGCGCTGAGAGCCGTATCACGATCGGGGATGTGTGAAATGCGAACTGGCACGATTGAGGTGCTGGAAATACTATGAACTTACCGGTTAAATTCCTCGTGAGCCAGTAGTGTCATGGATGGACCCGTGCCCTGGCGCGGGAAAAGTAGCACGCCGACAGAGGGTACGGAACTTGGCGACGGCAATCCTCGAACGCACGCCTCTTGGGCTTCTGACCTTGGCTCTTCTCGCCCTGGCGGCGTGCGCCCATGCGCCTGCGCGCCCGCGCGAGTCCTCGCCACCGCAGGTGGTCACCACCGCCCCCGATGCGATACCCGTTGCGGTGGCTGCACCGGCCGCCTCGACAGGCGCGACCGGCGGCTCAACTCCTGAGCCCATCGCCCCGACCGTCGCGCCAGCGGCATCAACCGCCGCGCTCGACGCCTCGACACCTGCGCCCATCGCCCCGACTGCCGCGACGGTCGCTTCAACAGCCGCGACGGACGCCTCGACCGCGGCGCCCCTCGGCTCGACGACGACCGCGGCGCCAGACGCATCAGGCAGTGCGCCCGTCGCCGCCATACCTGCGCCGGACGCTTCGATGGGCACGCCCGACGCATCAGCGGCCGCGGCGATGCCCGAGACGACCCCAGCCGCTTCTCCCGCGCCTGCACCCGCGCTCGATGCTGCACCGACGCAGCTTGCGGGACTTGCGCCTGATCAGTACGGCGACCTGTTCGATCGGATGCGCGCAGGCTTCAAGCTCGAGGACGGGACCGATCGGCGTGCGGTCGATCAGCAGCTGCGCTGGTACGCGTCGAACCCGGAGTATCTGCAGCGTGCCTTCGGACGGGCGGACCTGTACCTCTATCAGATCGTCACCGAGCTGGAGCGCCGCGGTATGCCGCTCGAGCTGGCGCTCCTGCCGGTGGTGGAGAGCGCCTTCGAGCCGTACGCCTACTCGCGCGCCCGCGCTTCGGGACTGTGGCAGTTCATTCCCGGTACCGGCTCGAGCTATGGCCTGAAGCTGGAGTGGTGGTACGACGGCCGGCGCGACATCGTGGAGTCCACGCGCGCAGCCCTCGACTACCTGCAGCGCCTGCACGATGAATTCGACGGCGACTGGCTGCTGGCGGTCGCCGCGTACAACTGCGGTGAAGCGATGGTGGAGCGCGCCGTGGACATGAACCGCGCCGCCCACCGTCCGGTGACCTTCTGGGAGTTGTGGCTTCCGGGGGAGACGCGCGCCTACGTGCCCAAGCTCCTGGCGATGAAACGCCTGGTGCGGGATCCTGAGACTTATGGGCTCGAGTTCAGCCCCATTCCGAATTCGCCCTACTTCACACGCGTCGCCACCCACAGCCAGCTCAACCTGAAGCTCGCGGCGGAAATCGCCGGCATCAGTCCCGAGGAGCTCTACGAACTCAACCCGGCCTTCCATCGCTGGGCGACCGATCCCGCGGGTCCGAATTACCTGCTGCTGCCGGTGGATGCCGCAGACGTATTCGCCGAGAACCTCGAGCAGCTCAGCGCCGATCAGCGTCTCGGGGTCACTCATTACGGCGTGAGGCACGGTGACTCGATCGCCTCCGTCGCGCGCAAGTTCCACACCAGCGTGAACGTCATCCGCGAGCTGAACGACCTGCCGACCGGCGGGCTCGCCGTGGGGGATGACTTACGCGTGCCGAGCGCGGTCCCGGAGCTGCCCGCCAAGGTCATGCTGGCCGCCGCGCGCGTCGATGGGCACGGCCGCTCGGTGCGCCGTGCGCACGTGCAGGTCGTGCGGCGCGGGGAGTCGCTGTGGACCATCGCCCGCCGCAACGGCATGAACGTGAACACGCTGGCGAGCCTGAACGGGATGCACCCGAACGACGCCCTGCGCGCCGGGCAGCGCATCCGGCTGACCTCCGGCTCATCCGGCGGCTCGGGGCGCTCGGGCGCACACCGGCGGCTCTTCTACACGGTGCGCGAGGGCGACACCGTCACGCAGATCGCGCGGCTCTTCCAGTGCAGCGTCCCGCAGCTGCTCGCCTGGAATGGCCTGAGCTCGGGCTCGCATCTGCACGCCGGGCAGAAGCTGCGCATCCGTCTGCACACGCGCCACCACTAGCGCTCTCGCGATCCGCGCTACTTCCGGCATAATCCGCGCCGGGAGGTTTCAGCATGGGATTTCTCGCCGGCAAGCGTGCATTCATCGTCGGGGTTGCGACCGATCGCTCCATTGCGTGGGGCATCGCGCAGGCGATGCACCGCGAGGGAGCCGAGCTCGCCTTCTCTTACGTCAACGACAAGATGAAAGAGCGCGTCGAGCCGCTGGCGCAGTCGCTCGGGTCACGCCTCACCATGCCGCTCGACGTCACGAGCGATGCCCAGAGCGATGCCGCCTTCGAGCGGCTCAAACGCGAATGGGGTGAGCTCGATATCCTCGTGCACGCGGTCGCCTACGCGCCGCGCGAGGCGCTCACCGGAACGTTCCTGCAGGCCACGACCCGCGAGTGCTACCGCATAGCGCATGACGTGTCGAGCTACAGCCTGATCGCCCTCGCCCAGCGGGCGCAGCCCTTGATGGCGGGCCGCCGCGCGGCGCTCCTCACGCTGACCTATCTCGGCGCCGTACGCTCGATTCCCGGCTACAACGTCATGGGTCTCGCCAAGGCGAGCCTGGAGGCGAACGTACGCTTCCTGGCCGCCGACTTGGGTCCTCAGGGCGTGCGCGTCAATGCCATCTCGGCGGGCCCGATCAAGACCCTCGCCGCCGCGGGCATTCCCGGGTTTCGTAAAATGCTGAGCCGCGTGGCGGAAGTCGCGCCGCTGCGCCGCAACGTGACCCTCGAGGATGTGGGTAATGCCGCCGCCTTCCTGTGCTCGGATCTGGCGGCGGGCATCACGGGAGAGATTCTCTACGTCGACAGCGGCTTCAGCACGGTCGGCATGAGCTTCCCGCTCGAGGCCGAGGGCTAAGCCTACTCGAAGGCCTTGGGGTTCTTGCGCACGTCCGCGGTGCGCCGCACTTCCTCGACGTAGGCCATGGCCTCATCGGTTCCCAGGCGCTCGGCTTCCTGCAGAGCGCGGTCCCCCAGCGTCCGCGGATCGTGCGCGGCGGCGGTGCGCGCGCGGGTCACCGCCACCACCGCCACTCCGCCGTCGCCGAGAGCCAGCGCGCGGTAGAGCGGCTTGCCGGTGGGGCGCGGGGCTGCGAACACCGCATCCCGGACCGGCGCAGGGATCGAGGGATCGCGGCGGCCGACGAAGTGCGCGGGGTCCGCGGTCACTTTCAGCTCCTGCGCCAACGCCTCGAAGGACATCCCGCCCTCGAGCTTCTCGCGTGCGGCGTCTGCGGCCTTGCGGGCGGCCTGCGTGCCGCGTTCCCGGATCAGGGTGGCGGCGATACTCTCGCGCACCTCTGCCAGGGGCTTGGGTCTGGGCTTGCTGTGCTCGAGCACCTTCACGATGACCAGACGGTCATCCCCGAGCAGCACCGGTCCCCCGAGGCGGCCGACGGGCAGCGGTGGATCGGCGAACACGAGAGCCTGCAGCGCCGGCGCGGCACCCAGCGGCGGTGCGCCCGCGTCCTTGAGAAAGCTCGCCACATCCCCCGTCAGCAGGTTGTATTGCTGCGCGAGCGAGGCGAGATCAGCGCCCGGCTCGGCGGCCCGCGCCTGCAGCTGCTCCTGAACCTCACCGAAGCGATCGGTCGCGCGGTCGCGGCGCAGCTGCGCCTCAAGATCGCTACGCGCCTCCTCGAAGGATTTGCTCTTGCCGGCCTGGACCTCATCCAGACGGATGATGTGATAGCCGAACTGCGTCTTCACCGGGCCCTTGATCTCGCCCACCGCCATGCCGAAGAGCGCATCCGCAAAGGGCGCGACAAAGCTGCTGCGCTCCGCCCACCCCAGATCCCCGCCGTTGTGCGCGGAGCCTGGGTCCTGGGAGTACTGCTTCGCCAGCTCGCCAAAGTCCTTGCCCGCCTTCGCCTGTGCCAGGACCTGCTGCGCCTGCGCAAGGGCTGCGGCGTCGTCCTTGCCGGTGATGAGAATGTGCCGCGCGTGGCGCTTCTCGGGCACTTCCAGCCGGCTCTTGCTCTTCTCGTAGGCGGCGTGCAGATCCGCATCGCTCACCGACTGCTGCGCGGCAAGTGCCTCCAGGCGCAACTCCGCGTACTGCAGGTGCGCGGACTCGGGCGTCATGTATTGCCCCTGGTGAGCCTGGTAGTACGCCTGCACGGCGGCCTCATCGACACCGGCAGTGGACTTGAACCGATCCACGGGCAGCACGAGGTAGCGCACTTCGCGCTCCTGCTCCTCCAGATCGGTGAGGCGCGTCAGCTCGACCGGGGTGAGAAAATCCGACGCCCGGATGCCGCCCTGGAGCTGCACGCGCTGCACCGAGGTGCGCAGGTCCTCCTCGTAGGCCTGCAGCGAGATCCCCGCCTGGGCGAGCGCCGCCTTGGCGGCCTCGGGAGAATACTGGCCGGCGACCTGGAACGCCTGCTCGCTGTGCACCGCCTCGCGCAGCGCGTCCTGACTGACGCGGTAGCCCAGATCGCGCGTGCGCTGCACGAGCAGCGCCCTGCCGATCAGGCCCTCCAGCACCTGGTCCTGCAGCTTGTTGCGCAGCTCCGGGGGGATGTCCGCCCCGCCCAGGCGCTGCTGCCACTGCGTCTGCTGGCGCAGCCACGCCTCACGCGCCTCCTCGAGGGAGATCTTGCTCCCGTTCGCCTCGGCGGCGTAATTGGAGCCGCCGAAGCTGAGGTTCACCACGCCGTACGCGCCCCAGGCGGCGAACACCAGCGCCAGTGCACCCAGCACTATGTACGCGAGCCACTTCTGGCCCTTGAGACTGTCTCCGATCTTCTGAAGCATGATGAGGCTGTCGTTTCGAAGAATCTGGCGGAGCGGACGGGACTCGAACCCGCGACCCCCGGCGTGACAGGCCGGTATTCTAACCAGCTGAACTACCGCTCCGAATTTGGGGGGCCGAATGCTAACGGATTGATCAATAAGGCTACAAGCAGTTTCGTTCCAGCGCCCGCCCGCGGGAACCGAAGCCCGAGGGGCGGCGGCACCAGGCCGGACGTGCCACCCCGCCGGGAGGCCGTGAGCTCACTTAACCGGCCCTGAACCGGTCAACCAATCTGGGTCTTGAGCGCTGTGCTTCCATGTCCTAAGCGGCGCGGACATGGTCAGCTCGTCGCCAACTTAAGACACGTCGCGCTCGGCGAGCGCTGAGGCACAATGACGCTGGGTACTGTGAGGATGTATTCATGAAGCTGATCCGCACCGTTGTCTGTTCACTCGTTCTCGCCCTGAGCGTCGCCGCGCCCGCCTTGGCGGCACTGGGCGGGGACGCCACCTCAGTGCAGTCGGATCTCGTCAAAATGAAGGGCGCACTGCGCGTCACTTCGAGCGCGGGATTCACCGTGCACGAGATCACGACCTCTAACGGCGCGGTGGTGCGCGAATACATCTCGGCCGCTGGCAAGGTGTTCGCCGTCAGCTGGCGCGGCGCGGGAATCCCGGACCTGCGCCAGATGCTGGGGGACTACTACGGACAGTACGCGCAGGCTGCGAGCGGGCCGCACCTCGGCGGCCACCATCACCTCGCCATCGAGCAGCCGGGCCTCGTCGTGCAGTCGAGCGGGCACATGCGGGCATTCGTCGGGCGTGCCTGGGCGCCGGACCTGCTGCCGCAGAATTTCTCCGCCAGTGACATCAATTGATACCCGCAACCTGCTCTGGGGAAAACCCGTGCGAAAATTCGTTGCTCTTGCCTTGATCCAACTTGGGTTCCTGGCCGCATGCGGCGGTGGCGGCTACACGACTCCCCCGCGCCCGCCCCCGCCTCCCACGCAGATGATCGCCACTCCGGGGCCGCCCAACGTCGAGACCATCACGGTCGACGCCGGGCCCCCGGCCGCGGCCTTCATAGCGGTCAACACCCCCTTCATCAGCGTCAAGGTCTGCGTGCCGGGCACCACGACCTGCCAGACCATCGATCACATCGAGATCGACACCGGCTCAATCGGGCTGCGGATCCTCGCCGATGCGCCGCTCACCGTCGCGCTGCCGGTAGCAACAGATACCGGGGGAAACCCGATGGCGGAATGCCTGCAGTTCGCCGACGGCACGAGCTTCGGCTCACTCGCGGTGGCGGACATCCAGCTCCCGGTGTCCGGGGAGACCGCGACGGGCGTCACCGTCCAGATCATCGGTGATACGACCTACCCCACCATCCCGCCCGATTGCGGCCCCGGCACCACGACGGAGAACACCGTGGCTGCATTCGGCGCCAAGGGAATTCTGGGCGTCGGCCCGTTCATCGATGACTGCAACAGCACCGGCAACTGTCCGATCCCGACCCCGGGTAACCCACAGTTCGCTACTTACTACAGCTGTCCGACACCGAGCACCTGCGCGGATGCGACGGCGAGCGTCATGCAGCAGCTCCCGAACCCGGTGATCCTGTTCGGCATCGACAACAACGGCGTGATCGTCGAGCTGCCCGCGGTCGGTGCCGCCGGCGCCACGACCGTATCCGGCTCGCTGGTGTTTGGCATCGGCACACGGACCAATAACGCACTGGGGACGGCCACGGTGCTGCCCGCAGACCCGTTTACCGGATTCGTCACCGGGACCTATAAGGGCACTGCCTACATCGACAGCTTTCTGGATACCGGCTCGAACGGCAATTTCTTCACCGACACCTCATTGACGCAGTGCACAACTTCAACGGGCTTCTACTGCCCCGCGTCGACCATGAGCGAGAGTGCGACGCTGCAGGGCACGACCACCACGACGCTCATGGCGAACTTCGATGTCGCCAATGCCGAAACGCTGTTCTCGACCCTGAGCTACAGCGCCTTCAGCAATATTGGCGGCACCAACCCCGATACGAAGGGCTTCGACCTGGGGCTGCCCTTCTTCTATGGTCATAACGTGTTTACCGCCATCGAGGGCAACAGCATCTCGGGCAGCATGGGGCCTTTTTTCGCCTACTGACCCGCGCGCCGCGAGAAGCGCCGGCGGTACTGGGAGGGCGTCGTGCCGACGCGCTGCCGGAAGTGATGGCGCAGGGATTCCGCGCTCCCCATCCCGACCCGCGCGGCCACCTCCTCTCCCTTGAGGCGCGTGGTCTCGAGCAGCTCCTTGGCCCGCTCGATGCGCTCACCCACCAGCCATTCGTACGGGGCTTGGGCCGTGGCGGCGGCGAACTCGCGTTGCAGCGTGCGGGTACTCATCGCGGCGCGCCGGGCGAGGGAGGCGAGCGTATGCGGGGCGGCGAGATGCGCGCGCATGAAGTCCATGAGCTGCCCGAGCCGGCCCTCCTCGGCGGCGAGCGGCCGGGGCACGAACTGCGCCTGCCCGCCCTCGCGGTGCGGCGCGAGCACCAAGCGCTGGGCCACCTGGTTGGCGATCTTCGCGCCGTGGTCGCGCCGCACCAGGTGCAGCAGCATGTCCAGCCCCGCCGCGGAGCCGGCCGAGGTCAGCACGCGCCCTTCATCGACGTACAGGGCGTTCATCTGCACGCGGATGCGTGGATAGCGCGCGGCGAGGCTCGCCACATACCGCCAGTGCGTGGTCGCACGCTTGCCGTCGAGCAGCCCCGCTGCGGCGAGCACGAACACTCCGGAACAGATCGAGCACAGGCGCGCGCCGCGCTCGAAGGCGCGACGGAGCTTGGCGAGCAGCGCCGCCGGCGGCGCCTCATCCGGGGAGCGCCAGCCCGGAATGATGATGGTGTCGGCGCCATCGAGCAGCCGCAGCGTGTGCGGCACGGTGAGCTTCAGCCCGCCGGTTGCGCGGATCGGGCCGCGCTCGGCGGCACACACCGCGAACTCGTACCAGGGCACCGGCAACTCCGGGCGCGGCAGGGCGAACAGCTCCACCGCGCAGCCGAACTCGAAAGTGCACAGCCGGTCGTAGGCGAGCGCGACCACCTTGTGACCCATGGCGTGATGTTAGCGCATACTGGCGTTTACGCCACTGGTGTGCCGCAGCGCCCGGCCCATAATGCCAACCACCATGCCGAGCGTCGTCACCCAGGTGCCAGCGGCGAACAGTGCCACCGCGCTGCGCCACTTCGAGTCGAGCCTCGCCCTCGAGACCGACTGCTGGGACGTGCACGAGGCGCTGCTGCACGGGCCGGACTTCGTGCTCATCGATGTGCGCAGCCCGCAAGCTTACGCGTGCGCTCACATTCCCGGCGCCCTCAACATTCCGCACGCCAAGATCATAGGCTCGCGCATGGCGCACTACCCGCCCGGCCTGTTTGTCGTCTACTGCGCAGGTCCCCACTGTAACGGCGCGCAGCGCGGCGCGATCCGGCTCGCCCGCCTCGGGCTGCCGGTGAAGCTCATGATCGGTGGCATGACCGGATGGCTCGACGAGGGCTTTGCCGTCGAGGGCGAGACCACCACCGCAGCCGCGCGCGGCTGACTCGCTGACCGCAAGAGCGCCCGCCGCGCGCGGTGCGCGTGCGTGGCATCATAGGCCAATGAGCGTACTGCAGAAGGTGGCCGCGGCGGCGCTGGTGGCTCTCCTGGCCGCGGTCGGCTATGGGCTGTGGACCACGAGCCCCACCGCGACCTCGGCGCGCGCGCAGCGGGCCGCGGCCCGGGCGAGCGCCGCCAGTGACCTGCCAGTGATCGACCAGAACATGTACGTGACGGCCAAGCACCTCGCGCGCCTCGCCACCACCGCCGAGGAACAGCCGCTGG
>Ga0137412_10001851_pt1 | contig 16581 bp, 15 predicted proteins | sample CZODoug2_1_16fun_FD_122160 | JGI IMG/M metagenome (GOLD analysis project Ga0137412, IMG submission 122160) | Vadose zone soil fungal communities from Angelo Coast Range Reserve, California, USA - CZODoug2_1_16fungal (Hybrid Assembly) | ecosystem: Environmental > Terrestrial > Soil > Vadose zone...
TCTCCGCGATCCTCCGGGGGGGTGGGGACGACGGTCCTCAACGTCTACGAGTCCCACCACGGCGGCCTCCGACTCCGTTCCCGATGGAACGTCGGCATCACCGACGGACGCAATGCCACTCGAGCATCACGAACGGGGTCGGGCCCTGCTGTCGCGGCCGCCAGGACAACGGCCGCAACGTCTTCTATTCAGTTACGTGCGAGCTGTGCTACCACCACCAGTCGTCCGGCTGCACCGTTCCGGACGAGCCGGCTGGCTGACCTAACGACGTCGCGCTCGAAGATGCCGTCGAACTTGCACCTGCCGGCGTGTCGGCCAAAGCGACCGCTGTCCCGGCCAACCCGAATAGCAATCCCGCCAAGACGGCCAGCGCTAGCCGCCTCGCGCGCGTTGCAATCAAAATGACCCCTTTCGCATGGTTAGAGACACCGATGTCACAACCAATATCCCCGGTGGGGCCTGGCCCACGCCATGCCACCCCTAGGATCGGTCGCGCGTCCGTGCAATTCCATACGCTAATAGTGGCAGCTAACTGCCTGACACCAACTGCGATTCGGTGGGCGACATGACAGATGGTGGCGAACTCAGCGATCTCGACATCGCGCTCTATCGCGCGCTTCTCGATCATCCGGACGCTCAATTGTCGCAGATCGCGCAGCGGCTGGGCCGCCCGATCGATGAGCTCGACAAACCACTGGCCAAGCTGACCGAGATCGGTCTGATCATCACCGAGGACGGCGATCGGTACCGCGCCGTCAACCCATCGCTCGCCGAGGTGTCGACGCTCGGCGCCGAAGAGCTCGAGCTGAGCGCGCGCCGCATCGCCGTCGAGGCTCGTCGCGCGGCCATCCGCCAGGTCACCCCGGACTGGACGCGCGCGGCCCGCGAGAACTTGGGCGAGGCGGCCGTCGAGGTGGTGACCGATCCAGAGGCTCGAAAGAATGTGCTCATGTACTTCGCCGAGCACTGCCAGCGCGAGCTGCTCTCGGTGGCGCCGGGGCGAGGGCCGGGAGGCCGAGCCGACCCCCAGACCCGCATGGCTAACCTGTATTCGTTGAGCCGCGGCGTGCTGACCCGCGCGCTGTACCAGCACGTAGCACTGCGGGATCGCGCGACGCGTTCCTACCTACGCGACCTCGCCGACCACGGCGCCCGCATCCGGCTGGCAGCGTCGGTCCCCGGACGCAGCCTCGTGATAGACCGTGAGGTCGCCATCCTGCCCACCACCACCGGCACAGCGGAGCAGAACACGTCAGCGATCGCGGTCGTCCGAGAGCGCAACATCGTGGCCTGGATCGTGGCCAATTTCGAGCAGCTGTGGGCGGAGGCATCCCCGCTGGAAGAACTTCTCGATCAGCATCACACTGAGGCCGACGTCGACGAGACTCGCCTCGCGATCTTGCGGCTCATGTCCGACGGGGAGAAGGACGAAGCGATCTCGAGGCGGCTGTCGATCTCGGTCCGCACCTGTCGCCGCCACATAGCCGACTACATGGCCCAGGTCGGGGCGACGTCCCGGTTTCAGGCCGGTGTCATCGCGTCCCGCAACGGCCACCTCGATCTTCCTCCTACGACCTGATTCGATGGCCACCTGATGTCAACGACTAGTGCCGACAAGTGATCACAGGGTAGAGTGCGCACGTTTTGGGCGCAGTTCGATACATCTGCGCCGGCTGGCCTGACAGGGGGACGGATGACAACCAGGCCGGATCCGTCCAGCGCACGTGACGCCGCCAGCTTCGTGCGCGAGATGCGACGCTTGAAGGGTTGGGTCGGCAACCCGTCCTTCCAGCATCTGTCGCGCCAGTCCGGCCTGCCGACCAGCACGCTGGCCGACGCGACCAAATCGCATCGGGTGGGCCTGCCTCGGCTCGAGGTCGTCCGCGGCTTCGTTGCCGCCTGCGGCGTCGCCGGCGAGACGGCTGCGGCTTGGGAACGGGCCTGGCGGGACATCCAGTCGGCAGCGAGCAGCGGTACGGCGCGGCCGCGGGCGATCAACCCGCGCGAGCTGCCGCCCGATGTCGCGCCATTCTGCGGACGCCTGGCCGCAGTGCGCACCCTCGACGAGGTGCTCACGGAGGTCGGCGTGCCGAAGTTGGTCGCAATTTGCGGCACCGCCGGTGTGGGTAAGACAGCGCTCGCGATGCACTGGGCGCACCGGGTGGCGGATCGATTCCCGGACGGGCAGCTCTACATCAACCTGTGCGGCTACGACGCCAACCCGCCCGTCACGGCCGAGAGCGCCGTGGCCACCTTCCTGCACAGCCTGCTGCCACCGGGCGCGCCGATCCCGGCGGGAGACCGCGAGCAGTTGGCCATGTATCGCAGCTTGAGCGCCGATCGCTCCCTGCTGGTCGTCCTGGACAACGCCGCGACCCCTGACGACGTCCGACCGCTCCTGCCCGCCGGCACCGACAGCGTCGTGCTCGTAACGAGCCGCGACGCAATGGCCGGTCTCGTAGCGCGGAACGGCTCACGTCGCATCGACCTCGACGCGATGCCGATGGCCGACGCGGTCGACCTGCTCGGTCAGCTCGTCGGAGATCGCGCAATTGCCGATCCTGCCGCGACGACAGCCTTGGCCGAACGGTGCGCGCGATTGCCGTTGGCCCTGCGACTCGCGGCCGAACTCGCCATCAGCAACGCGGACTCCAGCATCGTCACACTGCTCGAGGACCTCGACCGCGCCGACCCGCTCGACGAGCTGGAGACGGGAAGCGACCAGCAGACGTCGCTGCGCGCGGTGTTCTCCTGGTCGTACCGCCGGTTGCCGGCCGACGCCGCCCGCGCCTTCCGCCTGCTCGGTATGCACGCTGGGCGCGAGTACGACGTTTACGCCGTCGCCGCCCTCGCCGACAGCTCGGTCACCGAAGCTCGGGCGCTGATCAGGACGCTCGCTCGCGCACACCTGCTCGACGAACCCGTCCGCGGCCGACACGCGATGCACGATCTGCTTCACGCGTACGCGGTCGAGCTCGCGAGTGGCGACGCGGAGTCTGCGTTTGCCGTCCGGCGTCTGCTCGACCTCTACGCCTATTTGGCGACGGCGGCAGGAGACACCGTTTACCCGTATCCGCGACCCGCGGTAGCGGTAGCGCTGCCCAGGCCTTCGACGCCGCTGCCGTCGCTTGGTGATGCGGCCACGGCTCGGGCATGGCTCGACGCCGAGCGGACCAACCTGATAGCCGTCGCGATGAATCCGCGTTGGCCCGACCACGTCGTCGCCCTGTCGGCCGGCTTGGGGCGCTATCTCAACGTCTGTGGACACTTCACCGACGCCCGTGTCCTCCACGAGCAAGCGTTGCCTGCTGCGCGCGCCGTTTCGAATCGCGCGGCCGAAGGCAAGACACTGTCACTTCTCGGTCTGACGTGCGGCCAGACGGGCGCTTTGCGGGACGCCACCGCTTATCTGGCTGAGGCGCGCGAGATCGCCACCGAGATCGGGGATCAGCTGATGTTGCGCAGCGTGTTGAACAGCCTGGGGCTCGTGAACGACGCGCTGGGACGGCACGACGAGGGTTGCCAGGTGCTCACCGACGCGCTCGAGTCGGCGCGTGGCGGCGACCCACGGATGGAGGCCGCCCTCCTCAACAACCTCGGCCTGTGCCATGAGCACGCTGGCCGGTATCCGCAGGCGCTCGATCTCTACAGCCAGGCTTCAGAGAAGTATCGCGAGGCCGGCTGGCGGCCCGGCGAGGGCGAAGTCTTCTACAACATCGGCAACGTCAACCAGCGCCTCGGACGCACCGGATTGGCGCTCGAGAACGGCTCGCGAGCGCTCGCGATCGCGCAGGAGACGGGGTCGATCGAGGTCGAGATGGGTGCGCTCAACAGCGTCGGCATCGCGCTGCGCTCGATCGGCCGGTTCGACGAAGGGGCGATGCGCCATGAGCAGGCGTTGACACTCGCCCTCCGGGTCGGCGACCAGATCGAGGTGGCCCGAGCTCACGATGGGCTGGGCGCGATCGCGCACGCGACCGGCAGCACGGACGATGCTCGCCGTCACTGGTCCGAGGCACTCAACATCTACAGCGAGGTGGGGGTTCCCGAGGCCGACGAGGTACGCGCCAGGCTCTCCGACCTCGGCCTCCGCGCCTCGGCCTGACACCGCCTCAGCTGACACCGCCTCAGCCTGACGCCGAGTCAGGTTGACGCCGAGTCAGGTTGCTCGCGGACGACCTCGTCGGGCGACTTGTCCGGGCGAAGCCCACGCCACGAGGGGTGGCGCAGCCGGTCGTCGCTCGTCCACTCGCCGAACGCGACCTCGCCGACCAGCCGGGGCGTCACCCACTGCGCATCGCGGGCGTCCGCGCGAGGCACGTCCGGCGAGAACGGCGAGGTCTTGCGGGCGAGGCGCTTGAGCTGGGCGGCCATCTCGTCCAGCGCGGCATCGGTGAACCCGGTGCCGACCTGCCCGATGTAGCGCAGACCGTCGGCGGTAGGCAGCCCCATCAGCAGCGACCCGACCGTGCCGGCCCGCCGTCCCTGGCCCGGCCGCCAACCACCGATCACCACTTCCTGGGTCTGGATGTTCTTCACCTTCACCCAGTCGCGGGTGCGGCGTCCGGGCAGGTAACGCGACTCGAGGCGCTTGGCCATCACGCCCTCGAGGCCTTGCTGCTTGCTCGCCTGCACCGCGTGCGCGCCGTCGCCCTCGAACACGGGCGGCGTCTGCCAGGACGCGCCGGCCAGCTCGAGATCGTCCAGCAGTTCCCGCCGGCCCGTGTACGGAAGGTCGAGCAGCGAGCGTCCGTCCAAATGCAGCAGGTCGAAGACGAGATATACCGCCGGGACGCTCTCGGCGAGGCGCCGGGCGGCGGCCGCTGTCGCGATGTGCATGCGCTGCTGCAGTCGCTCGAAGCTGGGCCGTCCGGCGTCGTCGAAGCTGACGATCTCGCCGTCGAGCAGCACCTGCGTCGTGCCGAGCTGCTCGCCCAGACCGCGCAGCTCGGGATAGCTGACCGTCACGTCGTTGCCGTTGCGGGACGTGATCGCGATGCGCCCACCCTCGACCGTGACGAGCGCCCGCACGCCATCCCATTTCATCTCGTAGGCCCAGTTGGCATCGTCGCTCGGCAACTCGCCGAGGGTGGCCAGCATCGGCTTGAGGTGCTCGGGCAGCGGCTGCCAGCCCGGCCGCGACGGTGCGTCCATGCGGTGGATCATCCAGTTCTTGCCGCCCGTTTGGAACAGGACGAAGCGGCCCTTCGTGCGCTCGCCGTCGAGGACGACCATGACCTCGCGGTCGGTCCACTTCTGCACCTCGTAGGTGCCGTGGTCCCAGATGGTGACCTCGCCACCGCCGTACTCGCCGTGCGCGATGGTGCCCTCGAACGTGGCGTACTCCAGCGGATGGTCCTCGACGTGGACGGCCAGGTGGTTGCGCTTCGGGTCGTTCGGGATGCCCTTGGGCACCGCCCACGAGACAAGCACGCCGTCGCGTTCGAGGCGGAAGTCCCAGTGCAGCGCGGACGCGTGATGCTCCTGCACGACGAACGAGTTGCCCTGTGTCTTGCGCGCGCCGCGCTTGGGCATCGGCTCGCTCGTCCGCTTCGGATCCCGCTTGCGGCGGTACTCGTTCAGCTGAGGCACCACGTGCTCAGCCTATGTGCACCTCGCCGGCTTCGACCGGGGTACCGCGACGCAGCGACGCCGCAACGGCACTGGCCTCCTGGCAGTCGGCAACCAGGCTGTGGAGTTCGGTGTCCGGGGCGTCGCCGGCGATCGTCACGTCGTAGTGGACGCCGGTCGAGAGCAGCGGATCGCCGGCGAAGGCCCCGTCGGCGGTGACCTGCAGCTCGGTGATCGTGACGCCCCGTTGGCCGGCCTCGCGCAGGATGTCGTTGAACAGGCATCCGGCGACGGCGAGATGCAACAGGTGACCGCCGGACAGCGCGCCGATCGTGATCTGGGCGCTGTCGGTCAGGTGGTGCTTGAAGGTTAGGGCGCCGGGCTCGATCGCCGGCCCACCCGCGTCGGCCATCCGGATATCGACGTCGAACGCTGGCATCTGCTCCCCCTGGGTCCCGGCAATTCGGTTGACGCGCCCCGGCAGACTCTCACAACGTGTCGAGAATGCAGCCGGACGGCCGGGCCGGGATCGATGCGGCCCTGGTCAGGCTCCTGGTGGCCAGCCAGTTCCCGCAGTGGGGCGACCTGCCGGTCACGCCGGTCAAGCTCGACGGTTGGGACAACCGCACCTACCGTCTCGGCGACGACCTGACCGTGCGCCTGCCCACCCACGAGAGCTACGCGCCGGCGGTCGACAAGGAGGATCGCTGGCTGCCGATCCTCGCGCCGCTGCTGCCGGTGCCGATACCCGTGCCCGTGGCGAAGGGCGAGCCCGGATTCGGGTACCCGTTCCGCTGGTCCATACGCCAGTGGATGGACGGCGAGACGGCGGCGCCCGAACGGGTTTCGATGGGCGCGTTCGCGGCCGCGATCGCCGGGTTCATCCTTGCCCTGCAGGCCATCGACGTCACCGATGGGCCGCTGGCCGGTGCGCACAGCTTCTACCGCGGCACTTCGCCGGCGTACTACGACGACGAGACCCGTCACGCCATCGCCGTCCTCGGCGATCACATCGACCCGGTCGCCGCAGCTGCCGTGTGGGACGCGGCCCTGGCCGCCACCTACGACGGTCCGCCCCGGTGGTTCCACGGCGACATTGCGAGCGGCAACCTGCTCGTGCGCGACGGATCCCTGGTGGGCGTCATCGACTTCGGCACGTCCGGCGTCGGGGATCCCGCCTGCGACCTCGTCATCACCTGGACCTTCTTCTCCGGCCCCAGCCGGGCGGCCTTCCGCGATGCCGTCGGTCAGGACGCCGGCATGTGGGCCCGGGCGCGCGGCTGGGCCCTGTGGAAGGCGCTGATCGTCCTAGCCGACGACCTCGACGGGCCCTCGGCGGCCGGCAACCGGCAGGTGATCGACGACGTCCTCGCCGACGCCGCGAGCTGATCATCACTTGTCGCCCGACGAGACGAGACGCTCGATCGTTGCGATGGTGTCGGCGGTGCGTTCGTGAAGCACCGCCTGCATCCCGAAGCGCACTGCCGCCTCGACGTTGTCCGGTACGTCGTCGACGAACACGATCTCTTGCGGCCGGACATCGAGCCGTTGGCAGGCAAGCGCGAAGATCGCCGGGTCGGGCTTGGCGAGTCGCACCTCGTGTGAGTAGATGACGTCATCTACTAACTCGCTGAAGCGGTATCGCCGCTCCTCCTCGCGCCGCGCGCCGTCCGCCGAGTTGCTCAGGATGCCGGTCTTGAGGTGCGGTCGCAGGCGGCGGACATAGTCCACCAGCGCTTCGTCGAGCTCGCCGCAATACCAGACCCACATATCGGCCATGAAGCGATCTGCCTGATCCGGCAACAGCCCCAACGCATCGGCGTACTGCCGGCGCATCTGTCGCTCGTCCAGCCCGCCGGTGACGGCTAGTCGATCCTGGTCCACCGTGGCGATTGCCACCTCGAAGTCAGCAACGTCGAGACCGAGCCGCAGACGCCACTTGTCCATGAAATCCGGAGGGCCTACCAGCTCCAGAACGCCACCAATATCGAATATGGCCGCCGTAACCGTCACCGTCCCACCTTGTCAGAAGCAAACCGACGCAGAAGACCACGACGCCCCCGGCGACAGCACGCTGAAGGCGGTTGCCGGCATCGTGGAACGCCAGGAGGTAAAGGTGTCTGTATCGGTGCTCGATATGTCGGTGTCACTCGACGGATATATCGCCGACCCCAACGATTTCCTCGGCGGCGACGACGGCGAGCGGCTGCACAAGTGGGCCGACGCGGACGGAGGGTCCGACGAGCCGTCCGGGCCGGTCCAGCAATTCCAGGACGAATGGAATGCGGCTGGTGCGGTGCTCGCGGGACGTCGAACGGCTGAGCTCATGGATCACTGGGGCGGTGATCACGGCGGTCTCCCGATCTTCGTGCCCAGTCACCGTCCGCCCGGCCCGGCCGCCCGCTGGGGCTATCCGTTGGTGACGTACGTGACCGACGGGATTGCCAGCGCGATGGCGCAGGCGAAGGCTGCCGCCGGTGACCGGGACGTGCAGGTGCGTGGCGCGTACACGGCACAGCGGGCGCTCGAGGCCGGGCTGCTGGACGAGGTGCAGATCCATCAGATTCCGGTGCTGCTCGGTGCTGGCCGTCGGTTGTTCGACGTCTTGCCGTCGCTCATCGAGCTGGACATCGTCCGGGTGATCGACACGCCGGAGGCCACCCACATCCGCTACCGTGTCCGCCGCTGACACTGGTCCTGGCGTGTCGTCAGCATTTGCGCCGGCAGAGAGCAGAGGGCGTGGGATTCGAACCCACGACGAGGCTTCCAACCCATAGCGTTTCGTCCGCGTCCGGGAATGCTCGATCCGAAGCGCCGCGCAGCCTTGAGGGCAGTGGCCAAGCTCCGAAGCTGACAACCACCACGCAGGTCTCCGTCGACGGCGTGATGCAGGGTAACGGCGGACGGCATCCGGACCTCGATCCCGGATTCGAGCGCGGCGGATGGGCCCGGCCCCTGTTCGACAGCGAGGCCATGACGTGCGTCGACCAGACCTACCAGCGCGCCGACGCGTTCCTGTTCGGCCGGCGCACCTTCGAGCTCTTCGCCCGCTACTGGGGAGCGATGGGTCCGGGCAGCGGCCCCATCGCGGATTCCATGAACACGCGGCCCAAGTACGTCGCATCGAACACGCTCACCGAACCGCGCTGGGCGGACACGACCGTCCTCTCCGGTGACCTCGCGGCGGCCGTCGGCGAGCTGAAGGCCAGGCCCGGCGGTGAGCTGCAGGTGCACGGCAGCGGCGCCCTGATCCGGTGGTTGCTCGCGAACGGTCTCGTCGACGAGCTGAACCTGCTCGTCTGCCCGGTGGTCGTCGGTGAGGGCACCCGGCTGTTCCCCGCTACCGGCCCGGATCTGGCACTTGATCTGGTTGAATCGCGAGCCTTCCCGAAGGGCATAACGCTCCAGGTCTACCGGTCGGCTGGGCGCCCGCGGTACGCAACCGACTGAAGCACGTGACCTAGGTGCCGCTGCTGTCGGATCGGGGCAGGGGTGTTCGTAGTAAGGGTGAGCGACCGCCCACCAGGGGCGTCGCCAAACCACAGGAGATGATTCGAGATGCAGTACCTGGTTTCCGTGATCGACGACGGCACCGGCTTGGCCACCCCGACCGAGGATGCCGCCATCGACGCGTTCAACGACCGGCTCAAGGCCGAGGGCTACTGGGTCTTCGCCGGCGGCCTCGGGGCGCCCGACCCGGCCACCGTCGTCGACAACCGGGGCGGGGAGCCGGTGTTCACCGACGGGCCCTTCGTGGAGTCGAAGGAGTACCTCGTCGGCTTCTGGATCATCGAGGCCCCCGACCTCGACGTGGTGCTCAAGCTCGCCACCGAGGGGTCGAAGGCCTGCAACCGCAAGGTCGAGGTGCGGCCGTTCCTGTGAGCGAGGTCGACGTCCGGGCGGCGATCGCTCAGGTCCACCACGAGGAGTGGGCGCGGGTGGTCGCCGCCCTGACCAAGCGTTTCGGTGATCTCGACATCGCCGAGGAGGCCGCGGCCGAGGCGTTCGCGACCGCCGTCGAGCGGTGGCCGACCGACGGCGTACCGCCCAACCCCGGCGGCTGGCTGACCACCACCGCCAACCACAAGGCCATCGACCGGATCCGGCGCGAGAACAAGCGCGAGGACAAGCACAAGGAGGCCCAGCTGGTGCACGACGACACCCCGTCCGAGCCTCTCGGCGCCATCGAGGACGAGCGACTCCGGCTGATCTTCACCTGCTGTCACCCGGCGCTCGCGATGGAGACCCGGATGGCGCTGACGCTACGCATGGTCGGCGGTCTGACCGTGCCCGAGATCGCCCGGGCCTTCCTGGTGCAGGAGACCGCCATGGGCCAGCGGATCACCCGTGCGAAGGCCAAGATCAAGTCGGCTCGCATCCCTTATCGGGTGCCGTCGGCGGAGGATCTCCCGGCCCGCGTCTCCGGCGTGCTCGCCGTCTTGTACCTCGTCTTCAACGAGGGTTACCTGGCGACCGGTCCCGACACCGATCCGGTCCGTCACGACCTGACCGCCGAGGCGATCCGGCTCACTCGCCTGATCCGCGCCTTGATGCCGGAGGACGGTGAGGTCGCCGGGCTGCTGGCGCTGATGCTCCTCACCGAGGCCCGCCGCACCGCCCGGGTGTCGGCGAGCGGCGAACTGGTCGCCCTCGACGAGCAGGACCGTGGGGCCTGGGACGCGGCGCTGGTCGCCGAGGGCCATCGGCTGGTGCGCGAGCGCCTGGCTGCTGCCGCCGCCGGGGTGTCTCCGGGTCGCTACCAGATCCTCGCGGCGATCAACGCCGTGCACACCTCCGCCCGCGAAATACGCGACACCGACTGGTCGCAGGTCGTCGCCCTCTACGACCAGCTCGTTCGCCTGGACCCCTCGCCGATCGTCGCCCTCAACCGGGCCGTCGCGGTCGCCGAGCTGGACGGACCGGAGGTGGCCCTGGCGGCCGTCGAGCGGCTCGACGACACGCTGGCCGGTTATCACGCCTACCACGCGACCCGCGCCGACCTGCTGCGCCGGCTGGGCCGCAGTCAGCAGTCGCGCGCGGCCTACGACAAGGCCATCGAGCTGGCCGGCAACACCGCCGAGACCGCCTACCTGATCCGCCGCCGCGACCAACTGGGGTAGTGCGAGATTCCCTTACACAGCAAGGGGTTCGGTGATGTCATGACCGCTTCCGCGAGCGGCGGCCTGTGACTGGCCCGACCGGGCTGGACCGAAGCGCGGCATGATCACCGCCAACGATTTATCCGTCTGGGCAGATCGAGCCAGCACGCCTACGCTCGTCACGTGGCAAGAAGGCCGGTCAATCGTTCGCTGCTGCTTGGTGTCGTGCTGGGAGCCGCCGGCTTTCTGGTCGGCCTTTGGCTTGTAGCCCGGATCAACAATTGGTTGGTATCGGCGGCATGGTCGTTGCTCGTGCTCGCCCTCATCCTGGAACCGCTCTACCAACGGTGGTCGCGGCGCCGACGCCCGCAACGCATGGCCTAGCCGCTGCGCCGCGTCACCTAAGTCGCGTGACCACGGCGGTACCCGCGGATCCTGTCGACCACCCAAATCGCGGCGCAGCACATCAGCACCGCGAACGCTCTGGTGAGTGGCCCACGAGGGGCCCAGAGATTGCGAGACGAAGCGGTCTCCTGTGGGCCCAGTGAGCCTCAGCGAGCAGCGACCCGACCATCGGTGAATCGCTGGTTACCCCTTACATAGCAGCAGTTTCTGCTGCCCTAAAGCGGAGGGCGTGGGATTCGAACCCACGATGAGGCTTCCACCCCATAGCGGTTTTCAAGACCGCCGCCATCGGCCACTAGGCGAGCCCTCCTGGACGCGTCGAGCGTAGCGGCTCGGGTGGAGTCATTTGTAGAAGGCGGTAACCCCGACGAGGAACGACGGGCAGGTGTGTCCGGCGAGATTCACGGTGTACGGCACGGACTTCGACGCGGCGAGGTCACCGTCCAGGTCGGCGAATGCGGACTGCACGACGAGCATCTTGCCGCCGGGATCGAAGCAGTACACGTTTACGGCGTAAGGGCCGGACAGGGTGGCGCCCGTCTGGTTGGCGGCCGTCCCGGTCACGGCACCGCCGGCGACCGCGGCAGTCGCGACCTTGAGCGTGGCGTGGCTGTCCGGATCCGTTGACGGTTTGTCGTTCTCGATCGTGAACTGGTGCGCGGCGGCGCCCGGCACCGAGCTGGCCTCGAAGTGCACGAAGCTCAGAGCCACCTCACCCGGAGCCAGAGTCTGCGGATCAGTTCCCTGGCTGGAGCCGCTCGCGATCTGCTTGCCGGTCGCGTCCTGAATCGTGGCGGCGACGACGACCCGGGCGACGGGCTCGGCCACGTTGCTGCGGATCGCGATGGGCAGATAGGCCCCAGCGGGATCGTCGACGATCTCGCCGGTCGCGACCACCTGGATCGTGCCGGGCGTCCCGCTCGAGAAGGAGGGGCGAGCGGTGCCGGCCAGCAATCGTCCGGAGTTGACGGGCAGGGGCCCGCCCGCGCCGGCGCTCGTGGCCGGGGTTGTCGAGTCGGTGTGCGTGGAGCCCTTCGAGCCACCCGAGCAACCCGCCACCACCAGGGCGCCCGCCATTCCGATCATCAGGCCGCGTTTCATGGCGGCAACATAACGCGCGTCCGATCGGCCGACGACACCGGGACGAAGGCCTCGTGGCTCAAGATCGGCACAGAGTATTCGGTCGGATCTGTCGGCACCTGCCTCTAGGGTGGCAGCGGCCGCAGGGGCACTTTGCGAAGGAGACTCAGTGAGCGACGAGCACGCGATAGAGGTGAGCGCGCTGTCGAAGCGATATCGCGGATCGCGGGGCCAGCCCGATGTCGAGGCGGTCCGTGGGATCGACCTGCACGTGGCTACCGGCGAGGTCTTCGGATTCCTGGGGCCGAACGGGGCCGGCAAGACGACCACGGTGCGGATGCTGTGCACGCTGCTGCCGATCAGCGACGGCAGGGCCACGGTTGCGGGCGTCGATGTGCGCCGCGACCCGGCCGAGGTGCGTCGGCGCATCGGCGTCGCCCTGCAGGAGGTGGGGCTCGACACCACGCAGACCGGGCGCGAGCTGCTCGAACTGCAGTGTGGCCTCTACAAGGTGCCCGATCCCGCCGCGCGGACGACCGAGCTGCTCGAACTGGTCGGGCTGACCGAGGCCGGCGACCGGCTCGTACGCGCCTACTCCGGCGGCATGAAGCGCCGCCTGGACCTCGCCACCGCGCTGGTCCACGCACCGGAGGTGCTGTTCCTCGACGAGCCCACGACCGGGCTCGACCCGGCCAGCCGGGTCACGATCTGGGACGAGGTGCGCCGCATCAACGCGTCCGGCACGACGGTGTTCCTGACCACGCAGTACCTGGAGGAGGCCGACCAGCTCTGCGAGCGGGTCGCGATCATCGATGAGGGGACGATCGTGGCGCAGGGCACGCCGGACTCGTTGAAGTCCGAGCTGGGCAGCGACGTGGTCACGGTCGGGCTCGACGCCGACCACCACGAGGCCGCCCGGTCGGCGCTCGCGCGCGTGCCGAACCTGGGCCACATCACCGACGCCGCGGAGGGGCTGGCCGTCTACGTCGACGACGGGGCCGCCGCCGTCCCGGACATCGTGCAGTTGCTCAGCGGCGCCGGCATCCGCCCGGGCGCGATCACGCTGTCGCGACCGAGCCTCGACGACGTGTTCCTCGCCGCGACCGGACGCCGCATCGAGGGCGGCGCCCCCACGCCCGCAGAAACGGCAGGTGCGCGATGAGCGCTTGCGCGAAAAGCCCCGCCGCCGCGACTGTCCTTTCCGCGGCCAAACCCGGGGTCGGCGCCGCGCCGCGGCACACCTGTGCGTCGACAACCGACTCAGGCGGGTTGGGACAGTGAACGAGACGGTTCTGCTCGGACGCCGGGCGGTGCGCGAGGTGTGGCGGATCCCGGCGGCGACGATCCCGGCGCTGTTCATTCCGGTGTTCTTCCTGGTCGTCAACCTGGGCCAGGTCAACAAGATCTTCGACCCGGCGCACACGCCGTTCCTGCACGGGCAGCACTACGTCGCCTTCCAGATCCCGGTGTCGCTGGTGTTCGCGGTGAGCTCGGCGACGTCCGGGCTGGCGATGGTCACCGACATCGACATCGGTTACCTGGACAAGCTGCTGGCGGCACCGATCCGCCGGACAGCGATCGTGTGGGGACGCCTGGCGGCCGACCTGGCTCGCGGCCTCGCTGTGTCGGTGATCGTGCTGGCGGTGGGCTACGCCTTCGGGGCGCGGGTCAAGTCCGGGGCGACCGGCATCATCTTGCTCATCGTGCTGTCGGCGTTGTGGGGGGTCGCTTACGCGGGCATCGCGATCGCCATCGCGTTGAAGACCAAGAACGTGCAGACGACCAACGCGTCGTTCCTGATCTTCTTCCCGCTGCTGTTCCTGACGCCGAACTTCGTGCCGATGGATCTGCTCGCCGGGCCGTTGAAGGCGATCGCCAGGGTCAATCCGGTCACCTACGTGATCACCGGTCTGCGCGATCTCGTGCTGTTCCACGACATCCATTGGGGCTCACTGGGCGCCTGCGTCCTGACCATCGCCGCGACAGGAGTGGCGCTGACCTGGCTCTCCATACGAGCGCTGGCCACCTTCGCCGACTGAGGATGGCACACTGGCGCCCATCAGCATGGTGCAAGCACATATGACGCAACCGCCAGGCGATGAGCGCTCGCGCGAAGAGCCCGCCGGCCGCGACGCGGACGCGCCGAAGGCGCGTTCGGATCCGCGATTGCCCCCGAGCGCCAGCGAGCGGGGCGAGCGCGGATCCGACTCCGGCGGATGAGCCCAGTCCGGCTGGGTACAGCGGTCGGTCGTGGCGTGCTCGCCACGACGATCCTCGGCAGTGGCATGGCCTTCCTGGACAGCACGATCGCGAACGTCGCCACCAAGAAGATCGGTCAGGACTTCCACGCCAGTTTCGGCGCGCTGCAGTGGGTGCAAAACGGATACCTGCTGCCGCTGGCCAGCTTGATCCTGCTCGGCGGCGCACTGGGTGATCGGCTCGGCCGCCGGCGCATGTACCTGCTCGGCGTCGCGTGGTTCGCCATCGCGTCGCTGCTGTGCGCCATATCGCCGAACGTCGAGACGCTGATCGCGGCCCGCGCCCTGCAGGGCATCGGCGGTGCGCTGCTCACCCCCGGCAGCCTGGCGATCATCTCGGCGACGTTCGCACCGGAGGACCGGGCCGCGGCGGTCGGCGCCTGGTCGGGGCTCGGCGGCGTCGCGACGGCGATCGGCCCCTTCCTCGGCGGCTGGCTGGTGCAGGACGTCTCGTGGCGGTGGGCGTTCGGCATCAACGTCCCGTTCGCGGTGGCCGTCATCATCCTGGGCATCAAGTACGTGCCGGAGAGTCGCGCCGAGCACCGCGCGACCAGCCTCGACCTGCCCGGCACGTTGCTCGTGGGCGCCGGGCTGGGCGCGCTCACCTACGGCACCACCAGCGCGGGTTCGGGCGGCTGGGACGCGCTGAGCACCGTCATCACCGCCGCGGGCGTCGGCCTGCTCGCCGGGTTCGTGGTCGTCGAACGGCACGAGAAGCAGCCGATCGTCCCGCTCGGGCTGTTCGCCGACCGCGCGTTCAGCGGCTCCAACATCATGACGTTCATGACCTACGGCGCTCTGGGGGCGGTGCTGTTCGTCCTCACGCTGAACCTGCAGATCTCCGCCGGTTACGGTGCCCTGGCCGCCGGCACGGCCTTGTTGCCGATCACGATCTTCATGATGTTCCTGTCGGCGCGGTCCGGGGCGCTGGCGGCCCGGATCGGCCCACGACTGCAGATGACGGTCGGACCGCTGATCTGCGCGGCCGGGCTGCTGCTGACGATGCGCATCGACGCGCATCACCACTCCTACGTCACCGACGTACTGCCCGGCATCCTCGTCTTCGCGTTGGGCCTCACGGCGTTCGTCGCCCCGCTGACCGCCACCGTGATGGGCACCGCCCCCGCGGATCAGGTCGGCGTCGCCTCCGGAGTGAACAACGCCGTTGCCCGGGCGGCGTCACTGCTGGCGGTGGCGGTATTGCCGCCGCTCGCCGGGCTGCACGGCGAGGCCTACGAGCAGGCGAGCGTCATGGCCCACGGCTACCGTGTCGTCGCGGTGAGCTGCGCGGTGCTGCTCGCCATCGCCGCGCTCGTCGTAGCGTTGACGGTGCGCATTCCGGCTCGGGCGCTGCACCAGGAAACTTCGGATGAGGCAGGATGAGGCTGTGGACGATTCGACAGTTCTGGCGCACATCGACGAGTTGGTCGACGAAGAGAAGACGCTACGGGCCGCGCACCGGGGCCAGGGCCTCGTCGGCGACGACCGCCGGCGCCTCGAGTTGATCGAGCGGCAACTCGACCAACTCTGGGACCTGCTGCGACAGCGCCGGGCCCGCGAGGAATTCGGCGACAATCCCGACGCCGCCCAGGAACGCTCGGTCAACGACGTCGAGGGCTACCTGCAGTAAATCAAGTTCGCCGGCGACGCCTATGAGGCCCGCCCGTCCAGCCATGACGCCTGCTACGCACCGATCTGTGCGCGCGTGGCCCGGGCCGGGCCGGCACCGAGCGGCAAACCCCGCGCGCACGCCGGCGTCGAGATCCGCCGCGCGAGGGTCGCATCCACGTCTGCGGAAGACCTCGACGCTCGGCGGGCTCACCGGCGCCTGACGTCGGTCGGCGACCCGGATCTCTAGCTGTTCGCCCCCCAAGCCGGCCCCAGTCGCCGATGATCATCTCTGCCGAAGTGACCACTAGTGGTGCGAAAAGCAGAGATGATCACGAGTTGTCGGAACGTAACCATCGGGCGATGAGCGCTCACGCGAAGAGCCCGCCGGCGGATTAGGAAGAGACATCCTTGCTGGTGAACCGGGCCCAGGCCAGCGTCAGGAACAACACCGCGTAGGTGGCTGCGGCCAGCAGGCCGTGTCCGACCTTGTCCAGGGCCATGGGATCACGCAGCACGTCGATGAACTGCTGCCAGTAGTGGCTCGGCAGCCAGGGATG
>Ga0137412_10001852_pt1 | contig 16579 bp, 13 predicted proteins | sample CZODoug2_1_16fun_FD_122160 | JGI IMG/M metagenome (GOLD analysis project Ga0137412, IMG submission 122160) | Vadose zone soil fungal communities from Angelo Coast Range Reserve, California, USA - CZODoug2_1_16fungal (Hybrid Assembly) | ecosystem: Environmental > Terrestrial > Soil > Vadose zone...
GCGACTGGAGCGCCAGTATCGCTCCCAAGGCGAAGTGGAATATCGTTCCGACCGGAATCGGAAAATTCGGATTTTCGTTCTATGCGGGCGGCGCGTTCGACGCGCTGACCGGCGAAAATCTCACGGCCTTCGCGGTGGTGCCTGCGACCTACAGGCTTTCCGAAACCATGCGGATCAACGTCAATGCCGGCTGGCTGTGGGACCGCACCGTCGATCGGCATTACCTGACCTACGGCCTTGGCTTCGACTGGAAATTCACCGATGTGTTGCAGCTGACGCTGGAAACCTTCGGCCAGGCCGGCGCATCGGATCTCCCAAGCGTGGTTCAGCCGCGGTTTCAGGCCGGTGTCCGTTACCGGCCCAACGAGATTTTTTCGGTCGATGTCATCTACGGCCGCAACATAACCGGCGAGAATGCCAACTGGATCACGGTCGGGACCACGGTCCGGTTTCCGGCGCCGGAAGCCAAGCCGGCGCGCCAGCGTACCGGGCATTTGTGAGCCGTTCCCAAGTGCCTGCTTGCCCAAGTGCTTGCTTAAGCCGCCAGAAGCCGTTCACGAGACCGCAGGGGGAGAGGCGGAAAGACAAGCGCCACCGCCATCGCACCAAGGCCGACGCTCAGCGAGCCGATATAGAGCCAACGATAGTCGTTGAAACTATCGAATATGATACCGCCGGCCCAGGGTCCAAAGGCCATGCCCAAACTGGACACCATCGTGGCCGCACCGAACACCGTTCCCATGATGCGGGGGCCAAAATACTCACGCGCGAGTACCGCGTAGAGCGGCATCACGCCGCCATAGGCCGTCCCGAACACGATCGAGAGCGCATAAAATTCGCCGAGCCTGTTGACGGCGAGATAAGCCCCGATCGCGAACGCCTGTACCAAAAGACCGCCGATCAGAACCGGTTTTGCACCCAACCGGTCGGCAAGCACGCCGAGCAGAAGGCGTCCGCCCAGACCCGACAGCCCTTCGACGCTGTAGATACTGACGGCGGTCATGGCAGGGATACCGCAGATCATGGCGTAGCTGACCATATGGAAAATCGGCCCGGAGTGCGCCGCACAGCAGCAGAAGAACGTCAGCGCCAGGACCAGGAATTGCGGCGAGCGGAACGCGTGCGCGACGGACATGCCGGCGCCCAAATCGATGGCGCCGTCCGCTTCGGGCTGGCCGGAGCTCGCCGTTTCAGGAGGCCGCCTGACCAGCAGCGCGGCCGGTATCAACAGCGCCCAGGCGATGATCCCGACCGTCATCATGGCCGTGCGCCAGTCGTAGGTGGAAATCAGCCAGCGCGCCAACGGCGAGATCGTCATGGGCGCAATGCCCATGCCCGCGGAGACCAGCGAAACCGCCAGACTGCGGTTATTGTCGAACCACCGTGTCGCGGCCGCGATCATCGGCGCGAAGAATGCGCCCGCGGCCAGGCCAACCAGAATGCCGTAGGTGAGCTGAAATTCGATCAGCGATGCCGAACGGCTGGCGAGAAACAGCCCCAGCCCGAGCAGCACGGCGCCGCTCAACACGACCGGGCGGGTGCCAAACCTGTCGCTGGCCGCGCCCCAGCCGAAGCCCGCAATCCCCATCGTCAGGAAGTCGATGGTCATGGCACTTGAAATGCCCGCGCGCGACCATCCCGTCTCCGTCGACATCGGCTGTAGATAGACGGCCAGCGAGAACATCGCCCCGATACCGACGCAGGTCATCAGCGCGCCGGCGCCGACGATCACCCAGCGATACGACAGACCCATGCTCCTATGCTCCTTGTTCAGACCTCACGATGTTCCGGAATAAGACGAACGGCGACCTGCGAAAGAGACACAATCGCCAATATTTTTTTGGAGGGCGCCGGCTCGGCGATCGCCAGGCGCTGGAATGGCGTGCGATCGGACCCACGATCCGGTTCCGCCCGCGACGTTCGATCCAGGGATGTATGAGGTCTCGGTAATTTTTCTTCCCGACAAGTGATAAACCGCATTTGTGAGGTATCGTTGCAGGAAAACAGCGGGCAGGGAGCGCAGACGTTGGCGGAGTTCGTAATCATCGAAAAGGGCCTCGGGCCCGAGGGCCGCATCGCCGTGGTGCGCTTCGACCGCGGCGACGGCATCAACGCGCTGTCGCCGGAAGCGCTGCGTCAGCTCACCGATGCGGCGCGCAGTTTTGAGGACGACAGCGGCACGTCCGTCGTCGTGCTCACCGGTAGCGCCAAGGCGTTCAGCGCCGGCTTCGACCTGAAAGACGCCGAGGGCCGGTCGCGCAGCGCCATGGATCTCGGGTCGTTACGCCGGCACTTAAAGCTCGGACCGCGCCTGACCCGCGCCTGGCAGGAGATGGAGCAGATCACCATCGGCGCGATCGAAGGTTTTTGCATCGGCGGCGGCGTGGCGCTGGCGGTGGCGCTGGACTTTCGCATCATGGCCCGCGACGCCCACATGCGGGTGCCTGAAATCGGCCTCGGCATGAACATGAGCTGGCAGAGCATCCCGCGCATGCTGCATCTGATCGGACCGGCGCGCACCAAGCAGGCGGTGATCCTGGCCGACCAGCGCATCTCGGCCGCTGAGGCCTATGAATGGGGCCTGGTGGAGGAGGTGGCTGATCCCGGCAAAGCCTTCGATACCGCGATGGCGCTGGCCGCGAAGGTCGCGGCACAGCCGCCGCTGTCGGTCGCCATGACAAAGCTCACCGTCAATCGGCTGGCGCATGCGCTGGACGATCTTGCCGGCCATATGGACGTCGACCAGTTCGCGCTGGCGAGTTTTACGGAGGACCATAAAGAGGGCGTGGCCGCGTTCCTGGGCCGGCGCAAGCCGCGGTTTAGGGGACGCTAGGAGCTGATCCGGAAACCGCCGGTGTGACCATATCAACGAGAACACCAGGATTTCGTCAGGAAGCACTCGGGGCGGCGAAGATTCAACCGCCTGCATCCGACGTTGCCGGCTTGTCGTTCTTAGTTCGCATTCTCCTGCATTGACCGGAAATAGTGTTCGGCGTGCTGGAAGTAATTCTCCGCTGCGATCCGATCCCCGGTGAGTGCCTCGGCGCGAGCCAGGTTCAGATAGCGCTGATAATTTCCTTGGGCGCTTTGAGAGTTCCTCGCTTGCGAGCGGGGAAATCCGGAAGATTCGGCTCTGTGGGATTGGGCTGTTCGCGGCATTGCATTGCTCAAGTGTTTCGAATTTCGGCGCAGCTGTGCCGCTGAGGGATTACGTTCAGAAGTGTTTTTCATATTGGTCCATATGGCCGCCCGGGGAAGCCGTGCGACGTCGATTGGAGGAATTGTCGGGCCGCAGCACAATCGGCGGGAGCGATGCCGCAAGGGCGGCGATCAAACTTCGACGGGGGTGCGAGGAGGTTGGGCGCGGCGCTCGATCAAATGAACAGAGCTGGCCGAACGGATCACGACCGACCAAGGTTATATGGGATGGCAAAGTGGCATTTTCAAGCCGCCGCGAGGCAAGGGCCAGTCTCGCGAGTTTTATTGACAAATACAACCGAAACGAGCAGCTTTGACGACGGCCGCTTCACAACAACCGAACGAGACTTTTCATGTTGAGATTGGTCTTCGCGCTCAATTGCTTATTCTGCCTCCTTGGTCCGACCGCCGCGTCGGCCTGGGGCTACCAGGGCCACAAGGTGGTCGGCTCGATCGCCGATCATCTGCTGAACGCGAACGCCAAACAACAGGTCAAGCAAATCCTCGGCTTCGATCTGCGCACCGCTGCACCATGGCCCGATTGCGTGAAGAGCGTCGTCCGGCATGACGACGGCACCTTCCATTACGAAGTGGACCCAAATCATCTGGAATACGAAGTGCCATGCGTGCCCTTCAATTCCATGGAGGAGAGGGCACGGATGGTGGATTACGTCAAACGAAACTGGTTTACGTGCTCGTACACGCCGGACGGATTCGAACGCGGCTGCCACAATACGTTCCATTTCGAAGACATCGCGATCCAGCGAGACAGCTTCGACCGAAACTTTCAGGGGACCAACGATCACGACCTGGTCGCGGCGATCGGCGCCACGATCGCCGTGTTGTCCAACAAGCGCGCGCCTTCATGCTTCTCGATCAAGGACAAGAAGGAGGCGCTGTTCATTCTCGCTCATTTTATCGGTGATCTGCATCAGCCCTTGCATGTCGGTTCCGTCTATCTGGACGCGGACGGCAAACTCGTCGATCCCGACGCCGCGCACAAGGTCGATGCCGCGACCGAGACCATCGGTGGCAACGCCATCGACGACCAGAACATCAACTTGCACCACGAATGGGATGACATCCCGACGGATATCGGCGAGGCCGCCACCAGAGAGTTGCTGCAGGATGCCAGGGGCGTACCGGCGAGCCAGGGTGGCATCGAAGACTGGCCGGCCGGCTGGGCTTCGGACAGCCTCCGCGTCGCGCATGAGGCCTTCGCTGGCTTGACTTTCAAACTGACCCAGAGCCACCCCAGCAGCAGATGGACCGTCGCGTTCGACGATCACACCGCCTACTTGCGCACGCAGGATGAGATCAAACGCAAGCAACTGGCCAAGGCCGGCGCCCGACTGGCCGAACTCCTCAACGCCCTTTGGCCCTAGCCTTGAGCCTCGGGCCTCGGGCCGCACAGAGACAGCCAACCTGTACGAAATCCAAAGTTCCGAAAGGCTCTATGTCATTGGAGGGGTTAATTGATTCCTGATGCTCTGAATCCAGTTCAACAGTGACGTCGCATCTTACGTTCGGAACTGAGCGCGGACACCCCGCCAGATGCAATTAGCGAATACGTTTTGCAGGTATCTGGAGTTGGCGACGGCTTTATGATGTGCTTACGGCTTCGGCGGGTACCGATTCGCAGGCCCGTACGTAGCGGTTTGCACCCGACTAGCAAAAATGCGGCCCAAGGGAACGGTTGGCCTTAGTGAGAGTGGACAGCCGTAACCTGTCGTTCTAGCCTGAACGGAAAGGGAACGATCTCGGGAGGGAGGCTGACAGCTCGGATCAGGCAAAGTTCCGCTCGTAGGGAGAGCAGGTCGTTTGTTATTTCGATATCTTCATGATGACGCGTTCCTGGCGTTTTCGCGGGAACACAAACATTTATACGCGGCCTGCCTGTTGGACCTGCACGAGCGCTTCTTCACGGGCGCTCCCGCGTTTCCGACGCCGCAAGTGGTCACGCATGCCATATACGACGTGATGCGGGCTAATCCTTCCCTCTGGAATGAGAGCGATGACTTTGGCGAGCCGCTGCCCGAGGTAATTTCGGCCGGACGCCGCCGCATCAAACGCGCTGCGGCAAGCAAAACGGAGTCGTCAGACAAAGCGTTGCTGATCGCACGGCAGATCTATGGACGGTTGACCGGATGGGGTTGGCTCGAGGAGGAAGAGTACGGCCTCCGGGTCACCGTCGACATGTCGATGGGACCGCTGTTGGTCATTCAGCGATTGGCGAGCCTGAACAAGGACGTCTCTCAGCGGTTTGGCGGCTTGATCGTTACGGTTCGCCTCAACCTGGAGGCGGTGGAGAAGCTTACTCCACAGATCGTCGATCGGAAGCAACGGGAGGTGGCGCTTGCCCTCCGCGAAGCACGCAACCAGGTCGATCAATTTACCAAGAGCCTCAGGGCCATTCTCTCCGACCTCAAGCGGATCCGCCGCACGGTCATGGAGTCCAAGACGGTCGGGGATCGTCTGGAGGCGTTCTTCGAGGAGTTCGTCAAACAGTTACTTTTAAAGGATTTCGAGTCCATCCTTACTTTCAATCACCCGTACCGTTTCAGGGATGCGATCGTCGATTTGGCCAGGAGAATCGTGCATACTCCGGCGACGATGCAGGTCCTGTCGGAGGAGTACGTCGCCGCAAGCATTTCACCGTCCATGGCCGAAGCGGCCCTCGACGTCGAGGGCGATCTTTTGGCGATCGAAAGTACTTTTGGTCAGATCGGCGAGATGTTCGAGAGGATCGAATCCTTCCGGCGTCAGTTGGAAGCGAGAGTCCGGAATACGATCAAGTATGCCGAACGTGGCGCACACGGACTGGTCGGCCGCGCTGGGGATCTCGTGCGTCGGCTCGACGGGTTGCTGGGACGCGGACAACATCGGAACGCAACCATCGAGTGGAGCATCGAGCCGTTGCGGGCTCCATGGTCCGAATTTCATCATGCGCCGAGCCGCGAGCCGAGAAAGCCGCTGGAGACCCAGCCGCTGGGAGAGCGTCCGACCGACCCACTCTACGAAATCCGCAAGCAGCTTCGTCTCCAGTACATCTCAAGGATTGCGCCAGGACCGGCCGAGGTGCGCAGCTTTCTGGAGAAGCAAGTGCCGGCGGCCGGCAGCAAGGAAGCCCGCTTCATCCCACTCGAGACCGTGGATGACTTTCTGGCTTTCGACGCCGCCCGTCGGTTTGCGTTGACGAAAGAGGTGCCTGCTGAAATCGCACGATATTTCGACCTCGAGTTCGCGCCGGATCTGCCTCCGCACGACAGCGAATGGCTGCGATGCGGGAATTTCATCGTGAAGCGACACCCCGCAACCTCGCGAAGGTCGTCGCATGCTCAGTGAATTCGAAACCATCGAACGTACGCTCGGGGCGGAAAAGGCAGGCGATCTACGGAAGGCTCTGCATTTTCTCTTGAGACGGCAGTTCGTGTTCGCCGGAGATCCAAGGACGGGTACGGTCTACAACGTCCTGATGGACGGTCGCTTCAGAGCCGTCATCGACGGTTTCTTCGATAGCTGCGGATACCGGGTCCACCGCGATACGGAGGCGCAGTGGGCGGGCATCACGGCCTTGAGCGAGGACGTGCCACTGCCAAAAATGAAGTTGGACGAAACTATTGTAACCCTTGTCCTCGCCGCGCATTGGCAGGACGAGGTCAACGTCGGCGCGGTCGAGGATCGCGCTGTCGTCGTCACCACATTGAATACGTTGTTCGACCGCTACAAGGAGATGGTGCAATCGAATGGGTCGAGTTCGATATCTCTAGCCAGGTTTCGCGAAATCCTGAAGGAAGCGTCCCAGCGCAGCCTCGTGGACGTCGGAGATTTCGACGCCGAGGTTCAGGACGTCGAAGTGGCGATTCGGCCGATGATCAAACTGATCAGCGGCGCCGATGCCTTGCAGAGGATCGAGCGTTTCGTCCGATCGCAGGAAGTGGGGCTTTCGGTGCCGAGTGGAGAGGACGCATGATGGAGTTGCGTCACATCGCCATGGTCAATTGGCACCTGTTCGATGTCGAGGACATCGAGATAACCGGCCACACCGGTGTATTCGGCGAGAACCGTTCGGGCAAATCGACGATTCTGGACATGGCTCAGGTCGTCTTGACGGGCGGAAACCGCAACGTGCAACGTTTGAATGCCGTTGCGGGCGATAAGGGACGAAGCCGCAGCGCGTCGAAGAGGAGTGTGGTGGATTACTGCCTTGGAGCACTGGGAGAAGACCAACGCAAACGGGAGCAAGCTCGAACCTACATTTGTCTCGGATTTGCCGATACCGAGGGAAAGCGTCCCGCGGTGTCGATCGGCATGGCGATCGAAGCACGTCGGTCAGAAAGCAACGAAACCATCCTCGGTCGCTTCGTCGTGACGGGAAAGATCCTCACGGCTGATGATTTCATCCAGAAGCATGACGGCAAGCGGTTTTCGGGCGAATGGGACGACGTACGCAGCCGTATCATCTCCGCCGTCGGCCAGGAAAATTTCGTCAACCATCGCGACAAGGCGATCGATTACGTGCGCGAATACATGCGCCGACTTGTTCCCCACGCATCGGTCGTCGGAGAGCAGAACGCTAATTCGCTGCAAAAGGCGGTGGTCAACGCGATGACGCTCGACCACGACCAGACGGCGACGGAATTCGTCCGTAACTATATTCTCGAAAAGAACAATATGAAGCTCGCGGAGTTGCGGGAATCGATCCGTACCTACCGTAACATCAACGAGACTATCAAAACGATGCGCGAGAAGCTGGACACGCTCCTCGCGTTGCGAATTATCGTAGAAGAACTGGCCGCGGCCCACGAAAGAAAGGCTTGCGAGCAGTGGATCGCAAAGCGAGGCTCCTGGTTGGCGGCGCGCGCGGCATACGCTGCTCAGCTTGCGCGGTTTACCGACGAGACCGCCAAACGGGATGCGGCCAAGGCCGAACTCGACTTTCTCGACGAGGAATTGGAGGGGGTCGACGCCGAGATTTTGAGGTTGGAGAGGGCGATCGCCGAGCATGACGCGAGAACCGGCAGAAGTCCTCTCGTTCAATCGCTTACTTCGGCAGCGCAGGCCGCTCAACGTTCCACAACCGCTTTCGAGCAGAGGTTGGACCAGGTTCGGGCGCTCCAACCGCTTTGCGCGATGAAGGCTTTCGGTTTCGACGCATTCATCCCCGCCATTTCCGGACTAACGCGGGCTGCCAAGGATGCCGCGATCGACCGATCGACCATTACCCTGCTGGATTTAGAATCAAGGCTTCTGGCGTTCGATCGATCCCTGCTGGACCGGGTGGACGAGGCCCGCCGAGGTCTTATCCGGGAGGCGGAAGACGAAAAGACCAAGTCGCAGCAATTGAGAGATCGCCTCCAGCAGCATTCCAGCGGCGGCGGGGCCGTGCATTTGGAACCAGCTACCGTTCACCTGTGTCGAGCGTTGCGACAAGCTGGGATGTCGCCCCGCGTCCTCTGCGATTTGGTCGAGATCGCTGACGTGGCCTGGATCGCGGCGGCCGAGGGCCTCCTCGGCCGAGATCGGGAGGCTGTTTTCGTCGACCGGTCCGACATCGGCCGCGCTACGGCACTTTTCAAAGACGGACGACGCGAGTTCCGAGGGGCTTCCCTGGTCAGTTTGAACAAGCTCGACGTGCTTCGGGGACCCCCCCAGTCGGGCACGTTTCCCTCGCTTTTCAAAACCGATGATGCAGATGCGCTGGCTTTCATCGTCAGAAGGCACGGATCTGTCCGGTTGGCTGAAACCATGGCTGAGTTCAACGACCCTGGCCGCGCCCTCATGAAAGATGGTCTGTACGACGATGGGTTGGTTCGGACACATCGGGCCGCGGATCCATCGAAATTCAAGATCGGGAAGTCCGCCCAAAACCAGGCGTTGCGCGATATGGCGGAAGAGGCCGAGCGGCTTTTCGAGACGTCCGCACGAACCGAGGCCGCGGCGAAGCTGGCGGACACCGCGCACGTCGAACTCCGCCGCTTCTTCGACGATAAGACACCGACTTTTAAGGCAATCGTGGCGGAGTTCGAGACATCGACCCGGGAAAGGAAGGAGGTCGAGCAGCGCATTGCGTCTTTGGATGGGGAGGGCGATGGCGGATTGCGCGTCAAGCTGAAGGTTCAGCGCAGTCTTCGGAGCGATCGCGTCGAACAACGCAAAACGCAGGAGAAGGTATTCACTCCACACTTGGTGGAGGCCGAAACGGCGAAGCGCGTGATCGAGGGAGGCGAGGAGATTCCCGGATCACGGCTTGGCGCACGCGTGGCTTGGTCTTTGTACAGGAAGGCGCTGCCTCTCTATGACCGGCTCTCCGGCCGCGCCACCTATCGCGGCCGATTCGACGGTCTTTCGAAGAGATCGGATGCCGATCGGCATCGGTCTATTTCGGACGCGGCCGCGAAGGCGGCTGACGGCGCAGAGGCGGATCGCATCAGGATTGAACGACAGGTTCGGCAGGCCCTGGGCGAATATTTCGACAAGTTCGGAGTCGTTTCGCAAGTGGGGACGGAAAGCGAGCCGCTGCGGGAGGTGAAACCGTGGATGGACTTGCTTATCGAGGAAATGGAAACCAACGAATTGCGGCGGTACGAACGGCAGGCTCGCGAAGCGGCCGATAAGGCCGCGACGCTGCTTCGGGGCGAATTCATCAATGCCTTGACCTCGAGGATCAGCAAGATGGAGCGCGAACTGGGAGCAATGAACCGTGGCTTGGCGGATCATCCGTTTCACAACGAGAAATATTCGTTCCACCATACCAGATTGGTTGAATTTCAGCCGATCCTGAAGATCATCGAAATCAGTAAAACCTCCCCCGAAGCGCTCGAGATGTTGTTCAGGGGCAACGAGGTGCCCGAGGATTTTCCTCATCGCGACACCTTGCGGGAGATCGAGGCCTTGCTCGAGGATCCCGCGAAGGACTTCGGCGTATTCGAGGATTATCGTAACTTCTTCACTTTCGAAATTCACATGCAGGACATCGTCACCGGCCGAACGACGAGGTGGGAAACCCGTCGTGGGACGGGCTCGGGCGCGGAGCAGCAAGTTCCTATTTATGTTGCGATCGGAGCGTCACTGGCTTCGGTATATGGCAACGCAAACGCCGTCGCTGGGCGTCCTTCGGGAATGGCCCTTGCCATTTTCGATGAGGCCTTTTCAAAAATGGACGGCAAAAACCAGCGTCAGATGATGAGTTTCTACAAAAAGCTCGGGTTGCAGATCATCATCGCGGCGCCCAACGAGAAGCGAATTGCGGTTCTCGAGCACATCGACTCGGTGGTCGAGGTCGACCGGATCGGGGAGGGCGCCCGAGCGACCGTTGTCCAATTGAAGGAACGCGCACGACGCGAAATTCGCGCGATGGATCCCGATCGGTTGTCCGACGACGAGCTCAAGAAGGCGGCTGCTGAATAATATGCCGTCACGCTTTACCGACGCCAGAGAGCTTATGAGCGACCTGCTGGATCGGTATGAGGCAGGTACGGCCAGTCCTATCAGTTATCCCGACTATTCGGGCTTCCCCGATGTCGTGGCAATCGACGAGTTCGCAAAGGAGCTCCGCGAAGCCGAGGCGGCGGGGGCGGTCCGGATCGCAAACGGGAAGGGGCGAAATGGCGACCAGATCGCGCACGTCAGACTGCAGGCTGCCGCGCCTATGTACGCCTTTCTCGGACGTCGACCGATCGCCGAGCTTGTCGAAGAGGCGAGTCGCCGATTGCTGAGCGGGTTCGATCTCCCTGCCGAGTTTGAAAGCTCGGTAGCATCGCTGCGGGCGGCCTGGACTCGCGGGCGGTCCTGGCAAGGTTTCACGCTCGATGACGTCGACGGCTTCGAGGTGCACGACTGCTTCACCCCCAGCGAGTACCTCGCCATCGACCACATCGGGCTGACCGGGCCGGGCGAATCGTGGAAGGCGATCGAAAACAACGAGATCGAACTCGGCGGGCGGCTGCCGATCAACCCCAGCGGCGGGCTGATCGGCGGAGGTCACCCGGTCGGCGCGTCCGGTGTGCGGATGCTGGTCGACGCCGCCAAGCAGGTCAGCGGAGCAGCCGGTGACTATCAGGTCGAGGGCGCAAAGACCTTCGGCACGCTCAACTTCGGTGGCAGCACGGCCACGACAGTGAGCTTCATCGTGAGTGGGGCGTGAGATGAATGTCGAGATCGTCGGCAAGTTTCTGGCGACTCTGCCCGAAGACGACGACCATCCCTACCGGACCGGCCCGTGGCGTCCGCAGACCACCGAGTGGGACGCCGACGACCTGACCGTCGTCGAGGGCGAAATTCCACGCGACCTCGACGGTGTGTACCTTCGCAACACCGAGAACCCGCTGCATCCGGCGCTGAAGTTCTACCACCCCTTCGACGGCGACGGCATGGTGCACGTCGTCGGGTTCCGCGACGGGAAAGCGTTCTACCGCAACAGGTTCATCCGCACCGACGGGTTCGCCGAGGAGAACGAGGCAGGCGGTCCGCTGTGGCCAGGACTGGCCGAACCGGTGCAGATCGCCAAGCGCGATAAGGGCTGGGGCGCACGGACATTGATGAAGGACGCCTCGAGCACCGACGTGATCGTGCACCGCGGCACCGCGTTGACGAGCTTCTACCAGTGCGGCGACGTGTACCGGGTGGACCCGTACTCCGGCGACACCCTTGGCAAGGCGGACTGGGGCGGCGCGTTTCCATTCAGCTGGGGCGTGTCGGCACACCCTAAGGTCGACGACGATACCGGCGAACTTCTGTTCTTCAACTACAGCAAGAAGGCGCCGTACATGCACTACGGCGTCGTCGACGAGAACAACGAGCTGGTGCACTACATCGACGTGCCGCTGCCAGGCCCTCGACTGCCGCACGATATGGCATTCACTCGAAACTACGTCATTCTCAACGACTTTCCCCTGTTCTGGGATCCCAAGCTGCTGCAGGCCGACGTTCATTTGCCAGGCTTCCACCGCGACATGCCGTCGCGGTTCGCCGTGATCCCCCGCCGCGGCGGTACCGACGAGATCCGGTGGTTCGAGGCCGATCCGACGTTCGTGCTGCACTTCACGAACGCTTACGAGGACGGCGACGAGATCGTTCTTGACGGGTTCTTCGAGGACGAGCCCTCTCCGGTCGATTCGCTCACCGGTGACAATCCCCCACAAGCGGGTGGGCCCCCAGCTTGCGAGGGGAGTGCCCCCAGGCTGAAGGCGTTCCGGTTCCTGGCGCTGGACCGGCTGCAGTCCAGGCTGCACCGCTGGCGGTTCAATCTCGCCACCGGCGAGGTGCGGGAGGAGCAGTTGTCGGACAGCATCACCGAGTTCGGGATGATCAACGCCGGGCATGCAGGCGGAAAGTATCGCTACACGTATGCGGCGACCGGCAAGCCGTCGTGGTTCCTGTTCGACGGGCTGGTCAAACACGATCTGCAGACCGGCGCCGAGGAACGGTTCGCGTTCGACGAGGGCGTCTACGGCAGCGAGACCGCGATGGCCCCGCGTGTCGGGAGCACAGCCGAGGACGACGGGTACCTGGTGACGCTGACCACCGACATGAACGACGACGCCTCGTACTGCCTCGTGTTCGATGCCGCCAGGGTCGCCGACGGGCCGGTGTGCAAACTGGCTCTGCCGGAACGGATCTCGAGTGGAACCCACTCGACATGGGCGCCCGGTTCGCAGCTGCGGCGCTGGCACGACGCCGACTCCGCGGCGGGCGCGATCGGACTGTAGGTGGAGCAGTCCAGTTCCGGCCCAACCGAATTGGCGGTGGGCGACACCAACGCCGTCGGGCGGATGCTGGGGTTGCTGGGCGACGAGTGGACGCTTCTGGTCGTCCAGCAGGCGTTGCTGGGGGCGACGCGCTTCGCCGAATTCAAAACGCGGCTGCCGATCTCGAATTCGGTGCTCACCCGTCGCCTGCAGTCGCTGACGCGCGAAGGCCTGCTGGAGCGCCGCGTCTACCAGACGAACCCGACCCGGTCCGAATACCTGGTGACGCCACGCAGCCGGTCATTGTGGCCGGTGCTGCTGTCGATCTGGGAATGGGAGCGGCACTGGGTGCCCGATCACGCTGAGCGGTTGCCGGGCATGCGCCACGATGCGTGCGGCGCCGACTTCGCTCCGTTGCTCATGTGTGGCTCGTGCGGTGAGGCCGCCGGCGACAAAGACGTTGTCGCGCGGTGGGGCCCGAGCGGATCGTGGCCGCGGTCCATGCCGGTCGCCTCGACGCGGCGGCGGTCCGAGGCCGATCAGCTCGACGCGTCGGCCGACCTGTTCCCACAGACGATGAGCGTGCTGGGCAATCGCTGGGGATTCGCCCTGTTGGTCGCGGCGATCGTCGGCATGAGCCGGTTCACCGACTTTCAGAGCCAGCTCGGCGCTCCGCCGGGTTCGATCGCGGATCGGTTGTCGATCTTCACCGCCAACGGCGTGCTTGCCGCGTCGGACAACCGATACCGGCTCACGGAGAAGGGCCGCGCGCTGTTCAGTGTGCTTGTGGCAGCACTGCAATGGGCGCAGCGCTGGTTCCGGGCCCCCGAGGGGCCCGCGGTGATCCTGACCCACAGGGTCTGCGGTAAGCGGTTCGGCGCCGTGCTGGTCTGTGACCAGTGCGCCGAGCCGCTCACCGGGGCACAGGTGGCCGCCGTTTAGTCGAGCCGCGCGATCCGGCGGGAACTGGGCGGGATGTGGACTGGAACGTCGCGCGTAACGACCGCGAATTCTACGTATTTACATACAATCTATTTAGTCACGCTCGAACACTTCGCGCATGTAAGCTGGATTGTAATTCATCGCGACGAGCTTGGCGGATGCCATCACGTCCTTCAGATCCGGCAATGTCCACGTCAAGCCGAAGTCCTTCACATTGGACAACCCAAGCGAAGGCGCCAGCGGCCGCTCAAGCACCAGGTCTTCCGCGTAATACCGCTCGATAGAATTATCGTAGGGCGAGAACACAGCCAGATTTGGCCGCCCCGTGATCGCCCGAGCAGTTACGGTTCTTTGGTGAGAGATCGACATTTCGAACACGCCCGCGGAGTTGAGTGGGCCGATTTTATATTGATCGTGCGTCCACGAGACGCCTACGCCGTTCGTGTCGAACCGCGAAGAGTGCGAATAAGTACATCCACGATAGGCCTTGTAAGGCCCGCCTATGTAATGACTGCCTGCAGCAAAGCCATAGATTTGCATGATGCCGGATCGCTTCAGAAAGCCATTTTGAACCGGGACCAGAAAGCCGACGTATGGCGGGGCTTGAACTGCGTGGGGCGTGTTGTCGGCATGTGAAGTGTGTAACCAATCGTTGAAATGCACCATGAGATTGAATTCAGGGTCGGCGGTAGCGCGAAGGATCCAGCCGTCTGGCAGAATTGCATTGACCGCAGCGGGATCGCACATGAAAAAGAACGTCCGTCTCGTGCCGTAATTCCTTTCTGTCAAGTGGACCTTGCTCGCGACGGTGCAGCCATTTTCGTAGTAATATCCCTCGGCGAGAGCGACAGATGGAGCATCGTGTGTTTTGGTTGTTGCCATAGCAGTCCGTTTCCCTTCCACTGAGTGAGCTCACAACAGAAAGCGAGAATGTCCCGCGATCCGCCGATGTCGGGTCAGGCCTTAGAACCGGTGACCTGTTCGGCCAGCGCGGCAAGCTTGCCATCGAGCTTTTCAGCCGCTGCGGTAGCGTCCTTGTTGGCGAGCCCGCTCATTAGCGTCGAGGGCTGGTCATACTCGAACCGCGTCGTGCCATTCGCCTCATCGCGGTAGATGTAGACGCGCACCGGCACATTCAGGCCGGCACCAATGTCGTGGCGGAGCATCGTGATCGCGATCAGCGGATTACCGATGACATATTGGCGCGCCTTCCCGGGCTTGCCGAAAAACGACAGCCAGCCACCGTGGTCGACCGTGAGGAACCGTGTGAAGCCGCTTGGCCCGATCTTGGCGTTGACGCGCGCCTCGAAATCGGCGGCATCCTTCGCTGCCCGTGGGATCGATGCCCAGCCAATGTCCTCGAGCGTGCCGACGACGGTCTCGAAAGCCTTCACGACCTGGTCAAACGACCGTGTCGTGCTGTGTGCGATGTGGTTGACCTGCAGTTTCTGTTTCATGTTTGGCTCCATGATGGTCGAGGGTCTGAGGCCGATGCGCGTGCGCGCGTCGGGGTGATCCTTGACGATGAAGAGGTCGAGCTGAGCCACGAACGCCACCGCGCTGCGCACGACCGGCAACACTCCATCGACGGGAGCAGCCGAGGTCGTTATCGGCTGCGAACAGCGCGGTCGAGGTCGACACCCGTCCTCCTTGTTCAGTGAATGAACTATCTCGACTGTAGCAGTTTGTTCGGTGACTGAACAACCCGTGCAAGAATGGGGGCATGGGTCTTCCCCGCGACTACACCCACCAGGAGTGCTCGCTCGCCCGCACCCTCGAGATCGTCGGGGAGCGCTGGACGCTGCTGATCGTGCGAGACGCCTTCTACGGCGTCCGCCGCTTCAGCGACTTCCTCGCCCACCTCCAGATCCCCAAGGCCGTGCTGACCGAACGGCTCAATGTCCTGGTGGCCGCCGACGTGCTGCAGCGGGTGCCTGGGCCGTTCGGTCATGACGAGTACGAAATCGTCGGCAAGGGTCTCGGGCTGTGGCCGACCGTCCGATGCCTCATCGGCTGGGGCGACGAGCACTACGCGCCGGCCGGGCCGCGACGCCTATTCGTCCACACCACGTGCGGCCGTGAGGTGGACGAACGAAGCGTGTGTCCAAGCTGCGACACGCTCGTCGGCGTCGCCGACCTCATCGTTGTCCCCGGTCCCGGCCTGCCGCCCATCGGCGCCGACGCCGATCCGGTGACCGCCGCGCTGGCCCGGCCGCACCGCATGCTCGAACCGGTCGACACCAGGGCGGCCTACCGGCGCCGCGACGGTCACACCAGCTGAGCGTGGACAAGACAGAGTTCATCCGTACGGACCACCTGGGCATTGAACCGCTCGGCCAGCACGTTGGCGGTGAACCAGTGATCGCCGTGGCCGTGGGTGGCGAAGATGTGGGTGAGTCGCTTGCCAGTGGCCTCGATCCACTCGCCGACCGCGTTGGCCTGCTCAGCGGTTAGCGGGGGTCGACGAGGACGGCATCGTTCCGGCCGTAGATAAGCGTGGTCGCGAGCGGAGGGAACATGTGGCTCTCGCCGTTGGGCAGCGGTCCAGCCACGTTCATGGGGATGGGGTCGGCGACGAAAGTGTCGTAGCCGAGGGCGGCGGCGTCGGGCACACCGACGCGGATCGGTTTGGTCACAACGTTTCCTTGGATTCGTTGTCGACGAGTGCGCCGAGGTGTACCAGCGACCGGATCTGGTCGTCGGTGTAGCCGAGTTCTTTGAGGACTTCCTCGTTATGCTCGCCCTGATGG
>Ga0137412_10001853_pt1 | contig 16578 bp, 16 predicted proteins | sample CZODoug2_1_16fun_FD_122160 | JGI IMG/M metagenome (GOLD analysis project Ga0137412, IMG submission 122160) | Vadose zone soil fungal communities from Angelo Coast Range Reserve, California, USA - CZODoug2_1_16fungal (Hybrid Assembly) | ecosystem: Environmental > Terrestrial > Soil > Vadose zone...
TCGGCGCGACCAGCCGGATCGGCGTCGGCGCCACGTACTCCACCACGTACTACGACCCGTTCCACGTGGCCAGGACCTTCGCCACGCTGGACCACCTGTCCGGGGGCCGGGCCGCCTGGAACGTGGTGACCTCGGTGAACGACTCCGAGGCGCAGAACTTCGGGCTCGAGCAGCACCTCGGCCATGACGAGCGCTACGACCGGGCGCAGGAGTTCCTCACGGCGGTCAGCGCGCTGTGGGACTCCTGGGCGGACGACGCGCTCGTGCTGGACCGTGAGTCCGGCGTGTTCGCCGACCCCGACCGGGTGCGCGAGATCAACTTCGCGGGCAAGTGGTTCAAGGTACGCGGGCCGCTGACCGTGCCGAGAACGCCGCAGGGCCAGCCCGTGCTGCTGCAGGCCGGCTCGTCGGGGCGGGGCCGGGAGTTCGCCGCCGAGTGGGCCGACGTGATCTTCACGGCCGACCCGGGGCTGGCCGTGGCCCAGAAGCACCGCGCCGACCAGCGCGAACGGGTCGCGGCGGCCGTCCGGGACCCGGACTCGGTCAAGGTGCTGCCGATGGCGTACGCGGTGGTCGGCGAGACGCAGTCGATCGCGGAGGAGAAGGAGCGGCTGTTCCTGGACAGCTACGTGCACCCGGTGGCGTCGCTGGCTCTGCTCTCGGAGGTGCTCAACTACGACTTCGCCCAGCACGACCTCGACGACCCGGTCACCGAGCGGATGACCGACGCCGGCTCGGGCATCCGGGGCATGGCCGACGGGGTGCGCCGCCACCTCGGCCGCGACGACCTGACCGTGCGCGACCTCGCCGCCCACCGCGCCACGCTGCTGCAGGGCCCGCGCTTCGTCGGCACCGCGGAGCAGGTGGCCGACCAGATGCAGGAATGGTTCGAGGGCGGCGCCTGCGACGGTTTCGTGCTGGCGGCCACGCACCTGCCCGGGGCGTTCGAGGAGTTCGTCCGGATGGTCGTGCCGGTGCTGCGCCGCCGCGGCCTGGTCCGCACCGGGTACACCGGCACCACCCTGCGCGAACACCTCGGCCTGGCCCGTCCAGAGTCTCGTTCGCCTACGGCTCGTTCGTAGGCGCTTCGTAGGCCGTGCTCGGCAAGGCGTAGTAGACGGCGATGAGGGCGCACAGGGCGAGCGTGAGGTAGGCGGACCACGCACCGGCGGCGGTGGCCACGACGTAGGGCGCCAGGCCGAGCCGGTTGCGCCGGTCGATCCGGCGCCGTGCGGTGTCGTCGATGTGGTCGTGCAGGAGGTGGTTGCGGCCGAAGAGGATGTGGCGCTGCAGCAGGTAGAAGAGCATGGTGACCAGCAGGAAGCTGCCGCCGTAGATCATTGCGGTGAGGTTGGCCCCGTGGGGTTCGCGCAGGTACTCGGCCAGCAGCGCGGTCGTCCACGGCAGGACGCCGACGACCAGTAGCAACAACAGGTTGAAGACGAGCAGCGTGTGGTCGGCGGCGCGGATCCGCCGGATCGTCGCGTGGTGGTTGATCCAGATGACGCCGATCGTCAGGAAGGACACGACGTAGGCCGCGTAGCTGGGCCACTGGTGGGCGAGCTGCCCGGTCAGGTCGGCGCCGCCCTCAGCGGGTACCGGCACCTTGATCTCGAGTACGAGCAGGGTGATGGCGATGGCGATGACGCCGTCGGAGAACGCCTCGAGCCGGCTCTTGTCCATCATCGCTGGCCTGCCGGGCGGGCCGGGACGCGCCGGCCGCTGATCTCGGTGCGGTCGTCCGTGCGTCCACGTGCAAGGGTCATTCGCGCCGTCTCGAGCTCGTCGTGCCTGCCGGGGAGTGCTCCCGAGCGTAGCGTTCACGGCCGCGCTCGGCGGCGTGCGGGTCGTCCCAGGGCAGCGACGGTGCGTCGGCGAGCTCCGGGGGCAGCGGATCACGAAAGCCTGCGTACCAGTGTGAGCCGTCGCAGAAGGGCTTGTTGCGCGACTGGCCGCAGCGGCACAGGGTCTGCCGTTCGCGGATCTCGTAGGGTCGCTCGTCGGCACCGACAACTTGGATGCCCCCGCGGACGCGGTAGGGGCCGTCGATGATCGGGTGGATCGACGGCGGCTGGTGGGCCTCGGTCGGGTCCGTTTCGCCCGGCAATGCGAAGGCCAGTGCACCGGACGGGCAGCCGGACGTGACGTGGGCGATGGTCATCGCCGGCGCGGCGTCGGGATCGACAAACGCCTCGTCGCTGACGCCGAAGACCGACGGCAGCCGGTCGGTGCACTGACCGAAGTGCGCGCACCGGGTGCGGTCGTCATAGATCGTCAGCCCGTCGGGCGTCGGGTAGCTCCCGCGCCGGTCGGCTATCAGGCCGTGGTCGGCCGACTCGATGCCCTCGAAACCGATGCGTGCGTGGGTTCCGTCGCAGAATGGCTTGGTGCGCGAGCCCCCGCAGCGGCACAGTGTGCAGGTCCCGGTGCTCTTGCGGAGCGGCCCGGCGGCCTCGTGGACGGCGATCTCGCCGGAGACCAGGTACGGACCGTTCGGGATCACCCGGATCCGGGCGCCCCGCACCCGGCGATCCCTGGGCGCGATCCACTCGAAGCTAGGTCCGACTGTGGTAGATCCGTCGCCGCTGTCGAGTTGCATCAGGGTGACCATCTGTCCCTTGATCCCGTACATCGCGCCGGTCGCGATCGCCAGCAACTGCGGGTCACCGTTGAAGCACTGGTGCAGCAGAGCCAGCACCTCGCTGTAGGAGCGGTTGAACCCGTCCATGGCCGCGCGGATATCGCTGCCCGGCGCGTAGTCAGCACTGCGCGGGTTGACCCGCATCGGATGCACGGCCGCCCAGTCGACATCCACGGGCTCGCCGGTCGGCCCCGAGCTGGGTGTGTCCACGGGGCGATAGCGACGACCGAGCGCCAGCTCGCGGAAGCGGAAGTAGTGCGCCAGCTCGTCGCGGTCCGGATGGAACATGTCGCGATCCCCGTCGAGGATCGACTCGTGATCCAGGCCCTCGCCCTGCTCCACGATCTCGGCGAGCGCGCGCTTCGCCGAGTCGAAATCGGTGACGGCCACGATCCGGCCGGCTCCCCCGTAGTAGAGGGCGTCGCTCACCTGCCGCGCCGGGTCACCGGAGAACACCGCCGCTTCGCCGAGCTCGGCGGTCAAGTGTGCTAGCGCATCCTCGATGGCCGCATAGAACTGGCCGATCGTTTCGAAGGCGTCGTCCTCAGGTCGGCCGTCGCGCCTGCCCGGCCGCTCAATCGCCATGAACCCCTCGACAGCCTGAGGTGAGAACGGTCGCAGCGACAGTTCCACGGTCCGATCGCTGTGCGGCAGAAAGGTGGGGTACGCGGGAAGCAGGTTTGGCGAATCGAGCAGCGGCGAACCGCCGACCGCGTTCAGCATGTTGGCCGCGAGGGTCAGGTGCAGCATCTCCTCCAGCACGACGCTCTGAAGAACCGCGGCGGCATCGGTGTTGCGGTCCTCCTCGATGGAGTACAGGGCGCACAGGTACGGCGGTAGCGTGGCGTGCTCGATCTCGACGGCGGTCTGCAGGTGCGCGCGCAGACTCTCCACACTGTCGATCGTCATGGCTGTGTGACCGGCGCGTCAGGGAGAGGGTTGCGGGGAATCGGGCCCAAGCCGGGGTCGACGATCCGAGTCATCTCTCACGCCCTTCCGGACGATGGATGGTGTGCAGGTCAGCGTAGTTCACGGAACCGTCGTGGACCGCCGCGGTCTTCGCCACCGCACTGCACGGTGCAGGCCCGTAGGCAGTCCGGATGGCATCGGCTCTTAGCTCACAACGACTGGCGCTTACACCGTTACATCGTAACGAACCTAGCACGCCCTCGGCGGGTTCCGACAGCGGTGGAACCCGTCCCGGCATCTCGTCGGGGGGTTTGAGCCCACGTGTTGAGCCGCAGGTCCAGGTCGAGTTCGTCGCGCAGCGCTTCCTCGGCGCGGGACGTTGGCGTGGTGGGCCGCTTACTCGATCAGCGACTCCAGGAGTTCTCCCTAGGAGACTTGGGCGACCGACAGGGCCTGGGTGGGGCAGGCGTCGCAGGCCGCCTCGACCTCGTCTTTGCGATCTTCGCCGGGGGTGAGGTCGAGGATGGCCAGGGAGCCGTCGTCCTGGACCTCGAACAGGTCAGGCGCTTCCGCCTCGCACATGCCGAGGCCGTCGCATTTCGACTTATCGAGAATAATCCGCATCATTGTTCCCTTTCGCGTCGATTCTACGGCTTTTGTCGGATGATTGACTGGCATCGCCAGTGCAGATAGTTGACGAACACCCACAGGTCGCGAAATTGTGGATTAGTGGTATGGCCATGGTGGTACCGGTAGTAGATCTGCTGGGCGATTCCGGCCAGTCGAAACAGCCCGAAGATCTCGTAGAAGGGCCAGTCGCGGGTGCTGAGTCCGGCGCGGTGGAGGTAGCGGTCCACGATTTCGTCGCGGGTCAGCATGCCGGGCAGGCTGCTGGGTTGGCGCTGATAGGCGAGCGCGACGCGGTCGTCGTCGCCGTTCACCCAGTAGGCCATCGCGTTGCCCAGGTCCATGAGCGGGTTGCCGAGGGTGGCCAACTCCCAGTCGAGGACTCCGACGACGCTCATGTCGGCGGGGTCGAGGACGATGTTGTCCAGCCGCCAGTCGTTGTGCACAACACACGAGCTGATCTCCGAGGGACGGTTGTCCGAAAGCCATCGGGTGATGCGCGTGAACGAGGGCGTGATGTCGGTCCTGGCCCGCGTGTAGCGCCGGGTCCAGCCGTCGACCTGGCGGGCCACGTACCCGTCGCCCCTGCCGATCGTGTGCAGCCCCGACTTGTCGGGATCGATCGTGTGCAACTGGGCGAGCGTGTCGACGAACGTCTCGGCCAGTGCCCGGCAACTCTCCGGTGCCAACTGGTGCTCCACCTGCGCTTCGCCCCGCGGGATCAGCCCGGCCACCCGATCCATGACGTAGAAGTCGCAGCCGATGACGGACTGGTCCTGGCACAGCGCCCGCATGGTGGGCACCGGTGGGAACACCGGTTTGAGCAGCTCCTGCACGCGGTACTCGCGGGCCATGTCGTGCGCGGCGGTGGGGGCTCCGGCGGGTGGCCGCCGCAGGATGAACTCCGCTCCGCACGGATAGCGCAACAGGTAGGTGAGATTCGACGCGCCGCCGGTGAACTGCTGTACCTCCGGCGTACCCGAGAGGCCGAGCTGACCTTTGAGCCAATCGCCGACCCGCGCGACGTCGAACGAGTCGTCCTTCCGGACGCTACTGAGCTGAGCGTCCATGTCAGGCGATCCTGGCGCGGCCCTTGCCGCCGCCGGGAGGTCGGCTCCGGGCGGCAGGTGTCGCGGACATCGCCACTACACCTTGTGCGCGGGTTCGAGGGTGCCGGCCAGCGCGTCGAGCGTGGTGCGCATGCCCGCGCGCAGGTGCGCGCCGCGATCGGGGACGCCGACCGCGCTCTGGATCCAGCGGACCGGGGCGTACTGGGGCCGCTGTTTGGTCATGGTCTCGGTGACCAGCGTGCCGCCCTCGACAGGGGTCAGCTCGTAGCTCCAGGTGGACAGCGACGGCCACGCCACGTGAAAGGCGAACTTCTTGCCCGGATTCGCCTCGGTGACCGTGCACAGGGTGCTCCACCGGTACAGCGGCCCGATCTTGTTGTGGCCGAGGAATCGCTTGCCCCGCCGCAACCAGGTCGCCCCGTGGGTCTCCGGGCTGCGTTCTCCGATCGTCGTCACGTCCGAGAGCACGGCGTAGACCGCCTCCGGCGGCGCGGCCACCACCCGGCTGGCCGTGACGTGCAGCGCGGGGTCACCGATCTCGGAGACGAGCCGGCGGGCCAGCGCGGCCGAGGATGCCGGGTTCTGCCCGGTGTAGAGGTTCCGGTCCGAGGTGACGAACGGGGCGAACGGGACCGGGCCCTTGACGTACCGGGCGCCGTGCTGGACCAGCCGGTCCTGCAAGAGCCATTTCGCCTTCCGGGAGAACCGGTTCACCGACTCTTCCCGGTTGGACAGCCCGGTCATCCGGTAACCGGCCAACGGCCAGCTGCCGTCGGGGTTGCGGGCGGCGAACGCCGCCGCCGGCGCGTGGCACAGCAGCGCGAGCAGGGTGCCCGACCGCAGCGTGCTGGCGAGCAGCCGGCCGGACGCCTCGTCGACGGCGAGGTCCTCCATCGGGCCATGGCCCCCGGGGTAGAACACGACGTCGTAGTCGGCGGGGTCGACGTCGGCGATGGGCCTGGGGTGGCTCAACAGCTCGGCGTGCTCGTCGAGGTAGACCGCGCACGACCGCGTCTTGGCGGGCAGGCCTCCGGCCAGGCCCAGGCTGAGCCGGTCCACGGTCGGGGCAGCGCCGCCGGGCGTGGCGATCGTGATGTCCCAGCCCGCGGCGGAGAAGATGCGGTGCGGCTCGACGAACTCCTCGGCCCAGAATCCCGTGGGGTGCAAGGTGCCGTCGGCGAGGGTCCAGTGGGTGGCGGCCGAGACCACCATCAGTACGGAAGTCAACGGAATCTTCTCTCCTTGGTTGAGGTTGCGTGTGGTGGTCCGCCGGAGCGTCACCGGGGGCGGGTGCTGCTCGGTCCGCTCGTGGCCGTGGCCTGTTCGCCGGGCTCGCCGGGTGCGATCTCGTCGGCGAGGTCGGCCCCGGGGACCTCCTGCCAGTAGTGGCGATGGAGCAGCCGCCTCGAGTGGTAGGCGAGGGTGCCGTGCAGCCGCAGTGCCGTGCGCAGCGAACGCGTCGTCGCGCTGGGGTTGGGAATCCAGGCCAGCTCGGTGAGTGGGTCCAGCGGCGCCGGCGGTTCGAGGGTGACCGTCGCGGCGGCGTGAGCCTCGCCGTCAGCCCGGGTCAGCCGGGCCAGGACGGCGCCGTCGCGGTCGACGATCTGCGACTCGCCGAGTAGCTCGGTGTCCCAGGACAGCTGGCCGGCCAGCGGAGTGGCGAAGCTGGTCGGTCCGACGTGGGCAGCGAGCGCGACCGGGACCCCGAGCAGGCGGGCCATCTGGCTGGGCAGCTCGCGGGCCTGCTGCACCTGACGGCTGTGCTCGCGGCGCATCCACCGGTCGAGCGGGCCCGACCAGTTGAGCGGATAAGAGGGCCAGCAGGTCCCGCCGACCATCAGCTGGACGCGGTGCCGCAGCCGCCGCGCGGTGTCGGTGCGTGCCCACTCCCAGCCACAGGCGACCCCGACCGGCGCGCCGCCCAGTGCGGCAAGTGCGGTACGGGGGGCCGTGCTGGTACCCCGGCTGTAGTGGCGGCCCCAGAACGTCGATCCGTCGTGGTTGCTCAGATGGACCCCGCCGTCCGGCTCGGCGAGCGCGTAGCTGCTGTACACGTCGTGGCCGCGGTGGGCCAGGAAGCCGCCGCCGATGACCACGTCCAGCTCGCGGGCGAGGTGGCGCAACAGCTGCAGCGGGGCACCGTCGACGGGGCGGGCCGCCCTGCCCAGCCGGGGGTCGTGGACCGTGGGCGAGCTGGCCGACTCGGGCAGGATCACCAGCTCCGGCCGATGCACCCGTACCGCGTCGCGGACCAGGTCCTCCAGCTGGATCAGGTTCTCCTCCACCGCGCCGACCCGCACGCCGGGCTGCACCACCGCGACCCGCACCTGCCTGGGCGCGCGCGCCACCGGCAACGTGGTAGCGGCGGTGGGTAGCGTCTGGGTGCTCATGCTGGGACCTCCTCCGAAGCCGCACCGCGCCGCGGGGCGGGACTGGGCTTGTGCTGGGTGGCCGGGGCGGTCTTGGGGACATCGGCCCCGCCGTTGCCGGCCGGATCGGGTGGCGTCGCGGGCCGTTCGTCGCGGGTGGTGCGGGTTCGTCCGCCCGGGCGTGCGGCGGCGGCACGGTAGGTGGGCGGCTCGGCGTGGGGGTGTTCGGAACCGGATACCAGCACGTGGGAGCGAAACCGGCGGGACAGCAGCTCCCCTCGGACGCCCAGGTGGACCTTCAGGTCTCGCACGGTGTGCTTCAGGGACAGGCTCTCGGGCCGTTCCGCACGGGTTCGCGCGATGGCGCTGACCAGTCCGGCGGTCATCCTGGGCAGGCTCAGCACCTGGGGCATGGACCGCGCGCGACCGAACAGGTCGCCCAGGTCCGGGGTGGGGTGGCTGGGGGAGCGCCGGACCAGCTCGGCGAACACCGGCGCGACCGGTTCCACCCGGGTCTCGATGTTCCCGAAGTGATAGGAGGGCAGACACTCGCGGTCCCGGCGCTGTTCCCACTGGCGCAGCGCCCGGTCCAGCTCGGCCGCGTCGTCCAGCAGTGGCGCGGTGGTCTCGGCCAGGACCCGGCCCGACCACATCGCGTCCCGCTGGCCCTGCCCGATGACCGGGTCCTTGAAGTGCCCGGCGTCCCCGAGCAGCACCCAACCCGGGCCGCTGGAGGCACGGAAGTAGGCGCTGGTGGCACCGGTGGAGGCCAGCGGGGTCAGGTCGGTCATGCCCTCGGCCCGCGCCGCCATCCTCGGGTGGCGGGCCATCTTGTCCGCCCAGTAGCCCTCCGGGTCGGACTTGGCCAGGGAGGCCTCCTCGGCCGCGCCCATGAACAGCATCAGGGCCTTGCCCCGGGGCGCCGACGGGAACAGGAAACCCAGCGAGTCGCCCTCCCAGAACTGGTAGATCGTCTCGCCGGCCCGGGTGCCGACCAGCGGGTCCTGCCCGTAGCGGAACACCAGGCCGCGCCCGTTGCGGGAGGAGCGGTAGGGCCGGAACGAGCCGACCTCGGCCGCCACCGAGGACCGGCGGCCGTCCGCACCGACGACGAGATTGGCGTAGATCGAGCGTTCCGTGCCGTCAGGGCCGGCGTAGCGGACCCCGCAGGCCCGGCCGCCCCGCCACAGCACCCCCAGGAAGCGGTGCCGCTCCCGCACCTCGGCGCCGGCCGCTCGGGCCGCCCGGACCAGCTCGATGTCCTGGATGGTGCGCGGGACGCACATGCAGTAGTCGATCGGGCCGCTGGGCCGCCACCGCTCGTTGAGCTCGCTGTCCCCGATCTGCAGCGACAACCACGGCGACTTGACCGGGTCGCTGGCCAGGATCCCGTCCAGCGCGCCCATGCGCTGCAGCTCGTGGACCCCGCTGGGGAACAGCAGGTGGGTGGACAGCTGGTTCGACGGGAAATGGGAGCGGTCCAGGACCACCACCCGCCGCCCCGCACGGGCCAGGTGAGCCGCCGCCGTCGCTCCGGCCAGCCGACTGCCCACGATCACTACGTCACACCGCTCGTCCATGAGGCCTCCCTCGTTGGCTGTGCCTGGAGGCAGATTAACGAACCTGCTTCTAAATTTGCAAGTAGATTCGTTTTTGTATTCAGGATCTATGATGGTGACCGGACATTGCGGCGGCTCACCCTCGGCCGGCCGCGAACGACCTCAGGCAGGAGTGACGGTTGGACACGTCAGATCGCACGGCAGGCCAGGACGCCGAGGTGGCGCCGGCCGCCACCGATGGCTCGGCGACGGGCGCGCAGGGCGCCACGAAGCGCCAGCCCACCCCGCGCATGCTGCGCAAACGGGCTCGCACCCGGGAACACGTGCTGGAGGTCGCGGAACGTCTCTACGTCGAGTCCGGGCAGGGGGAGCCCCGGATGGAGGATTTGGCCGATGCCGCGAACGTGTCCATCGGGCTGATCTACGACCACTTCGGCAGCAAGGACGGAGTGGGCCTGGCACTGGCCGAGCGGGCGCTCGACGGACTGTCCGACTATCTCGACCAGGCGGGGGACCGCGACTGCTCGCCCATGCAACGCGTGATGATCGTCGGCGAGCTCTACCTACGGTGGATCCTCGAGCACCCCAGCGTGCTGCGCTCGGTGGTCCTGCAGGGCGTCGACGCCCAAACGGCCAAGTCGGATCAGGTCGACGAGCAGGTCGGCGCGCCCATGGAGGCGATACTGGGCAAGTTCCAGAACCTGATCGAGCAGGCGATGGCGGGCGGCGAGGCCGACGCCAGCTTCGACCCGCTCATGGCCGCCCGGTTCCTGTGGGCGGCCTGGAACGGGGTGGCCGCGCTGAGTGTCCGAGCCGACCGGATGGCCTTCGACCGCGACGAGGTCGCCGAATGCCTCCGCCTCGGCCGCCGGCTGGTCAACGAAGGCCTGACGAACCCTGCCTTCCGGGACGCGCAGGGACGATCCCGAGCGACACTCGTCGAGCCCTAGCGTAGGCAGCTAACCGGTCCTCCGCTTCGTTCTCAATAGGCGTCGCATGCGCTGAACGAAGTTCTCCAGTCCCGACATCTGCAGCATGTTGCCGCCAGGGATGAGTGGGGAGCCGATTCCGGCGACGATCTTGCTGCGGTCTCCGCTAGCCACGACGATCTGCAATTCGCGCAGCTGCGCCTTTCCTTCGACGAACCGCGGCACGCCCTGGCGGATCTGCCAGGCGACGCCGAGTTCCGTCGGCTTGTCGACAAGCGACATCATCACGATGTCGGAGTAGTCGTACTCACGCAGCTCGACCTCACTGCGTTTGCCTGTCACCGTGTTGAGCAGACATTCGTAGATGCCCATGTACCGGGTCGTCGGGCAGAGCACCATCACTTCGTAGGAGCGAAACCGCCAGACGTCGTCGTCGCCGACCCGATGGACCTTCGGCTCCAGTGCGGGGCCGAACACGGTGAACGGACCTGGGTGGTTTGGCGGAACCTGGTCCGGACTACCGCTCCATGGGTCGAATCCCACGGCGCCGCCGGCAGTGCCGTCGAGATCGCCTGGCGCAATGGCCAGACGATGCATCGCCTCCTGCTCGATGTTCGTGAGCTGCTGGTTAAGTCGAAGGTCCATTTGAACGTCGGTGGCCTTGGGCTGTGCCTCGTTGAACCGTCGGCCGTAATCCTCGAGTCGAGCCCAGCCGACGAAGACGCCCAGGAGCCCGAAGATAACGCCGACAAGGAACTTGCCCGAGCCGCCCAGGACGAGCATCACAGAGCAGCTGGCGACGGCCGCCGCCGCCACATCCAGCAGCGCGACGGCCCGGTATTTGTCCTGCTTGAGCGGGGTGGCTCGGAAGTACCGCTCCGCCAGGTATCTTGGCGTCGGGCTGGGAGCCAGCGTTGGGTTGAGCGTTGGGGCGACCATGAACTGCCAGACCGAGGGGTTCACACGAGCTCCCAGTTCCCGATACCCCCAACGCCCAGATGCCCGCCATGACGGCGCCCCGCCGGGCCGCGATAACGGCCAAGGGTGACCGATCGCCCACCCAGCGCGCGTCCTCACTTTTGCCTATGGCGGACTCGACGCGTCGATCTGGGCGGGAAGTGACGTGCTCACCCTCTCGCGCGTCGACACGCAGTCGTGGCCGAATAGGTCGCGGTGCAGTCGCACGGCTTCGGCGGCCTGGTCGACGGTAAGCCGGCCGAGGTCCCCGCACTGCCAACAGCTCACCTGTAGGTCCAGGTGGAGCAGGCGAGCCCAGGGCCGCTCGGTGGCAAACACGAACGGTGCCCCGGCGCAGAGCGCCACGATCCAGCGGGCCAGATCCGCGTGCTCAAGCCACCACAGGCAGCCCGCCAGGACCAGGATCGCCGCGAGCAGCAGCCACCGCACGCGTCGAGGTCTGCCGCGCTTCATGCGGGGGGTCACTGGCCGACGCTCCAGCCATTCGAGCCGCCACATCAGTGCTCGGACCAGCATGATCGCGAGGACAACGGCCGAGCTGAGCTGGAGCGCGAACGTGCCCGTTGCGTTCATGTCGGGTCTTGCCTACCAGAGGACGGCACGCGAGGGTAATACCCCGTCGAGCCCGGATTGACGCACCGGGTGGGGCTCTTCACCTCGTGTGGTGGCGGGCGTAGTGCTGAGCGAGGAGATCTTTGCCGTAGTCGTTGCCGTGCGGTTCCCGGACGATGGTGTGCACATGGAAGCGCTCGGGCTCGGCGTTGTCGAGGAAGATGCCCGGGTGGTTGTCGTACTCGATGAGCATCACCGGTGAGTGCACGCGGTAGTAGAAGGCGTTGGTGTCCCCGTGGAGCCCACGCCAGGCGAAGCGGGTCTCGTCGAGGTGGTCCGCGACGGCTTGGCGTTTGGGTCGGGCGTGCTCGGCCGGCAACCGGGACGTGTAGACCCCGACGAGGTCCATCAGCAGAGCTAGCTGGCCGCTGTCGAGGTCAGCACCCGGAATGCCCTCGGCCGGGATAACGAGGTTGTCGGCGCCGGCTCCGGCGAGGTGGCGCCCGTTGAACGGGCCGGCGAGTTCCTCGGGCAGGTCGGCAGCCAGCAACGAGCTGCCCTGCAGGAACCGGTCCTCCTGATCCGCGCGCAAGGCCCGCCGCAGCGCCAACCCCGCGTCGGTTTCGCGACCGAAGGCGCTGACGCCGGCATAGGGGCCGGTCTCGGCGCTGGCCGGCTCGGCGCCGAGGAACACCGGTGCCAACACGAGTTGGGTGCCGACGAATACGCAGTGCACATCGACGTGGTGGCCCATCAGCTGCCAGCCCCACGGGTCGCCGCCCGCTGGTTCCCCGAAGACGGTGAACCAGTAGCAGTATTCGGTGAGCGTGTCGTGGTAGTCGTCGACGAGGATGCCGAGGGCACCGTTGAGTTTCATCGCCGCGCGCACGGTCGCGTAGCCGGCGGGGCCCAGGCTGGCTTTCACGATGTCCAGCAGAAGTGACCGCTGTTTCTCGGCAAGCCGCTCGAGACGCATTCCCTTGGGTGCCCAGGTCGGGATGGCGTTGGTCCACAACCGCCAGTCCGGCGAGTCCATCGGCGCTTGGGCCACGGTGAGCTGGAACGGCTCGAGGCTGTCGAGATAGGCGAGGGCCGCATCGACGGCCTCCCTCGGTGCGGCTCCGGTGTCGGCCAGCGAGTACAGCCCGGTGCGCGGCACGCCGTTCTCGGTGATCCCGACGAACGGATCACGGTGGTGACGCCATCCGGCGGTCAACGCCACGGCGGCGACGTCGGGCAGCAGTTCCGGGAAGAGGATCCCGTCGACGAACGGGTAGAGGCCCTTCGGTCGGGGTCTGTAGCCGTGGTAGCGGTGCGCTCCGAGATCGACTGGTCTCATGACGAGCGCGCATCCCCGGCGCGGGTCGGGACGGCGAGCACGGAGTCGGGTGCGCGGAACATTTCTCGAACGTGTCGCGATGAGATCAGCCATCGGTCGCCGGTGCGGACGAACTCGTCGACCACGTCGGCGACCATCAGCGGAGCGGTCGTCGGACGGGGCGGTTCGCCGTCGTCGGCAATCAGAATCAGCGCCGAGATCGCCGATGCACTGGCTTCGTCGGCCCGTGTCACGTGCAGGTTCGTCACGAGGTGACGCGAGACCCGACGACCGCGCTCGGTCCGGGCGCGGTAGACGGCGTCGATCTCGGTGGTCCCGAGGAAGGAGCGGTCGATGAACCGCAGCTCGGCGTCCGGGGTGAAGAACGCCGAGGCGCCGGACCCGTCGCCGTGGTCGATCTCGAACCACAGAGCGGTGACGACGACGAGGAGTTCGCCGTGCAGTGACACAAGTGGGGCGGTGGGCGTCGGATACTCCGTCATCGCAGGTGGCTCCTCACCTCAGGTGGTCGAGATCGGGCAAACTCGGCCGGCGCGGATGGTCCGCTCGGCGCCGTCCAGCAGGAATCCGCTGTCGTTGCCAAGGACCACGAACCGGTGGCCCCGCTCGGCGAGCCCGGCCACCTCACCCCCGGTCGCGGCGGTGGTGCCGATCACGGCGCCGACCGTGGCCGCTCGTGTCTCCAGGTCCGAAACCATGGCACGCACCCGGTCGTCCTCGGGTTCCCGGCCGGCCGACACCGCGAGGTCGACCGGACCGATGAACACGGCGTCGATACCTGGGACGGCGGCGATGGTAAGTCCGTCGGCCATGGCGGACGGGCTCTCCAGCTGCGCCACCACGGTCACGTCGTTCGCCTCGGTGAGATAGTGCGACAGGCCCGCCCGACCCCACCTGCCCGCACGGCCCGTCGGGCTGGCTCCTCGACGACCGAGCGGGGGAAACCGGCACGCGGCGACGACCGCCTCCGCCTCCTCGACGCTGTCCACGTGGGGCACGAACAACCCGGCCGCGCCCGCGTCCAGCACGGGTACGACGTCGCGCGGGCTGTGGCCGGGCAGACGCACGAAGGGTGCGACGCCGACGCCGAGGGCCACGCTGATCATGGTCGACACCGTGCGGAGGTCGTGCACCCCGTGCTCGCGGTCGATGACCACGAAGTCCAGACCGGCAATGGCGAGGAGCTCGACCACCTCGACCGCCGGGATCTTCACCCACGCTCCCAGTGCCGTCCGTCCCGACGCCCAGGGTGCTGTCACGGCGCCGGCCGGTAGTCGTCGTCGTTGAGCACCCAGCCCTGTTCTCGGAAGTCCTCGCGGGGCGGGGCGAACACGTCGATGAGCACATGCATGCCGTCGCCGACAGCCCGCGTGGTGTGCACGATGCCCGGCGGGATCAGCGCGACCGACGGGCTTGCCGTCGTGTGGTGTTCATCGGAGCGCCAGTCCCGCAGGCGGGGTGTCCACGGCGTGCGGAAGTGGTGCACGTAGTCGCCGCGCAGGGTCACCGAGGCCTGCTCGAACGCGTCGTGCACGTGCGGGGAGAGCCGGTCCACGTCGCGGGCTCCGACCTGCGGCGCGAACCAGTTCACCAGCAGGGAATCGGAGCGGAAGATCCGCCCGAGCCGGGTCGGGTCGTCCGCCACGTCGCTCATCCGGTGGACCCGCAGCGTGCCCGGCCCCGACTCGCGGGGGTGGGCCGGCAGGGTCGTCACTGCCTCATCGAGCTCGGCGTAGTCGGCGCTGTTGCGCGCCCGGGACAGTGCGTCGGCCGCGCGCGAGGAGAACACACGCAGGATGCGCAGGTCGTGGGTGCTCGTGACGCGCGTCGTCCCCGGAGGCGCGATCACCAGGCTCTGTCCGGCGACCTTGGCCGTCTGGCCCGGTGCCCCTTCGGTGGACACCTCGAGCACGGGTTCCCCGTGGACTACGTCAGCGAGAACGATCACGTGCTCGTCGGGTATCTCGGTGACCTCCAGCGGGTCACCCGCGAGCAGGAGGGTGTAGCCGAGCACGAAGTTCTGGCCACGGACCCACCAGTGCCGGCTGCCACCCGCTGAAAGTTCATCCGGAGTGTCCCAGAGGTCATGTACGACGGCCGGTCGCGGCGTGGTCGTCGCCACCGCGTCGCTTCCGTGGCTCGCGGACAGTGCCCGACGCGGGTCGTCGGCGGCGAAGGCTCCGGTGGCCATCGCTAAACGAGGGGCTTGGCGTCGACGAGGACGAACAGGACGCGGCAGGTGCGGCCCGAGCGGTTGGCCCAGGCGTGGTTGGTGCCGCGCTGGATGAGGACATCGCCGGCGCGCATCAGTGTCTCCGCGTCATCGAGGACGGCGTGGATCTCGCCGTCGAGCACGACCGCGAAGTCGAGGGACGCGGTGCGGTGCAGGTCGAGGGTGTCATCTTTGTCAGGCGGGAAGTCGACGATGCGCAGCACCGCGCCATCCGGGGGCGGTGGCAGCGCGACGCTGCCCGAGACGGGGTCCTGGTAGCCGCCGGAGTTGTCCGGGGTGCCGCTGTAGCGCCAGAGGTTGTTGGTCGCGGTACCCCGGGTCAGCTGGGTGTGCGGCGAGTCGGCGTCCTCGACGAAGACGGCCTTTCCGGTCTCGTCGTGACCGGTGACGATGCGGCGGATCGAGTCCATCGGGTGTCTCCTATTTCACTCGCTGCCAGAGGATGTAGCTGGCCAGGTTTTCGCCGCCGTGAAGCATCGGCGGGGTGTCGAGTTTCAGCGTGTCGCCTTCGAAGATGCAGACCCGCTTGAGGTCGCGGCCGACGAAGTTGGGAAAGGTGGCGTAGCGGACGTGGTGGGTGACCACGTGGGTGTCCTCGTCGAAGTCGAAGCCACCGCTGTAGCAGGTGATGGTTTCGTAGGCGTGGGCCTTCTCCTCGGGCGTGCCGCCGTCGAGCGATTCGTCGGTGAACACCGGACGGTCCTTGACGGATAACGCGACGCTCATCGACCCGTCCGCGCTGTAGATGAGGAGACCGCCGCAGTTGTCGGCCGGGCCTAGGTGCGGATCGAGCGTCGCCTCGCCGCGAAAGAGCTTCCAGTCGATCAGTTCCCAACTCCCGATGAGCTGCTGCCGGATGCCAGGCACCTGCTTCTCCATTTCTCCTGGGCGGCTTCGAGCCTCATCGGTACACGTAGGCGCCCGAGCGGTGTTTCGGCGGGATCACGGGAAGCTGCAGATAGGAGTCGTGCTCGCCGCCGGCGTGGATCACGTGGCGACCCTGGTTGTCGGTGTCCCAGGAGAAGGGCTCGAACCAGAATTCGCGGATGTAGCGGCCCGTGACGCGCATCCGGAGCGTCTCACCGGCGTGCCAGATTCGCGCATGGGGGTAGAACGAGATGTCGACCGGCACGATCTCGCCCGGTGCGAGCTTGCGCTCCGACTGGTGGGACTGGACGGGTTGGAAGTCGGTCGAAAGCTTCTCGTCGAGGTCGCGATGGGATACCCGCAGCCGCCCCCAGGCGCCGGGGTGCAGCAGGCCGAGCACGCTGGTGGGCAGCCACTGGCCGTCGGTGCCGAGCTTGAGCACGGTCAGGAACAGGTCCATCTCGTCGTGTCCGTCGGCCTCGACCCAGAGGTGGGCCTTGATGAA
>Ga0137412_10001854_pt1 | contig 16578 bp, 12 predicted proteins | sample CZODoug2_1_16fun_FD_122160 | JGI IMG/M metagenome (GOLD analysis project Ga0137412, IMG submission 122160) | Vadose zone soil fungal communities from Angelo Coast Range Reserve, California, USA - CZODoug2_1_16fungal (Hybrid Assembly) | ecosystem: Environmental > Terrestrial > Soil > Vadose zone...
AGCGATGGCAGATGCGCTCACTCGAAATCACTCAGCGGGCACGACAACCCGCGGGCGCCGTGACCATGCTGGAGATCCGAGGTATTTCCAGCCGCTACGGCCGCATCGAAGTGCTGCATGGCGTTGACCTGGACGTAAAGCAAGGACAACTGGTCGCTCTCGTCGGCGCCAATGGAGCTGGCAAAACGACCTTGCTGCGGACCATTTCCGGGGTTCAGCCGGCCTCAGCCGGATCCATACACCTATTCGGTCGCGACATTACCCGCCTTCCGCCCAACGAGCGTGTGCGGCTTGGTATCTGCCAGGTCCCGGAGGGCCGCCACGTTTTTGGCCCGATGAGCATCGAAGACAATCTGCGGCTTGGAGCGTATACACGCGTTCGCAACAATCTCGACGCTGACCTCGAACGAATGTACGAGTTGTTCCCGATTCTCAAGGAAAAGCGTGCGCTGCCGGCCGGGGCGCTGTCCGGCGGCCAGCAGCAGATGCTCGCCATGGCCCGCGCGCTCATGGGACAGCCAACGCTGCTTTTGCTGGACGAGCCGTCGATGGGACTTGCGCCGTTGCTGGTCGAGGAGACCTTCCGTGTGGTCAAGCGCTTGAAGTCTGAGGGCGTTACGATTTTCCTGGTCGAGCAGAATGCCCACGCTGCGCTTTCGATCGCCGACATTGGATACGTGATGGAGACCGGACGCACGATTCTTACGGGCACCGGAGAGAGTCTGCTCGACAACGAGCAGGTGAGGCGAGCTTACCTCGGCATGTAGTGATGGCGCGGTGTCCGCAAGAATCCGCCGCACGATATGGCGAGCTGCCCGAACGCGACTCCGATCAGTAGCTGAAGCTCTCGAGCTCCTGCTGTCCCGGCCCCAGCGTCCAGGCGGTGCGGGTCGCCGGATTCAATTGCAGGTTGTTGGCTCCGATGGTGAGGAATGTATTGAAGAAGAAGAACCGCTCCAGCGTGGAGAGCACGTTGCCGCTCTCATCCATCACCACGGCGCTGCTCGTCGCGTTGTTGTTGACCCCGAAGTCGGGCGGAACCACCTGGACCATCACGATCAGCCCGCGGGTCTGGTCGATGGCCGGGTACAGGTTGGTGGTGCCTTTCGGGTGGACGGCGATGCCCGTCTTCGCTCCGAGATCATAGATCCCAGCCAGGCCGTCGCAGATGGTCGGAACCACGGCTTTGTTCGTGACCGAGTCGACGGCCATGCCATAGGGGTATCCGCTCGTGACGCCCGAGATCGACGACAGCGCCCCACTGCCCAGGTCGGCGGCTACGATCGTCGGCGGAGCGCAAAAATTGAGGAAGTCGCCGACCGGCGTGACTGCCTGGTTCGTGGAGGTGTTCTGTCCGATGCCGTCGAATACCGGCAATCCCATCGTAGCGACGGTCGGGCTGAGGTCGATCAGTGGCCCGAACGTGTTCTGGGCGAGGTTCGAGGTCAACAGTCGCCAGGCAGTGGTATTGCCCGACGCGGTGGCATCGTAGGCGAGGAATACCGCGCGATCGTTTGCCTGATTGGCCGCACCCTCGCTAATCTGAAGCGTGTTCGGAGATGGCGGCGTCCATGCAGGCCCGATGGTGCCGGTAGCCGGGTTCAATAGATTGTAGGAATTTGCAGACGTAACCTGGTCGAATAGACCAAACAATCCGACGCTGCCGCCCCAGATTCCCCATCCATTGGTGAAGTACAGCTTGTTCTGCTGCGAGGCGACCGTCTTCACGATCGCGTTGGTCGATTGATCGAAGGTCTCGAGCGACGTCAGGACCGCGCCGTTCGCCAGTTGCTGGCCCGAGGTGAGGAACCCGCGGTGGCCGTGCTGATCGATACCGAAGCCGTTGTTTGCGAAGCCGCCGTCCGCGGCCAGCACGCCGTCCATGGTGATGGTGCTCACCTCGCCGGCTTCCCCCGCGGCCTTGCTGTGCGCGCCATCTTCGCTCTCACTGGAGCGAGTCGGCACGACCCGCACGACGTGGTTCAGCGTCGGCACCAACCCCAGCGTCTTTGCATTGAGGGTGACCGTGCCATTGACTCCCGGCAAGGCGACGAAAGCGATCGACCCGGTGTCGACGCCGTTCCGGTCGCGGAGCGTCCCGTTGGGATTGTTGAAGGGGTTCTGGTCATTGAAAGCACCGGGGCCGGGGGCGCTGACCTCGAGCCTCGCGCCGTCGGCATTCTGCGTTCCGGAGACGTCCCAGGACAGCTGGAACGAGCCGCCATATGGGACCTCGAGGAAGTGGCCGGGATTGGAGCCGTTCTGCGACAGGAGCGGGGCCGGCGGGCGCGAAGAGCCGGCCGGCGACACGCGCGTATAGGCGAAGTCGCTGTCCAAGGGCGAGTTGTTGACGGCCCCGAACAGGATGTTGATTCCGTAGATGCCGCCTCCCTGCAGCGCGGTCACCGGGATCTGCACGGTACCGGTGAGCGTCGTCAGCGGAACACTGTAAAGCGCACGATAGACGAACCCGGTTGACGGATTGATCCGGCCAGGCTCCGACACGAGCAGGGTCGGGTTGGAGACATTGCGGACTCCCGTCAGGTCGTACGTCACCGGGATGGTCGCCCCATTCACGACTGCGGGGACGAGCGGCGCCAGCAGCGCCCGAGTGGTTGCATCCGCCGGTCCGAAGGTGAGCGAGAATCGCGCCTGGGCGAGGACCTCGCCATCCATTCTGGCCTGGTAGGTAAGGTCGACGGTTCGGGACGTGTTGGACGCGAGCGGCAACGCCGCCGCGCCGAGGATCTGCTCGGGCAGAAGGCGCGCCCAAGGCGTCGTCGCGATGGTCATTCCGCCCACCGTGAGGGCAAAACGCGCCTGCTCGGGCAATCCCTCCCAGTCCGGGGCGATCGTGATCCAGGCCTTCGCGTTGCGACCGGTCATGGTGCCGTCGGCCGAGGAGACCGGTCCGAGCAAGTCGATGTTGGAGGGGTCGGTTGCGTTCAGGAAGGCGGCGTCGAACAGACTGTAATTGCGCCGCTGCGCGACGGCCACACGCGGGACCGCCCGACCGACGGCAAGGTGGGCTCGACCCAGCAGTCTCTCCACTGCGCGGCGCACGTTGATCTGCGGGCCGACAAAGTTGTTCACGTCGGACTGCGGCACCGTCGAGACCGGCGTAGCGGTCTGGGCCAGGAAGCTCCTGACTTGGAGTGCGTTTTCGAAGGGGTGCCCCGTCAGCCGGGCTACCTGCATGATGACCGCGGCGGCCGCTGCAGTCTGAGGCGCCGATGCCGACGTCCCGCCCGTGAGGTTGACCTGCACCGCATCGGCCGCGCCACCGAAGGGATGCGAGATGCCGAGCACGTTGTCGGATGGCGCGGCGACGTTCACCCGCGATCCATATCCGCTGCTGAAGTTGGTGAAGCCGTTCCAGCGCGTCTCGGGGAAGGCGTGCTGCGCCGCCAGGCTCGCGTTGGCCGGATCCTGCGGCGGAGCGGAGTTGATGTCGTTCAGCGTGGTCCCGCCAACGTCGATCGAGCCGCTGTCGAAGTCGAGCGAAGGCGCCCCCGAGGAGGCGACGTCGTTCAGGTCGCTCGGCGTATCGTCGGGTCCGATGACTTGCGTCGGGGCGCTGCCGCCCGAGGGAGCGACGGCCCCGTTGGTGAACGTGCGCAGGCCATCGCCCGACGACACCGTCACGACGATGTTCTTGCTCACCAGGCTGGCGATGATCGCTTCCGTCAGCGGATCGTCCTCGAGGTACCGCCCCGAGAAGCCGAACTGGTCGGCGGCGAAGCCGAGGCTGGCGGTAATGACGGTCGGCGCCGGCGACTGCATCCCAGCGCCCAGGAACGCTCCGTCGATGTCGCTGATGGTGGCGGAGGCACCCTCGGGCGCGGGAACGACCAGCCGGTAGCTGGCCCCCGGGGCGATCCCGAGCAGGTCGGTGAGGCCCGAGCCGACCTCGCCGGGGCGCTGCAGCGCGTGGGGCAGCGGGGCCATCATCGAGAAATCGAGGCCCACTTCGCCGAGCAATGGATCGAGTCCGCAGACCTCGCCGCTGCCGCTGAGTTGACCGCTCTGGTTCGACGTGTAGGTCGGAATGAGAGGCATCGACGGCCAGTTCAGGTAGCGCTGCCCGTCGATCATCACGGTCGTTGGACCGTAGACCGTGGCATAGAAGCCGCACGGATCGGTGGAATTGTTCACGATGCTCGCGTCGTCCAGGTCGCCGAGAGAGACGTTGGTGATGATTTCGCCCTGTCCGGGTAGCTGGTGGAACTGGCGGTCGATCTCATCGGAGGCGGCGGCCGCGTCGGTGGAGGGCGCATTCAGCAAGCTTTGTGCACTCGAGGTGAGGGCAAAGTTCGACGGAAGGCTGGCGGAGGAGATGAGCTGAGGTGCGCCGGCGGCGCTCGCCGCGTCCGTGGTCCCCGCCGGGATGGGAATGGATATCGCCTGCGTGCTGGCGACCCGGAAATCCGGGGATGCGTACAACACGGCGGGCGACCGGCGCAGCGCGTTGACCGCCTGGCGGACTGAGGCACCGGTCGCGAGGTGCAGACGGTACGCGTTGGAGAAGTCGAGCAACGGCCTGGCCAAGGCGGCCTCGGCGCCCGCGCGCATGGTCGCGAGGCTGCTCTTGTCGACGTTCCGGAAGAGGCGCTCGCTGCGATCGACGGCCAGGCCGGCGAGTGTGGCATTGGTCGAAGGGTCGTTGGTGAAGGCGGCCGCGCGCCCCGAGACGAGGTCGCTGGTGCCGCTGACGCTGCTGGCGAACACGACGATGACCCGCCCCTCGGCGAACGGCGCCTTCGCGCCGGCGGCGAGGTCGGCGATCAGCTCGGCCTTGTCGGGCAGCCCGATCTGTGCGGCCACCTCGTCATATTGCGGAGTGACCGCGAAGGCGCGGAACTCGACCTTCATTAGATCTTTGCTGAAGACTGCGGCCACACCATTGCTGAAGACCTTGGCGGTCTGGCCGTCCGGCAGATCGAGGCTGTATGCGATCGCCGGCGCGGGAACTGCGGCGTCCTGCGTCGCCTGGCCGAGCAGAGGGACGGCGGCCCCCAGAGACAACGCTGCCCTGAGCGTGCGATTGATGAACGGCCTTGGTCCGTGCATGAGTTCCTCCGTGTCTCGTGGCGAGGCGCCACCCCCTGACGCCTTGGCTACACCCGGGCGATCGAATGTTGATCAGCGGTCGGGCGCTCGCTCCGCTGCTATGGTTGGTGAGCAGCTGAACGGCGTTGCCAGTTCGATGATTTCGGAATCCAACTTCTCCTCTCAACGTCCATTGGTTCGTACTTGACGATCAGTTCCATATGAACTCCCGAGAAAGCTCAGGACACTGTCCGCCTCACACGAACGTGCTTTAACTTAGTCTATTTTTGGTTCTTAGGCTATTAGCGCGGAACGCCCTGTACCAGCTTGATGCTACACAGGGGACGCCGACCTAAATCCTATTCACCCACTCCTGCATGACCATTACAGATTTGCGGAGATAGTGGACGCCGGAAATCGTTCAAGGCCGAAGGTAGCGCTTTAAGTTCTCTTGAGTGCAGCTGGCTCGCCAGGTTGACACCCGAGCGTAGGCAGTTCACATTGCCATTCGCAAGCAATGCCGCCGCCGTTGCGAGCGCCCGACCGCTCGACCTGGTACACAGTTGGTATCCGCCGGGAAATTGAGCTGACCGTTTTCTCCGTAGTGTTTTTATTCTTGGTCGCGGCCGTTGTGCTTGTCCTTCTGGGCCGCACCACGTGGTTGAGCGATGGATTCTGGGCACCGGACGGCGCCTATTCGGGTGGAGTTGCGATCCGCTAAACTGAAGGTCACCCCGATATTCGCTTGGAGCCCTACTGCCGGCCCTTCCGGGCAGGTAACGGCTCGACCGCCCTCCTCTGCAGGCGCCTGAACGACTCGGGGATCCATGGCCGCACCGCCACGAGCATGCTGCTCCCGAACCGCTCGGCGAGCGGCAATTCGAGATGCTGGTAATGCAGCTCGCCGAACTCGGTGCTGAGCATCGCCGACCGAAATGCGCGGCCAGGGCGAACGCCCGAGGTCCGGCGGCACCCCCGGGCAGGCCGCTCGGTGTCATGTACGCCAGTGCGGCGGAATGGTCTTCTCGAAATAGGGAAGCGCCTCCACGCGCCGCATCCAGGCGGTGAGCTGCGGACCGAACGCCGCATCGAGCCCGAGCGACGGATGGCGCTTCTGCGTGCGCAGCGCCAGCGCGAAGAACGGATAGACGGTGAAATCGGCCGCGCCGACCGCTTCCACCAGGAAGTCCTTTCCCGCCGCGGTGACGGCGCGCTTCCAGTGCGGCAGCTCTGCCAGGAACTTGTCCTTCGCGGCGGCGATCGCCGCGTCGTTCCGCTTGTCCTGCGGCAGGAACAGTACCTGCTCGAGCAGTTCTTCCAGCGAGTCCATCAGATATTCGTCGGCCTCCCGGATCAGGCGGCGCGCGATACCGCGTGGCTTCGGGTCAGCTGGAAAGAGCGACGCCCCCGAGCTGGGGTAGGCGTCCTGCAGGTACTCCATGATCGCGATCGACTCGTACAGCACGTAGTCGCCGTCCTGGACCAGCGGCACCTTGCCGCGCGGGGTGAGCGCCTGAAACGCGGGCTGCTTCAGATCGCCCTTATCGAACGACATCACGCGCAGCTCGTACGGCAGCTTCTTGTGCTCCAGCGCCAGCCACACGCGCCACGCGAAGGGTGAACCCGAGCCGTAGTAGAAGACGATTGCCATGGCCTGCCTCCGTTGTCACGTTCGTGAGACGTTTATTTGGATGTGCCAGTCTATTGCAGTCGGCACTCGCGGTCCGGCACCGATGGTCAGTAAGATCGGAGACATGATTGGCTCCTGTGATGTTCGGGGGCGGATCAACCCAGCACCTGGGCGAGCTCGATGAGGTTTCCCCACGGATCGGCCAGGAATGCGAGGCGGCGATTGATCACGGGCAGCTCGAACGCCTCGGTGACGATGGTCACGCCGCGGCGGCGCAGCTCGGCGACGGTGTCGTCGATGCTGGCGACGTTAAGGCAGAAGTGGTGGTAGCCCGCCAGACGCAGGCTGTCGCCCAGGTCCCTGTACACCGGTTTCGGGATCGGATGCGGATTGCCATCGCCGAGCAGCTCGACGAAAAAGCTGTCATCGGTGGCGGGCGCCACATAGGCCAGATGCTGGTCCGCATAGGGCCACTCGTGCACGACGCGAAAGTCGAGCTTTTCGGCGTACCAACGCTTGGCCTATCTGTACTACCCTGCGCGCACTTTGATGTCCGGCAAGCTGCGTGCATTCCTGGAGTTCATTCGCGCAGTCAACTGGGCTTCTCCGGGCTGAACATCCGAAACGCCGCTTCGCGAATTGCGCCAATGAAGGAACAAACCCGTCAAATCAACCACGGGCGCATGCACCCGCATCGGGCCAGTGATGAACGTTTCCGGCAAGGTGGGGCAGTGGGCAGGTCTGCGCCGGCGGGGACGGCAGGTTTCATCAATCTTGTACGACGTAGATACGAATTTCCGCCGGATTGAGGCCGCGCGCGGGAACCGCGAGATACAGCCGGTCAAAGCCCTTGGCTTGCTTTCCCCAATAGCCGGCGGTGGCCGCACCGATCGCCGTGGGTACTTTCGCAAGGCGCTGGTAGTGGTCGGGGTCCTTCATTTGATAGACGTAGATGAAGCCCTCCGAGCCCGGCATATAGACGCGCTTGCGGTCGACGTCATAGTACAGGTCATCGCTACCTTGAACCGCTGGCAATGCGGCAATCATCCGTCCGGAAGTCGTGTCGAACACCGCCATACGAGCGGGCGCGTGCGTGCCCACGAACAATCGGTGGTCAGTCTCATCGAGGGCCATCGCAAAGTTGCTTGCCACGCCCTGCAGCGGCCAGCGTGAAATCTCCTTGGTCTTGCGGTTCACCACCACGATTTGCTTCAAGTCCGGTACGTTGACGTAAATGTTTGGCCCGGACTTTTCCAGCTGAAATGATTCCGGCTCGGCCCCGAGTCGATAGGTCTCATCGAGGCGCTGGTTGGTAACCGCGTCAATCGTCGCGATGGCGCCGGTCTTGGCGTCGTCGCCACAGCCGACATAGACGCGCCTGTTCGCGGCATCGTAGCGCAAGTTGTCCGCGCCGCCCTCGAAATCCACCGTGGTGATCTGCTCGTAGCTCGCGCCGTCATAGATATACACCTTGCCCTCCGAGCCGCTGCTCACGAAGAGCTTCTTGGTCTCCGGCGAATAGACCACGCCCTGCGGATCGCGCACTCCCGTTATCGAACGATCGACCGTTCGCGCGCCTAAGTTGATTGCGACCACTGCATTGCTTCCGAGCGCAGCAACGAAGAGTCGACCGCCGCCGGCACCGAGATGATCGAAGCGTCCTTTGATTCCTTCCAGAGGTATCGCCTCCGTCAAAACAAGCGGCTGCGCGCGCTCTGGCGGCTCCGCGTGAGCGCACGCCAATGACTCCAGCGCCAGACAGAGCACCGCCAAGAATGGGCCTCGCGTCATCGTGTTCCCTCGATTGCGATTGGTTCTGTGAGAAATCGTGGTATGAGGAGAATATGCAGGGCGTGTTCTACATCTACCGACCGCCAAACGAGAAATCATCGAACGCTGTGATGCTATCTGCCTTGGTCCAGACTCCGACAGCGCCGGGCCCGGAAATGTGGCCATCATTCAGTTCGATATATTGCTTGCCATCGAGCAGAACCGTGATGGCTTTGCCAGTAAATTCCACGCGCAAAGTGTGCCATTGGTTTGTCGCAACAGGCGCGTCAACGTATTTGATCGTATTTCGGCGACCCTTCTCCGTGTAATAAAGCGACACGTTGTTTTCAAGTGCATTGCCTCGCGCGACGTAATAGTTATCGGCGCCCTTCCAGCGCCATAAGAGGCCACCGGCTTGGTCTTCGCGTCCCTCTAGTGGCTTGAATTTGACCTCCGCGAACCCATCGACAATCGATACTGTTTTCTTCACGCACCATGGAAAGGTGCCACTGCCCGACTGCTTCAAAACATTCGGCTTGCTCGGCGCTGATAAATCGGCTTCAACCGCCCATTTTGGTGAGCCCCTGCCCGTCACGCCGCATATCCAGTCAGCCGGCAAAGTGCCAGACTTTGTGGAATCGAAATTCTCAGACTCGGCGTGGGCCGCGGTGGTCGCCGCAATCATAGCGGCCGCAATGAGTGATGGCCTCATTGGTTCCTCCTATATGCTTGTCCAGTGGACTTCCAACTCAGCGTGGCATCCGAGTTATCAGTTCTGCTTGCCGACACTCGCCTCATCGTACCCGTCGAGATTCATTCGAATCCGATTCGCGATCCGCAAAGCTCCAGGGCTGGCCTGAGGGGCCAGGCGTTTGGGCGAGCGCTGCCACGCGACGAAGGACTGGAAAACGCTCAAGACGAAGGGTTTTAGAGAAGGCGCGGATCACCTGCAGTCTTGACGGTGCTCCTTAATGCGGGTGTCGGTGATGCACGTCGGGATAGTGCGGGTGAGTATGGACCAGCGGCTCATGAACGTGGGGGTGCGTGTGCGGTTCGCGTCCGTCCCAGGCAAAGTCATGGGAATGCCGATGGTGTTCATCGTGCCAGTGGGCGTGCGTGTGCTCCTGACGCTCGTGAGCATGCAGATGCCTGTGATGCTCGGTGAGGTGCAGCCAGACTCCGGTGCCCATCAGCAGCCCTGCTGCGGCTAGCTGCAATGTGATGGCATCTGCCTGCAGCAGGATCGCGACGGCGGCACCGAAAAACGGAGCGACCGAGAAATAAGCCCCCGCCCGTGCTGCTCCGAGGTCGCGCAGCGCGAGCACAAACAAGACGAGACTTACACCGTAGCCGAGGAATCCAACCGTCATGGCAAAACTGAGCACGCCAAGCGATGGCAGGGCCTGGCCGAGCAACAATCCCGATCCGATATTCATGGCGCCCGCCACGAGCCCTTTGAGGCCCGCGATCAGCATGGCGTCGCTTGCGGATACCTTGCGCGTCAGGTTGTTGTCGATGGCCCAGCACAGGCAGGCAAGGGCGATCAGAACCAAGCCGAACGAAGCATCGCCGTACGCGCCTGGGGTCCACGCCAGCATCAAGCCCCCCGCGACGATGCAGATCATTCCCGACATCACGCGCCGGTCGAAGTTCTCGTGGAAAATGAACCATGCCAGCAGCGCCGTAAAGACGGCTTCCAGATTCAGCAAGAGCGATGCCGTTGATGCGGCGCTCCTCGCCAGCCCGTACATCAGGGCAACAGGACCCACCAAACCGCCAAAGAAGATGGCGCCGGCAAGCCAAACCCAGTCGGCGCGCCGCGGCAGACTTATCGAAGATTGCCGCGCCATCCACAGATGGCGGCCGACGAGGACGAGCAACAGCCCCAGGCCCGACCCCACGTACAGCAGCCCAGCCAGCAAAAGTGGCGGTACGGTGCCAACGAGAACCTTCGCCAGGGGAGTGCTCGTGCCAAAAAGCACGGCTGACCCCAGCGCGACCATCACCCCTCTTTGCACTGCCCCTCCGTGGACTCCTGCGCTTCTGGACACGCCCCCAAGCTGTCGGTGTTGTTCGCTGACTTCCAGTCGAGCCCTTTCCCTGGCAATGGCGGCATCGTCAATGTTCTTGCAAGGCATCGCGCCGGCACGCCCTCCAGAGCACCAAATCGTAGGCGGTCTTGAGCACCCCGCAGGCGATCAGCGGCAACGATATCCAGCCGGCGGCGAAGAGCGCGCCGCTCAATGTTGGGCTCAATGCCGCCGCAAGGCTTCGAGGCACGGCAGTAAAACTCGCCGCCGCCGGTCGCTCTGGCGGCGTCACGACCGCCATGACGTAGGCGGTGCGCGTCGGCACGTCCATTTGAGACAGGGCGCTGCGCAGCAGCAACAGGGCGAGCGCCCAGCGCAATTCGGGCACCAGCGCCGCAAGCACGAGGCAGATGTTAGCCGGAATGTGCGTGAACACCATCGTGTTCAGCAAGCCAATGCGTTCCGCCACCCGCGGTGCGGCCAGTTGCGATGCGGCGCTGAGCAGTCCGGCCCAGAAGAAAAATGCGCCGGTTTGCGTAAGCGACAGGCCAAAACGCTGCAGCAGCCACAGCGCGAGCAGCGCGTTCACGATCAGCCCGCCGGCGAAGGCATCGACACTGAAGAGCGCGGCCAACCGTACCACCACGCGACGCGAGGGGCCGAGCGGCGCGTAGGTGGGTGCCGCGACGGCGGCGTCTGCCAGCGGCCGCCGATACAGCCACCAAATGAGCAGGCCGACCCCGCCATAGACGAGAAACATCGCGCGCAGCGCGCCGGCGCGGGAAACATCGATGTGACCCACCAGCCATTGCGGCACCGCCGCCGCCAGGGCACCGAGGGCCGCGCACAGTGCACCGAGCACGCTGTAGCGCGCGAACAGCGCCGTTCTCTGATGGCCGGCGGCCGCGGTGGCCAGGCGGGCGTGCTCGAGCGGCAGAAAGACGCTCACATCCCCGGAACTGGGATTCATGGTCCCCACGAAGGCGACCACGATCAGCGGCCAGAACGACGTGAGGCCGGCGAACGCCACGCCCGTCGCCACCATCAGCAAAGCGGCCCCCTGCAGCAGGCGGCGCGAGTGAAACCTATGCCCCCAGGCGCCAACCGCGAGCGTCGTCAGCGCCGAGCCGAGCATGGTCGCGGTGGCGGTGACGCCAACCTGCAGCGTGCTTTGCCCGATCGCCAACAGGTACGCCGGCAGCAGCACGGCCATGTAGCCGTCGACGAGCGCACGCAACGCTCGAGCGACAAGTACAGGCAGCGCGCTTGCGCTGACACCCGCTGGAAGCAGCAGCCGAGTTGCCCTCTCCTGCATCAAACCTATGGGAATCCCGATGGCTGGACTCGCTTCCTATCCCAAATCGGGGATCCATTAGTGTAGCGTACTCGACATTAATGTATTATTTACTACATTCATCGGGATCCGCCCACGTGGCTTCTGCTGATCGTCTCGCTGCCGACCCCGAGCGCCACCGCGCGCATGCGCATCTGGCGGAGCACTGAAGACGCTCGGCTGCGGCAGACCTGCACAAGCTCGGGCAGATCGGGGCCTATTTTGCCTATGCGGGAAGCTTCGTCTTCGGCAGCGGCCTGGCGATCGTCCCGTTCCTGTACAGCGGGGTGGTCAAGGAGTACGGATGGCTCACCGATCGTCAGTTCGTCGACGCGGTGGCGGTCGCCATGATCACGCCGGGCCCGGTGGTCATCACCACCGGCTTCATCGGCTACCTGGTGGCCGGATTCTGGGGTGCGGTGGTCGCGGCCATGGGTACGTTCCTGCCGTGCTACCTGTTCACAATCATTCCTGCACCATACTTCAAGAAACACGGCAAGCGGCCCGCGATCGTCGCGTTCGTCGATGGCGTAACCGCTGCCGCGATCGGCGCGATCAGCGGGGCCGTGATCGTGATCGGCCAGCGATCGATCACCGACTGGGTCACTGCGGCGCTCGCGCTGGCCGCCGCAGGCGTGCTGTGGCGCTTCAAGAAGGTACCGGAACCGGCCATCGTGCTGGTGGCAGCAGTCGTCGGCCTCCTGGTGGACCCGTTGTCGATCCACGGATGACATGGAAAGGAAGCGCCATGAAATGGATCACGCGCGAACGTCCAAAGATAGACCGCATTGCGTGCCCCTGGCTGATTGCGCGATTCATCGACAAGAGCCCCGAGTTCCTCTACGTGCCCGCTGGCCAGGTGTTGCGCGTTGCCGAGGAAACCGGGGCCGTGCCCTACGACGTGCCCGGTGTCGAGATGTCGCATGTTGGGGAGCTGTGCAGCTTCGATGCATTCCTGACAAAGTACAACCTGGATGCACCGGCGCTTCGGCGCCTGGCCGCGATCGTGCGCGGTGCCGACACTTCGCGGCTGGACCTGACGCCGCAGTCGGCGGGTCTTCATGCGATCTCGCTGGGGCTTTCGCGTAACTTTGCAGACGACCACGAGATGCTCAGGCACGGCCTGGTGATGTACGACGCGCTGTATGCGTGGTGCCAGGCGAATTCGCCGAATCCACGATGACGGTATCCCCCGCTTTCCAAAGTCAGAGCTCGCTCAGACCCCTGCCGTTCGATCCGTCCAAGCTCAAGGGCCTGTCCGAGCGCTTGATCCGCTCGCTTTGGGAGAACAACTCCCCACCGATTTCTATAGGAGAAATCCATGTTTAGATCATCATGCATCGCACTGGCAATCACGGTAACTGCAATCGCCTCCGGCGTCCATGCCGCCGGGTCCGACCTCGACACGGCCGCCATTGAAAGCATCACCGGCCTCAAAGGCAACTACAACAAGACCGAAAACGTCTTCAAGGTCAGCAAGCCGCGCGACGACATCAAGGTGACCGTCGATCGCTGGACGATGCCGCCCTTCATGGGCATCACCTCGTGGGCGGCCTTCACGCCGACGGGCAATGCCACGATGGTCATGGGCGACACGGTGCTCTTCGAGGACGAGGTCAACGCCGCGATGAGCGCTGCGCTTGATGGCGGGCTGGACGTAACGGCCCTGCACAACCACTTCTTTTTCGACCAGCCCAAGGTTTTCTTCATGCACATCGGGGGCACGGGCGACACGCGCCGACTGGCGAGCGCCGTCAAGGCGATCTACGACCGGATCGCGCAAGTACGTGCCGCCCAGTCCACACCAGCGAGCAGCTTCCCCGGCGATATCCCGAGCCCGAGCAGCATTTCGGCAGCACCGATCGAGGCGGCGCTGGGCGTCAAGGCACAGAGCAAGGACGGAATGGTCAAGGTGACGATCGGGCGTACCGCGCGCATGCACGGCGTTTCGGTGGGCAATGACATGGGCATCAACACCTGGGCCGCTTTCGCCGGTAGCGATGAACACGCGGTGGTCGATGGCGACTTTGCAATGCTCGAAGACGAACTGCAAACCGTCCTGAAGACGATGCGCGGCGAAGGCATCAACATCGTCGCGATTCACCAGCATATGACACACGAAAACCCCCGTTATATGTTCCTGCACTACTGGGGCAAGGGCACGGCAGTCGGACTGGCCAAGGCGGTCAGGAAAGCGCTGGACGCTCAGCAAGCGGTGAAGTAGCGGCAGCGCGCGAGAACACGGCGGTGTCGCCGGATTCCAAAGGCGCATTTCCGATCCGCATGGTAAGGCTTAGCGCCACTTCTGGAAGCATGGGACGTGACTGCCGTCGGTCTCCAAGGCGCTGGCAGTGGCGGACCACGCATACCAGGTCGGAGAGCGCGACGCACACAGCCCTAATCCTCGGTGACTCCGACCAGGCCGGCGGTTGCCTGGCGCCGCCGCAGAATTCGCTCCTGGCGATACCGGGCCCTGAGCCTATCGTCCAGCACGATCAGGCTCGCGCTGTCGAACAGGACCTTCAAGATGCCGAAGACGGGCAGCGCAAGGATCATCCCCGGGATCCCCGCAATAGCCCCCGCCAGCAAGATCGACAGGACGGCGACGACCGGGTGGATGTGAAGGTTCTTACCGATCGTCAGTGGCATGAATACGAAGCCGTCGAGCTCTCGGACGGCCAGGTACAAGGCCAGCGTCCCGTACAGGATCCCCGGCTGGTCCGGAAATTCGGTGATGGCGAGGACGGAGGCAGCGACCGCAGCGAAGATCCCGCCCACGTACGGGATCCACATCAGGACCGCTGACGCCACACCGAGCAATACCGGGTGCGGCAATCCGATCACGGCCAATCCGGCCGACAGTACCGTCGCGTCGAGTATCGTAAGTTGCAGCAGGCCCCGGAAGTACGCCTTTGCCGCTTCATCGACCCGGTGCAGCAGTACCAGCGACGACTCGAAGAACGCGTTGGGAACCGGCCTGGCCAGCAGAGTCTTCAGCTGGCGGCCGTCCTTCAACAGGAAGAACGTCAGGAACGGGACCAGCACGATCGCCGGCAACCACTTCGACATCGACGCCACCGATGGTTCGACGATTCGTCCGAGGTTGGCGATGAGGTCCGGAATCGCTCGCCTTACCTCGTCCCTCAGGCCGTCCGACGCGAACTTCGTCACGAAGGTGTCCATCGCGACCATCACTTGATTGACCAGCTGAGCGCCACCCCCGCGGTACCGCTCGACCGTGGCGTGGTTCTCCAGCACCAGCGTACGCACCCAGGGCACTGATGCCACCAGGGCCGCGATGCCGATCGCGCTGAAGCACGCGACCGCCGCGCCCGCGGCCGGGCCGGGAGCCATGCCGACGCGCAGCAGCCAAAGATAGCCGGGTCGCAGCAGGTAGTAGAGGACGAGCGCCAGGATCAGCGGGACGACCAGCCAGAACGCGGTCTGGAAGATCGCGAGCACGAGGCATGTGACCCCCACGGTCGCGACCGCACCAACAAGGACCAGATGCCACTGCCGGCGCACGGCTCCACGCAGGCGCGCTTGGTCCATGGTGCTTCCCCCGATGCCACAGTTCCTGAGATGCTCCGCCAAAGCCTGAATCCTAGCCTGAAACATTGGATCTGGAGACTCGAAGTCTGCACTCCGAGGCGATTCCATCGCCGCCTCGGAGGTTTCGCCCCAATCACTACCTACCGTAGGTGATCCTGACCGTGAGTCACCGAAGTCCCGCGGCTTCGACGAGCGGACGGCCGGTCGACATGGCACCATAGTGAAGGAACCGGGGGGTACCGATGCAGATCTGGGATGTGCTGCGTGCATGCCGTGCGCGCTGGCCCATCATCGTCATCGGCATGGTGCTGTCCCTGGCCATCAGCTATCAGGTGAGCCGAGCCAAGGGTGTGTACCTGGCCGAGGGCAACGTGGTGCTCTCGTACGACACTCCGGACAAACTGCCGATCGCTGTATTGGCTAATAACAGTGTGGTGTACCAGGCGCCCCGTGCCCCGGACGCGGCAACTGTGAGTTTCAGGGTCTATCCGACCACCTTGAACGCCGCCGCGCTCTCCGGCGATGTCGATGTCGGCAGCCCGGGACTCGATGCTTCCCTCAGCGTTGCCCTGTTCCCGGCTTCGCGGGGAAACCTAAACATCCTGGCCGCTGGCTCGATCCGCAACGACGGCGTGGCGAATTTATTCACGCTCTCCGAAGCGGACCCGGCGGCTGCATCGAGCGCGGTCAACCCTGTGAGATACGATGATTACGCCGGCATCGCAGGGCTAGCGCTTCCCCAGGTGCCGCTGCACCAAGGCGACACGCAACCCGTATCGCTGGTAGCGGCAACGGGCGACATCGAGAGGGCTGCGGTTATCGTGCCAAAGGCCGCGAACATTGTTGCGGGCGGCAGCATCTTCGACCTCGATTACCAGGGCAAACAACTCACTCCCGCCGACGTGACGCTGATCGCAGCCGGCGGAGACATCTCCTACCAGACGCCGACTGCGCAGATCACGAACAACCTGATCGGCAACCCGCTCGGCATCGAGTTGGCAGGACCGGGACAGCTCGTTGTGCTCGCCGGCGGTTCGGTGAATCTCGGCGACGGCAACGGTATCCTCACAACCGGCAATCTAACGGATTCGCGTCTGGTCCCCACCGGCGCCTCGCTCCTCGTAGGCGCAAGCTTCGGCAAGGAGGCCGACGGCAGTATTCGCCTACCCGCCCTGCAGGCCTTCACGAGTAACTACCTGGCGCCCACCGGTGCG
>Ga0137412_10001855_pt1 | contig 16573 bp, 18 predicted proteins | sample CZODoug2_1_16fun_FD_122160 | JGI IMG/M metagenome (GOLD analysis project Ga0137412, IMG submission 122160) | Vadose zone soil fungal communities from Angelo Coast Range Reserve, California, USA - CZODoug2_1_16fungal (Hybrid Assembly) | ecosystem: Environmental > Terrestrial > Soil > Vadose zone...
AAGGTGATCCAGAAGTTGTCGGGGTTGTCCATCAACAGGTTCATGGCGGTCGACTTCTCCGGCTTCGCCAAGATGGTCGACGCCGTCGGCGGGGTCGAGGTGTGCAGTACCACCCCGCTGGAGGACTACGAGCTGGGCACCGTGCTTGCCAACTCCGGCCGCCAGATGATCGACGGCCACACCGCCCTGCAGTACGTGCGCGCGCGGCAGGTCACCACCGAGACCAACGGCGACTACGGACGCATCAAACGCCAGCAGCTGTTCCTGTCCTCGCTGCTGCGCTCGCTGATCTCCAAGGAAGTGTTCTTCAGCCTCAGCAAGCTCAACAACGTCGTCAACATGTTCATCGACGACAGCTACGTCGACAACATCCAGACCAAGGACCTCGTCGACCTCGGTCAGTCGCTCCAGGGCGTGAACGCGGGCCGCATCACCTTCGTCACCGTGCCGACCGGCGTCACCGACTCCGAGGGCAACGAGCCGCCACGCACCGAGGACATGCGCGCGCTGTTCGACGCGATCATCAACGACGACCCGCTGCCCGAGGAGAAGAACGCCGACAACACGCCGGTGCCGGAAACCCCGACGCGCAACCAGCCGGCGCCCAGCGCAGCCAACGGCGAGCTGGTCGATGCCGTCACGACGAGCCCCGGCGAGATCACCGTGCGCGTCTCCAACTCGACCGGCGAGAGCGGCTTGGCGACGGTCGCGGCCAGCGAGCTGCAGCAGCACGGCTTCAACGTCACCGATCCCGACGACTACCCCGGGCCGCTGGCCTCGACCACGGTGTTCTTCTCCGCGGGCAACGAGCAGGCGGCGGCCACCGTCGCGTCGTCGTTCTCCAATCCGACCATCGAGCGGGTGACGGGCATGGGCACCACGATCCGGGTGGTGCTCGGGTCCGACTTCGCGTCAGTTGCTCCTCCGACGCCGAGCGGCTCGCCGATCCAGGTCCACGTGCTCAAGGGCACCAGCAGCGAACCCACCCACCTGCCCGAGGACCTGACGGTCACCAACGCCGCCGATACCACCTGCGAGTGACCCCGGAACCGTCATCGTGGCAGGTGGCATTCACCTTTCGTTCACCGTCGACGGCGTGACCGATCGGAGCGCCAGACCGTAGGCTTGGCGCATGCGTACCGCTTACCACGAGCAACTGACCGCCCTGACGGACCAGCTCGGCGAGATGTGCGGGCTGGCAGGCGGCGCCATGGAGCGCGCCACCCAGGCCCTGCTGCAGGCCGATCTGGCACTCGCCGAGCAGGTCATCACCGATCACGAGCAGATCGCCACCATGAGCACGCGCGCCGAGGAGGCCGCATTCGTGTTGCTGGCGTTGCAGGCACCGGTGGCAGGCGACCTGCGTGCGATCGTGAGCTCGATCCAGATCGTTGCCGACGTCGACCGGATGGGCGCGCTGGCGCTGCACGTCGCCAAGATCGCCAGGCGCCGTCACCCGCAGCACGCCCTGCCCGAAGAGGTCAACGGCTACTTCGCCGAAATGGGCAGGGTCGCCGTGGATTTGGGCAACAGCGCGCAAGAGGTACTGGTCACCCGGGATCCGGAGAAGGCCGCCAGGATTCGCGAGGAAGACGACGCGATGGACGACCTGCACCGCCACCTGTTCAACGTGTTGATGGACCGGGAGTGGAAGCACGGGGTCACCGCCGCCGTCGACGTGACGTTGCTGAGCCGTTTCTACGAGCGGTTCGCCGACCACGCGGTCGAGGTCGCCCGGCGAATCATCTTCCAGGTCACCGGCCAGTTCCCCGAGGAAGAAGACGTGCCCACCCCTCGCTAACTGGTCAGGGGCGAAGCACCAGCTTGCCGCGGGTGTGCCGCGCCTCCAGTGTTTGGTAGGCCTCCCGCACGTCGTCGAGGGCGAACGTGCCGGCGATCGGCACCTCGAGTTGCCCTGCGGCGACGAGTTCGGCGAGTTCGGCCAGCATCGCGGTGTTGCCCTCGGCGTTGCCCGCGGCCTTGACGCCGAATCGTTCCACTGCGGCGAAGTCGATGATGGTGTCCACCCGGTCGGGGGCGATGCCGAGGTCGGTGACGGCCAGTTCCACGTAGCCACCGCCGAAGAAGTCCAGGAAGGCGTCGATGCGCCCGAAGCCGCGGAGCCGGTCGGCCAGTCCGTCGCCATAGTTGACCGGGACGGCGCCGTGCTCGGTGAGCCACTGGTCGTTCGACGGCCCGGCGATGCCGAGCACCGTGGCGCCGGCCTTGACAGCCAACTGCACGGCGATCGTGCCGACCCCGCCGGCCGCGCCTGCGATGGCGACCACGTCTCCCTGCGTCAATCGCACCGCGTCGACGGCCGCGTAGGCGGTAGTACCCGCGACGTACAGCGCCCCCGCGACATCCCACGGCACCGCTGCCGGCTTGGCCGTCAGCTGCCCCGCGGGCACCACGACGAACTCGGCCTGACTGGCCCGTGAATCGGTGAAACCCAGCACGTCGTCGCCCACGGCGAAGCCCTTTGCATCGTCGCCGACGTCGGCCACCACACCGGCGAAGTCACTGCCCTGGCCGGACGGAAAGGTGGACGGCCAGCGGTCGTGCAGTACTCCCTTGCGGATCATCGCCTCGCCGGGGTTGATGGCGGCCGCCTTCACCTGGACCAGAACCTCACCCGGTCCCGCCTGCGGACGCGGTACGTCCCGCACTTCGAGGACGTCGATGCCGCCGTACTGATCGAACTGCACTGCCCGGGACTGGTTGGCCATGATGGGTATGACGGCTTCGGTCACGGCGCTATTCCCCGACCACGAGGCGCACTCCGACCTTTCTGGCTGCCCGCAGATCCCGCAGCACCTTGGCGAGCACTTGCAGTTCGGCGCCGCTGTAGCGCAGCAGGAAGTCGTGCAGTCCGTCCGCCATCTCCTCGTGCAGCTGCCGGTGAGCATCGACGACGAGCTCACCGTCGGCGGTCGGGCTCAACTCGATTTCCTTGCGGTTGCCTGGGACGGGTGTGCGCGCCACCAGGCCGCCGTCCACCAGCCGTTGGACGTGTTTGGACACGGTGCCCTTCAACTGGCCGGACCGCGCGGCCAGCCCGACGACGCTGACGGGCCCTTCGGCGATGGTGGCGAGGAGGTGCATCGACAGCGTGGGCAGCGACCGGAGAACGTGCTCCAACCGCTTGGGGCACCGTTCCGCGATGAAGTCGCGCTCGGCGTCGCCGTCCTCGTCGGCGTCGAACTTGTCGCCAATGGCGCCGACCAGCACGTCGATCTCCGCGATGAGGGCCGATTTGGTTTTCATGGAAACCATATTGCCACGGCGCGCCCACGTTGATACATTGTTTCCATAGAAACCATTTCTTCCGAAACGAAGGGACGCGCGATGAAAGCCGCCGTAGTGAAACAATGGGGCCAGACGCCCGTCTACACCGATCACCCCGAGCCGGACGCCAGCGACGGCGCGGTGGTTGCCGCCGTCGAAGCGTCCGCGCTGAGCAACCTCAGCCGCGGCATCGCCTCGGGAAAGCACTACTCCAGCAAGGGTATTCAGCTTCCCATGATTCCTGGCGTCGACGGCGTGGTCCGCTTCGACGACGGCAGGCGTGCGTACGCAGGCCCGCTGTCGCCCCACGGCATGATGGCCGAACGCACGCTGGTCGATCCGCACGGGGCCGTCGAAGTGCCCGATGGCGTCGACTCGGTGACCGCCGCCGCCATTCCGAATCCCGGCACCTCGGCCTGGATGTCCCTCGAACATGCGGCGGCGGTAGGTCCTGGCGATCACGTGCTGGTGCTTGGCGCCACTGGGGTCACCGGGTCGATCGCCGTTCAACTGGCGAAGTCGGTGTTCGGCGCTGGCCGGGTGGTGGTGGCGGGCCGCGACACCACGCGCCTGCAGTGGTTGCAGGACGTCGCCGGTGCCGACGACGCCATCGCGCTCGGCAGCGAGGATCTCGGCACCCGCGTCGCCGCCCTGCACGCCGAGCGCCCGTTCGACGCGGTGCTGGACTACCTCTGGGGCGAGCCGGCCGAGCAGGTGCTCACCGCGCTGACCAGCCAGCGGGCGGCCTATCACGTCACCCGGTTCGTCCAGATCGGCTCGATGGCCGGGCCGACCATGAATCTGGCTGCCGGCATCCTGCGCAGCACGGCCATCACCATGTCCGGTGTCGGGCTTGGCAGCGTGCCGCCCGACGTCGTGGCGCGGATCCGCGCCGAGGCCCTGCCGCGGCTGTTCGCCATGGTCGCCTCCGGCGATCTGGACCTGCGCACCCAGGCCCGGCAGTTGGCCGACGTCGAGCAGGTATGGACGTCCGCCGAGCCGTCGGGCACTCGGGTCGTCTTCACCCCCTAGACGCAGATGGAGGGGGCGAGCCGGTACCCGGCCCCGCGAACGGTGCGAATGTACTCACCGTGTTCGGGGTCCGCTCCGAGTTTCCGACGGAGCCGTTTGACATGCACGGCAACGGTATTGGTCTCCGACGGATGTCCCCACACCGCCTGACTGATCTCTTCGGTACTGGTCACCGTGCCCTGATGCACGATGAGGAAGATGAGCAGTTCCAGTTCACGCTGCGTCAGTTCGACGTAGCGGTCACCCACCCGGGTTTCGTAACCGCGCCGGTCGACGCGGATCGGGCCCGCGACGAACAGGCTGGGCTGTTCCTGCTGTTTACCGTTGGCGTTGAGGGCAAATGGCGCAATCGCGGCGATGTCGTACGGCCGGACGATGACGGCAGAGGCGCCGGCCTCAAGTGCTTCGCTGGCGAGATCCTCCTCGCCGGGTGCGGCCCCCACCAGGATGGGCAGACTCCAGCGACTGCGCACCGCGGCGGAGATCCGCGCCGCGCTGACGGTGTCGGTGTGAGCGGCGATCACCAGGACGCTCGGCGGGTTGGCGCCCACGGTCAGCAGCGCGTCGGCACCGTCACGACACCACGTCGTGTCGATCCCGATCAGCGCCGCGGCTTCCATGAGTGCGGCGGCCACAGTCGAAATGGCCTCGACGACAACCAGACTGCCCGTCTCGGTGGTCAATCTCGTTGACCGCCTCTCTGCCTAACCGTGCGCACGTGCGCACGCGGGACCCGATCGGGTCAGCCGAAGCGTCCCGAGATGTAGTCCTCGGTCGCCTTCTGGGTCGGGTTGGAGAAGATCTTCTCGGTGTCGTCGATCTCCACCAGTCGGCCGGGCTTGCCCGTGGCTTCGAGGTTGAAGAACCCCGTCTGGTCGCTGACCCGCGCGGCCTGCTGCATGTTGTGGGTGACGATGACGATCGTGTAGTCCTGCTTGAGCTCGGACATCAGATCCTCGATCGCCAGCGTGGAGATCGGGTCGAGCGCCGAACATGGCTCGTCCATCAGCAGCACGTCCGGTTGCACGGCGATCGCCCTGGCGATGCACAACCGCTGCTGCTGACCGCCGGACAACCCGCCGCCGGGCTTGTCCAGCCGGTCCTTGACCTCGTTCCACAGGTTGGCGCCCTTGAGTGAACGCTCGGCGGTCTCGTCGAGCGTCTTCTTGCTACGCACGCCCTGCAGCCTCAACCCGGCCACCACGTTGTCCTTGATCGACATCGTCGGGAACGGGTTCGGCCGCTGGAACACCATGCCGATGGTCTTGCGCACACTGACCGGGTCGACGCCTGCGCCGTAGATGTCCTCGCCGTCGAGCAAGACCGAACCCTGGACCCTGGCGCCGGGGAGCACCTCGTGCATCCGGTTCAGGGTGCGCAGCACGGTGGACTTGCCGCAGCCCGACGGGCCGATGAAGGCCGTCACGCTGCGGGGTGCCACCGACAGTGCCACGTCCGCGACCGCGTGAAACGAGCCGTAGTAGATGTTCAGATCCTTGAGATCCAAGCGCTTGGCCATATCAGCTCCTAAGTCCTACACGCGATTTCGGTTGAGTAGCCGGATTACCAAGGCGGCCGCGACATACAGCGCCGCCACCAGCAGGATCAGCGTGAGCGCAGCGCCCCAGACCCGCAGTCGCCCAGCTGCTTCGGGGTTGGTCAACTCGGTGTAGACCAGCAGTGGCAGCGACGCCATGTTGCCGTCGAATGCGTCGTAGTTGATCGACCTGGCGTAGCCGACCAGCACCAGCACCGGGGCGGTCTCACCCATCACCCTGGCCAGCGCCAGCAGGATTCCACTGATGATGCCGGGGAGCGCAGTGGGAACGACGATGCGCGCGATGGTCTTCCACTTCGGAATCCCGAGCGCATACGAAGCCTCACGCAGTTCGTCGGGCACCAACTTCAGCATCTCTTCGGTGTTGCGCACCACGACCGGCAGCATCAACAGCACCAGGGCCAAGGACACCGCAAAAGCGCTCTGCTCGAACCCCAGTGTGGCGATCCACAACGCGAAGACGAACAGTGCGGCCACGATCGACGGCACGCCGGCCAGGATGTCGACCATGAACGTGGTCACCTTCGCGAACCGGCCGCGGCCATACTCGACCAGGTAGATGGCCGCCATGATGCCCAACGGCACCGCCAGCACGGCCGCGATCAACGCCTGGATGATCGTTCCGTAGATCGCGTGATAGACACCGCCGTTGAACTGCTCCGGCAGCACTCCCGCCAGCGACCGGCTCCACCACGTCGACGAGATGATCGCCTGGAAGCCCCGCGAGAGAACGGTGTAGAGCAGCCACACCAGCGGGATCATGGCGATCACGAACGATGTCCCGAACAGGATCGTGGCGATGTTGTTCTTGAGCTTGCGGGCCGAACCGATCGGGTGAAAGGTCGGCGATTTGACCGCGCGGTCCAGCGTGGTGTCGGTCATCCTCCGCTCACCCTCCCTCCGGCTGCCAAACGGGCCAGCGCATTGACGATGAATGTCAGCGCGAAGAGCACGAAGCCCGCCGCAATGTAGGCACCCGTTGGCAGCGGCGCGCTGAATTCCGCAGCGGCCGAAGCAATCTTGGATGCGAACGTGTAGCCACCGTCGAACAGTGACCAGTGCCCCGCCTGCGCCGCCGTCCGCAGGATGATCAGGATGGCGATGGTCTCGCCGAGGGCACGCCCAAGGCCGAGCATCGATCCGGCGATCATTCCGCTGCGGCCGTATGGGAAGACGGTCATCCTGACCACTTCCCACTTCGTGGCACCCAGAGCCTGGGCGGCCTCGACGTGTCCCTTGGGGGTCAGGCTGAACACTTCACGCGTCACCGAGGTGATGATCGGCAGGATCATCACCGCGAGCACGATCCCCGCTGTGAAGATCGTCCCGCCACCGGCCAGCGAGACGTTGCCGTCGCCGAACAGGAAGAACCAACCCAGGCTGTCGTTGAGGAACTTCGCCACCGGCTCGAGCCATGGTGCGAGCACGAAGATCCCCCACAGGCCGAAGACGATCGACGGCACCGCGGCAAGCAGGTCGACGAGCATGGCGAATGGCCTGGCCAGGTTGCGCGGCGCGTAGTTCGTCAGGAACGCGGCGATGCCGATGGCGATCGGTACCGCGATCATCAGAGCGAAGATCGAGCTGAGCACCGTGACCTGGAAGAGGTCGCGGATGCCGAACCGCAGGTTGTCCGCATCGGTGGTGTTGAACTCGGTGCTGGTGATGAAGTTGGCGTGGTTGGCGCCAAGCGACGGGATCGCGCGGATCAGCAAGAACAGCGCCATCAGGCCGATCGCGCCGATGATGGTGGCACCGGCGGCGATGGCGACGGACTTGAAAACGCGGTCTCCCCAACGACCGTCACCGCTCTTAAGGGTGGGCCCCTTAGGTGGTTTCGTTGGCATATCCGGAGTATCCCCGATCTTCTGTGGGCTCGCCGGTGGTGTCGACGAGCCCACAGAGGTCGAGTCTGGTGAAACCGACATCAGTTCCGATTACTTACGCAATTGCCTTGACGGCGTCAGCCAACCGGGTCTTGAACTTGTCGGGCACGGGGATGTAGCCGTTCTCGTCCAGGCCCTTCTGACCATTGCCCAGCGCCGACGTCAGGAACGCCTTGACGGCCTTGGACACGTCGGCATCCGCGTACTTCGAGCAGACGATCTCGTAGGTCCCGAGCATGATCGGGTACGAACCCGCCTCGGTGGGCTTGTAGAACGACGCGGTGTCCAGCACCAAGTCGTTGCCCTCGCCCTTGATCTTCACGCCGTCGATCGCCTTACCTGCAGTCTCGGCGCTGAGCTCGACCGGATCGGGGCCCGCCGAGGTGACGATCTTGGCAATCGCGAGGCCCTGGCTCTTCGCGAACGACCACTCGTTGTAGGTGATCGAACCCGGGGTGCTCTTGATGGCCGCCGACGTGCCCTCGTTGCCCTTGGCGCCCTCGCCGACACCGCCGGCGAACGTCTTGCCTGCGCCCTTGCCCCATGCGCCGTCGGATGCGGCGTCGAGGTACTTCTGGAAGTTGTCGGTGGTACCCGACTCGTCGCTACGGAACAGGACGTTGATCGGCTCGGCCGGAAGCGTCGCGCTCGCGTTCAGCGCCTTGACCTCCGGGGCGTCCCACGTCTTGACGGTGCCGTTGAAGACCTTGGCCAGGGTGGGGCCGTCCAGCACCAGTCCGTCGACGCCCGCCACGTTGTAGGTGACGGCGATCGGGCCGAACACCGTCGGCAGGTTCCACGCGGGGCCACCGCAGCGTGCTGCGGCCTTGTCGACCTCGCCCTTCTCCGCGTTCAGCGGCGAGTCCGAGCCACCGAAATCGGTTTGGCCGCCGATGAACTCGGACACGCCGGCACCGGATCCGCTCGACGTGTAGTTGAGGGTGGAGCCGGGGCAGTCGGACTCGTAGGCGGTGACGAAGCGCGTCACCGCGTTCGCCTGCGCCGAGGAGCCACTGGCCTTGAGCGCCTTCTTGCCACCGCAGTCACCGGCGGCGGCAGTGCTGCCGCCTGATGTCGATCCTGGAGCGGCGTTGTTGTCACTACCGCACGCCGACAGCAGCAGGGTGCTTGCGGCCAGCAGGCTCAGCACGGCACCCGTTCGATTGGCCTTCACGTAGCTCCTTCAAGATGAGGTGACGCTGGTGCACCCGACAGGCGCAGCCCATCGACGGGAACACAGTGCGTCGAGCGAAACCGTCGCCGCTCGGCAGAAAACCTAAGTGCTGACCATGAACGACGAACCGCCGCAATATGAACGGCAAATGAACCCGGGCTGGGCGGTGGACGCCGCTCCCGGCAACTGCTGAAATCACAGAATCAACCGATGGGCAACGACTCAACGCTCGCTGAGAATTCCTCAGAATCGTTGAAGCGGGCATCGATCCGTACCGCGCTTGCAATTACGGCAAACGGCAGTTGGCGACGAGGTTCAGCCGCGGGTGTACGCCACGTCGGTGGCGTAAACGTCGAATCCCAGCCGCCGATACGTCTTCACCGCAGCGGCGTTGTCGGCCTCGACGTAGAGCATCACGGTGTCGGCGCCTCGCTCCGCGAGGTGGTGCAACCCGGCCAGCGTCAGCGTGGCGCCAAGACCCCGGCCCTGGGCGTCCGGGTCGACGCCCACCACGTACACCTCGCCCAAAACCGGTCCGTGGGTCTTGGTCCAATGGAATCCGAGCAGCCCGCCGGCATCGGCGTCGAACGCGAGGAACAGTCCGTCGGCGTCGAACCACGGCTCGCCGCGACGCTCCGCGATCTCGTCCTCCGTCCACCCCCCTTGTTCGGGGTGCCATGCGAAGGCGGCGTTGTTCACCCGCAACAGTTCGGCGTCGTCTTCGGGGCCGGAGTAGGTGGTCAGCCGGACGTCGGGCGACACGGTCACCGGCGGCAGGTCGGCGAGGCTTCGGCGCATCTGCAGTAGCTCGCGCGCTTTCAGAAGACCCATGGCCGTGGCCGTCGCTCTGGCCGGTTCGAGGTTGCCGTGCGCCCAGACCCGCGCGCCGTCGCCGGCTTCGGCCAGACCAGCCTCGATCAACTCCGACCCGATGCGCCGCCGTCGGGCGTCCGGGGACACCACCACCTCGGCCATCGCAGCCGAATCTGGCGTCGCTGCAACGAGATTGAGATAGCCGACGATGCCGTCGCGGGTACGGGCCACCAAGTGCCGGGTCCGATCGTGGGGTAGCTCCCGCAGCACCTGATCGCCGACGGGTGCGACGCCGTCGTGCGCGGTTGCCGCGTCGATGAGGTCCCGGATCCGATCTTGGTCGACGTTGGAGAGCGCCGTGATCCTGCCGATCGTGAAGTCGCTACTCACTGACTGCGCAGCGGGTCGCTGAACGACTCCGGTACGCCGTCGGGCGCGGCGTCGTAACCGTCGGGGTCGTCGATGTCGTCAGGCAGCTCGGCACCGGCAATGGGGGGCCGTCCGCGCGCCGGCCGCACCGCCTTGTACCCGACGTTGCGCACCGTGCCGATCAACGACTCGTACTCGGGACCCAGCTTGGCACGCAACCGCCGGACGTGAACGTCGACCGTGCGGGTGCCGCCGAAGAAGTCGTAGCCCCACACCTCTTGAAGGAGCTGGGCGCGGGTGAACACGCGGCCCGCGTGCTGCGCCAGGTACTTCAGCAGCTCGAATTCCTTATAGGTGAGGTCGAGCGGACGGCCGCGCAGCCGCGCAGTGTAGGTGCCCTCGTCGATGACGAGTTCGCCGAGGTTGACCTTGCCGAGGCTCTCCTGATCGGCGACACCGCCGCGTCGGCCGACGAGCAGCCTCAGTCGGGCGTCGATCTCGGCGGGTCCGGTGCTTGGCAGCAGGATCTCGTCCAGCCCCCACTCGACGTTGACCGCGACGAGTCCACCCTCGTTCACCACGGCGACGACGGGGACCGACGTCCCGGTGGTGCCGAGCAACCGACACAGACCACGTGCAGCGGCCAGATCAGTGCGCGCGTCGACGATCGCCACGTCGGCGGTGCCCGCCTCGAGTAGCGAGGACACCTCGGTCGGTGCCGACCGCACGTTGTGCGCCAGAAGCGCCAACGACGGCAGAACCGACTCGGGATGCGGGTCGACGGTCAGTAATAACAGGTCCAACAGGTCCTCCAGCACGCCCGGGGGGTCGCCCGGCCCCATCCACGACGACGGAGTCCGGTCACCGCCCAGTTTCATGGCTGACACGTGGTCGTTACCGACCAACGATTGCCTAACGATAGCGTGCTACCTGCTAATTAGCCGCGCTGAGCGTCGAGGACGGGTTCCGGTGGGCCAGAATGTGCGGATGCGCAAGGTGCTGATCGGTCTCCTAGCGGCGGTGACGTCGCTGGTAGTGGCCGCCGTCGGCGCCGACTTCGGTGCGGCGATCTACGCCGAATACCGCTGGGCACGCTCCGTGCGCGCGGCAAACGAGCTCAGTTTCGACCCCTGGGTGGGCATCCTCGGATTCCCGTTCGTCACGCAGGCCGCCGGACACAAGTACCGGGAGGTGGAGATCCGCGCGGGCGCCGTCGACCACCCCGTCGTCGGCAGGGCGTCGCTCGAGGCGACGTTGCACACCGTCGACCTGACCGACGCCTCCTGGTTGATAACGCCCTCCGCAAAACTGCAGGTCGGCAAGCTGGAGAGCCGGATCATCGTCGACTCGACCCATTTCGGGCGCTTCATGGGCATCAAGGACCTGCTGGTCGAGGCGCCACCGAAGGAGACCAACGACGCCACCGGCGGCACCACCGAATCGGGGATCTCGACCAGCAAGGGGCTGGTGTTCACCGGCACCCCGACGGCGGCTGACTACGACGAGAAGGTCAGCGTGTCGGTCGACCTGTCCGTGGCGGGTGACGAGTCGAGGACCCTGGTGTTCACCGCTACCGGCGTGCTCACCGGTGCGGGGACGGCCGATCGGGAGGTGCCCGAGGACAAGAAGGCAGCGGTGCTGAAGTCGTTCACCGGCAGCATGCCGGGAATGACACTGCCGTTCGGCATCGCGCCGACCAGCGAGGGCGCCAGGGGGTCCGACATCATCATCGAAGGCATCACGACGGGAGTAACCGTGGCACTCGATGAGTTCAAACAACCATGAGCTCTTCACTCGCCGTCGTGATCGCGGTGCTCGTCGCCGCGCTCGGGGTGGCGTACGTGATCGGCAGGCTGCTGACGCTCCGCGCCGGGATGCTGCGCCAGACCGCCGAGGATGCCGCCAACGTCGACACCTCCGACCTGGGGTTGTCAGGCACCGGACCGACGGTGGTGCACTTCAGCGCGGTGTGGTGCGGTCCGTGCGCAGGGGTGCGACGAGTGGTCAACCAGGTGTGCGCCGAGCTGCCCGAGGTGGCCCACGTCGAAATTGACATGGATGCCAATCCAGCGGCTGCGCGGCGGCTTTCGGTGCTGTCGTTGCCCACTACGTTCATCTTCGACGCCGACGGCCGACAGCGGTATCGCGCCCCCGGCGTTCCGAAGGCTGCTGACCTGCGTTCTGCGCTCGAACCACTATTGGCTTGACGGCTTCGTTTTTTAGGGCGGACTTCGGTAAGCTCACGGGCGTGTCACCCCGCATTGAGCTCGTGCTCACCAAGCGCCGCGCAGTCGATCTGTGCCGCGTCGCGGGTTGCTGCTGTTGTTGTCGAAGCTGCTGAGTAGCCGCGCCCCTTCTTCGCGCCGCACTCGGAGCAGCCCCCTGTGGCTTGCCCCACAACCCCTCTTTGACAACAAGCAGGAGCATTCTCGTGTCGAACAAGATCACCGGACCGCAGCAGGTAGACGTGCGCGGCCCCCGTTTCACCGCGTGGGTGACGACGGTCGTCATCGTGGCCACGCTCATCGCCTCCGCGTTCAGCAATGTCGCGGCGGCCGTCATCCTCGGCCTGCAAGCCGTGGTGTTCGCCATCGGTGCGGTGGGCGGCCCACGTCAGCACCCCTACGGCCGCATCTTCGCCAACTTCGTAGCACCGCGACTCGGCCCCGTGACCGATCGGGAGCCGGTGCCGCCGCTCAAGTTCGCCCAGCTCGTCGGGTTCCTGTTCGCGGTGGTCGGCGCAGCCGGCTTCGCGTTCGGGCTTCCGGCGCTGGGTCTTACGGCCACCGCATTCGCGTTGGTCGCCGCCTTCCTCAATGCGGCGTTCGGCATCTGCCTTGGCTGCCAGCTCTACCCGCTCGTCACTCGTTTCCGCCGTACCCCCAGCCCGGCCTAACGGCCGAATCGCGAAGCAATCGAAAGGATTTCATCCATGGCACGCTCCGACGTCCTGGTCACGACTGACTGGGCCGAGAGCAATCTCGACGCGCCGAACACCGTCTTCGTCGAGGTCGACGAGGACACCAGCGCCTACGAAGGCGGCCACATCGCCGGCGCCGTCAGGCTGGACTGGAAGACCGAGCTGCAGGACCAGGTCAAGCGCGACTTCGTCGACGCCCAGCAGTTCTCCAAGCTGCTGTCGGACAAGGGCATCGGCAACGACGACACCGTGATCCTCTACGGCGGCAACAACAACTGGTTCGCCGCGTACGCCTACTGGTACTTCAAGCTGTACGGCCACCAGGACGTGAAGCTGCTCGACGGTGGCCGCAAGAAGTGGGAGCTGGACGGCCGCCCGCTCGTCAAGGACGTGCCCGATCGCGCGTCGACGTCGTACACCGCGCAGGCGCCCGACAACACCATCCGCGCATTCCGTGATGAGGTCATCGCCGCCATCGGCGCCAAGAATCTAGTCGACGTCCGCTCCCCCGACGAGTTCTCGGGCAAGATCCTGGCGCCGGCGCACCTGCCTCAGGAGCAGAGCCAGCGGGCGGGGCACATCCCGAGCGCCATCAACGTGCCGTGGAGCAAGGCGGCCAACGAGGACGGCACCTTCAAGTCCGACGACGATCTCGCCAAGCTGTACGCCGAGGCCGGTCTGGACGGCTCCAAGGAGACCATCGCCTACTGCCGGATCGGTGAGCGTTCGTCGCACACCTGGTTCGTGCTCCAGGAGCTCCTCGGCCACACGAATGTGAAGAACTACGACGGCAGTTGGACCGAATACGGCTCCCTTGTGGGAGTCCCGATTGAGTTGGGAAGTTGATATGTGCTCAGCACCGAAGCAAGGACTGACGTTGCCCGCCAGCGTTGACCTCGAGAAGGAGACGGTGATCACCGGCCGCGTCGTCGACGGCGCTGGCCAGTCCGTGGGCGGTGCGTTCGTGCGCCTGCTGGACTCCAGTGACGAGTTCACCGCCGAGGTCGTCGCGTCGGCCACCGGCGACTTCCGGTTCTTCGCCGCACCCGGCACCTGGACGCTGCGCGCCCTGTCGCCCGCAGGCAACGGCGACGCCAGCGTCGCGCCGTCCGGTGCAGGCATCCACGAGGTCGACGTCAAGGTCGCCTAGTCCGACGAGCGGTGCCCCGACGTGTCGGGGCACCGCTGAGGCTGGTTGAACCCCCGGTCGCTCCGCTCCTGCCCGCCGGATAGACTCAACATCGTGGTGCTCTTCTTCGAGATCATGCTCGTTGCGGCGACCGTGGTCATCACCTGGTTCGCGCTGTACGCGGTGTACCGGCTGATCACTGACGACTAGTGAGCGCCGAGGACATCCCCCAGGGTTCGGTTCCCCAGCTTTCCGGAGACCGCGCCGTCGCGGCAGCCGTTGAGCGGGCCAAGGCCACCGCAGCGCGCAATGTGCCCGGCTTCGAGGACCTTCCGCTTCCCGCCGACACCGCCAACCTCCGCGAAGGCGTCGGCATCAACGACGCTCTCCTCGCGCTGCTGCCCCTGGTCGGCGTCTGGCGCGGCGACGGCGAGGGCCGCGATGCGCAGGGCGACTACCGATTCGGCCAACAGATCATCGTGTCCCACGACGGCCGTGACTACCTGAACTGGGAAGCCCGCTCCTGGCGTCTCTCCGACACTGGCGAATACGAAGGGCCGAGTCTGCGTGAGACCGGTTACTGGCGTTTCGTCGACGACCCGAACGACGTCGCCGAGTCACAGGCCATCGAACTGCTGCTTGCCCATTCGGCCGGCTACGTCGAACTGTTCTACGGCAGCCCGATCACCCAGTCATCCTGGGAGCTCGTGACGGATGCGTTGGCCCGCAGCAAGTCCGGCGTCCTCGTCGGCGGCGCCAAGCGGCTCTACGGCATCGTCGAGGGCGGTGACCTCGCCTACGTCGAGGAGCGCGTCGACGCCGACGGCGGCCTGGTGCCGCATCTGTCCGCCCGGCTGACGAGGTTCGTCGGCTGATGCGATTGCCCCACCCGGCCGCGCGCGTCAGCGCCGCGGTCGCGCTCTCGACGGTCGCGCTCTTCGCCGCGTCCTGCGGATCTCCGACCGAACCGCAACCCGCACCAACGACGCAACCGACGGGCCACGGTTCGTATGCGTCCTGCCTTGCCCACAACGGGGTGCCAACGCCGCCTGCCGGGCCCGCTGCACCTCCTGGCGTCGATCCGCAGACCTGGGCGAAGGCACGGCAGGCCTGCGCGGACAAGGCGCCGGGACCGGCGTCCTGACCCCTGCGCCACGAGACAGCACGGGGCACTACGACAGCACGGGAGCCTTCCCGGCATCGGAGAGCCACGTCTGCTGCAGCTTGGTCAGCGTGCCGTTCGTCCGCAGCGCATCGACCGCGGACGACACGCACCGGGTCAACGGACTGTTCTTGCCGAGCACGATGCCGAACTGCTCGACTTCCCCTGCTACGTCCGGCAACTGGCCGATGATCACACCGTCGCGCAGCTCCCCCGCGACGGCGAAAGCGGTCGGCAGATCGGCCACCAGCGCGTCGATTTCGCCGGTGTTGAGCGCCATCTTGGCGTCGCCGTTGGTGTTGTACACCGAGACCGGGATGCTGGCGCCAACGGCCGTCGCGGCCGTGTAGCTCGTAGTGCCCACTTGCACACCGAGTTTCAGCGACTTGAGTCCGCCGAGATCGTGGACGTTGGCGGCGGGCGACGTCTTCACCGCGACGACGGCCTGCGTCACGTCGAAGTACGGTGACGAGAAGTCGACGGCACCCTGCCGTTGCTGGGTGATCGAGAACTCGGAGAGGTTGATGTCGAACGACTTTGGGCCAGGGTCCAATGCGGCGTTGAACGGCACCCGCACCCACCGGACGTCGTCCCGTCGGTAGCCCAGATGACCGGCAACCGCATACGCCAGGGCGGATTCGAAGCCCTCGCCACTGGCCGGGTTGTCGCCCATGTACCAGGGCGGGTACACGGGCTGATCGGTTCCCACGGTCAGCACGCCGGGGTACATGGTCTTCAACGAGTCGGTGGTGCACCGCTCGGACCGTGGCGTCGTCGTCTCCGCGGGGGCCGCGCACGCCGCAGCGAACATGACCACGGTAACCACCGAGGCCAGCACACTGCGCATCGCCGCATCATCGCGCACCCCGACGGTCGGTGGCTAGCCATGTGTTCAGCGTCGATGGCTGACATCCGATGAAGTCACTTTCAAAATTCAGAGGCGTCGGATGATCAAGGTCGCCTAGCATCACCGCCCATGGAGGACGCGTGCCTGGACTTTCCACCAAGTGATCCACCGGCACTCGACGACACCGAGCAGCGCAGTTGGCAACACTTCCTCGACGCGGCGATGCGGCTCTACATCTTGCTGAACCGGAAGTTGATGGACGCGCACAAGCTCACGCTGTTCGACGTGCTGTTACTGGAAATGCTGGCCGAGTCCGACTCCGGATCCGCGCGAATGGGCGACCTGGCCCACGCACTGATGTTGACGCCGAGTCGAGTGAGCCAGCAGATCCGGCG
>Ga0137412_10001856_pt1 | contig 16562 bp, 11 predicted proteins | sample CZODoug2_1_16fun_FD_122160 | JGI IMG/M metagenome (GOLD analysis project Ga0137412, IMG submission 122160) | Vadose zone soil fungal communities from Angelo Coast Range Reserve, California, USA - CZODoug2_1_16fungal (Hybrid Assembly) | ecosystem: Environmental > Terrestrial > Soil > Vadose zone...
AGCGGGACAAAGTTGTAGCGGAACATCAGATCCGCGGGAATGGTGCGAATGAGTTCCGGATCGATGCGCTGCTCGCGCAAATCGATGAAAGGGAAACGGTAGCGTTCGGCGAGCTTGCGAGCGGCTTCGCGCTCGTTTTGCTCGTCGGCGGCGGAGGTGATACCCGCGATATTGGAATGTTCGGTGGTAGCCATGAATCCTTAGCCTGCCGTTCCCGAAGCGGAGAACGAGAAAATTGGCAAGTATAGAGAGATTAGAATGAACGCCACGAGCGCGCCCATGAACACCAGAATTACCGGCTCGATAATGGAAACCAGGGCGCCAAGGCGCAACGCGACTTCATCTTCATAAAATTCCGCGACGCTGGTGAGCATGGGGGCCAGAGCGCCGCTGGATTCACCCACTTCAATCATGTCCAGGGCGAGGACGGGCACGACTTGCTTGGAGGCCAACGCGTGGTGGAGGGATTCGCCTTCGCGAACCATCTGGGTTGCTTCCACAACGGCTCCGCGCACCAAGCGGCTGGAAATCGCGTCGGAGGCGGTTTGCAAGCCGGCTACGAGCGGGGTGCCCCCGGTGAGTAAGGTCGCGAGGGTGCGCGAAAACTGGGCCATCTGAAATTTCAGAAGGGTGTTGCCGATTACGGGTAAGCGGAACTTGAGGCGGTCAAAGGCAATGCCGCCCTCGTCGGTGCGCGACCAGAAATAAACGCCGACCGCGAGGAGCACGAGCGCCGCAATGCCGGTGAGAAATAGATAGCGATAATCGACCGTCAAGGCGATCAAAAGGCGGGTTGGCCCTGGCAGCTTGACATTGAGATCTTGATACAGCGTGGCGAACTTGGGAATGACAGCCGTCACCAAGTAGGAGACGATGACTGTGGCCATGACAACCAATAGGGCTGGATAAACCAGAGTGGCGATGATTTTCTTGCGGACGCCGGTGCTCACCTTTTGATAGGCGATGTAATATTCGAGGACGCCGGAAAGATTGCCGCTCTTTTCTCCCGCCAGTATGGCGGTCGAATACACTTTGGAGAACACGCCCGCTTCGGTGATGGCCTCGGAAAGTGACCTGCCCTCGCGGACGCGGTCGCGAATCTGGGAAATTACCGGGCGGAGCTTTGGGGATGATGCGCGATCGGCGAGGAGGTCCAGGGCACGCAAAATGGGAAGGCCGGCCTTGATCAAAGTGTTGAATTGCTGATTGAGGATCAGGAATTCGCTGCCGCCTATGGCGCGCTCGCGGCGCTGGAACATTCCAGACAAAAGGCGATTGCGCTGATCGACGGCATACACGTATAGCCCGCGGTCGGCCAGCTTCTGGCGCGCTTCCGCCATCGAACTCGCAGCTTCTATGTGCGAAAAAACTCGGCCGTTGGCGTCTGCCACACGGCAAACGAACTCACCCATAAGTACCCAGTTTACCTCACTAACTGATATGCGGGGAAGATGGCTGGGGTTGGCCGTTATTTGAACGTCACGGGAGTGCTTGCCCGCAATGTTCGACTAATTCCCCTGCGTTTTTGCGTCTGGTAATTCGCCGTTCACAATGGCCACGCCGGGGGGCGGCTCGAAATGAAACATCGATTCCGGGATTGGCGGGTCGAAGCGCCAATTCTCGAAGCGAAATTCGACCTGGATGCCGCCTGCCTGACGGACGACCAGTCGCGCGAGTTCCGCCGTATCGCGCGAGATCTCAAAGAAGATGGCATCGGTTCCTCCGGCGCCGAGAACACTGTCGACGCGATCGGGGCTTACCACGTCTTTCTTTTCGCCTCGCACCCTGCAGCGCAAGACGACATCGCCTTCAAGCAACGGCTTCTCGCCCTCAGCAAGCTCCACGCGTGCGCAGATGCGGGAAATTTTCATGTCGCCCGCCAGCAACGCCAGCGGAGTGCGCAGATCTTCGCTTTGCTTTACTGGCACTCGCGTGACAGTGCGATCGGCAGGAACATAAAACCACGCCGTTTTCCCGTCCACTAAGAACAAATCTTTCTCGGGGCGGTCGTACTCCCAGCGCATCTTTCGGGGTCGGCGAAAGTATGCCGTTCCCGCTTCGGTACGAAGGACAGCGCCGTTTTCGACGTATCGCTCAAGAAAGCTGGCCTTCAGAGTTTTAGCGCCACGGTACCGTGCCTCCATACGCAAAGCGATCTCCCCAGCTTCCTTCCGGCTTGTCGGCGGAAAGAGAAATAAAACAACAGTGACGAGCAGAGTAGCCATTCGATAGTTTACCAGGGCACGGCTCGAAAAGCGCAGATACCCTAGCCCGGGACAGATATGCTGACGCGCGACACCGCTAGGGATTTCGAACGAAAACCTTTGCCATATTGTCCGCGTAAACCAGTCGGAATCGCGACGAACTCTCTAACATGGCGGAAAGCGGTACGTTGGAGGGCAGCAAAACTAGGTTTGCGCGATCTAACGCTTGATCGTCAGTCCGTCGGCCCATTAGGGTTTGAATTTCCTGTTGGAAATAGTCGTCACCGTACAGATCGGTGCGACCATCGATAGATACGGGATAGTCTGGCAGACTTCCGATCAAGAAGCCGCCCCAGTTAAAGTTATTGTAAAGGGGCCCGGAGAAGTGATGCTCCTGAATGAACCTTACGGCATCCAAAGGATAAGAATTTTGTACGGTCTGAAGCAGGGCGCGATTGCTGAGCCCGTTGTCCGCAGCACTTAGGACAATCACGAGCAATGCACCCGCAAGAACAGGACCTACGTGCAGAAGTCTCATTCCGAATGCCGAGTTGTCGCGTGTTTCCGGGTCCGTTCTGCGGACGGAGTAAGCGATGATCACGGCTGCCGGAATGCACGCGAACCACACATCGCGGACGGATCGAAATGACACCAACGAAGTTAAGGTCAGCAGGGCTACTTTATAGGGGTCGATTTTTCTACGTCCCATCGCGAAGAACGCCGCCACCAGCAATAACAACTGAATATAGTGAGGGACCTGGCGGAAGTTGGGTGCGCGGAACTCAACAATAGCGTTGTAAGCGAACGAACTCTGCGTGTAGTTGAAAATCACTCGGTAGAGGCCGACAGTGTACGGATTCACTAGGGTCGCTGCAAAGCATGCGGCGAAGATCGCCCACAATACCGCCGGTCGAAGCGTATGAGGCTCGTCAGCGAGACCTTGGTCAGCGGACCACTTCCCGGCAACCCAGTGCTCCACGGAAGTAACAGCGGCCAAAAGCCCGGGTAGCGCCAGTCCATAGATGAATTGGATATGGAAATTTGCCCAGACAAGAAAAAATAAGGGCAGCCAATAGAGATACTTTGCGTTTCGGGTCTGCTGCGCCCTGAAGATCAATACCAACTCTAAGGTGAAAAGCAAAATCGAGACGGACACGGGTCGCGCGACATTAACGCGGTTCAGGTCCATAGCCCACACGGCAACGGCGGAGAGAAACCAAGCCCACCAAAAGCTACCACTAAAAAATCGCGCGACCAAAAAGATGAGCAAAACCAGCGTCACGTCGAAAACGATTACAAAGAGCGAAATTCCCATTAGTCCCAGTCTGTTTAGGGTGGCAACAATGACTTCAAATCCCCAACTGTATGCAGCCCAGGGATGAGTTGCTCCGAAGGCGGAGAAAATACCATTGTGTGGAAAGGCTTGGTGCTCGATGATCCACTGCCCCACGCGGATATGCCACCAGATATCTGGGTCGGCTACGGCGGAAATGCCGCCGCGTAATTGCTGAAGTGGGAACAGACAAAGCAAACCCACCAGCAATAATCCCTGGACCAGATTCGAATTGGATAGAACGATAAGAGACCGACGCATGATTTCCAGAATAGACGGAGCTCTTGCCTATCACGCTCAGTTTTCGAGGCAGCAGTTGTCGTGACCGCTACTAAATTCAGTAATAGACTCTCAAACGCTTGAAGACCGCCACGTCAGCCAAAGTAGTGAACGTTCGTTAGATAGTAGAAAGTACAAAAGAGCACAGAACCGAGGTTCCGTGCTCTCTGTATCTTTTCTGGCCGACTCGCGGGCGCCAAAACCACCCGGAAGTTGCAGAAATCAAATCGGCGCGTCGGTATTGGTAGCTGCACTGCCAGCCTTCGCGCGGATCACCAGGGTTTGATCCGTGAAGAAGAAACGCACACCGGTGGAGTTTACCTGTCCAGGGCTGGCTAGGACACCGTAGGTTCCAACCGCCGGAGTATAGGTAAAGAAATACCCCGATTTGAGCGTTGTGGTGGAAACCGCATTCTCCAGCGCCGGATCGACCAGGCAAGCAGCGTCCTTCGTTGGTATAAATGTGGCTCCGCAGTTAGTGGTCGTACCGCCATCGCCCAACTGTACCAAGTTGTCGGAGAAAACGTTGGCCACATTGTAGGTGCTGGAGTAAACCACTTCCGAGGTGTTGACGGTGCGCAGCGAAGCCACCGAGGAAGCTTCGTTCGCTGCCATCTTCGAGCGAATGAGGTTCGGAATTGCGATGGCCGCGATGATCAAAATGATCGCCACGACGATCAGCAATTCGATAAGCGAGAAACCCTTTTGTTTGTTACGCATGTGATTTCAATCTCTCCTTGAGAACTCGTATTGCCAGAGCACGGTGCCTATACTAGCAGGCCTAGTACCAACTGAGAAGTTTCTTAGAACTACATGCCTAAATGCGTGTATACCACTCAATAGGTGAGACTTAGTAGGTTCTAGTACTAATTTCCATGAGCGTCCTAGAGTAGCAAACTCGAGCTTGGGCACTTATTGTCGACACTTTCTGTCGTTCGGAATTAACACTAAGAGTCATCGCAAGTCTCTGCTGAGGCTTTTGGAAAGGACGGTGAAACTTGCGATGTGCCTGCTGGCCTGCACGGGCACTTCGGCCTCATGCTCCCGGCCAAGAGAGTTCCTCCAAGCAACGACGCGCCTAACGATCGGATTCATCTCGCCCCAAATCACATAGGCCAAGTATACGGAGAGCAGCAACAGCTCTGGCTCAATCGCGTGCCGGTATTTGCTTGTACAGTAAGAGAGATAATACGGCACCGGGTATATAAAAAGCGGGGCCGCGAAGAGTATCCATCCACGCGGGCGCCGCGTCAGCACGAACAGCAAACCCAGCCATCCCGCACACGAGAGCGGCCAGAACTGCCAAGGCTTCCACCAACCTCCGCTTTCGTAATTGAGCGGCGTGCCGTCCCAGAACCACCACACGCGATGGAGGGTAAGGTTTAAGAATTCTCCTGGATAGTCATGCACGAACTGCAAAGCGTCATTTTTCGCCCACTGAATGTAGCCTTGCTCGCCCAAGGAGATATATTTGTACATCTGAATTGGGTTTTTCGTAGGATGTTTGCCGGAAAACCCCATTCCATTGCTGAAGTGGTAGTTGCCCAGATGAAATTCAAACCAGTAATTGCTGCGCAAAAAGACGAAATGCCCGAAGACTATTTCATTGCGAATAAGCCACGGCGTGATCATGGCCGCAAACAGCATGGACGCCAGACACAATCCACGCAACCATTTGCGCCCCGCTAGACGATTCACATAGGCCGCATAGGCCATTGTGAACGGCAGCACGCCGATAAGCGCCGGGTTCGTAAGTGCCGCTAATCCCCATAGGCCGCCCAGTCCCAACCAGCGCTTGGTACCCCCGCTCTGCGCAAGGTCCAGGGTCAGGACCAACAGCACCGTCATTAACAAAGCGCTGACAGTAAAATCCCAAACCCATGTCGTTGGCCATCTAAAGAAAAATGGACTCAGTGTCCATATCCATGCGGCCCACCGACCCATGCTTGCGCCGACTGTCCTCTTTGCCAAACAGTGAATCGCAATCCCTGTGGCGGCGGCCATCACGCACTGGACTCCGAATATCACGCCCATGGAAATCGACGAGTACAGGCCAAATGCCTTAAAAACCGTAGAAAGAAAGAAGGGGTAAGCGGGTGCGATCCAAGCTGTTGGCCCGGTCTGGAGGTTGAAGGGCGAACTGAAGCCGTGCCCGGTCGCCAGGTTCGTCGCTATGCTAAGGTTTTCGAAAATCCATCCCGGCGGGAAGATATAGCTCTTTCGCCACAATACCATTCCGAACCGTAATGCAAACCCGATGGCAAAAAGCAGCAGATACAATCTTGTGTAGGAAGCCGAATCGCTCGCTTCGGCTGCGACCTTTTGGCGAGGAAGAATTACGGCCACTGTAGTCATATAAATTAGTGTGCAGCGATTTTTCCAGCGCGCAAGCCACAGTTTCGCTCCTGCGGCTAAAGAACAACACCCGGTTGGCGCAACCGTTTCAGCCCAGCAATTCGTTCATTCTAGATGTTATGTTTCTTGGCGTAGTGTCTGAAGGACCGATAAGTGATCTTGAGTGTCTCTGCCGCGCGAGTTCGGACCCCATCGGCCTTCTCGAGCGCCGCTTGCAAGTAACGGCGCTCCGCGTCGGCCATTTCCTTCTCGAAATCGATCCCCTCGGCGGGTATGTTCAACCGCCCACCGGAGACGGCGGCTGCGCCAACACCGGAGTATCCGGCAATACGGTCCGGCAACACGGGAAGCGATATTTCAGAGCCGCTCTCCAACGCCACGGCACGTTCCATAGTGTTTTCCAGTTCGCGGACATTGCCGGGCCAATCGTAGAACTCGAGCTGCCGCATGGCCTCTGGCGAGATTGCGTTAATCGGCTTTTCCATGACTTTGCGAAAGCTCTCGAGAAAATGGCGGGCAAGCAGCGGAATGTCCTCACGGCGTTCGCGTAGAGGTGGCACTTGTATCGGGATTACGCTGAGGCGATAATACAAGTCTTCGCGAAAGCGGCCTTCGGCAATCTCTTTTTCGAAATTCTTGTTGGTGGCTGCAATAATCCGGACGTCAACGTCGCTCTCTTCATTGCTTCCCACGGGCCGGACCTTGCCCTCCTGCAAAACGCGGTACAGCTTCACCTGCATGGTGAGGCTCATATTGCCGATTTCGTCCATAAACAGCGTGCCACCATGCGCGGCCTGAAACAGACCCTGTCGATTTTCGGCGGCGCCGGTAAAGGCGCCTTTCATGTAGCCAAAAAGCTCCGATTCCAGAAGGGTCTCCGGAAATGCCCCGCAATTGATGGTGATAAAAGGGGCCTGCGCACGCTGGCTGTTTTCATGAATGGCGCGTGCGACTAATTCCTTACCGGTACCGCTTTCGCCGGTGATGAGCACGCGGCTGGTTTGCGGCGCGACAGTCTGGATCATGTCAAAAATCTCGCGCATCTTGGGGCTTTGGCCGATGATATTGTCGAGCCCGGTCAAGCGGCGAAGTTCCCGGCGGAGATAGCCGGCCTCTTTCTTCCACTTCAAGCTTTCGGAAACCTCACGGACGGCGCGGCGAAGCTGGTCGACTAAATCATGGTCTTTGATGACATAGCGGTCTGCGCCAGAGTTAATGGCAGCGATGGCCGTTTCGACGGTAGGGACGCCGGTAATCAGCAGGAAGAAACACTGCGGAGCGATCTCCTTGGTGAGCTTTAGAAGATCGACGCCGCCTTCGCCGGGCATGCGTACGTCGGATACCACGATATCGAAAATTTGGGATTCGAGTTTCCTCTTGGCCGAAGGAACATCATGGGCGACCTCGACACGATGACCCTCTTTACGGAAGGTGATTTCGAGCAGTTCACAAATGGAACGCTCGTCATCGACCACGAGAATATGCACGGGCTGCTTGCTTAATCCCTTAGCGGCTGTCTTTGTAGCTTGCATAGTTTTCAGGCCATTCTCGGTAGCTCGATAATAAATTCGGCACCGCGGTCTTTCTCGGAGACAACGCTGATGCGACCGCTGTGCGCCTGGACGATTTGATACACGATGGAAAGGCCCAAGCCGGTTCCGCCCTCGAAGTTCGATTGGAGAGGCTCAAAGATCTTGGCACGCTGCTTTGGGTTTAGGCCGACGCCGGTATCGCGAAATGCGATGTGCAACCAAAATGGGCGCTGTTCGAGTCCGACGGTGAGCGTCCCGCCTTCGGGCATGGCGCGCAATGCGTTGTCGCACAAATTCCAGAACACCTGCTTTATTTTATTGGAATCCACACGTGCCCGCAGCTCGTGACCATTAAACGAGCGCACAATCTGATACTTGGCGCTGACTTCCGGTTTTTTCTCGACCAGCGTCAGCGTTTCATCCAAAAGAGCACGGATGTCGGCGTCCTGAAATTCATAGGTCTTCTCGCGTGAATAATTAAGGAATTCGGTAATGATGCGGTTAAGGCGCTCGGATTCCCGATTGACAATGCTGACGAGCTGTTTTTCATCTTCTTCGAGCGGAGCCATGCGCGCCAATTCTCCGACGGCGCCCGCCATGGCCGTCAACGGCTGGCGGATTTCATGGGCAATTGCCGCGGAAAGACGTCCGAGCGCGGACATGCGATCTTTGGTGGCGACTTCCTGTTCAAGCCGGCGGAAGTCAGTGAGGTCCTGAAAGTTAAATACGTAACCACTGCGCTTGATATCACGCGACCGAAGCGGAGACACGCTGACGCCGAGGTACCGTTGCTGACCGTCCGGGGTGACGAATTCAATCTCGCGGCGCAGCGAAAGGCGCTCATTAGTGCCCGGACGGCCGGCCGTCCAGAATTCTTCGCTGATGTCCGCGAGCTTGCGGCCGCGAATGTCCGCGAAGCGACAACCCAAAATTTCCTCGCCGGTGCGATTCAGCAGGACCACGTGACCGTCGGAGTCGGTAGTGATCAAGCCGCCGCGCATAGAGTGAATGATGTCTTCGGTGAAATCCTGAAGGTCAAGCAGCTCCTCGCTCTTTTCTTCGAGTTCACGCCCTTTGCTGCGAAGCGATTGAACCAGCAGGCCTGCCAAGTAAGCAACGGCCAGAAATCCAAGCAGGTTGCTGAGGAACCACAGACGAAGCAGCTCTGAGGTGGGGCTACCCACGTAGGTCCGCGGAATCTTATCTTCATAGGAAAGCAACGTCAGGGCGCCTAGCAGTGCCACGCAAACAGCGGCGGTGGCAAAGGCGGTATTGCGGGAGAACAAGATACTGGCGACGATAATCACCAGCAGGTAGAGGGAGATGAAATAGCTTTCTTGCAGGCCGGTGGCATACACCAGGGCCGAAATCATCAAGACATCACTGGCTACTTGAGTAGGTCCGTGCCAGCGCGCTTTGGGCAGCCAGCGGACCAATATAATGTGGAGAGTGGCCAGCGTTATCCAGAAAATTACCAAAGGCAGGAAGTAGCGGCTGGAGCCCGCCAATGGCAGGTAGGAAGGCCAAGCCACGCCTACGCTGAGAATGAGCGCGATCATCAGCAGACGGACGCGCGTCAGCCAATCCAGCCATTCTCGTGTGGTGTAGCCCTGTTCCATAGCGATTCGACACTTTATAGTTGTGGCTTGCCGGACATTGCCTGGGCGCTTAATGCGTGAAGGCCGGCAAGCGCTCTCCGGCCTCCACAAATAGTTAGATGCTGCCGGCTGATACCGGAAACTTAGTGCATCGAGCTCAACTGGCCGATGAGGGAGAACAGCGGTAAGTACATGGAGATAACGACGCCGCCGACGACTACTCCCAAAAACACGATCATGACCGGTTCGAGGGCGGTGAGCAAATCTTTGACTGCGGCATCGACCTCGTCCTCATAGAAGTCCGCGATTTTTTGCAGCATGGCATCCATGGCGCCGGTCTGTTCACCAACTCCAATCATCTGCGTAACCATCCCGGGAAAGACTTCGCTTTCACGCAGAGGCTCGGTGAGCGACTTGCCTTCTTCAAGGGCTCTGCGCACCTTCAATAGTGCTCTTTCTACGACCGCATTTCCCGCGGTTCTGGCGGTAATGTCCAGTCCTTCAAGAATCGGTACGCCGCTGGAGATCAAGGTACCAAGAGTGCGGGTAAAGCGCGCCACGGCAATCTTTCGCATCAAGATGCCGAGTACCGGTAGCTTCAAAAGTATCGAATCTAAAATAAAGCGTCCCTGGGCGGTGCCATACCAAACCTTAAGGCCAAAGATAATGGCGGCGAATGCGACGAGGAAAGCCAGCCCGAAATAACTTCCTACGAAGTTGCTCGCGCCAATCACAATTCTGGTTGGCAGAGGCAGGGTCACGCCCAAGCCCGCGAACAACGTTGCAAATATCGGCACGACCTTCCACAGCAAAAGGGTGATAACGCCACCGGCGACGGTCAAGACGCCGACCGGGTAAACCAAGGCCGACTTCACGGCCCGCTGCAGCTTCACGTTCTTTTCGATGTATTGCGAAAGGCGCTGCAAAATCGTGTCCAGAATACCGCCCGTCTCGCCGGCTTCCACCATGTTGACGTACAGCCCGTCAAAGACTTTCGGAAACTGGCGCATGGCGGCGGAAAGAGTTGCGCCGCCCTCGACCGCGGATCTCGTTCCGGTCAGAACTTTTTGAAAGAACTTGTTCTCCTGCTGTCCAGCGAGGATTTCCAGGCATTGCACGAGCGGCAGACCGGCATCGATCATCACCGAGAACTGGCGCGTGAAGACGGCCAACTCCTTAGCGTTTACCGAGCCGCCGCCGAACGTGGGCAGGTTGAATTCCTTGCCCTTCTCTGACATTTTCGTGGCGGTAATCTGTTGACGGCGCAAAATGTTCTGCAGCTCCGCCTTGTTGGTCGCCGTAGCTTCGCCGCTAACGGCGCTGCCGCCACGATTGGTTCCCCGATATGTATAGACCGGCATTTCACTCCTCCTCTGTCACTCGACCCAACAGCTTGCCGCAGCTTCCGACTGCTCAGAACCTATCGTTTCGATGCCACCGGCGTTCTCGCCCCTCCGGCGGGAGAGGACACGCCGCGGTTAATCATGTCTTGCAGCTCATCGGGATTGGACGAGCGCGACAAGGCCATATCCAGACTAATCAGTTTTGCGAAATAGGCGTTGGCCAGTCCTTGATTGAAGGTCTGCATGCCGGTTTGCCCGGTGCCGGTCTGCATGGCCGAATAGATCTGATGAATTTTGTCTTCCCGAATCAGGTTACGGATGGCAGGGGTGGGGATAAGCACTTCCATCACCATGGCCCGGCCTCGGCCGTCAGGGCGCGGCAAAAGGGCCTGGCAAAGAATCCCTTCGATGACCATGGAAAGCTGCGCGCGAATTTGCGGTTGTTGATGGGACGGAAAAACGTCGATGATGCGGTTGATGGTGGATGACGCGGAATTCGTGTGCAAGGTGGCAAAAGTTAAGTGGCCGGTTTCCGCGATGCGCAAAGCCGATTCAATGGTTTCCAGGTCGCGCATTTCGCCGATGAGCACCACGTCCGGATCTTCGCGCAGCGCCGCGCGCAACGAGTTCGAGAAGGAATGCGTGTCGGCGTGCACTTCGCGTTGATTCACCAGGCACTTTTTGTGATTGTGCAGAAACTCAATGGGATCCTCGATGGTAATCATGTGCTCTTCGCGCTCGCTGTTAATCTTGTCGAGCATAGCGGCGAGAGTGGTCGACTTGCCAGAGCCGGTCGGGCCAGTGACGAGGACCAATCCGCGCGGTTTTTCGCACAGGCCCTTTGCTACAAGCGGCAAACCAAGCGCGTCAAAACCCTTGATTTCCCAGGGAATGGTACGGAATACCGCCCCTACGGCACCGCGTTGATTAAAAACATTTCCGCGAAAGCGCGCCAGATTCTTCAAGCCGAAGGAGAAGTCCAACTCCAGATTTTCTTCAAAGCGATGCTTTTGCGCGTCGGTGAGCACGCTGTAGGCCAGTGACTTGGTATCCGAGGCGGTGAGTGGCGGCATGTCAAGCGGGCGCAGCTTGCCATGCACGCGAACGCGCGGCGCGCTGTTAGTGGTGACGTGCAGGTCGCTGCCGCCCATCTCGATCATTTTCTTCAGCAATTCACTCAGCGTAATTCCCGGCATCTGGCACCTTTCCTACAGAACCGTTTCGCGTAGCACTTCTTCCATGGTGGTCTGGCCCAGGGCGACCTTGATTAACCCGCTGCGCCGCAACGTGATCATTCCCTGCTCGATGGCTTTCTTCTTCAGCTCCAGCGCCGACGCGCCTACTAAGATCAACTCGCGCAGTTCGTCGTTGATCTCCATCACTTCATATAAACCGGTGCGGCCTTTGTATCCGCCCTTGTTGCAGGTTGAGCAGCCCTTGCCGTGATAAATCTTGGTCTTCTTGGCCTCTTCGGGAGAATAGCCGGCATCGATCAACGCCTGCTCCGGCACGTCCAGCTCTTCCTTGCAGTTGGAACAGATGCGGCGGACGAGGCGCTGCGCGCAAATCAAATTGACCGAAGTGGCTACTAGAAATGGCTCAATACCCATGTTCATCAAGCGGCTGATGGTGGAAGGCGCGTCGTTGGTGTGCAGGGTGGAAAGCACCAAGTGGCCGGTGAGCGCGGCTTTGACCGCGATTTCCGCCGTCTCAAAGTCGCGGATTTCGCCGACGAGAATGATGTTGGGATCTTGGCGCAAGAAGGCACGCAGAGCGGCGGCGAAGTTCAAGCCGATCTGCTCTTTCATCTGCACCTGGTTGATTCCACCCAACTGGAATTCGACGGGATCTTCCGCGGTCATGATGTTGGTGTCGACCGTGTTAAGGCGCGACACTGATGAATACAAGGTATTCGTCTTACCCGAACCGGTCGGGCCGGTGACCAGCACCATGCCGTAGGGTTTCAAAATCTGGCGCTCGAACTTCTTCAGCGATTCCGGCTCGAACCCCAGCTTGGTCATGTCCAGGCGGAGATTCTCTTTGTCCAACAACCGCATGACGATTTTTTCGCCGTAGAGCGTGGGGACCGAGGAAACACGGAAGTCGAGTTCTTTTTTCTTGCCGTCCGCGCGGTACTTGATCATGATGCGGCCGTCTTGCGGAAGGCGCTTTTCTGCGATGTCGAGCTTGGCCATGATCTTGATGCGGCTGGTCATGGCATCTTTCAGGCGCAGCGGCGGACTCATCACGGTCTGTAGCTGGCCGTCCACACGGAAACGTACGCGCATCTCGGTCTCATACGGCTCGAGGTGAATATCGCTGGCGCCTCGCTTCACCGAGTCGGTCAAGATCAAGTTGACCAGCTTGATGATGGGCGCTTCTTCGGCCGCTTTCTCGAGCGATGCGGCGTCGAGTTCCGCTTCTTCCGCAGCCAGCTCCAGTTCCTCGTCTTCGACGAGGTCCTTCATCATCTTGCTGAGCTCTTCGGAGTCGCCGTCGGAGCCGCCGTAAAAGCGCGTGATCGCTTCGCCGATCGCGGATTCGGAGGCCACGACCGGTTCCACATTGAAGCCGGTCATGAACTTGATGTCGTCCATGGCGAAGACGTTGGTGGGGTCAGTCATCGCGATGGTCAGAACGGAGCCAACGCGGGAAAGCGGAATGACCTGATAGCGCAGTGCGGTGTCCTGCGGGATCAACTTGATGACATTGGGATCGATTTCGTAAAACTTAAGGTTAATGGAAGGAACGCCGTATTGGCGGGATAAGACTCCGGTAATGTCGTCGTCGGTGATGAAGCCCATTTTGGTCAGGCAGCTTCCCAGCTTGCCCCCGTTGGCGCGCTGGAAATCGAGCGCCTTCTGGAGCTGCTCCTGAGTAATCAGGCTTTCTTTGAGCAAAATTTCGCCGAGCCGGACGGACATCCGTGCGCTCCCAACAAAAATGCAACCATCGCTCACCTTAGCAAAAGCAGGCGATGGGGGCTGACCGAAATTGTTAGCCCGTTCTGAAATGGCTAATACCTGCCCTCACGGGCAGGTTCGCGCATGCCGAGTACGGGCGCGGCGCTTCTGGCATCATCGCGTGGACGCCACCGATTGTTGACTTGCCTGAGAGCCGTCGCTATCGTGCCAAGGAGATGGCTATTTCTTCAGCAATCGGGCGCGTGACAGCCTCAGCAGGCGGCAGGGTGCCTGCCTTGGACACTTCGCTGCGGAGCTACTACGACGTGTTGTTCGCCGCTCACGGGCCGCAGCATTGGTGGCCGGGCCGTACCGCCTTCGAGATTATCGTCGGAGCAATTCTCACGCAAAACACTTCGTGGAGCAATGTCGAAATCGCGATGCGCAATCTTCGCCGCGAGAAACTTCTAACGCCTCGCGCGATAGAACAGGCGTCGTTACCGCGATTGGCCAAGTTTATTCGTTCCTCTGGTTATTTTCGCCAAAAAGCCAAGAAATTGAAATGTTTTGTTCGTTTCCTTCGATCTGAGTACGGTGGTTCGCTGAATCGAATGTTTCGCAGTCCCACGGCGGTGCTGCGCGAAAAGCTTCTGAACGTCCATGGCGTTGGGCCGGAGACGGCGGACGCTATTTTGCTCTATGCGGGCAAGCACCCGGTGTTCGTGGTGGACGCTTACACGCGGCGTATGCTGGAGAGACATGGGTTGGCCGAGCCGGCGCAAGGTTACGAGGAAATCCGTCAACTTTTTGAACGCAGCCTTCCCAGCGACGTGTCGCTGTATAATGAATTCCACGCCCTGATTGTTCGCAATGGAAAGGAGTATTGCCGAACAAGCAATCCTCGCTGCAGTGAGTGTCCCCTACATTCCCTTCTGCCGCAGACGATGCAGATCTCTCTATGAGTTCGCTTGAACCAAAACAACGTTGGACTTTGGGCATCGGGGCCGCACTTCTCGCCTTGTTGCTGGCTGCGGTCTTCACGTTTGGCTCGCTGGACGTGCCGTTCGAGCCAAAAAACTGGCGCGAGACAATAGCGCTTCTCTCGGTGTCAAGTTTTGTTACCGCAGCCCTTCTAGTTTTTGGGCTCATCTTGATGCGAACTGTTCTGCGCCTGTGGACCGAGCGCAGCAAAGAACAGCTTGGAGCGCGCTTCAAAACCAAGATGGTGGTTGGAGCAATGGGTCTCTCGCTCTTGCCTGTGCTATTCATGTTTTTTGTGAGCTATTCCCTGCTCAATCGCACGCTGGGCCGCTGGTTTCCCCGGCCGCTTGAAATCGCCTCGGAACAGACGCAAGCGCTGCTGAACGATTTTGGGCGCACGACGACGCTACCGCGACTTCGTACGCTGGCCAGGCAGGTTGAGTCTAATTCGTCACTTCCAACCAGCGAGATCTTGCAGCGGGCCTTTACAGCAGGGCTCGACGCGGTTTGGCTGTTGGACAAAGATGGCGGGGCGGTCCGCGGCGGCGTGGTCTGCGACGACCAGCCTGAGGATCGCAACGGCACAGTTTGTCAGCACGCCGGCGTTCTCGGCAATCTGGTGCGCACGCTGCCCAGCGGCGTCGAAGTATGGCAAGCGCAGGGCAAGAGCTATCTCGTCGCGCGCGTCCCTGCTCTGGCGTCCGCGAAAGAGTTGGGATATGTAGCCGCGGGTTATCGCACCAGCCCCGATTTTCTGAGCCGATTTGCTTTGATCCAGACGCAAACGAGCGAATACGAGACCGAAAAACAGAACTTGCGCGCGCTGAAACGCCAGATGCTTCTGATTCTGGCCTTCTTCACTATTTTGTTGTTGTTCTCTGTGACTTGGCTGGCACTCTTTCTGGCCAAACAAGTTACCGTGCCCATTCAGGCGCTCGCCGAAGGGACCCGCGAGGTCTCCGCGGGAAATTTTGATTATCAAGTTCCCGAACAGGCGCAAGACGAACTGGGCGTGCTGGTGCGCTCGTTCAACGCCATGACCACGCAGTTGCGGGACAACCGCTCGCAAATCGACCAATTCACTCGGAATCTTCAGCAAGCCGTGCAGGAATTGGAGCGCCGGCGGCAGTTGATGGAAACAGTCCTGGAAAATATCCCGACTGGCGTGATCTCTCTCGATCCCAGCGGCACCATCCTGCGCGGAAATACGGCGGTCGGCCGGATGTTTGGCAGCGCGGCCCGCGAAGCGCACTCGCTCGAAGAATTGCTGGGCGCGGACGCGGCTCGTACCGTACAACATCTGATACGCCGCTCACTGCGCATGGGCGTGGTTTCTCGTGAAATTGAAACGGTGGTCGCCGGCCGTGTGCTGCACGCCGCGGTGACGGTCAGCGCCCTTGGTCCGCGCCGCGCCAATACCGGCTTCGTCCTGGTGGTCGACGATCTTACGGAAATGCTCCGCGCGCAAAAGTCCGCCGCCTGGCAGGAAGTGGCTCGCCGCATTGCGCATGAAATAAAGAATCCGCTCACGCCTATTCAACTCTCTTCACAACGGCTGGCGCGCTTCCTGGATCGCCGCGACACAACGGATTCCACCGCGCCACCGCGCGATCCCGAGCTTACCCGCCTGGTACAGGAATGCTCGCGGCTGATCGAGCGTGAAGTATCCACTCTAGCCGCGCTGGTCAATGAATTTTCGCAATTCGTGCGATTCCCCGCGGCCAAGCTGGCTCCCGCCAGCGCCAATACCATCGTTCACGAAGCGGTGGAAGTTTTTTCCGGCCGCCTCGACGGCATCACGCTGAAAACGTCGCTAGCGGAAAATCTGCTTACCGTGCGCGCGGATGCGGGTCTGTTGCGGAGCGTGATCGTCAATCTAATCGACAACGCCGCAGAAGCACTGGAAACCTGCTCGCTGCGCGAGATCACCGTAATCACCCGTGCGCATGACGAATCCGAGACTGTCGAGATCTGCGTGCAAGATACCGGGCATGGCATTTCCCCTGAGGATAAGGACAAGCTTTTTCTTCCTCA
>Ga0137412_10001857_pt1 | contig 16561 bp, 11 predicted proteins | sample CZODoug2_1_16fun_FD_122160 | JGI IMG/M metagenome (GOLD analysis project Ga0137412, IMG submission 122160) | Vadose zone soil fungal communities from Angelo Coast Range Reserve, California, USA - CZODoug2_1_16fungal (Hybrid Assembly) | ecosystem: Environmental > Terrestrial > Soil > Vadose zone...
AAGCTTTCATAATCCTGCGTCGAATCGATGAACACCACGCGGCTGTGCCGGATGCGATCCGTCATCAAATTGCGGGCGGTGGCAAACAAAAAGGCTTTAGGGGAAGTCGGCAGGGCGCCACGCGCACTTTCGTACACGCGCACATAAATGTCTTGCCGCAGATCGAGCACGTCAGCCGAATTCGGCCATACCCGGGTCAAATAGCGCACCAACACGCCTTCGTGAGGCAGGATTTCCGCTGCGAACCATTGATCGAGGGCGGTGAGCACCGCGTAAAGATACTGCGGCGCAGGCGGTAAAGACAGAAACACAAGTTATTCGATGCGCACGCGAAGGATTTCTGCGGTTCGCTCGTCTACTTGAGGTTCATGATCAATTACCGGACCAACAGAAGACGCCTGGCAGCCCTGCTGGCGCTGGCCTCGATCGCGGGTATGGCGTCGGCGCAGAGCGATACTCCCTGGAATGGTGTCTACACCGGCGTGAATGCGGGTGGGACAGGGAATAGTTCGTGCACGAGTTCGAGCCTGAATCGCGCGGCGGTCGATTCCACGAGCGGCGCGAACTTCTCCAGTTGTCCCAGCGGCGGCACCGTCGGCGGTGTGCAGATCGGCGCCAACTTTCAAACCAAGCGATTGGTCTGGGGCGTTGGAGCCGATTTCAACGTCTGGCGTACCAAGACAAACCAGCAGTCGTTGAAATATGGGGGTGAGGTACTGCCGCCAGGCACCTATGTCTATTCCGGAAAACTCGGTCCGAGCGATTTCGTCGTCGTCGGGCCCCGGATCGGTTACGCGGGGGATGTTTGGCTGCCTTACTTGAGGGTGGGCAGCGTCGTTACCCTCGGATCACGCGACAACACGCTCAGTTACACGGCGGCGGGAGCGACCAAACCCACGGCCTCGTTCAGCGGGGGTAAGAACCTTGCAAGCACGGGCTGGGTGGCCGGCGCGGGCGCCGAAATCGGGTTGAACGGCGCATGGTCGATTACGGTGGACTACCTCCGCGCGAATTTCGGCAAGGGATCCAATGCCATCACGACCTGCAGCGGCTCCGCATCAGCGTGCGCGGCATTCTCCGGCATATCCCTCGAGAGCAGTCACAGTGCCTCCACCGCGAACATATTTCGGGTTGGCGTCAACTATTGGTTCGGGTATTGGGAACCGTGAGCCGGGACTTCGACCCACGGGGAATCGTCCCTCTCTAGAGACTATGCTAAATCTAGAAAACCTATGCGTTTATCGGTTATGTCTCGAATTCTTATGCCATGGCGTGGAACTGCTCAAAATCGATTGCTAGATCTCTAAAACCTATGCTAACGCAGGCATATTCTCTAAAATGGCCGCGAGCTGCTCAGAGGGGATGTGCAGTTGGGTGGTGTCGGGGTAGTTACAGCGACCGGACACTCAGACGGCAAGGAAGCGCATAGAACCATGACGACGTGGGAAGGGGCTTTGATTCCCGGATAACGGCTTCAACTTCTATGCACGGGCGCGAAGGTGAGACCGCGCGTTTACTCGACGGTGAGGCTCTTCGCAAGATTGCGCGGCTGATCCACGTCCGTGCCCTTGAGCACCGCGACATGGTAGGCGAGGAGCTGCAGCGGAACGGCGAACACGATGGGCGCTTGCAGCGCCGTCGTCGCCGCAGGCATTTCGATGACGGTGATTCCGTCCTCGCTGTGCATGCCCGCCTGTGGGTCCGCGAACACGAACAGCTTGCCGCCGCGCGCGCGCACCTCTTGAAGATTGGATTTGAGTTTTTCCAGCAGCTCATTGTTGGGCGCCACCGCCACCACCGGCATGTCTTCGTCGACCAGCGCCAAGGGACCATGCTTGAGTTCCGCCGCGGCGTAGCCTTCGGCGTGGATGTAGGATATTTCCTTGAGCTTGAGCGCGCCCTCCAGGGCAATGGCGTGCAGCGATCCCCTGCCCAGAAACAGAGCGTGATGCTTGTCCGCAAAAACCTCGGCCAGCGTTTGAATGGCGGCATCCAGCTTCAAAGTCTTTTCGACCAGACCGGGCAATTGCAGCAACTGCGAGATGAGTTCGCCCTCCTGGCCCGCGTCGGGTCCGTTCTTGGCCAGCGCGACGGTCAACATCGCGAGCGCAGTCAACTGGGTGGTGAACGCCTTGGTGGACGCGACCCCAATCTCGGGGCCGGCGCGGGTCAGCAGCACCAACTCTGATTCCCGAACCATCGAACTCTCGGCAACGTTGCAAATGGTGAGCGTCGATAGGTATTGCGCGCGCTTGGCATTGCGCAGCGCCGCCAACGTGTCGGCCGTTTCGCCGGACTGCGATATGGTCACGAACAGGGTGTCGGCTGTGATCACCGGATCGCGATAGCGGTATTCGCTGGCGATCTCGATGCGCGCCGGTATGCGGCAAAATTGCTCGATGAAATAGCTGGCCACCAGACCCGCGTGAAAGCTGGTGCCGCAGGCGGCAATGTGCACGGCCTTGACCTTCTTGAATACTTGCTGGGCAGACGGGCCGAACGCCGCATCCAGCAGTTTGCCGCCTGCAACCCGCTCCTCCAGAGTCTGCGCGATGGCCCGCGGCTGCTCGTGAATTTCCTTGAGCATGAAGTGGCGGTACTGGCCGCGTTCCACGGCGCCGGGCGGCAGTTCGCTTTCGCGCATCGCCCGTTCGACAGGCGTCCCCGCTGCATCCAGGATCCTGACAGACCCGCGGCGAATCTCGGCCACATCACCTTCTTCCAGAAACATGAAGCGGCGGGTGACCGGCAACAGCGCGGCGACGTCGGAGGCCACGAAGTTCTCCGCGATGCCGAGTCCGATGACGACGGGGCAGCCCTCGCGCGCCACCACGATGCACTCGGGATCCGCCTCGCAGACCACCGCCAGCGCATAGGCGCCTTGCAGTTCGGCGACGGTCTTGCGCACCGCCCCGAACAGATCGGTTGAGCCGCGGAGATGATGATGAATGCGGTGAGCAATGACTTCGGTGTCGGTTTCGGACGTGAAGTCGTAGCCCAGCCCTTTCAGATCGGCGCGCAACGCTTCGTGATTCTCGATGATCCCGTTGTGCACGACCGCGACGCCGTCGCGCGAGAGATGCGGGTGGGCATTGTGCGTGGTCGGAACGCCATGAGTGGCCCATCGAGTATGCGCAATGCCGACGCGGCCGCCGATCGGAGCCGCGTCGAGCGCCTCCTGGAGCATCTTCACTTTGCCGACGGTCCGGAGGCGGGCGACTCGGCCCGCATCGAGCACGGCGATGCCGGCGGAATCGTAGCCACGGTATTCCAGCCGGCGCAGTCCCTCCATGAGGATGGGAACCGAGTTGCGCTCTGCAACGACACCCACGATTCCGCACATCTTCAGTCTGCTCCCGAAGGAAAAAAGGCTGCTTAGTGTGCCCGAGCCGGATCGGAAGTCCAGGGCGGGCCCCGGCACCTCGTGCAATTCAACCTAGGCCTTGTGCAAGTCCAACCTGCGGCCTCCTGCCAATCCAACCTATGGCCTAGCAAAATCCAAACTATGGCCTCGTGCAAATTCAATCAATGCTCTAGTGCACATCAACTGATATTGCTTACTATCTAATAGTGTTTAGCATATAGTATTGGTCTATGGACGATAGCAATGGCAGGAAGTTCCAAAAAGACCTGAATGGGGGCTTGGTTGGGCTGGTCTTGCTCGCCGTCCTGGATCGATCGGGCGAGGACCTCTACGGCTACGAGATTGCCAAGCGGCTGGCAAGCGCCAACGAAGGCACATCGATCTTCAAGGAAGGCACCATTTATCCGGTGCTGCGCGCCCTGTCGGCCGCGAATCTCTTGACCAGCCGCATCGTGCCCTCGTATTCCGGACCTCCCCGCCGCTACTACCGCATCACCGATCAAGGCCGCAGCGTACTCGCGGAGTGGACGGCCATCTGGGCCGGAACCCGCAGCTTCGTCGACCGCTTCATCGATAAAGGACATTCGCCATGAATCGCAGCGCCCCACGTTCCATCGATCAATATCTCAAAGCCTTGCGCGAGGAACTCGCGGGCGAAGACGCCGCGCTCATTCAGGACGCCCTATACGACGCCGAAGAATATCTGCGCGCCGAGGTGGCGGCGCACCCCGACAAATCCGAATCCGACGTGCTCGAATTGATCGCCTCCACCTATGGCGCCCCGGATGAGGTGGCGAGCGCCTACCGCGACACCGAAGCGAAGGTGAAGGCTGCGATGACGACGCCGCGCAAAATCCCCACGAGCGGCGCCGGCGCGTTCTTCGGTGTGTTTCTCGATCCGCGCGCTTATACGTCGCTGTTCTTCATGCTGCTGTCGCTGGCCACCGGCATCATCTACTTCACGTTGACGGTGACCGGTCTGTCCCTCTCCGCCGGTCTCGCCGTGCTGGTCATCGGATTGCCGTTCTTTCTGGTGTTCGTGGCGCTGACCCGGGTGGTGTCCCTCGCCGAAGGACGTTTGATCGAGGCGATGACCGGCGAACGCATGCCGCGGCGCCCGGTGCACCAGAGCCAGGCGGGATTCTGGTCGCGGGTCGGACAAATGCTGAAGGATCGGCGCACCTGGACCACGCTCGCCTATTTGATACTGATGCTGCCCTTGGGCGTGGTCTATTTCGTCATCGCGGTGGTCGGATTGTCCGTGAGCCTCGGCTTCATATTTGCACCGCTCCTCGATTGGGCGGGCCGCTACGGATGGTTCGACCAGGCGGGCGCCGTGCACATGAATCCCGAGTGGCTGGGAACCCTCTGGGCGGCGCCTCTGTTGGTGCTGGCAGGCGTGGTGTTGCTCACCCTGCTCATGCACCTGGCACGCGGCATCGGACGGCTGCATGCCATGTACGCGAAGGCCTTGCTGGTGGCGCCGGCGGCGTCCGCCGCTTAGTCATGCCGACCTTCAAATAGCGATCGTCAGCGGCTGACGGCGGGAGCGGCCACGGTGCACGGCGCCGGATACTAGGTGCCTGACGCGGCGTTTCCCCCTCGAACAGGGTCTGGCTCAGACAGGCGCCCACGAACCAGAAGCCTGTACCCGACTTGAATAGATTGCAGCGGCGAGGCCCACCGTCGGCTCACGCGTAACAAAAGTAGTCGCCGCGCACCTAGCTAAGCTAGAAGCGGTAGGTCAGGTCAACGCCCGCGGTGATCGGCTGATTGGTTTCGATACGAGTGAAACTAGGTTGGGGCTCATTTTCCGTAAACATGCTCTCTAGCTGAGCATGCTTGTTGGTGAGGTTGTTGACGAACGCCGCCGCGCTCCACTTATCAAGAAATTTAACTCCCGCGCGGACGTTGATCAGGTCATACCCCGGCAATTGTCTGTACGTACCTGTGAATTCGTAAGGGTTCGAGAAAAAAATCGAGTAGCGCGGGCCGGTGTATGAATTCTCCAATCGAGCCGTGAATGTGTAGGAGTCGCCGAGCGGCCTGGAATAGTTGAGAGCCACGGTCCCACTCTCCGGCGCGACCTCCGGCATCTTGTGGACCGGAGTAATCACCCAGTGCGGTCCCCCCTCCAGCCATTCATAGAGGTAGCCGGCCGCGACTTCGAACTGGAATCCCGCCCCTAGTTCCGCGAGCACGTCAATGTCGGCTCCGTAGATCGAGACCGAGTTGCCGTTGATGTTCAGCGCCCAGTCGTTGGGATACGCCTCGAGCTGAGGGTGGCGCCAGTCCTCGTAATAAAGGCTGGCGTTCACCGTCAGACGGCGCTCGGACAGCCTGGCTTTCTCGCCAAGCTCGTAGCTCAAGACACGATCCGGTTCATACGTCGATGGCCATTTGCCGCTCGTATAACCCTGCTGCTGGAAAGCTCCTCCCCAGGCGGCCCCGGTGGTCGGATAGACGGCGTTGCCCCCGCCGGGACGGAAGCCGGTCGACACGGTTGCATACGCCATCAGGTCCGGGCTGAACGTGTACGCTAGATTGAATTTTGGGTTGAAATTGGTAGACGATAGCGCGATGAGACCGGAACACGAGGGAGTAGCGGCTCCGTGGGCTGAACCCCAGCCGCTGAGGCAGGAAGAGAAGCGATAGTCGTAGTGATTCACGCGGGCACCGACATCGACCTTGAGCGCATCGGTCAGAGCATAAGTCGCGTCGCCGAACGCCGCATACTGCTTGAGCGTGGTAGGCGAGTACGCATCGAACCAGTTCGGCGTGGTTGCCGGCGCGAGCGTGCCAAGATCCATATACGCGGAGTAGTTGGGCGATGTACCTCTGAAGCTCCACAAAGAGTAGAAGTCGCTGAAGTAGAGCCCGGCAACCCAGCTGGCTCTTCCGTTGCCTGTCGAAGCCAATCGCAGCTCCTCGCTGAACTGATGACTAGGATCATCTTCCATACCGTGCTCCGGGCCGGTACCGGTCGGACCATAATATCCCGGGTTCGGAAGACCGTTGTTAGAGGCATAGGTAATTCCTTCGAGCGGATTGTTGAAGGCTTCGCTCGCCTCCTCCACCTGAGAGGAGTTTCGGGTCCATCGCGCGGTACTCGATGTCAGGTCGAACGTTGGGAAACTGTAATTCACATTGAGGCTGTAGGCCGTCAGCGAATCGGTCAGCGGTTCGGCGATGTCGAACGGTTGATAGTGCGCCTGGGTACCAGGTGCACTGTCATAGGCACTGATGCCATTCTGAGTGCTGGTCGTGTGGAATAATGACGGCGTGACCGACAGATTTTCCGTCGCCTTCCACAGCAGTGTCACGCGCACCGCATAGGTTTGATAGGCGTTCGAGCCCGGATATTGCTTCTGGATGGGGGCGTCCTGGACATCGCCGCGCACGGTGCCGACCGGGTTGCCGGCGGCCAGCGGAAAAGGATCAGCCACGATGCGGTCGATCCAGCCGCTCGTATAATTTTCTGTTCCCACCACCCGTAATGCCAAGGTGTCATCTATAAGGGGAAGATTAATCATCAAATTGTCTTTGTGATTGAAACCGCCGCCGTCGGTGCCCGATAAGACGCTCTGTGCGGTCGATTGAAACTGCGACAGGTTCGGCTGATTGCTGATCAGTCTTACCGTACCGCCCATCGAACCCGATCCGAAGAGCGTGCCTTGAGGCCCGCGCAAAATCTCGACGCGATTCAGGTCATAGAGATCGGGATCGATCACCACGTGACCATTCTGGGCGCTGGCTGGTCCAGCCAGGGGAATGTCATCGAGATAGAAGCCTACCGTCGCGGAGTTGCCGCCGCTCGAGGTCATGCCGCGCATCTCGATCTCCGTTTGACTTGGCCCTTCGCTCTTCAGCGAAACACCCGGCGTGCCCTGCGCCAAGGAGGCGAGGGAGGTGACGCCACGGGCCAGCAAATCGTTGCCGCTGACTGCCGAAATGCTGATCGGCGTGTCCTGTACCGTGGAGGCGCGCTTTGACGCGGTTACCACGATCTCATCCAGAGAGGCGCCTGCGCTCTCGGCTGTTACGGCCGACTCGGCATTCACTTTGAGAGCAAGGGATACGCTGAGAACGCCGGCGAGGGCACCGGCAACCACCAGACTTAATCGTTTGGAATTCCTCAGCGAAATCGGCTCACATAGCCGCAAGCGTTTATCAATCGGACATGCTTCGCAGGCATCGTTCTGCTGAACGCCGAACGATATTGCATCCATCCATGAGCGGCGCATCGTGTGTTCTCCCAATGCTTTTCTAGGCCACTCCCCTGGGAGCGAATGATGCGTAGCGGCCTGTTAAATTGATGTTAAAAGAGAAGCAAGCACTGTAAGTTTCCCGAGCGAGGAGGTGAACGTCTAGTGGACGCAGTGAGTCTGTGCTTGAGCCGCGCTGATCCTCGCGAATGTGTCCGGCGTAAACAGGACCTGCATGTTGGGCGAACTTTCCGAGACGTCGATGCCGTTGCCGCTGATACTCTGCGCCATTCCGATGACGATGTGCTTCTGTCCATTGAAGTCCCCGTAGAGAGGGCCTCCCGAGTTGCCACGGGTGGCTTGAACGGTCGACTCGATGACGGCGCTGGCTGTACTGGCCCAAGCGACTCCGACGACTTGTCCGTCCGATTCCCACAAATCCTTCAATTCGAACCGGTCACCACGCCGTAACCTGAGATCGGCTGGAAATCCCGCAATCGAAAGCCGTAGATTCCTCGGTAGTTGCGCACCATCGACAGCGCCGATAGTCAGCGGTCTGATGCTGTCGTCGACGTTTGCCGCGAGCCGAATGAGCGCCCAGTCGTTGTCTGGATTGTGTACGAGGTGATTCACGATGATGCTGTCGCCGTGCGCAACCACCACTCCGCCCAGCAGGAACTTGAGTCCCTGCAATGCGCCCCTGTTTGCCTCGCCTTCAGTTTGGCCGACGCCAAACTCCACCGATTGTCCGATCGATGGATTGATGACGATATCGTCGGTATACACGACGTGCATGTTCGTTAGCACATGACATCGATCGATGAGAAATCCGGTTGAGGCGCTGTAACCCACAGCTGCCATTGTGATGTCGGCGGACCAGACGGCACCCACTGCATTCAAGAACGCATAATCTGCGTGATCGCGGTTGTTGCGTGGGTGCAGCCGATCCCTGATGACCCGATTGTCCTTCATCAGCGTGTGAGCCGTGCGCCAAATGCCCGGTATGCCCTCCGCCGCGATTGGAGCAAAACCTGTTAGGACAACCAGCCCGAGAAGAGCAAATGGCCAGCCTCTTCTCTTGGTCATGACCTTGCCGGGTTCGCGTGAACACGTCTAGAACTTCACCATCACGCCGCCACCCAGGATGACTTCGCGAGTGCGAAGATCTGGGAACCAGTCGCCCACGTTGCACTGACCGGTGAGGGGATTGGCGGGTCCGCCCACACAGCTTGCCGGTGAGCCGTTGTTGCCGCCGGGAGGCGTGACGCCGCCCTGCCCCGACCAGTAGGGAACGCTCGAGTGCCGGAACGTGCCTTCCGCCCACCAGGTAATCCAGTTTTTCGGCATGTACTGAAAATTGATCTGCGAATCCCATTGATAGAGTTTCTGTCCCGGCTGCTGCGTGAAGTACGGCGAACCGCTCGCAGCCGTTGCGCCATTGATTGGCGGGGTCAGGGCCAGATAACGGCCCGGATTGTTCATAAAGCCGCCCCCAATCGTCACCGCATACAGATCGTTGTGGAACCACGCACGGTTGTAAAGCATCACACCGAGAAACTCCTCCTTGTTCGGTCCGCTCGTGCAGTGCACGCCGCCGCCGTACTCGCAGCCGAAATCCACTGTCAAGCTGAATGCCATCTTAGAGATGCCGTTGCCGCCCAGGCCTTTGGCATCGTAGTACTTGACCAACAGGCTGTCGTCCTCGTGAACTCGCGTCACGTTGGCGTAGTTGACGCGAGGTCCAGCGCCTACATAGGACCCGGCCGAAGCGTTGGGATTACCTCCATTGATGGGCTGGCAGTTCACGTCCATGGTGCCCTGCCCGTTGTTGCTGTTCGCCTGGCAGGGCAAATTATCCTGTCCGACGCTATAGCTGTTGAACACCAGTTTGACGTTGTTGCTCGGGATCCAGAGGATCTGTCCGCCGAAGCCCGGATGCCGGTTGAACTTCGCATAGGATTGCCAGCCGTTGATGAGCCAGGGTTCGATCTTGAGGTTCTGGGTCGGAAACCACTGCACGCGCAGTCCGTTGAAGAACCAGGGGGTGTTGGACGACACGAACGAGGGCTGGTAGGTCCAGTTGTCGAAGTTGTAGTAGCTGAACAGACCGATGTAGGAGACGAATACGCCCGCGTCCACGTTGAGACCGTGATTCACGTCGAAGTGATACCCGGCATTCGCTTCCGAGAAGTACCGGTACGCATTCTGAAGATCCCACTGGCCAATCGCGCCGCTGGCGTCATTGCGCGGTGTGGTCGTCGCGAACATGCCGAACATCGAGAGAAAGCGCGCCCGCACATTGTCCCAGTGGAAGTCGCCCCCGAAGCTCACCTGTTCGATCTGGAATTCGCTGGAGCGGAACTCCTCGGTCGAGCCGACGATGGTGTGGTCGATCGGGTGATTCAGGCTTTGCAGGTAGTTCAGGTCCAAGCGGATTTCAGGCGTGAAGAATTTTGTATCGAGCGCCGGTGGTGAACGCGTGGTGCCGTTGAGCCAGCCGATATCGCCGACGTTGGCAAACGGAGTCTGGGTGTCGACTTCCGGGCCAGGCTCGGGCGCCTGGAGTCCCTCGGGTACCGTCGGCACCGCCGGAGCCGCAGGCTTGATACGAGCCACGAGTGCGGACCAGGGCGATTCAGTCTGTGTCGAAGATTTAGCTCTTGCCGTGGGATCCGCTTGTGCCGCAGGTTTTTGCGAAGCCGCAAGCGCGGGCGCCGAGGGAAGCACAGCCGGCATGTTCATTACAATGTCATGGCGAGTGGCTTTGCTGCCAGCGACCTCGAGCGAAGGCACGACCACATCCGGATAGCCGTCGACCTGCACGGTGACAGACCATGCGCCGGGCGCAAGATCGGCAAAGGAATAGATTCCATCGCTGCTCGACACCGTCGCACGAATGCCGTTTCCGTCCACCCGTGCGGCCGTCACGGTCGCGCCGGCAATGGGGAGCTTCGCCGAGTTCGTGACCAGTCCCACGATGGTCCCGGCCGATACTCTGATCACCGGCGCCGCGGGTGCGCTTGGTGCATTGTCGGCAAATGCCGCCGCGGCCAGTACCGTCGAGCCCAACAGAACCGCGCGGGACATACGAAGATAGCGGCTTCTAATCATCGGATTCACCCATCCCAATAGCAAGCAGCCAGGAACGATATACGCGGGGGTATAAAAAAGGGCTAGGAGGTTCCTGCTGTCCTTGGAAAAATCCTGTCAAAATGCGCGACGCGCTATCCGGCATCGGCTCCGATGCGGCGGCGCGGAAGGATTCGGACTATTTCTTGGGTGTCAGCGCCGCGTCGGCGGCGATCGCCGCGGCGATTGCGGCGGCCTTCGCTTCTTCGTCGAGTTTGCTCGGCCGCTTCCATCCGGCGACCGTGGTTTGCTTGGCGCGCGTCAGCGTGAGCTCGCCGCTCGGCGCATTCTGGGTGATGGTCGATCCGGCGCCGATGGTGGCGCCGGCGCCGATTCGAACCGGCGCCACCAGCATGCTGCCGGACCCGATGAAGGCGCGATCCTCGATGAGGGTCGGAAATTTGTTGTGACCATCGTAATTGCAGGTAATGCTGCCGGCCCCGACGTTGACGCCGCTGCCCACCCGCGCGTCGCCCAGGTAGCTCAAATGGTTTGCCTTGCTGCCCGCGCCGATTTCGCTGCTCTTGACCTCGACGAAATTACCGATGTGCACGTCGCGATGCAAAATCGTTTCGGGCCGAACTCTTGCGAAGGGACCGATCCGGCAGTTCTCCGCCACGCTTGCATGGTCGATGATGCTGTTCGCGAAGACTTCCGTGCCGGCCCCGATCTCCGAATCGCTGACGACGCAATTGGGTCCGATCTTCACGCCCTTGCCCAAGCGCACGGTCCCGATCAACACCGCGTTGACGTCGATGAACACGTCGCGCCCGGCCGTGACATCGCCGCGGATGTCGATGCGCGCCGGATCCGCCAGCGTCGCGCCGGCGAGCATCAGCTCCTCCGCCCGCTCGCGCCGGTACAAGGCCTCGACGTGTGCGAGTTGGATTTTGTCGTTGACCCCCATGACTTCCGCGGCGCTGGTGCAGCGCGTCGCCTCGACAGGGTCGCCCGCCAACACGGCGCCCGCCACCACATCGGTCAGGTAATACTCGCGCTGGGCGTTGTCCCTGCCCAGTCCCAGCAGCCATTCGCGCAGGCGTCCGGCCGGAGCCGCCATGAGTCCGGAATTGACTTCGCGTATCTGCAATTGTTCCGGGCTCGCATCTTTTTGCTCGACGATGGCGCGGACATGCCCGGCGGCATCGCGGACGATGCGCCCGTAGCCCGTGGCGTCGTCGGGATACACGGAGAGCACACTCAAAGCGCCCGCGTCGGCTGCCGCGACCAGTTTGGTCAGAGATGCCGCGCGGATCAGCGGCACGTCGCCGTACAGCACCAGCACCGTATGATCGTCGGGAATGACGCACATGGCCTGCATGGCGGCATGCCCGGTGCCCAACTGATCCGCCTGGAGTATCCACTCGACGTCTTCGGATCCCAAGGCTGCCTGCACCTGCGCACCGCCATGTCCGTAGACCACGTAAATACTGGTGGGGCGGAGATCGCGCGCGGTGTCGATCACGTGTTGCAGCAGCGGCCGCCCGGCCAAAGGCTGCAGCACTTTCGGGAAGTCGGAATTCATCCGCTTGCCCTGACCTGCAGCGAGTATGACGACGGAAAGCTGCATGACAGTTCCGCTTTACAAGGCTCCTAGCGTTTCTTGCGCAGACGTTCGATGGCGCGAAGCTGCGCCACCGCGCGAGCGAGTTCGGCCTGCGCCTCGGCGATGTCGATCTTGTCGGTGCGCTGCCGCACGGCATCTTCCGCGCGCTGCTTCGCGGCCAGTGCCGCGGCTTCGTCCAGGTCGCGCGCCCGCGCCGCCGTATCGGCCAGCACGGTCACGAGATTGGGCTGAATCTCGAGCGAGCCGCCGCCGACATAAAACGACTGTTCCTCTGCGCCTTCCGACTGCACCCGGACCTCTCCGGCCTTCAGCGTGGTCAGCAGCGGCGCATGACGCGGTGCGATGCCGAGTTCGCCCTGCGAACCGGGGACGAACACCATGTTCGCCTCGCCCGAGAAGATCTGTCCTTCGGCGCTGACGATGTCGACGTGAATGGTGTTCGCCATGATCGCTCTCAGGCCAGGGTCTTGGCTTTTTCGACGGCTTCTTCGATGGCGCCGATCATGTAGAACGCCTGCTCCGGCAGGTGGTCGTATTCGCCGGCGATGATGGCCTTGAAGCCGCGGATGGTGTCCTTGAGAGACACGATCTTGCCGTCCTGTCCGGTGAACACCTTGGCGACGTTGAAGGGTTGCGACAGGAATCGCTGGATTTTCCGGGCGCGGTACACCGAGAGCTTGTCCTCCTCGGACAGCTCGTCCATGCCGAGAATGGCAATGATGTCCTGAAGCTCTTTGTAGCGCTGCAGTACGGCCTGCACACCGCGCGCCGTGTCGTAATGATCCTCGCCCACCACCAGCGGGTCGAGCTGTCGGCTGGTGGAATCCAGCGGATCGACCGCGGGATAAATGCCCAGCGAGGCGATTTGCCGCGACAGCACCACCGTGGCATCCAAGTGCGCGAAAGTCGTCGCCGGCGAGGGGTCGGTGAGGTCGTCCGCGGGAACGTACACCGCTTGAATGGAGGTAATCGAACCCGTCTTGGTCGAGGTGATGCGCTCCTGCAGCACGCCCATTTCCTCGGCCAGCGTCGGTTGATAACCCACCGCCGAGGGCATGCGGCCGAGCAGCGCCGATACTTCCGTGCCTGCCAGCGTGTAGCGGTAGATATTGTCGACGAAGAACAGCACGTCGCGGCCCTTGCCGGAGGCCTGCTTCTCGTCGCGGAAATATTCGGCCATGGTGAGGCCGGTAAGGGCCACGCGCAGACGATTACCCGGCGGTTCGTTCATCTGGCCGTACACCATGGCCACCTTGGAGTTGGACAAATTGTCCTTGTCGATGACGCCCGATTCGATCATCTCGTGATAGAAGTCGTTGCCTTCGCGGGTGCGCTCACCGACGCCCGCGAATACCGACAGGCCGCTGTACTGCTTGGCGATGTTGTTGATGAGTTCGAGCATGTTGACCGTCTTGCCCACGCCGGCGCCGCCGAACAAACCGACCTTGCCGCCCTTGGCAAAGGGTACCAGCAAATCGATCACCTTGATGCCCGTGACCAGGAGGTCCTGGCCGCCGGCCTGCTCGTCGTAGGCCGGAGCGGGGCGGTGAATGGGCAGATACTCCTTGGCTTGCACCGGGCCCTTTTCGTCCTGCGGCTTGCCGAGCACGTCCATGATTCGGCCGAGCGTGCCCGCGCCCACGGGCACGGAAATGCCCTTGCCGGTACCCTTGACGGTGAGGCCGCGGCGCAGGCCTTCGGACGGCCCCATCGCGATGGTGCGCACGATGCCGTCGCCCAACTGCTGCTGAACTTCGAGGGTCAAGTCCACGTCATCGAGCTTGAGCGCGTCGTAGACCTTGGGGATCTGATCGCGCGGAAATTCCACATCGATGACCGCGCCGATGATTTGCACGATTTTGCCACTGGATTGCATGTTTATTTACCTTTCAACTAAACCGTACCTGACCTCTACCCATCTAAACCGTACTTTACCTAAGCCTAATCCGAACTAAACCGCTGCCGCGCCGCCGACGATTTCCGAAAGTTCTTTCGTGATCGCCGCCTGACGGGCCTTGTTGTAAATGAGCTGCAGCTCGTCGATGAGCTTGCCGGCGTTGTCGGACGCGCTCTTCATGGCCACCATGCGCGCCGCCATTTCGCAGGCGACATTCTCGACCGCGCCCTGAAAGATTTGGGATTCGATGTAACGCATCAGGATGCCGTCGAGAATTTCGATGGCGTCCGGCTCGTAGATATAGTCCCAGCGCTCCTGCAGCTCACCCTTGTCGATGGTCTGCAGCGGCAGCAGCTGCGTGACGACGCCTTTCTGGCTCATCGTGTTGACGAACACGTTGTGCACCAGCAGCAGCTGATCGACTTTCGCGTCGCGATAGAAATCGAGCATGACCTTGGTGGTGCCGATCAATTCGGCGACGTGCGGCTTGTCGCCCAGGTGCGTGACCGAGGCCACGAGTTCGACGCCGGACAGACGGCGAAAGAACTGAACCGCCTTGGAGCCGATGGCGCACACGTAGACTTTGGCGTTCTTCCCCTGCGCTTCGCGGATGGCGCCCAAGGCCGCCTTGAACAGGTTCAGATTCAGTGAACCGCACAAGCCTCGATCGGTGCCGATCACGACGATGCCGACGGCTTGGACCGGGCGCTCCAAGGTGAAGGGGTGCTTGTAATCTAAATTCACTTGGCGCAGGTGGCCGATGATCTTGCGGATCTTTTCGGCGTAAGGCCGCGCCGCCCGCATCCGGTCCTGCGCCTTGCGCATCTTGCTCGCCGCGACCATTTCCATGGCCTTGGTGATCTTCTGAGTATTTTTGATACTCGCAATCTTGCCGCGGATTTCTTTTGCGCCTGCCATTGGCCTTCTCTTACCGCCTGGGTTACAGCGTCGCGAAGAATTCGGTGCAGCACTTCTTCAGTGCCGCCTCGACTTCCCCCGACAGATCGGGTTTGGAGTTGATGCTCTTCAAGAGATCGGCGTAGCTCGAGCGCGCGAAAGACTGCAACGCGGCTTCCGTCTCCACCACTTTGCGGCGGTCGACTTTGTCGAAGAACCCGTTGTTGGCGGCATACAGGGACAGCGCCATCTCCGCCACCGACATGGGCGCGTACTGCTTCTGCTTCATGAGTTCGGTGACGCGCTGGCCGCGTTCGAGCTGCCTGCGCGTGGCCTCGTCCAAGTCGGAGGCGAATTGGGAGAAGGCCGCGAGTTCACGGTATTGCGCAAGGGCCAATCGAACGCCGCCGCCCAGCTTCTTGATGATGTTGGTCTGCGCGGCGCCGCCGACGCGCGACACCGAAATGCCGGCGTTGATGGCCGGACGCATGCCGGCGTTGAACAAGTCGGTCTCCAGAAAGATCTGGCCGTCGGTGATGGAGATGACGTTGGTCGGCACGAAGGCCGTGACGTCGCCGGCCTGGGTTTCGATGATGGGCAGACCGGTCAGCGATCCGGTCCTGCCCTTGACGCGCCCGTTGGTGAATTTTTCGACGTACTCCTCGTTGACGCGCGCGGAGCGCTCGAGCAGGCGGGAATGCAGGTAGAACACGTCGCCCGGATACGCTTCGCGTCCCGGCGGACGGCGCAGCAGCAGCGAGATCTGGCGGTAGGCGACGGCCTGTTTGGATAAATCGTCATACACGATCAGCGCGTCTTCGCCGTTGTCCATGAAGTACTCGCCCATGGCGCAGCCGCCGTAGGGAGCCAGGTATTGCATCGCCGCCGGCGTCGAGGCGGAAGCCGCGACGACGATGGTGTGGCCCATGGCGCCGTGCTCTTCGAGCTTGCGCACCACGTTGGCGATCGAGCTCTGCTTCTGCCCGATGGCGACGTAGACGCACTTAACGCCCGTGCCTTTTTGATTGATGATGGTGTCGATGGCCACCGCGGTCTTGCCGGTCTGGCGGTCGCCGATGATGAGTTCGCGCTGGCCGCGGCCGATCGGCACCATGGCGTCGATGGCCTTGAGGCCGGTCTGCACCGGCTGCGATACGCTCTTGCGGAAGATGACGCCGGGCGCCACGCGCTCCAAGGGTGATTTCAGTTTGGCGTTCACCGGGCCCTTGCCGTCAATGGGCAGCCCTAAGGCGTCGACCACGCGGCCGAGGAGTTCCGGGCCGACGGGCACTTCCAGGATGCGCCCGGTGGTCTTGACCTCGGCGCCCTCGGAAATGCTCTTGTAGTCGCCGAGCACCACGGCGCCGACCGAATCCTGCTCGAGGTTCAGCGCGAGTCCGAAGATGTTGCCGGCGAATTCCAGCATTTCGCCGTAACGCGCATCGGCGAGACCGTGAATGCGCACGATGCCATCGGTGACGCTCACCACCGTACCGACGTTG
>Ga0137412_10001858_pt1 | contig 16554 bp, 10 predicted proteins | sample CZODoug2_1_16fun_FD_122160 | JGI IMG/M metagenome (GOLD analysis project Ga0137412, IMG submission 122160) | Vadose zone soil fungal communities from Angelo Coast Range Reserve, California, USA - CZODoug2_1_16fungal (Hybrid Assembly) | ecosystem: Environmental > Terrestrial > Soil > Vadose zone...
AAGTCCATAGACCTTCCCGAACCCGGCACTCATGCCGCGTCCGACGCGGCGTCCTCCAAAAGCCGCTGGTGGTTCTGGGTCCTCGTTCTTGCCGCTATCGCCGTTGGTGGCTGGTATTACCGCAACTCCCGCAGCGCCGACTCTTCAGCTGACGCTGCCGCCCCCGGAGCACCCAGCAAGGGTAAGGGAGGTTTCAGCCCGGGCAGCATCGTCGTGCCCGTCGTGGTGGCCACTGCCCAGCGTGGCGACTTGCCTGTTTATTTCAATGGCCTCGGCACTGTCACTGCCTTCAACACCGTTACGGTTCGCAGCCGCGTGGATGGTCAGCTCACCAGCATTGCATTCAAGGAGGGGCAGTTCGTCCACGAAGGAGATCTGCTCGCGCAAATCGATCCGCGTCCCTTTCAGGTCCAGCTTGCGCAGGCTTTGGGGCAGCTCGCGAAAGATCAGGCTCAGCGCCGAGACGCGGAAGTAAATCTCGAACGATTTAAATTACTCTTTAAGGAAGGCGTGATCCCCCAGCAGCAGCTTGACACTCAGGCAGCGTTGGTTGGGCAGTTCGATGGCGCCATCGCGTCGGACCAAAGCCAGGTTGACAACGCGAAGCTGCAACTCACGTATTCCCGCATCACCTCACCGATCAGCGGCCGCATCGGTCTCCGCCTCGTCGACGTCGGCAACATCGTGCATGCTTCCGACACCAACGGACTGTTAGTCATCACCCAGCTCCAGCCGATTTCGGTGATTTTCAGCCTGCCTCAGGATCAGCTTCCTGACGTGAACAGCAAGCTCCGTTCCGGCGTGCAACTCGTCGTCGATGCGTACGACCGCGACGACACCGCGAAAATTGCCAGCGGGAAACTTCAAACCATCGACAATCAAATTGATCTGACCACTGGAACGTACAAGCTCAAATCCATCTTCGCCAACGCTGACAACTCTCTTTTCCCCAACCAGTTTGTCAACGTTCACCTTCTTGTCGATACCAAGCGCAATCTCACCATCGTCCCCACGGCCACCATTCAGCGCGGCCCCCAAGGTACTTACATCTATGCCGTCGCTAAAGACCCTGCCGGCAAGGACTCGGTTGCAAAAATTTATCCTGTCACTATCGCGCAGACTACCGGCAACAGCGTTGGCTTGAGCGCTGGTGTGAATCCCGGCGACATGGTAGTCATCGATGGTCAGGACAAACTGCAGGATGGAACCAAGGTCAATCCTAGTCCCGCGAGCGGTTCGAATGGCACGGGCCGCGGTTCCGCATCTCCATCTTCCGCTCCAAGCTCGCCACAAGAGGGGAGCCCCTCGAAGGGCCGCGCTGGAGGATCTCCGCGATGAGTCCGTCACGGCCGTTCATTCTGCGGCCGGTCGCCACCACCCTTTTAATGGTCGGCGTCCTTCTCGTGGGCTGGGTCGCTTTCCGGCAATTGCCCATCTCAGCCTTGCCACAAGTCGATTACCCAACAATCCAAGTGCAAACGTTTTATCCTGGCGCCAGCCCGGAGGTCATGGCCTCTTCGGTCACCGCTCCTCTCGAGCGCCAATTCGGACAAACTCCCGGCTTGAATCAGATGACCTCCACGAGTTCCTTCGGGAGCTCGATGATCACGCTGCAATTCAATTTGGACCTGAATATCGACGTCGCTGAGCAACAAGTCCAGGCGGCCATCAACAGCGCTTCCAATCTTCTCCCGCAAGGACTTCCCAATCCGCCGATCTACAGCAAGATCAATCCGGCGGACGCGCCCATCCTTACCCTCGCGCTGACATCGAAGTCACTTCCGCTATCGAAGGTCGAAGACTTGGCGGACACCACGCTCGCGCAAAAAATTTCTCAGCTCAGTGGAGTTGGTCTCGTAAGTATCAGCGGCGGCCAGCGCCCGGCAGTGCGCATCCAAGCGAATCCCACGGCGCTGGCTTCCTACGGCCTCAGTCTCGAGGACTTGCGAACGGCGCTTGGCCAGGCCAACGTCGACCAGGCCAAAGGCACATTTGACGGCTTGCATCAGGCTTACACCATCGGCGCGAACGATCAGCTGATTTCCAGCGATAGCTACCGCCCGCTGATTATTGCCTACCGCAACGGCGCGCCCGTGCGGCTGACCGACGTGGCTACGGTTATCGACGGAGTGGAAAATACCAAGCAGGCCGCGTGGGCCAATCGCGATCCCGCCGTGATTCTCAATATTCAACGGCAGCCCGGCGCGAACATTATTGCCGTGGTCGATCGTGTAAAAAAACTTCTTCCGCAACTGCAAGCCGCGCTGCCCGCTGCCGTCCAGGTGGATATTCTTACCGACCGCACCACCACGATTCGCGCGTCTGTCGATGATGTGCAATTCACGCTGGTGCTGACCGTCGCGCTCGTGGTGATGGTAATTTTTCTTTTTCTCCGCAGTATCCGGGCCACCATCATTCCCAGCATTGCCGTTCCGCTTTCTCTGATTGGCACTTTTGGCGTGATGTATCTTCTCGGCTACAGCCTCAACAACCTTTCGCTGATGGCGCTGACTATTTCGACGGGCTTTGTCGTCGACGACGCCATCGTCATGATCGAAAACATCAGCCGCTACATCGAGGAAGGCGAATCGCCGCTGCAGGCCGCGCTCAAGGGCTCGGAACAAATCGGTTTCACAATTGTTTCGCTCACTGTTTCGCTGATCGCCGTGCTCATTCCACTTCTCTTCATGGGCGATATCGTTGGCCGCCTGTTCCGCGAATTTGCCGTCACGCTGGCGGTCACGATCCTGGTTTCCGCGTTTGTTTCGCTGACGCTGACTCCGATGATGTGTGCCAAACTCCTGCGCCATCAGAAAAAAGAAGCCGAGGGCTGGTTCTACCGCAAGTCCGAAGATGCTTTTAATTCCGTCATCGCATTCTATGGCCGTACGCTGCAATTCGTGCTCCGGTTTCGCACAACCACTCTCGTTGTTACCGTCGCTACGCTAGTCGGCACAATTCTTCTCTATGTTTACGTGCCCAAAGGATTTTTTCCGGTTCAAGATACGGGAGTGATTCTGGGCGTCTCTGAAGGCCCGCAAAACGTTTCTTTCGCGGCCATGGCGCGCCGCCAACAAGCTCTCGCGGACGTCATTCTCAAAGACGAGGCGGTGGAAAGCCTTTCCTCGTTTATCGGCGTCGACGGCACGAACACCACGCTGAACAGCGGCCGCATCCAGATCAATCTCAAACCGTTGGCCCAGCGCAAAATCAACGCTTCCGATGTCATCCGCCGCCTGCAGCCCGCGCTCGCCAAAGTCGATGGCGTCTCGCTCTTCCTGCAGCCGATCCAGGACCTGACTGTGGAAGACCGCGTCAGCCGCACGCAATTCCAGTACAGCCTTGAAGATGTCGATGCCAAAGAACTCGCTTACTGGACTCCACGCTTCATCGACAAATTGAAATCGCTTCCGGAACTTCGCGACGTCGCCAGCGACCAGTTAAATCAGGGCCTCGTCGCTTCCATCACCATCGACCGCGACTCCGCCGCGCGCCTCGGCGTTCTTCCCGCCGACATTGACAACACGCTTTACGATGCTTTTGGCCAGCGGCAGGTCTCCACGATTTTTACTCAGCTCAATCAATATCACGTGGTCCTCGAAGTGGACCCGCAGTTCCAGCAGGATCCGGATTCGCTGAAAAATATTTATGTAAAATCTTCCAACGGCACGCAAGTCCCGCTCAGCGCGTTCACGCGGTTTGACCCGGGCGACTCTGCTCTGGCGCTCAATCATCAGGGGCAGTTTCCGGTGGTCACTCTTTCGTTCAATCTGGCTCCCAATGGGGCGCTTGGCGACGCCGTAAACGCCATCAACGCCGCGAAGCAGGAATTGAACATGCCGCAGAGCATTCAGGCCACCTTCCAGGGGACCGCGGCAGCTTTTCTCAAGTCCCTGGCCAATGAACCCATCCTCATCCTGGCTGCTCTCGTAACCGTCTACATCGTTCTCGGCATTTTGTACGAGAGCTACATTCATCCGATCACCATTCTCTCCACGCTGCCGTCAGCGGGCGTCGGCGCAATTCTCGCGCTGCTCCTCTGTCGCACGGAATTCAGCGTCATCGCGTTGATCGGAATTATCCTGCTCATCGGCATCGTCAAGAAAAACGCCATTATGATGATCGACTTCGCGCTTGAAGCCGAGCGCAAGGAAGGGAAGGCTCCGCTCGACGCCATCTACGAAGCCTGCCTGCTGCGTTTCCGGCCCATCATGATGACCACCATGGCCGCTCTGCTGGGCGGGCTGCCGCTGGCGCTCGGCGCGGGCGTCGGCTCTGAATTGCGCCGGCCCCTCGGCATCACCATCGTTGGCGGTCTGATTCTCAGCCAGTTACTGACGCTTTACACCACGCCGGTAGTTTATCTCGCATTCGATTGGCTCGGACGCCGCTTCGCGTTTCACGCCGGCAATCCCATCGAAGAGCCGGCCACCGGAGATTAGCAAGTGAACTTTTCCTCGAACTTCTCCGCGCCCTTCATCCGACGGCCTGTTGCCACGTCGCTGATTACTATTGCGATTTTTCTTTCGGGAGCTGTCGCGTTTCGTTTTTTGCCGGTTGCACCGCTTCCGCAAGTTGATTTTCCAACCATCGGCGTGGGAGCCGGTTTGCCCGGAGCGAGTCCCGAGACCATGGCCTCGGCTGTTGCTACGCCACTCGAGCGGCAGTTCAGCCGCATCGCGGGCGTCACGCAGATGACTTCCTCGAGCGGCCTCGGTTCCACAAGCGTCACACTTCAGTTCGATCTTAATCGCGACATCAACGCCGCCGCGCGCGATGTTCAAGCCGCCATCAACGCCGCTCGCAGCCAGCTTCCCGCCGACCTTCCCGGCCAGCCCACGTATCGCAAGGTGAATCCCGCCGATTCTCCAATACTGTTGCTGTCGCTCAGTTCAGATAACATTCCGCCCGCGCAGATCTACGACGCCGCTGATTCCATCCTTGCTCAGAAACTCGCCCAGGTCGAAGGCGTCGGACAGGTTTTCGCGTGGGGCAGCGCCCGCCCTGCGGTGCGCGTCGAAACGAACCCCTACCAGCTCAATAGTTACGGAATCAGCCTGGAAACTGTTCGCAAGTCACTGCAAGCCGCAAATGCCAACCTTGCCAAGGGGGCGCTTTCCGACTCCATACAAACTTGGGCAGTTGCCGACACCGATCAGCTCTTCAAGGCTTACGAATATCAGCCTCTCATCGTCGCGGGTCACGTGGGCGCGCCGGTGCGCTTGCGGGACATCGCCGAAGTAGTCGATTCCGTCGAAGACAACCGCAATCTTGGCCTTTCAAGCGGGAAACCCGCAGTGCTGCTGGCCATCTTTCGCCAGCCCGCCGCCAACATGATTGAGACCGTGGATCGCATCAATGCCGTTCTTCCACAACTGCGTGCTTCGATCTCGCCTTCGCTGCATCTGAACATCGCAGTTGACCGCACCACCACGATTCGCGCTTCCGTCCACGACGTCGAAATCGCGATGACCATCTCGATCATCCTCGTGATTTTCGTTGTTTTTGCATTTCTCCGGAACGTCTGGGCCACCATCATCCCCAGTGTCGCCGTTCCGCTCTCACTCATCGGCACGTTCGGTGTCATGTACCTGTGTCACTACAGCCTGGACAATCTTTCGCTGATGGCTCTCACCATCTGTACCGGCTTCGTCGTTGACGATGCCATTGTGGTCATCGAGAACATCACACGTCACATCGAGAGCGGCATGAAGCCCTACGAAGCCGCGATGAAAGGTGCGAGCGAAATTGGATTCACCGTGCTTTCCATGAGCACCTCCCTCGTGGCTGTCTTTATTCCCATTCTTCTCATGGGCGGAATCGTAGGCCGGCTCTTCCGTGAATTCGCGGTGGTTCTCAGCGTGGCCATTGGCGTTTCTCTTCTGATCTCTCTTTCGACCACGCCGATGATGTGCGCGCGCTTCCTCCGTCACGAAACCGGCGAACACAATCGTTTGTATCGGTTTTCCGAAAACGCCTTCAATCGCCTGCTACGCACCTACGATGTTTCCCTTCGCTGGGTTCTTCGCCACCAGTTTCTCATTCTGCTGGCCACTTTCGGCACGGTTTGCCTGAATATCTATCTCTTCGTCCAGACCCCCAAGGGCTTCTTCCCGCAACAGGACACCGGCAAATTCGGCGGGCTCATCCAGGGCGATCAGGATCTTTCCTTTGCGGCCATGTCACAGAAAATGCGCCAATTCACGGACATAGTCCTTCAGGATCCTGCCGTGGACACCGTCGTGTCCTTCGCCGGCGGCGGCAACGGCGGCAGCACGGCCCGCATGTTCGGGCAGCTCAAGCCACTCAGCGAGCGCAAGCTAAGCATTGATCAAGTGATTGCGCGCATTCGGGCGAAGACTGCCAAAATTCCGGGTGCTGCCTTGTACTTGCAGGCTGGTCAAGACCTCAACGTTGGGGGGCGCTTCGGCGGCGCGCAATATCAGTACACGCTGCAGGCGGACAATCTCAGCGACCTCACACACTGGGCGCCCATCATCATGCAGCGGCTGCAAAAAATTCCTGAACTCCGCGACGTAAACTCCGACCAGCAAATGCATGGGCTGCAGAGTTCGGTGGTGATTGACCGCGATACCGCCAGCCGGCTCGGCGTCGCTGTTCAGGACATTGACAACACTCTCGGGGACGCCTTCGGACAGCGCCAGGTCTCCAACATTTATAAGGGCCTGAATCAGTATCACGTCGTGCTGGAAGTCGCTTCCGAATATCAGCAAAGCCCCGACGCGCTGAAATCCATTTACGTGCCATCAAAGTCCGGCAAACTCGTTCCGCTCAGCGCTTTTGCGCGCTACGAGCCGTCCAACACCGCGCTCTCGGTCAACCACCAGGGCATCTTCCCGGCAATCACCCTTTCCTTCAATCTTGCACCGGGCGCTTCGCTTGGCCCTGCCGTCGAGCACATCGAGGCCGCTCGCCGTGAAATCCGCGTGCCCAATACCGTTCACGCCACGTTTCAAGGCACCGCGCAAGCCTTTCAGGATTCGCTCTCCAATCAGCCGGTCTTGATTCTTACCGCTCTGGCCGCCGTTTACATTGTTCTCGGCATCCTTTACGAGAGCTTCATTCATCCGATTACCATCCTCTCGACGATTCCTTCCGCAGGAATCGGGGCGCTTCTTGCCATCCAGTTCATTAAGTCCGACCTGAACATCATCGCGCTCATTGGCATCATCCTCTTGATCGGCATCGTCAAGAAAAACGCTATTCTGATGATTGATTTTGCGGTGCAAGTGGAAAGGGAAGAAGGAACGTCGCCCGTGGAGGCAATCTACAAGGCGTGCCTGTTGCGCTTCCGGCCGATCTTAATGACCACCATGGCCGCACTCCTTGGCGCAATGCCACTCGCTCTTGGCACTGGAGTTGGCTCTGAACTGCGCCAACCGCTGGGCATCACCATCGTTGGCGGCCTCATCCTCAGCCAGATGCTCACGCTTTTCACTACGCCGGTCGTTTACATTTACATGGATCGTCTGCAATCGTGGCTGCGCCGCGAGTTCAGCCGTGCGCCCGTGCCGGCTCCGGCACCGCAGACAGATTGAACCCTGATACCTCACGTTGTGAACAATTAAACTCAAAACTGACGCTGTTTTCTACGCGCTGCCGATCAACCATCCCGTCAGGAAAACCAAAACGCCGCCCACAATCACCTGAAACGCGGCCTGCAAGAACGGCGTATCCATGTAGCGGTGACGGATGAAGCTGATCACCCCCAGCTCAACCGCAACGACAATGACTGCCACCAACATGGCGACGCGAAAATTGGCGATCAAAAAAGGTAAAGTATGTCCGATCCCGCCCGCTGTGGTCATCAACCCGGTCACCGCACCACGCAGCCATGGCGAGCCGCGCCCCGTCAGCGATCCGTCATCGGAAAGCCCTTCGGAAAATGCCATCGAAATCCCCGCGCCGATGGAAGCGGCGAGCCCTACCAGAAAGGCTTCCCAACTCTTATGTGAAGCGAAAGCCGCGGCAAAAATTGGCGCCAGCGTCGAAACCGAGCCATCCATCAATCCAGCCAAGCCCGGTTGCACCACCTGCAGCAAAAACAACTTGCGATGGGATTCATCTTCCTTGGCTTTCGCGCTTGTTGTTAAATGTTTTTCTTCCAATTCACCCGCGGTCCGCTCGTGTTTTCTCTCTTCATCCGCGAGCTTGTTCAACAATTCCCGCGTTGAGATGTCCGTAGTCCTGCTCGCCGCCCGTGCGTAGAACCGGCTCGCCTCCAACTCCATCAATTCCGCTTGCTTCCTTGCGACCTTCACGCCCAGAGGACGGACCAGCCAAACCGGTTTCCGTGTCAGAAAGCCCTTCACGTTTTCCCGGCGAATCAGCGGAATGTGATCGCCGAAACGCTGACGGAACATGGCAAACAAGCGGTCGCGGTGCCCCACTTCTTCTTCGCGCATATCTTCGAACATATCCGCTGTCGAGGGATACTCGTCTCGCAACGCGTCCGCAAACTCCCCGTAAATCCGTCCGTCTTCCTCTTCGGCGGCGATGGCGATGGCTAGAATCTCTTTTTCCGTCAAATCCTTGAACTTTTTCAGCATCGTCCTTTGTCCTCAAATTCAAACGAGCACAAAGAATCGCACAAACCGAGCCGCGAAGTCATCCTTCGGCCGATTGGTAGCTCAATCGCTCTATTCGCTGGCTTCCGTGGAGTTCCTGGCCTGCTTTCGCCAATAGTAGAAGAAGGGGATGCCACCCAGGATGACTGCCAGGCCCAGCGAGGAGCGCACCGGCCGGACCATCCACAAGTTGACGGTCAGAGCCACGGCGGCAGCCAAAAAGACTAGCGTCGTCCAAGGATGGCCCCAGGCGCGGTACGGACGCGACAGGTTGGGTTCGCTTCTGCGCAAACGAAATAGGGTAATCGCAGTCAACGCGAAGAAAATCCACCCGGCAAAAACAAACAGAGAATAGAGCTCTTCGTAAGTGCCGCTGAGTGCGAGCAGCGCGGCGACCGAGCCGAGGAAGATCAGCGCGCCGCTGGGCGTGCGAAAAGCAGGGTGAATGCGCTTGGCGAAGCGAAAGAAAACGCCGTCGCGAGCCATGGCGAACGGGATGCGAGCGCCCGTCAGGACCGTGACGTGGAGAGCTCCGAGAGCCGAGATGGCCATGCCTATCGTCAGCCAGACTGCGCCCTGAGAACCCGCGAACGACTGCACTACGTCGGAAGCGACGTGCTGCGATTGCGCCAGCGCCGCGAATGGCAGAGTACGGAAGTAAACGACATTCACCAGCAAGTACAAACCTCCCACAGTGAGCAGTCCCAGGATGATGGCTCGCGGAATGTTCTTCTCGGGGCGCACAATTTCTTCGCCCAAATCGCCGAGGTCGTTGAAGCCGTTGTAGGCCCACATGGCGGGAACCAGCCCGGTCAGCAGAGCGCCGATCGTTCCCAAACCGAGAGGCGGGGTGACCGAGGGCCCCGTTTCCATTGCATTATGCTTGCCGAACATCACGCCCGCTACGACAATCACCGCGATCGTGCCTATCTTGAGGGACGTCAGCAGCACCTGGATAGCGCCGCCCGTGCGCACGTTCAAGTAATTGATCACCGTGACCGCCACAACGACCAGCGCCGCGAGCGGCTGGGCCGCGGTGAAAATGAATTGGTAGCCCCCAATGTGGTAAGTGAACAACGGGGCGGCAACAACCGGGAATAGAAATCCGAGGAACCGCAGAAATCCGGCGGCCAGAGTTGCCATCGCCACAGGCCGGTCAAGAAACGAACTCATCCACCCGAAGAGAAATCCCCACAAAGGACCGAGACCGCGGTTGAGGTAAACGTACGGGCCGCCTGCTTTGGGGAATGCCGCGCCCAACTCGGCATAACAGAACGCGCCAAAGAACACGATTAGCCCGCCGATGATCCAAGCCGTAAAAACCAGTCTGGCTGAGCCGACACTGCGGGCCATGTCACTGGAAACGAGAAAAATGCCAGAGCCAATGGTGTCGCCAATCACGATGGCGGTCGCCGACCAAAGACCCAGTCCGCGAACCAGGTCCGCTCGCTCCGGTTGCGCTGTCAGATTGGGACTCGATGCGCTCACAAAGGCTGACAGAGCCTACTATCCGGAATTCAGGTGGTCAATCAACTTCGCCTGTTAGCCCGCGCGAAGCGAGGGATTCTATCTGTTTTGTGGCCCGAGTCGCTCTTACGCGCTATCATCGAGGCCAAGATGGCCACCGCAAAATCCATGCTGAGTGAGTTTGCCTGGGACCCGCGCTATCGTGTTTCCTCTCTCGATGACGTGCTTACCCCTGCGTTGCTCCTTTATCCAGAATTCGTCGCCTCCAACATCGAGCGCACCTTGGACTTGTTGGGGGGCGATGCGGATCGCTGGCGCGTACATATCAAGACCGCGAAGCTGGGCTACACGCTTCGCATGCTGGTTGAGCGCGGCGTCCGCAATTTCAAATGCGCGACCACTCTGGAACTGCTAGTGGCCTGCCGCAGCGGCGCTGGTGACGTACTCTTCGCTTATCCAGCGGTGGGCGCAAATGCCCGGCGGGTCAGTGAAATAGCCGATCAGTTCCCACAGGTGCGCATTTCCGTTTTGGCCGAGAACGAACAGCAAGTGCGGCAATGGCGCGGCAGCCGGGTCGGAGTCTTCCTCGACATGAATCCTGGAATGGATCGCACTGGCATCGAGCAAAGCCACAGCGGCGAAGTTGTTGAACTGTCTCGCGCGATTGGCAATCTTGGGCTGGAGTTCCGCGGGCTGCACTATTACGACGGTCACTTTGGCGGATTGGAAACGCGCGAAAGGAACGCCGCCGCGCATTCCGGCTATGACCGTTTGCTGAAAGTTGTGAGCGAGCTCGAGCAAAAAGGCATGCGTGTGCCGGAAGTAATCACTGCAGGAACGCCGACGTTCCCTTGCTCGGTGGCTTATGAGGGCTTCTGCACAGGAAGATTCATCCATCGCGTTTCGCCGGGAACTACGGTCTATTGCGATGCCACCACTCTGGCACAGCTTCCGGGCGAGTACGGCTACAGGCCGGCGGTGCTGGTCTTGACACGCGTGGTCAGCCATCCGCGCGCGGGCGTAATCACTTGCGATGCTGGACACAAGTCAGTATCCGCAGACGCGGGTGTTCCCACGTGCGTGGTCATTGGGCATCCGGAACTTACGCCGCGCTCACCCAGTGAAGAGCATTTGCCAATGGCGGTGCAGACAGGAGCAACGGGACCACAAATCGGTGAAGCGCTTCATCTCCTTCCGCGGCATGTGTGCCCGACGGTGAACAATTTCGATTGTGCGCTGGTGGTGCAAGATGGCGAGATCAAAACGGTAGAAAAAGTTTCGGCACGCGGGCGCGAGGCGCCAATTCTGCAGGTGGCTGACCAAACGGTTCCTCTAAGAAGCTAAGAATTGCCGAGAATTTTTGGGACCTGATTTCCCAGCGGCTCAGGCTCCTACACCTTCGGCCGTGTGTTGTTTTCTACTTTTTTCGACGCGCCACCTGTTTCTTTGCAATGCGCGGTTTCTTCTTGCTCATTTTTTCCTTATACGCAATGCAATCGATCTCGATCAGCATCCCAGGAGTGTGACCCAGATCGCTACCAACCGTCGTGCGCACGGGGTAAGGCTGTGAAAAACGCTGTGCATAGACCGAGTTGTAGCGGGCAAAGAGGCTTGTGTCGCTCAGGTGCACGGTAGCTTTGACCACGTCGCCAAGCGAAGCGCCGTCAGCCTCGAGAATGGCGGAAATGTTGTCGATGGTCTGCGCGGTCTGCTGCTCAATGGTATCGCCGACCAGATTTCCACTAGACGGATCAAGCGGCCCCGTACCGGTCACGAAAATAAAGTCTCCCGCCCGCCATCCCTGTGAGTATGCTCCACGCGGAGGCGCACCACGCTTGCTTTGAATCGCGTATTTGCTCATGTTCTCTCTCCTGTTATGACACCAGAACTATAAATCTGACGGTTAGCAAGAAAACGCGGTTGGATACGAGCAGGAGCATTGTAGCCGTTCTGACGCGATCCGTGTTTGACTTCGAGGAATTATTTCGAAGGGCCTGCAACTTTCGGCGCCGAGATTTCTTGTTTGTCGTCCACGGAGAAGAGCAGATAGTTTCTGAAACTATGACGCCGATGAGTGCGCCGGCCTCTCCAATCGTAATGAATTTCCGCCGTCTGGGGCAGCCACATGTCCAGATGGCCGGTGCGGAAATGAACGGGAGCATATTCGATGGCTGCGTGGTCGGCAACGAGGCGGATTTCTGGCAACGGGGCGACGAGATCGGTTTCCAGCCGCACGATTTGAAACGTATCTGCCGCGATCCAGGCGCGTCCTTTGAGGGCAACTGAGTAGACCGGACCTTGCGTTCCAAGTTGATAGGTGCGAATGGTATTCGGTTTATCGGCCCTTTGGCGGAAGTGGATTTGCCAAGCCGGCGCGCCGTTGGACCGCGCCAGTCCCTCACAAGCGACCTTGAAGTTCTGCAGGTTAGAGGGATGAAGGATGAGTACGAGCGCCGCCAGCCCCGTGGTAGCTACGCCATCGGGAAATCTGGAGGCAGTATAATGAGAGTCCCTGTATTCATCCACGTTCAACAGGCCGAGCCGGTTTTTCTTGATGGAAACAAGATAATTGAACTCGAATCTGATCGGACGCGAGGGGAACCCCCATTTATTGATCGATTCATGAGTCACAGCCTCGGTTGCCGTGAACTGGTCCACACTGGCAACCAATTCCTGAATGCGCTTGCCGGACTTCTCTAAGACCTCTTCCAGGTTGCATTTGGCGCCGGGTTCTACCGCTGGCACTTTTTCATCGATATCGGCGGGCAACCAATTGGAGGCCAAGAGGGTTGAGGTTGCCACAACAGGCTCTAGCGGCAAAGCTGAAGCTGCGCGTGCCGAAGGTTCACTGGCAGATTCGAAGGGAACCCTAAGATTTTCAAGTTGTTTAGCGGCGGCACCGTCGGCAACATTATCCGGGAGATATGCTTGTAGAACCTGGATAGCTCGCTCGTTATCTCCGCGTAAGCGGAGGGCCTGCGCCAGGAGCGGCTGGATAATTACCGCCCGGCCATGCCCCAACTCCAGCGCGCGCTCCGCATGCCTGATGGATTCATCCAACAATCCTTGCCGCAAACTAGCATCCGCAAGCATGGCATGGGCACGCCAGGAAGTTGGCTCCACCTCCACTGCCAGGTTGAGGTACCGAACCGCGTCGGCAGGCTTGTTGTCCCGCATGAGGGCATCGCCCAAAGAGAGCAGGGCACCGAAGTGATTTGGAGCAAGGACCAGGACTTTTTCCCAATAACTCCTGGCGTGCACCCAGTCGTTCATCTCTGCGGAATAAAAGCCAAAAAGAAAATTTGCATCGGCGTCGCCAGGAGCAGACCGATAGACCGCATCCAGGTGGCTGCGCGCAGCAGCGGGCTTGTTGGCTTGCAATGCTTCCAATGCTTTTCCCAGTTCCTTCTGCAACTTGGGGGCTAAGACCTGAAAGTCCTCCGCTGGCGGGAAGGGAAGTGTGCGTTGCGCAAAGGCGTTGGAATAAAATAAAAAGAGATGGGCCAGGACCACAATGAGAACAGGCCCGCTGGGGCGGCGCAGAACCATGCCAACTCCGATTGCCGAATTGCCGAGGGGAGAACCCGGAACTTGAAGATATCTTATACCTCCCCGAGAGAACTTGATAGGGGAATTGCAAGTCTCGCGCAGGGAATTGAGGCCGGCATTATGCTCAGACTATGATTGGCAGGGCTGACAATACCACCTGTTCTTGGAGAGCTTTTGGTAGCAGGATAGACTTCCTATAAAGCCGAAGTCGGGCTCAGGATGATCTGTCCGTGGCCCCGAGAGGTGATGGGTTTGCAATGAGGGATTGTCTGGTTCACAGGGCAGTGCGTGTATTTGCGATGCTACTCCTTTTTGCAAATGTGTCGTTGGCTCAGCAAAAGATCTCCGACGCTGAAAAACTCCTGTTCGATTCCGTGAATCGCGAACGAACGGCAAGGGAGTTGCCGCTCTTGAAGTGGGACGACAATCTGGCCCTCGCGGCACGCAAACATGCCGAACTCATGGCGGAACAGAATCTGCTGCTGCACCGGTTGCCGGCCGAGGCTGACTTAGCCGCGCGGGCGCTGGACGCAGGGGCGAGGTTCAGTCACATTACGGAGAATATTGGCAAGGCAGTGTACGCCAGCGGGTTCCACAACGGCTGGATGCATTCGCCTGGTCACCGCGCGAATATTCTCGATGCCGCCGCGGACTCCATCGGAATCTCCGTGGTCGAAGGAGACGAGCAATTATTCGCCGTCGAGGATTTCTCCCGCGCCGTCGAGCTTCTTTCGTTCGAAGAACAAGAGAAACGAGTTGGAGAGAGGTGTGCGTCTTGATTGTAGGTGATTGACGAAAAGCTGCCTCCGCCATAGAATCCTGGAGTATTAATACTCTAGGAGGAGGTTTCTATGGCTGATTCTCTGGAAACACTGGAGCGGCAACGGGCTGAGATCCTCAGGCAGATGCAACATTTGGGGGATATGCGACGCGGCAGCGTCGTGGAGCAGTACCTGCGCTGTGGCAAGTCTCCCTGCTGTTGTAAGAGACCGGGCCACCCAGGCCATGGGCCGTACTTTGCCCTCACCTGCAAGGTGGCCGGAAAGACCAAGACGCGTCAGCTCCGCGCTGGCCCAGTTCTTGAGAAGGTAAGACGGGAGGTCCATGCCTTCCACCACTTTCGTGAGTTAAGTGAACGGCTCATCCAAATCAACGAGGAGATTTGCGAGCACCGGCGGGTCGAAGAACAGGTTGTAAAAAAAACCTCATGGCCACGTTCCGGGAGGAGATCGAGCAGGAAATCGAAGATTTCCTAGCGCGGGTCTTAAGGGATCAAGACAGGATGGGGCATTTGGATTTGGAGGCTCTGGAACTTGCCCTGCGCTCCTCGATGCATCAGATCGGCGGAGTGCTGCTGGAGAAATTGCTGAACTCCGACGAAGGAGGTTATGCCGGTACACGAACCAAATGCGGCCAGGGCCATCTGGCCGAGTTTGTGGAATACCGCCGCAAAGAAGTCCTTACGGTGCTTTCCAGGGTTGCTGTACAACGGGCCTATTATTACTGCTCGGTCTGTGCCGGTGGCGTCATCCCCAAGGATCAAGAGTTGGACATTGTGGGGACCTGCTTTAGTCCGGGCGTCCGTCGCCTGATGGGCCACGTGGGAGGCAAAGACTCCTTCGCCGAGGGACGCAAGGATCTGGAAGAATTGGCGGGGATTATGGTCAAAACGAAGTCGGTGGAACGAGTTTCGGAAGCTCTGGGCGGGCAGATCGAGTGTAGCTCTCAGCGGGAGCGTGAATTGGCTCTGAGCGGCAAGCTGGTGAGCTTCCAGCCCGTACCCCTGCTCTACTTGGCTCTGGATGGGACCGGGGTGCCGGTCGTGTCGCGGGAGACGGAAGGACGCAAGGGTAAGGATCCGACTGGCAAGGCCAAAACCCGGGAAGCCAAGCTCGGGTGTGTCTTCACGCAAACCAAGGTGGACGAGGAGGGTTATCCGGTCCGCGATCCGGAGTCTACCACCTATGTTGGAGCGATCGAAACGGCAGAGGAGTTTGGCCGACGGATTTATGCCGAGGCCGTACGCCGAGGTCAGGCGCGAGCGGTGAAGGTCATCGTGCTCGGCGACGGAGCACGTTGGATCTGGGGAATCGCGGAAGAACACTTTCCTGGAGCGCTACAGATCGTCGACCTGTATCACGCCCGGGAACACTTAGCCAATCTCGCCAAAATCGTATACGAAGTGGGTAGTCTGCGATGGAAACAGTGGCTGGCCACGCGCATAGAAGAACTTGATGCCGGTAACGTCGAAACGCTAGTGCTCTCTTTGCAGCGACTGCGGCCCCAAGACAGGACCGTAAAGGATCAGACCGACAAGGCCATCGATTACTTCCAGACCAACCGCCAACGGATGCGCTATGCCGATTTCCGCAGACAAGGATTATTCGTCGGGTCGGGCGTCATCGAGGCGGGCTGTAAAACGATCATTGGACAACGACTCAAGCGCTCCGGAATGCACTGGACCGTCCGGGGCGCCAACCCCATCATCGCCCTGCGCTGTTGCCGGATGAGTGGCCGCTGGGAGGAATTCTGGGAGGCTCGCTCGGCCAAGACCAGCTGACACCCACGAATTTGTCGCACACCTGATAAAAAATGCGTGGTGGCTGGGCGGTGTTGATTTTTGCCGGCTTTTTGGTGATAGCGGGGATCCTGTTTTCTGGAATCGTTGCCGCATGGAGGGCGAAACCTAAAGGGCAGCTTAGCTATGCCAAGCTAATCGGGATAACTGCCTTTCTTGCATTGTGGTTTGGCCTGATTTCCATGCATTACCTGAACGGACTGCGCTTCCACTACCAATTGCGACAGCTGCAGGCCTCAGGAATATATTCCGTGCAAATTGGGAGACACGACTCCCGCGACCGAGCAGCAATTGAAGAAATTGTAGGTGCCCTGCGCCAAAGCCGCTGGTTCGAGGTCAACCACGGGGGCTGGGGTGACTCGATTCCGCTGA
>Ga0137412_10001859_pt1 | contig 16554 bp, 13 predicted proteins | sample CZODoug2_1_16fun_FD_122160 | JGI IMG/M metagenome (GOLD analysis project Ga0137412, IMG submission 122160) | Vadose zone soil fungal communities from Angelo Coast Range Reserve, California, USA - CZODoug2_1_16fungal (Hybrid Assembly) | ecosystem: Environmental > Terrestrial > Soil > Vadose zone...
CGGCCGGCCAGCCCCGCCACGGCCAGATGGTCGACGTCGCCCGGCGACAGCCCGGCCTGCTTGAGGGCATCGCCAAAGGCGGCATCGGCCAGCGGCCCGTACACGTGCTCCCCGAACCGCTCCTCCCACACCCGCGACGCCGGCGCCCCCGGGATGCGCCACCGCGCCTCCAGTGGCTCCCAGAGACTCCTGGGAATAGCCGCTGCCCTCACTGACGCTGGCGGAGACGCTTGCGTAGGTACTGCGGTACTGGCCGCTGGCCGCGTAGGAATTATCCTTTGAGGATTGGCTGGCCGAAGCGCTATAGCTCAACTGGCTGTTAGCGCCCAGGGTGCCGCTGATCGATTCCTGTCCGGTGCGGGTGCGCACCGTGCCAGTCGTGTCCTGGCTGACATTGATTGAAACCGCGGGCGATTGTGCGGAATGCCCCAGGGGGACCGATAATCTCACCTGTACCCGGTTGTCCGGTTTTCCCGTTTCCGCGTCGTTCTGGCGAGCAACCGAGATGTTGTAGCTCAGCCCCGTACCTGCGAACCGGATACGATTGGTGTAGCCGCCCTGGAACTGCGTCGTCGTGCGGCGGGAGTTCCAGTAATCGCGCACCGAAGCCGTCAGATAGAAGTTGCCCCACCGGCCGCGTAGAGTTTGATTGATGTTGACCTGCCACTGGCTGCGTGCACGATCGACTGTGTCGGGAATTGCGCTGCCGGCGGCCACCTGCCGGGCCGTTTGCGCGTCGGCGAAGGAATAGAAGCCGCGGGAGGAGTAGCGGTATGTGGAAAGCGCGATGTTGGTCTGGGTGTCGCGAATCAATTTGCTGTAGCTCAGGCGCAGGCTCTGGCCGCTGGAGGAATAGGTATCCGTGATGGAGGCTCGGGCCGCGGTCACATCGGCTGCAATGGCACCGAGCTGTGTGTTGATCGCGATCCCGAGCAGCCCGGCAGTGTAGTGCTGTGCGCCCGCCGCGCCGGTATACCCGGTCAGATAGTTGTTGAAGCCACGCTGCAGCGTCGCCTGCGCGAAACGCTCGGTCATGGTGAGTGAGGGTTGCTGCACTTGTCCGGCGGTTGCCGAGTAGCGCCAGACCCCGGGACGCAGCAGCTGTACCAAGGACGCATAGGGGACCGTGAATGTGTTTTGGCCGCCATCGGCCTCATAGACCGTCACACGCAAGTCGCCGCCGTAACCCGTTGCATACAGGTCGTTGATCTCGAATGCTCCAGGGGAGACCGTGGTTTCGAGGATGGTGTTGCCATTCTGGGTGATGACCACGCGCGCATTGGTCTGCGCGATGCCATGCACGACGGGTGCGTATTCGAGTTGCGACTCCGGCAACATCTGATCGTCACTTGCCAAGGACACGCCGCGAAATCCGAAGCTGTCGAAAACGGCGCCATCCGTGAAGCTGTCGCCCACCGTCAGGTCGCTGCGGATCGCTGGAATGTCGTGAGAGAGGTAGGTAGCGATATTCTGGAAAGTGGTTGGCTGGCCGGAGGTGACCTCGACGGAGGATCGCTGGTGCAGGTGCCAACTGCCCAAATTGATCCCCAGCGAAGAATCCAGATGCCCGACGGTCGTGGCTACGTACGAAGTCGCGGAGCGATAGGCATTCAGGGTGTAGCCCAACGTGGCCGACGGTACGCCACTATCCCAGAGCTCCGGGCTGACATAGCCACGAGGTTTATGCAGCATCGCCACCTGGGGAACATTGATGTCGAGCCGCAGCTGCGACAGGTCAAATACCACCGCGGCATCCGGAATCATCGCCTCCAGATTTATGCAGCCCGCGGACTGCGCCTTACGCAGCTCGTCCCGTGCCGCTGGCGACAGCTTCTCGAAGTCGAGTCCGATCCGCCCGATGAGCGCACGATCGATGCACGGCAGGGCGATGTCGCTGTTGGGCTGAGCGGTGAAGCGAACCGAAGCGCGGCCCACCCATTTACTGTTGATCTGCAGGTCGACCACGTAGTCACCTGGAAGCACGGGATTACCCCGCGAGAACCGGGAAACATCGACTTTTGTGGCGCCCTGGAGAAAGGAGGGGTTGAATTCCACTGGTGCCGCCGCAGGTTCGGCTGCCGGCGAACGAGCCGATAACAGTGCGATGATACAGCCTGCCGCGGACTGACTCAGCAGCTTCGTAAACGTCGGTCGGGCAGTCCCCTCGCAAATCGTCACAAAGCATCATTCTGATCAGGGCACGGAGGCCGCAAAGGCGGTCGCGCTGACATTGCCGCCGTAGTCGTTGATGAACCAATATTCGATGGCAACAGCTCCGCTGGGGGCGATGACCGGCTCCGGCAGCTCAAAGGTGCGACTGGCGAATGGATCAACCATGTCCACCTTGGCAACAATTGCGCGGCTTCCGATCGTCGCGCTGATCTGGGTCAGCGAGACGTGATACGCAGTAGGGTTGCTGGCCTGGATACCCATGAGCTTGCCTGCGCTGAGCTGCGCCTTCCACGTCAACCGGGCAGGCGCATCCGCAGCGGAACTCGTGAGGCCTGCCGGTCGGAAGAACACCTTCATGCGGTGTCTGAAAGCGAGCTCGAGCTGATTGGGTAGCTCCGTGTTGACGACGGCGCGAGGCGGGACGTCGAGCACGTTGAGCCAAAACAGTGACTCACGATCTACGGGGAGGGAATCATGGGTGTAGACCAGCCGCAAGCTCTGAGCTTTGGTGGGATCGAGCCTGAATAACGGTGGCGTCAGAACGAATGGCACTTTCGATTCGCCCGGTTTCGAATGCGGATCTCCCGCATCGAGCCAGGCTTGCACCAGTGAGGGAGTCTCGCCGGTGTTACGCATGCTGATGGTTACTTCGCGTTTGTCCGCCGGATAGACCACCCGCGTGCCATTGACGACGATCCCCGCGGTGGCATGGAGTGACGCTGTGGAAAACGCTATCGCGAAAAGTGCCGCGGAAATGACTCGACATGCACGCAGTCCAAACATCGCCAGGCACTTCCAATTATGATTCTTGGTGTCAAGAGACCTGGGCGCGGCCGTCGCCGTGACGGCCGCGCCCGATGCGATCAAAACGAATTCACGGACATCTGATCCGGATCACCAACACTTACTGGTAGATCAACGAGTAGGTGATCGAAGTGCTGACGGCACCAGCGGTTGCGGCAGCGCCCGCGAGACCGTTCGTGCCGGCAGTCGAATATCCCGCATAGAACCACTGTGTGCCCCCGGTTCCAATTGCCTGGGTCAACGGTTGATTGGTTTGCGTGCCTGGTTTGATTTGAGTGCCGACTATCGAGGCCGCCGAAGCGTTATACAGATTAACCTCGACATTGCTGCCCGCTACCGTGTTGATGAGGCCACCGGTCACTTCATCAACATTAGGGCCTGCTTCAAAGTAAATGGCGACCGTGGTTGGCGCCAGGCCACCAATATCGGCTACCGGCGTTGCTGTGCAGGCACTCACGGCCATGTTGAAGAAGGTTCCCGCCGCAGTCGTTTTGGCGGCGGCGTTGGTCAGAGCCGATGTACTCACGGTGGGCAAGGCTACCGTCGCGTTGGCGCCGCTGGCATTGACGCTGACCGTGCAGGTATTCGCCGTCACAGCACCGGTAAAAGTGATAGTTCCATCCGACGCCTGACTCGAGAGCGGCAGCACCATGGCCGTCGCGATCCCGGCGGCTATCAACGCTCGCTTGATCTGAATTGTCATCACATATCCTCCAAAAATTGCCCCTAGCCTAAGTTACGGCTGTGGCACCGCAATATCGGTTACATCACAGTTAACTTAAAGAAACGCCGCGGCGGCCCGGAAATGTGTGATTCAGGTCGCACCGTGTTGTTTGAAATAGAAAACGTGACTCACGTAGGGAAACCGTGCTGCCCGGGAGTCGACCAGGAGTTGGGTATAGGCGACCGAACCAGCGACATGAGAGCCTGCACACGCGGATAGTTTGTTCCGTACGTAGGGTGGACGCGCCGTCGGAGGCTGGGCTCTCTCACGGCGTATTCTGGGTTGGGTTCTGGCCGGCCCCATCGTTCGCATAGAAGCCGACATTGCATGTTTATGCGGATCAATTGAGTATATATATGACCGTCTCAGGAGCATGACTTTAGATGGGTGTTATCTACAACTCAAAGTGTTTCGGAGCGAGCGATGTCAATGTCAACCTTGCCCTCCTGCATGAGCGCGGTCCTACTCACGGGGCACGGTGACCTCGACCGGCTCGAATATCGGTGCGACGTGCCCGTGCCGCATCCGCAGCCCGACGAGGTGCTCGTTCGCGTGAGTGCGGCCGGAATCAACAATACGGACATCAATCTGCGCATCGGCTGGTACTCCCCGCGCGCGGGCACGACGGATGCCCCAGGGGCCGCCCAACGACAGACCGGAACGGACGATTCGGGCTGGTCGGGACGCGCGGTCGCGTTCCCCCTCATCCAGGGCGCGGACGCGTGCGGTTATGTTGTGGCCGTCGGCCGCGACGTCCAGCCGGCACGCTGCGGACAGCGCGTTCTCATCGATCCGGTACTGCGGTCGCGTCCAACCGCGCACGGACTCGAAACGCTGTATCTGGGATCCGATTGTAACGGCGCGTTTGCCGAGTACATGGTGGTCCCGGCGATCAATGCTCATCCGATTCAAACCTCACTCAGCGATGTCGAATTGGCGTGCGTCCCGTGTTCGTTCTCCGCGGCGGAAAACATGCTCGAACGCGCAGCGGTGCGTGCGGGGGACACGGTTCTGATTACCGGCGCGTCGGGGGGTGTCGGCTCGGCGGCCGTGCAACTCGCACGGCGGCGCTCGGCTCAGGTTGTGGCACTGGCGGGTGCTGCTAAAGCCGCACGGGTTTCCCAGCTTGGGGCGGCCACTGTGTTGGCCAGGGATGCGGATCTGCTCCAGACATTGGGGCCTGACGCCGTCGATGTCGTGATCGACGTGGTCGGCGGGCCTGGGTTCCCCGCGCTTCTCAACGTCTTGCGCCGGGGCGGTCGGTACGCGGTTGCCGGCGCCATCGGCGGTGCGAAGGTTGCCCTGGATCTGCGTACGCTGTATCTCAAGGATCTGCGATTACTCGGTTGCACACTGACGGACGTGAGCGTGTTCGCGAATCTCGTGCGTTATCTTGAGGCGGGCGAATTGCGTCCGGTGCTTGCGCAGACCTACCCGTTACCGGCGATCGCGCGGGCGCAGCGGGATTTTCTCGAGAAGAAACACACAGGCAAACTGGTGCTCATTGCCTCGAGTGCCTCCATAACAGAACGGTGAAATCGCGAAAGAAGTGTTGCGACGGAAGCATCGCCGACGAACTGCGAACCACATCAGAGCGGCTCCTTCAACGGCCAGACTTCGACGACGCCGTGCGCGACAGCGCATGGGACGCGCGACACCTTTTCAATGGCGGCGGCTATGTCGGCGGCTTCGATGACGGCGAATCCAGCAATCGGCAGGGCGGACGACATGAATGGGCCGTCAACAGTCTCCGTGCGGGCTGCATTTGGGTTGCGCACCTGTACCGGTGTGCCGGCGATCCCCATCAGGGCGCCTTCCGAGCGCAATTTTGCATCTTGCTCATGCGCAGCGTCTCTGACAGACCGCGGAGTGCGGTCGTACCCAGCCTGGTCGCCATATCCGATGGTGATGAATTTCGGCATTTGTGATCTCCTCGAGGGTTTGAGGAGCAGCTTGGGCGACAACAGCGCCGTAGGCTGCCTGCAACTACAGAACCAGTCTAGGGCGTAGGAGTTCCCGACTTGGCCGACTAGAAGTTCCGCGACGGTCTTTCCGCCGCTGGTAGAGCCAAAGGCCGAGTGCCAGCAATGTGCCCCCCGGTAGCAATAGCTCAATGAGCGCGTACGGAGCCAATTGCCGCAATTTGTAGAATACCCGCCGCGCCGCAATCATGTTAGCTCTCCGAATTCCTGTTAACTGACTCCAGGACGTTCGGAAAACACCGCATCGGACAGGATTTTTGACGGAAAGAAATATTTCCGCGGGATGTCGTAATGGCATCCGGCCCTGCGTCCTCGGTACTGGACGCGCTCAGGCGTGTCTCGAGCCCTGCGTCCGAGGACCCATTTCGGAACCCTCGACGTCAAATGCAGTTTGTAACTGTCCTGTAGAATAGGGCGGACGCTACCAAGGACTCTCCCAATGAAGACCTCGATGTATCAGACCTCCATTCCCACGTTTACCCGCGTGCTAAGCAATCTCGTTGCGATACTCGAGAAGGGTTCTGCCCATGCGGAAGCGCGAAAGATTGATCCCACGGTTCTGCTCAACGCGCGCTTGTTCCCCGACATGTTTCCGTTCACGAGGCAGATACAACTCGCGGCGGACACCGCGATCAGCGGTGCGGCTCGTATCGCAGGGACAGACATTCCGGTGCACGAGAATAACGAAGGTTCGTTTGCGGAACTCGGCGCACGCCTGCGCAAGACCCTCGTTCAGCTCGAGGCTTTCAAGCCGGAGCAACTCGATGGGACCGAAGACAAAACGGTCACCTGGCAGACGCGCAGCAGCACCAAAAGCATGCAAGGCCAGCCGTATCTCATGAACCACGTGCTGCCGAATCTCTTCTTCCACACCACGACTGCGTATAACATCCTGCGGCACAATGGCGTCGAGCTCGGCAAGATGGACTTCCTTGGCAGGAGCTGAACGGCAGTTGCGGCATGCTGCATCGTGCCGCAGGATTGCGGGCGATGGGCGTGACTCGCGTCTACTCAATCAGTTCTATTCGTGCTTTGTGACCACGAGAGCGCGCGAGTTTCGCGTCACAAGTGACTAGCGGGACATCCAGAATTTCGGCAAGCACGACGTACGCCGCCTCGTACGCAGTCACGGAATCGCGCAATGTCCAAACACGGTCCAGCAACCCCTTGTGCTCTGCGCGTTTGACATTGAGTGCAACGTGATCTTCGAGGGCCTGCTTGGCCCGGGCCGCTGTGATTTCTCTGTGGCTCACGAGACGGCGGAGTGTTTGTGTGACCTCGATATCAATCAGGTGAGGAGCGTGGAGACTCTCTTCGGAGTTCAACACCCGCTCTTCTACCTTGGTGCCCTTGTCGGTACGAAGCAGAAGCTCGAGTACAGCTGACGCATCGACAACAATCAACGAGAGTCACGATCCGCGCGCAAGATGTCTGTGGGGGAGGTTTTGCCCCGATAGGGATCTCGCTGTGCTAAACGCTCACGCATTTCTTCAGGAGTAGGGTATTCAGCGATCTTGCGAACTTCCCGAATCAAGAAGTCGGACAGCGCCATGCCCGCCAGCGCTGCGCGAGCCTTTAGTTGACGATGCAAGGCGTCTGGCACATTTCGCAGTTGAATCATCTTCGACATGTGCCTGAGTATAATGCATGTGCAGTGCATGTAAAATGTATATGTTGCTTTAGATATTATACATAAGTTAATGAATTATATAGTAAAGAGTTGGTCGACTCATGATAGATGAAGCCGCTGAGGCGGAGCAGCTCATTTGGGCCGATATCCCGAGTTGAAGCTCGGATCGAGCAACAGCTCGATGCCCTAAAATCCATCCGAACGAAGCATCTGGGTCAGGCCCTCGGGCTCGATTGGCTTCGTAAAGTGATGATTGAAACCGGCCGCGGCGGCTCGCGCCTTGTCCGAAGCCTGCCCCCAACCGGTCACCGCGATTAGGGTAATCAAGGTCCCCATCGGACCCTGTCGCACCTGTCGGGCGACCTCATACCCATTCAGTTCAGGCATGCCGATGTCTAACATCACGATCTCCGGTCGGAAGGAGTCGATCGTAGCGATGGCTTGCCTTCCATCGTGAACCACGGTGACATCATGCCCATCCATCCGTAACAACATCGCGAGGCTGTCGGCGGCGTCTCGATTGTCGTCCGCGATGAGTATCCGTCTGCGAACCGATGTCCCGGATGCGGCCGGAACGGGGCTCGCCGGCGGGCTGCTCAACGTTCTGCGCGGTAGGTTCACGATGAACTCGCTTCCTCGGCCGCTTCCCTCGCTGCGCGCTTCCAGTGTTCCGCCATGCAGGTGAATGAGTCCCCTTGCGAACGCCAGTCCGATCCCGAGCCCGCCTTCAGATCGATCTTGTGCGGATTTGACCTGCGAAAACATCGCAAAGACTTCTTCAATCGCATCTGGCGGGATGCCAATGCCGTTATCAACAACGCTGAATGTGACGGTGTCGGCGCTGCACGTGGCGCGCAGTCGTATTTCACCGTCGGGATCTGTGTACTTCGCAGCGTTGGTCAAGAGGTTTGACAGCACTTGAGCGAGCCGCATCGGATCGGCCTCAAAACGAGCGGGCTCGTCCGCGATTTCGATCTTCAATGCGTGTCGCTTTGATTCAATAATCGGTCGTGCCGTCTCGATCGCCGTTTCGATGATCGACGTGAGGTTCGTCATTTGCGGCCGCAATTCGAGCGTACCGCGGGTAACGCGAGAAATATCGAGCAGATCATCCAGCAGCAACGCCATGTGATGGACCTGCCGGTCGATCACAGCATGGCTCCAGAGTTTCTGCTCTTTGCTGGCAGCCGCAGCCTTGGAGATTGCGGCTGCCTGTCGGATCGGCGCGAGCGGATTGCGCAGCTCGTGTGCAAGGGTTGCCAGAAACTCATCCTTGCGGCGATCAATCTCTCGAAGCGCTGCCTCGGCTCGCTCGCGGCTCTTGAGTTCTTTTTGCGCAGAGTCATAAAGGCCGTCCATCGACTCGAAGAGTTTGCGGTATCGACCTTCGCTTTCGCGAAGCGCCTCCTCAGCTTGCTTGCGCGTTGTTATGTCGTGGAACGAGAGAAGAATAAGAGGAGCGCCGTCACGAATCAGGCGGCGAGCATCGAGCAGGATGGTGCGGCGCCCGATGATCGGGAAGTCGCGCTCGAGTTCGATTGTCTGGAAGTCACGGTTGTCGGAAAGGGTCGCTCTCAGTGAAGACCACAGTGTGGATGCTTTCCAGTCGTCGTCGCCCAGGTTCAGCAGGGGAACACTCTGGATCTGCTCGCGCGAAGCTCCGAACCAGTCGTAAAAGGCCCGATTAGCCGTGTGTACTTGCAGGCCCTCGTCGAGCACCACCAGCGGGTCAATTACTGCGTTCAGGATTGCTTTTGTGTATTCCCGCTCGTAAATGGCCTGCCCGAGACTTGCGCGGACCGCCGTGAAATTCGTGAAGGTGAGTACCGCGCCCCTCACCTGTGCATCGGTTCCAATGTAGGGAGCGATCCGAACAAGAAACCACCTGTCCGCATTGCGCATCTCGAGGCGCGATGGGACGCCGTCAGCCATGACTCGCAGGCAGCTTTCTGTGACATCCGCAACACCCGTCAGCACTTGCATGTCGCAGGTCGGCCTGCCCAAGTCCGATTGAGAGGCGCCAAGTGTATCCATCGCTGCGCGATTGAAACGAGTCACCTTGCAGTCGCGCCCGACCACGACGACGGGGACATCAATCGTGTCCAGAATGGCAGTCACATCGACACTGACCGGGTCCGTGCTCGCAGCGTCTCCGCGCGTCCAATCGATCTCGCGAATCCCGATCTGTACCTTGTCAGGTCCGCTCACTAAGCGGACTCACAATCCATGATAAAGCGCGCGACTGCGTGTCAACACGGAGTCGGCGAGATCCGGAAGACTCTCGCGCAGTGCGAGGAGCAAAGCCTGAGAGCGCGGCATCTGAAATGCAGGTGCATAGTTCGAGAGAAGCTGCTGCTCGAGAACCCGAGCGTCGTCGGTGCCGACGTTATGTCGGAGCGCGTCGCTCACCGCACGTTCGAGGCGCGCGTAGTCCTCCACCGGAATCAAGTGAGAATGGTTCTGCCCCAGCCGTGGCAGAAGACGGGAATGCACCTCGCTGTTGAAATTGTCCATAACGAACGAGCAAAAGATTGCAATCTCGTGATGCTTGGCGAGCCGGTCGAACTGATCCTCGAGATTCATGCTGGCCGCCACGTTTCCCTGCTCCCAGAGTACGTTGACCATCTCACCCCACCAGCGCACCTTCTGATACTGGCCCTCAGCGTGCGCTTTGGCGATAACGTCCGCCGCCAGCCCGAGGAACACAGGCGCATCGGGCATGGCGCCTTTCATGAAGCGGGGCAGGAGCTCGTCGGCGTCCACTACTGTGAGCTGGCCATTGTCTTGCGCGGACTTTACGTTCACTCCCTCGGCTTCCAGGCGGGGACGGAATGCCTCCCAATGGGCTGCCGTGGGGACGAGGATGACACCTTCCCCGTTGGCGATCGCGCCAGCCGCGAAGCGACAAACAGCGCGATTGAGAAACTGTTGATCCTGGTAGAGCTGCACGATGTGATCGCGTGGCCCCGCGGCGGCCAGAAGGCCGTCCCAGGGCTCGGGCTCGTTCAGAACGCTATGCGAAACATGATCAACAAAAGTCTCCATGAATTGCTTCCTTCATCGTATGCAGGCCTGCCTGGAATCTCGCATTCCAGGCAGCGGAGAATACCCCGACAGACGCCATGCCTGCGACTTGACGGTGGGCTGGCCCGCCGTTCGGCCCACGGGGGGTGCGCCGGTGCCTTTATCGAGTAAAGACCCGGGGTCGCGGTGACCGGCACCGGCTCTCTTGCGACTTCCCGCCGGCTAAAGGTGGGCCCGCGCGTGGCCCTTCGGCGGACCGCCTCCCTGGGGATGGCGCCGGTCTGAGGAAATCGATGTAAGGGTCGTCCTCCATCGTACGGTCGCGCGCGCCGACGATACCGGCAATCACTGTTTGACCCAGACCGAACGGATTGCCAATGGCGATTACTTCGTCGCCGACTGACACGTCCGCGGAGCATCACAGGCTAAGCACAGGCAACTGGTGCGCGGCTATTTTCCGCAGCTCGAGATAGGTTGCGGCCTCAGCCCCCTCCAACCTTGGCAGGAAGCGGCCGCCCGGTTGGCGCTCCCAACACAGTTTTGTGGGAAACCGTGTTGGACTATGTGAACTGCTGAGGTTCTGCAGCGGCTGCAGCTGTTGATGCAGGCAAGCGTGAGCCCAGCGCGCGTTACGTTTGCTCCGGTGTTACGTCGCTCTTTATAAGCATCGAGATGCCGCTCCTAACTTCAAACAGCAGATAGTGTCGCCCATGGGCGACAGATGACTTGTTTGTTTCGATTAAATCTCAAATCTGCCTGAACACTTGTTACAGTGTCCGACACATGACAATCACACATATTTCGAAGGAGACTCAGACACGATGAAGATCAACGCAACGAACCGCTTGCTCAAAGGCGCTCTGCTCAGCTACGTGTTGTATCGGTGCCTCGCGACGACTGCGCTTGCGGCCACGGCTCCGTATCCGCCAAGCCAGCTCATCACGGGTATGAGTTGGGATCTGTCCACAGTGACGAGTCTCAGAAAAGCCGCGGGCAGCGACATCTGGCCGACCACATGGGGAGCGGACGGCAATCTATATGGAGCGTGGGGCGACGGGGGCGGCTTCAACGGCTCGCAAAGCAGTGTGGCAGCCGGCAGGACGAGCTTGGGTTTTGCTGCAATCAGTGGCACGCCAGTGGCTGGGAGTACCGCGAGCTATGCCGGAAACAACATCTGGGGCCGGGCTCCCGCCCACGCGAGATATCCAGCCACCTTCGGCGGCAAGGTGAGCGAGATGTTCTCGGTTGACGGCGTGCTGTACGGCGAAGGAGCTCTATGGACGAGCGCGAACTGCGGCTGCAGCGATCCCACCGACAAGTCCGGCAGCAACCAAAATGACCACACGCTCATCTGGTCGTCGGATCTGGGTAAGAGCTGGACCATTGCCCCGTGGAAAACCGCGAGCTCATTCGGTAGTTTTCTGCAATTCGGCAAGGACTACCAGGGTGCTTCCGACCCCGCCCACCTTTACTTCTATTACTCGGGAGACGCTAACAGCGACCCGTCACACGTTTATCTGCGCCGAATGGCTAGGGATGTAGTGACTGCAGATCCGGCGACGCCGGGTCACTTCGAGTATTTCGATGGTGTTGACTCGAGCGGATCGCCGTACTGGACCACAATCAAGGCAAACGCGCAGCCTGTCTTTACCGACTCGAACAGTCCCGCCGGGCAAGGCACAGGCCTGGGGGTGGTATTCGATGCACCGCTGGGACGGTACGTGGCCATCGAGGGCCACGGCGATAAGACCGGTCAAATTGGTATATTCGAATCGCCTACTCCATGGGGACCTTGGGCGACCGTCGCCTACTATGACGATTGGGGTGGCTTCAACGAGTCGGCCGGGGATGGCAATGGAATGTATTTTCCATCTAAATGGATCAGCTCCGATGGCCTCACCCTGTGGGCGGTGTTTTCCGGACTCGGTGCGTTTGATTCCTTCAATGTGGCGCAAGCGGTTCTGCGGGTTAACAACACCCAGCCGCAAACTTCCGCACCCGTCGCCGGGACGGTGTTGTCGCCTGGCCAGTGATGGGCTTCCGCGAGAGGCTGGGGTCGGCGCTACGCACCTTGGAAGTTGGGCGTTTCGGAGGTTCGTGTTGGGAGAATTGTGGTGCCGCTGCGTCACGTTGGTCCGGCATGGACAGACACGATCCAGGGCTCGAGGTGGCTTCCGAACGCGACCTGTAAATTAAAGGGATGCTTCTTTTCTGCGCGCGCCGGGTCCATCGCTATTACGTTCGCGGGGCGATCAAGCGGAACCGTCGCTAGGAATTGAAGTGGCACGTTGATGCTTTCGCAGCGCACGGCGGTCACGGCGCCGTAGAGTTTGGCAGAGGTCCCATCGCGCATCACATACGGGCGGATGTGCCCATGAACAATCGCATAGTGGTTGCGGTCGGCGTAGCGTTGACGCAAAGGGGTCTGATCGAGACCGGCGTCAACAATGAACAGTCGACTCGCTTCATGTTCCTCGCGCTGCAGAGTTTGTTGGGCGCTCTGTAGCCTCTGTGCACTTCCCTGGCGCTCTGGATTGCCGGCGATCTCGCGCTCCCGATGGGCGACGAGATCGCGAGCGGCCTGAAGCGCTCGGGCGCGCACAGGCCCATCAAGCTCGAGGACGAGGAACACATCGCGGCCCAGCATGCGATGGTAATGAGTATCGCTATAGGTGAGAGTGGGTGACCTCGAAACGTTGAAACCCAGTGTGGCAAGCTTATCCCGGTCAAGCCACGCAATCGGCCCGAAATTACTGTAGGACGAGAACGTTTCCTCCTCGTCAATCTCCGCCGATCTCAACGTTCGGCCCGACTCAACTCTATACTGTAATCGAAGACTCGAGCCACTGTTCTCACCTTCCCGCCACATCCAACTCCATTGTGGTCCAAGTTCTCGTTCAGTGAGCGTGAGGAGACTGTCGGGAGGCTGTCGTCGGTTGGACGCAACGCCCAGGAGCACGACGGCGTTGGTGAGTGCCAGTACGAGGGCTCCGGCTGCTATGAGCCACACGTGGGATCGGTTCATGCGCTCACCTTCGTCTGTAAATCGGTGGGTCCCTCGGACCGCAGCCGGCGGAGGACGAAGAGCGTCAGCAACGCCGTGAGTCCCAGCATGAGGAAGAAGAGGTATTTCGGCATCAGCTCCCACCACCAGTCGTAGAATTTGGTGTACAGGAACACGATGAAGAAGGTGACGCTCGTATTGACGACATCGGGCCAGTGCTTGCGAATCCCAAGCGCTGTTGCCGCCCCCGTGCTGAGAAATCCCAACGCCTGATACAGATGTTCAATGGTCTGCGGTTGGAGCGCCAGATAGCTGCCGTCTCCCCAGTGGGCAAGCACCAGCACGGGGAGAAAGAAACTGAGCAATCCCATGAGCCGGTAAATCTGGGCGAAGCCTGCGTATCGGGCCTGGTTGAGCAGCAGGGGAATGACGAACATCACGATCGCGGCGGGAAAGAAGTTTTCCGGTCTTTCGCCAAAGTCCAGCCAATAGAGGCCCTGGAACTCGCCTGCGCGTGCCGCAATGAACGCCGTGATACACAGCAAGCCAGCGGCCAGCAGCAGGCGTAGGTCACACATGTAGGCCAGCAAGATGGCGTAGGCCGCCCACGGGATGAGCGCCTTGTCGGAAGGGGTGATATTGAAAATCTCTCCCATCATCTGGATGTTCAATACGAAGCAGACAAAGGTCACTAAGGCCGCGAGCTTCGTAAAGTATCCGGTGTCATCCTTCCTTCGGATCCAGAGCGTGGCCCAGTAGGTTAGGCCCGAGGCGCCCATCAGCGTGGTGATCTGAAGCCCCGTGCCGAGGCGGCCCCAAAACTGATAGAAGAGAAAGAAGACACTGGCCGCCAGCGCAATCGCACCGAGGAGCGAGGCGATGCGCATTCCCAACGAGAGCTGCTTTGAGCGCATATCGCGATCAATGTCGAATTGGTTTGATAGCGAGGCAATGACACTCTGATGGTGCTCTTGAATGCTCCGCCGTTGCTCATCGGACAATGACACAACCTGAGACCCTTCCAAGTGCGCCAACTCGAGCGCGAAGACCCGAATCTGCTCGGCGCGCGCCTGCGCCTCGAGGCGCGTCAGTGGTTCCGCCATGTTGCCCTCCGGGTGACTTGCCGGAATGTCTCGTCGAGCATAAATGCCACCAGTCCCTTTATGACTCTGTCTTTTGCGCCGTTACCGACTTGGCTGGCGGACATCCTGCAATTCACCCGTCCCGCTTGCAACGATTTTGTTATCGGGTTGCGTGGTCTGCGCTCGGCGGTATCGTCTCTCGATACCCCTGCATTGTGTTTATGATGATTCCCGCGACTGGAAAGAACAACATTGGAGCTGCACCGAAGTGAAGAGACCAGATTCGTCTGTTTGTGTCGACTTTGCGACCCTCACGGGTTCGTGAGCGCGGTAAGATCCGCTATGGGTACGATTTCACGCCGCCGCTTGATAGGGATTACAGCGAGTCTCGCCGTGGGCTCCCGCGTTGCTACTCGCGCGAACGCCTTGCAGGCTGCGGATCCTCCGCGGCGGCCAGAACCCCTCGTCGCTGAGCGAGTGCCGGAGCATTACAAATCGCTTCCATTCGAGGCTCAGCAGCTGGGCGGGATTCTCGCCGACCGCATGCGGGTCAATGTGGAGGGCAGGCTGCTCCATATTGACGAACAGGCGTTCCTTTCGCCCTTTGCGCATCGGGATGGTGAGGGCAACTTCGATGCAGCCTGGGCGGGGGAGCACGCGGGGAAATTCCTCGACGCGGCCTGCAACGCCCTGCGATACAACGATCACGCAGAACTGCGGCGTATCGCGGGGCGGATCGCGAAGACGCTCATGGCAAGCCAGGGGCAGGATGGTTACCTGGGTACGTACCCCGCCGATCGCCGCTGGGCGGGCTGGGATGTCTGGGTGCACAAGTACAATCTCATCGGGCTGCTCAGCTACTACGAGTTGAGCGCAGATCCGGCAGTGCTGCACAGCTGCCGTGGGATGGGAGATCTGATCGTTAGTACGTTCGGCGACGCGTCCGGACAACGTGACATCATCGGAGCTGGAGAGCACATCGGGATGGCCGCGACCAGCGTCCTGGAGCCGATGTGCAGGCTCTATCGATTTACCGGCGACCTACGGCACCTCGAATTCTGCAAGTACGTGGTCCGCGCATACGAACAGGCCAATGGCCCTCGCATTGTCTCGTCGCTTCTGCAGGGTGGCGGTGTCTACCGGACCGCCAATGGCAAAGCATATGAAATGCTCTCGAACTTCAACGGCCTGGTGGATCTCTACCGTCTTACGGCAGATCGGAAACTGCTGGATGCAGTGCTTCGTGCGTGGGACGACATTGTGCAACACCAGCTGTACCGCACCGGTACCGTCAGCGCCATGGAACACTTCCAACCCGAGGGACGTTTGCTGTCGCTCCCGTCTTCAAACGTTGGAGAGACTTGCGCGACAGTCACATGGTTGCAGCTCAATTGGCGCCTATGGCGCTTGACGGGAGAGGCGCGTTTCGGCCAGGAGATCGAGCGTACTGTGTACAATCATTTGCTGGCTGCGCAGGACGCGAAGAGCGGCAACATCTCCTACTACACGGCATGGGTTGGACAGAAGGAGTTTACCGACGCCGTACTGTGTTGCGTCTCGAGCGGCCCCCGCGGAATCTCTCTGATTCCGCAGTTGACGTGGGCTGTAGCGCGGGATGCAGTGGTCATCAACCTGTATACGCCAGGGCGTGCGCGCTTCGAGATCCGTGGGGCACCAGTCGAGGTGTCTTCCGAAACAACATTCCCGTCGGAAGGCCATGTCTCCCTCACCGTAAATTCGAAACGTGCGCTGCGCTTCACGGTCAGATTGCGAGTCCCGGAATGGATAACCTCATTCGAAGTGAAGACCGGCTCCCGGACGCTGACCGGAAGACCCGGGCAAATGCTGGATGTTACCCAGGTATGGCGCGGATTGAGTACGCTGGACATCCAAATGGACATGCCGACACGGATATGGCCGGGAGCACCGACCTATGCTGAGTGCGTGTTGCTTCAGCGAGGACCCCAGGTGTTGGCGTTGGAACAATCTTTGAATACGGCCGTGCCCTATTTGCATCGAGTGGCACTCGCTGACGCTTCCAATGTTTCGGTACGGAAATCGACGACCGTGCCTGCGGGCTGGCAGCAAGGACAGACCTACGAGTTTGATGGCGCGGTTGGGCTGGCGGATGC
>Ga0137412_10001860_pt1 | contig 16549 bp, 12 predicted proteins | sample CZODoug2_1_16fun_FD_122160 | JGI IMG/M metagenome (GOLD analysis project Ga0137412, IMG submission 122160) | Vadose zone soil fungal communities from Angelo Coast Range Reserve, California, USA - CZODoug2_1_16fungal (Hybrid Assembly) | ecosystem: Environmental > Terrestrial > Soil > Vadose zone...
ATCGATCGCGTTTAACGTGCCCCACGGCGGAGCAATTGCCGGATATCCGTCCGGATCGAGAAATTTCTTATACCCGGTAAATCGATATTTCATTCCCGGCAGCGGTGGCCCGGAACTCTCGAACTCTTTGCTCGCCCCACTCAGCAAATAGTCCAGCAGCGCATACATCTGGTCGTCGTTCAGATTCGGAAATCCCGGCATGCGGCCCTTGCCGCCTTTGATTGTCGCCACGATTTGCTGCGGCGACAGGCGGTTTCCGATTCCCTCAAGCGACGGCATCGCCGGCGGTGACCCAGTCATCGTTTCGCCGTGGCAGACGCCGCACTGGCTCAGGTAAATCGCCTTCGGGGAATTTCCACCGCTATTTTCCGCGAGCGCGCCGGTCCACGCCATCTCATTCGAGTTGATGTAAATGATGCCCGTCTGCCGATCGATCGCCGGCCCGCCCCATTCCGCCCCGCCGTCGTATCCGGGAAACACCACCGTATCCTTGCCGATGCTGAGCGGAACGAATTGTCCCTCGCTGCGAAGCTGCGCAAATCTTTCGGCAGCCCACTTTTTGACTCCGGACGTGCGCTCCGTCAGCAGTTTGTCGGTCAAAAGTTGGCGCGCAAACGGCAACGGTTTCGTCGGAAGCAGTTGCTCCGTCGCCGCAACTTCTCCCGGCACGGTGCTCGCCGGATATTTGTGGCTCTCGATTGGAAACAGCGGTGCACCCGTGACCCGATCAAATAAGTAGACAAATCCCTGCTTCGAAGTCTGCGCTACCGCGTCAACTTCTTTGCCATCGCGTCGAACGGCAAGCAGCGCCGGTGCCGACGGAAAATCCCGGTCCCAAATATCGTGGCGCACGCCTTGAAAGTGCCAGATACGCTTGCCGGTCTCCGCGTCGAGCGCCAGCAGGGAATTGGCAAACAAATCGTCGCCAATGTGGTCGCCGCCGTAAAAATCAAACGCCGCCGAGCCAGTCGGCGCATAGACAATTCCGCGCACGGGATCGAGAGACATTCCTGCCCAATTATTCGCTGCGCCGCTCGTTTTCCACGCATCGGTGGGCCACGTCTCGTACCCGAACTCTCCCGGATGCGGAATCGTGTGGAAGGACCACCGCAATTCGCCGGTCCGGACGTCGAAACCGCGAATGTCTCCCGGCGCCGCCGGAAGCGTCTCCGGATACCGGCCACCGGCAATGAACAAGTCTTTATAAACAACCACCGGGCTCGTCAGGAAAATGGATTGCTCTTCCGCCGGCTCACGACCGAGATTCTTGCGCAAATCAACGCGGCCACCTTCGCCGAAGCTAGGTATCGGCTTCCCGGTCGCTGTATCCAGCGCGTACACAAAATTCAAGACTCCAACGAGAATCCGCGAAGACTTCCCATCGCTCCAATATGCGAGCCCACGGTCCGGTTGGGCGCCCTTGATCCCTGAATCGAATTTCCAGCGCAGTGTCCCTGTCGCGGCATCGAGCGCAAAGATTTTCTGCGTCGGTGTGATTCCGTAGAGAACTCCGTCCACGATAAGTGGACTCGACTGCAAGCCCCCAGGCTCGCCCGTATCGAACGTCCAGGCCACTTGAAGTTGGTCCACATTCTCGCGATTGATCTGTGCGAGCGGTGAGTAGTGGTCGTTCAGCGGTCCGCCGCCGTACCCTGCCCAATCTTGCCGTTCCGGCGCGGATGACGAGGCTTTCCCCTGCTGTCCCGCCCGTAGCAAATACGCTCCGGCGGTACAAAGTACGATGAGGGTGACAAAATAAGCCGCCAACTTTAACGTCGGTCCGCGCATGGAAAACCTCGCCGGGGACTATACCTCTTCTACGTCGAAGACGTAAAACGCCTAAGTCGCCGATTGAGAGGATTGCGGATTTGATTTGGAAGATATTTTGGAGGCGCGTGGCGGAATCGAACCGCCGATAAAGGTTTTGCAGACCTTTGCCTTACCACTTGGCGAACGCGCCCCATAAAACGAAAAACCCACCAGCCGGGGAACTTCTGGCGGTGGGTGCTTATTCGGCCGATTTGAACTTTACTTAACTAAAGATCAAGCCTGCCGCCGCCAGAAGAATCTGTCCGCAACACGAACAACACCGTTGCGAGAAAGCAGTCTCTTTGGCGATCCAATTCATATCGTTATTTTGCCCGATCCCGTAATTGGAGTCAAAACCGAATATCGGCATCCGAGCATTCAAACTTTAGATGCGCCGGGAAGCCCGCTAGTTAGGCCGCTTCAATCCCGCCGCTTCTGCCGTCACATCGGTATACTTGAGCCCTGAACCGGTATTGTACAGCACGACTTTGTCTTCCGGCTTCAAGTAGCCTGTCCGAATCAAATGGTCGTATGCCACGGTTGAGGCCGCGCCTTCTGGCGAGAGAAAAATCCCCTCGTTTCTTGCCCAGTCTTTGAGCGACGCAAGGATCTGCTCATCCGGAAACGCCAGCGCAACCCCGCCGGACTCTTTCAGAATCTCCAGCATGATGTAGTCGCCGTAAGGCTTCGGCACGCGAAGCCCCGATGCAAACGTCTCTGCGTTTTGCCACATTTGGCTGGCTTTCTCTCCGCTGTCGAAAGCCTTTGCCACTGGAGCGCACCCGGCCGATTGCACGGCAATCATTTTCGGCCGCTTGCCGGGTTTGACCCAGCCCAATTCTTCCAGTTCGATGAACGCCTTCCACATTCCGATTAATCCGACCCCGCCGCCCGTCGGATAGAAAACCGCCGCTGGATACTCCCACCCAAGCTGCTCGACGAGTTCGTACCCCATCGTCTTCTTTCCTTCTATCCGGAAAGGCTCCTTCAACGTCGAAATATCGAACCAGCCCTCTTTCTCCTTTCGCTCCGCCACCATTCTCCCGCAGTCCGAAATCAATCCGTCCACCAGCGTCACATTCGCGCCGTACAAAACCGCCTCGACATAATTCGCAAAAGGCACGTCCTTCGGCATAAAAATGTTGGCTTCGATGTCCGCAGCCGCAGCGTACGCCGCAAGCGCGCCCGCCGCGTTTCCCGCCGACGGCACCGCAAGTTTCCTCAGCCCAAAATGCTTCGCCATCGTCACCGCCAGTGCCAGTCCGCGCGCCTTAAAACTTCCCGTCGGATTCGCGCCCTCTTCCTTCAAGTAAACGTTCGCGTAGCGCTTGCTGCGCAGCATCGGCGTCCAACCTTCGCCGAGCGTCACCGGCGTCACTTCCGGTAGTACCGCGCGGTATCGCCACATTCCGGGCCACGGTGAACTCGCTGCGTCCTTCACAATTGCGTCGCGTCGCGCAGTGCCGCGCGCGGCAGAGAGATCGTAGCGAACGTAAAGCGAGCCCGCACAATCCGGGCAAAGCGTCTGCGGTTTGTCCGCACTGACCGCTTTCTTGCACCGCGAGCATTCAAAATGGCTTATTTTCGGCATCAATCGAAGATAACAGCGCGGCGGGGATGGCGGCAAGTTCCCGGCTGACTCGCTCAAATTTGCAAGCCGGTTCACATCCGAAGAAAAATCGCGCGCTCTTCTTGCAAGCACGTTAAGATGTCGCGGCCCAAAACCGTCCATGCCAACCAACGCACGCACCACGGATCGCTCAGCCGCTTTGCTCCAGGTCGCCGGCTTTGCTCTGCTTACCCTTGGTTTTTCCTTGATTCATTTTGTGCCTGGCCATGTGGCGACGGCTGCGGTCAGATGGATCGGACTCCTTTCGCTCGCCGTGGCTGGCGTCCGCAAGCGCAATCTCACGTTTTGGATTTTTTTTGCAATGCTCGTCGGCCTGGAAGTTGGCCTCGATTGGCCCTCGTTTGCCATGCAGCTGAAGATCCTCAGCGATATTTTCTTGCGCCTCATCAAAGTAATTGTCGCGCCCCTGATTTTGGGCACGCTAATCACCGGAGTCGCCGGCCACGGAGATGTGCGCAAAGTCGGACGCATCGGCTGGAAGAGTCTCCTCTATTTTGAGGTAATCACCACCATCGCCATCGTCGTGGGAGTTGCGTCCATCAATATCACGCGCGCGGGAGAGGGCATTACGCTACCTGCAACGGGCGATGTCACAACTGCACCGCAATCCATCTCACAATTGAAGTGGGACGACTTTATCCTCCACATCTTTCCCGAAAACATCGTTAAGTCCATCGGCGAAAATCAAATTCTGCAGGTCGCCGTTTTCGCGATTCTGTTTGCGCTGGCGTTATCGCGAGTCGCCGAAAAATACCGCGCCCCAATGCTCACGCTCGCGGAATCGTTGACCCAGGTGATGTTCAGCTTCACAAAAATCGTCATGTATTACGCGCCGATCGGCGTCGGCGCGGCCATGGCATATACCGTCGGGCACATGGGAGCCGCGGTGCTCCTGCCGTTGATCAAACTGATTCTCACTGCCTACGCCGCGTTGTTGTGTTTTCTGCTGTTCGTGCTGCTTCCGGTCGCCTTGTTCGCCCGCATCCCGTTGAAGCGCTTCTTAAGCGCTGTCGCTGAACCCGCCACGATCGCGTTCGCCACAAGCACGTCGGAAGCCGCATTGCCTCGCGCGATGGAGTGCATGGAAGAATTCGGAGTTCCGCGGCGCATTGTGGCGTTCGTTATACCTGCCGGATACAGCTTCAATCTGGACGGTTCGACGCTCTATTTAGCCGTGGCTTCCATCTTCGTCGCTCAGGTTGCTGGCATTCACATGTCGTGGCGCGAACAACTCTTCATGGTGTTTGCGCTGATGCTGACCAGCAAAGGAATTGCCGGAGTTCCGCGCGCGGTCCTCGTCGTCTTACTCGCGACTTCTTCTTTGTTTCATTTGCCTACAGAGCCCATCTTCATCATTCTCGGCGTGGACACGCTCGTGGACATGGCGAGAACTTCCGTCAATGTGATTGGAAATTGCCTGGCGAGCGCCGTCGTCGCCAGGTGGGAAGGTGAACTAAATCCGGCGCCTCTCAGTGAAGGTTAACGCGCGAAAGAATCAGTTACGCAGCAGACTCGTTCTCGTCTTGACTTCCGGTTTCATGTAAGCCGCGCGCTGGCCGCTTGACGCTTCATTTACCCCGCTCACGCACAAGCCTCTCAGCCCGAACCGCGCGGCGTCGGCTCGATGGATAAATTCTCCAGCCCACAGCATGATATCCAGAAGCCGCGCCTTTTGCAGATTGCTGAGCGATTCCGATCGCAGCGAAATTTCGAGCGCCCCGTGCAGGCAGTTGTTCACCGAATCTTTCAAATCGGTTGTGAAGACGAAATCGATGCTGTGTTTGCCTCGCTCTGCATCAATCTGCTGGAGGAATTCATAACAACGCAGAACAAAATGATCGCAGCACAGATCTTCATCGCCAAGGGCAGTAGCTCCATGCTCCAGGCAACCATCATAACGGCAAGGTTTGTGAAGACGCATCGCACGTAAGTCCCCCGAATCCCCTTTGGTCTCTTGCTCTCGACGCCTTCTTACTGGTACGGCCATAACTTCCCTCTGGATTAGTCGTGTGCAATCCCTGTGAAACGTATCAGTGAAAGTTGCGAATAATTCCGGCTAGTTTGCCGCGGCCATCGCTTCGCAGGTTGTGGGATAGCTGTCGGACAGCGAGACCATTTCGTCCGGCTTCGTTTCGCGCTTCGCTTCGGTTACTTGCGCCAGGTAGGATTGCACGCGTAGTGTCTGGTCGAGATACGGCGCCAGTTTCTGGCGCAGCCATTGCACCCGCCGTTCGCGCGCTTCGGCAAATCGACTGGACTGCCAGAACGTTAAAACCGTAACCAGGCGCGATTCCAGTTCGGACACTAATACCAGTGCCTGCAAGAATTCTTGATCGCTGCCAAAAGAGTTTTCCAGGATCGAGTCGAGCGTTTCGCGAACTCTTTCCTCGTGCCCGGGTTTCACCACAAATTCCGCTCGCAACGCTACAACCTGTTCGCGCCGCCTGGCCTTCGATTTTCTGGTTTTCTTGGAGTTTGAAACGAAGGCAGGTCCGGTCCCAAATTCCCCAACTACTGGTTCTCGCAACGAAGTTCTCCTCTACCACTCCCAAAATAAAAAGGGAGGCGGATCGGGATTGGCTCTCCCACTCAACCCCGGTCCGCCGCCTCAGGGGCACGCCAGGGAACAATTTCTCGTCCCGAGGGTGTTAGGTTTCCGATCTTCAGGATTCCTATGGCGGTGTAGTGCGCCTCCGTTCACAACCGTTACAACTAATTTTTTCAGTAAAGCGCAAGGTACTGGTTCAGTTTGAATTTCCTGAATCGTGACACAAGGGGGTGAAATTCAAACTGAACCAGTACCAAAGCGAACGATTTATTGCCCACGCTCGAAGTCACGGCTATACTTCCCAGTCCTAGAGCTCTCCCAGTGGAACTGTATCTATTTGATGCCGAATACGTTCAGCGTCTCCGCGATAGCCATCCCGAGACGGAAGGCCACTTTGTCGGCTATTTCCGTCAGCTTTTGCGTATCAAGCTGCGCGCGCGCTATCTCGCCGCCGACGTTATAGACGATGTTCAGCAGGAAACCTTCATCCGTGTTTTCCGCGCACTGCGAACCGAAAACGGCATTCGCCACCCGGAACGCATCGGCTCCTACGTCAATTCCGTCTGCAATTTCGTTCTGCAGGAGTTCTATCGCAAACAGGGCAAGACCCAGCCGAGTGAAGACGCCGACGCCGAAATTCCGGATAAGGTACTGAATCTTGAGAAGTTAGCGATCGCCGAAGAAGTCAACGAGCGAGTCAGGGAAGCCATAAAATCATTGGTCCCGCGCGAGCGCGACCTGATTCGCCGCGTCTTCTTCGAGGAAATGGAAAAAGACGATGTCTGCGACGAACTTGGCGTCAGCCGAGACTACCTTCGCGTCTTGATGCACCGCGCTATTGAGCACCTCCGTGACGTGTTGGAAAATAAGGACTTGCACCCGAAGTCGCGTGAAGCAGTGAAGAAAAGAAAGTGAAACGGTTTACCGGGTCTCTGCACTATACCTTCGGATGGAGAACATGGACCACACGGAAGCACTGCGGATGCAAGCCGTTGAAAAATATATACTTGGCGAACTCTCGCCCTTTTACCGCGCCCAATTTGAAGAGCACTATTTCGATTGCGCTGATTGTGCCCTCAATCTTCGTGCGGGCGTCGCTTTCGCTGCTGCGAGCCGCCTGTATTTCGTCGAGTCCGCGGTCCCCGGAAAGGTTGCGCGCGCTCCACGCGCCGGCTGGTTCAATTGGCTCAAGCCTCTCGTCGCGGTCCCGGCGTTCGCAGCCCTGATCGCCGTCGTCGCGTATCAAAACACTGTCAGCATTCCCAGGCTCCAGCGCGCAGCCGGCACGCAATCGGCGGCCGCATCCGTCGCTCCCTGGTTCTCGCTCGTCAACGCCAGCGTCCATGGTTCCTCCGGCACTCACGTCGAAATTCAGCTTGGCCAGCCCTTCTATCTTTTCTTTGACATCACTGCCGCACCGCGCCAAGCCGATTCCGTTTTCCTTTTGCAGGTCCAGGATTCAACTGGAAAGACGCTCGTCCAATCCAGCGTCTCGGCCGAACGCGCCCAGAAAAGCGTCGTCCTCCCGATTCCTCCCGGTTTCCGCGAAGGCGACTACAAACTTTTCATCTTTGATAAAGTAGCTGGAACTTCAGTTCCGGCCGGTGAGCTTCCGTTTACAGTTGCATTTTCTGCGCAAATTCAGCAGCATTAACCGCTCAGTAGTTACTTCCAGAGGTGATACGTATGTCCCCGAAGGCTCCCCGTACGTTCCATTTCCACGCGTGTGCTCACGCGTTTAGTGCAAACTTCACTCGGCCGTTTCATCATCAAATCGACATTCAAGCGCAGAGTGCCTTGCCTGTAATCGGTGGTCATGGCCACTCGCGCGTCGATTCCTTCGAATTTCGCAGCTTCATTTCCTTCCAGAATGGCTACTCACACGTCTCCGGAGGCCATCAACCCGACGACGATACGCATAACACGCTCGCGACCGCCGTGCTCGAAGGCTTGAACATGTTCGATGTGCTCACCGTCGATCGCGTCGTGTCGCGTCTCTATTCGAAACATCACGCAGATCAGAGAGAAGGCAGCATCACCTGGGTCGGCAGCAAATTCGAAAATCTCCGCATCGCCGGTTGCGAAGTCCACGTCGAATTGAATCACGCCCTCTTTCACGACCTGCTAACCTACGAAGCCGCAGAATCGGCCTTCAAAAAAGGCGGCGATTTCAGGAAAATAGCCGAGGATCCTCTCGGCACCGATGACGTCCTCAAGCCTGCCAACGTAGACGGAGTTTTCCTTTGCTCGATCGTCAAAAGTATCAAAGCGGATTGCCCCGGCGTCAAAGTGCGCGGCCATTCTCTTTACGTGCCTGGCTTCGGCAAAGTATTTCTCGGCGAGCTCCTCATCAAGCCCGGCGAGAAAACTCTCACTATGCTCCGCTTCGAACTCGGTTCCACTACCAAAGGCACTGGAACCGGCGGGGGAACCAAAACCAACGGCCAGCCGTATCCCTGATTCTATTTGTCCTGATTTGGGGCATTTGTTTTCAATTTGGCTGCGGCTACAGTCCGGCAGCTGCATCTCGCCTTTACGATTCCGCGTGGGGCAAGATTCAACACGGCGACTTAGCATCCGCACTCCTCGATGCGGACGCTGGACTTAAGAAATTTCCCGAACCCATCTCCGCTTGGCACTGGCGTTTCCGAACATTGAAGGCGGAAATTCTGATGCGCCAAGTTCACTATGAGGATTCGTTGAGACTCCTCGATGCCACCTTGCCTTCCGATCTGGCGAATTCGGAGATGGCAGTTTGGCAAAGGCTCACGCGGGGCTCGGCACTGTCTTATTCTGCGAAATACGCCCCGGCTCTGGACGCATTGCAGCAAGCTCAGTCGCTGGCAGCCAGATTTCAGCCCAAACTTCTTGGAGAGGCCTTGCTCCGTCTGGGCACGCTCGCCATGTCGCAGCGTGATTGGGATCTCGCACAGTCTCATTTTCATTCCTGCCTCGACTTTGCTCGCCAGCATCACGACGCTTACCTCGAAGCATCCGCTCTCGGTAGTCTCGGGCTGGTTGCAGCCCGAATGGATCACTACGACGAATCCATCGTGTGGAATCAGCAGGCCATGGATCTCGACAAAGCAAACGGCTGGCTCGGCTTGGCCGCGCGAGCGGAAGGAAATATGGGATGGAGCTATTACCTCATCGGCGATCTCGTGAACGCGCTGGACCTTTACAAAAAAGCCGACCAGCACGATATCGAAGCCGGAGTGCCCGAGCGGCGCATCACTTGGCTGAACGGCGCGGGCGACGTGTACTACGACATGCGGGATTTCTCCGCCGCCGAATCCGCGTCCACACAGGCGCTGCGCCTCGCCGATTCGCTTTATGATGCGGATGACGCCATTTATTGCTTGCAAAACCTTGCGCTAATCTCACTTGCCCAGCGCCAATTCGACTCCGCGGCAAGCTATGTCAGAGATGCTCTTGCCCGCGAGGCCTCCGCCCCCGATCACGTTCGCGAACTGTACACCCGCTTGATTTCCGCGCAGCTTGCGGCGAAGACGGCCGACTACGCGAATGCCGAAACGATCTTTACAAAGATAAAAGATGATCCCGGATCACCAATTTACATTCACTGGGAGGCATTATCAGGCCTGGCGCAAACGCACGCCGCCCAGGGAAAAAATGTCCTTGCCGAGCGGGAGTTTCAGGACGCCATCGTCACGATATCCAGCGCACAAGACTCAATTGAGAAGGAAGAATTTCGACTCTCGTTCCTCTCCATCGCAATTCAGTTTTACGATCAATACATCAATTTTCTGCTAGGCCTCCATCGGCCATTGGACGCTCTCAAGGTCGCCGACCTCAGCCGTGCCCAAACGCTCGAGCATGGGCTTTCTTCCTCGGCGACAAAACGCCCCGCCCATGTCGCCGCTTTTAATCCGCAAGCGATAGCCAGGGCTCAGAACGCCACGCTCCTTTTTTACTGGCTTGGCCCAGAACGCTCCTACCTTTGGGTTCTCACCTCTACTAAGATTTCCCTGTTTCCCCTCCCGCCAGGGCCGCAAATTGATGCTCTCGCCCTTTCTTATCGCGAATTCCTCTTCGGGCCACGTGATCTGCTCGACTTCACCGATGGTCCCGGTCAAAAGCTCTACGACATTCTTGTCCGTCCGGCACGGAAACTGATTCGGCCCAATTCTTCGGTTGTTATTCTTCCGGACAGCAAACTCAACGGCCTCAATTTTGAAACCCTCGTCGTCAACCAGCCCCGACCGCACTACTGGATTGACGACGTAACGGTCACCGTCGGAAACTCGCTTGTGCTGCTTGCCCGTTCCAGTCGCATGCGCCCGCCCAAGTCGCCGGAACTGCTATTCTTTGGTGACGCCCTTCCTGCGAGCAGGGAGTTTCCCCCGCTCGCCGACGCGAAGCAGGAGATCGAAGCCTTGAAGGCCCATTTCCCGGAAAATCGTCACCGCATGTTCACCGGAGGCCGGGCCATCCCATCGAACTATCTTTCTAGCAATCCCGGCCGCTATGCATTTCTCCACTTTGCGACGCATGGCACGGCGAGCACCTCTCGGCCTCTCGAATCCGCAATCATCTTGTCGCCCGAGCGTGACCGCTACAAACTCTACGCGCGCGACATCATGCGCCAGCCTTTGAGCGCTTATCTCGTTTCCATCTCCGCCTGCAACGGTGCCGGCGAGCGTCAATTGGCTGGCGAGGGCCTCGTTGGTTTGTCTTGGGCGTTTCTCCGCGCCGGAGCTCACAATGTTGTCGCTGGCCTGTGGGAAGTCAGCACGGCCTCGGCTCCGCAAATCATGGATGGCCTTTATAAGGGTCTAACCGAAGGAAAAAGCCCTGCCGCGTCGCTTCGCAACGCGAAGCTCGCCCTCCTCCATTCCAAAGGACCTCACCAGCGCCCCTTCTATTGGGCCCCGTTCCAACTCTACTCCGGCTCCTAGCGCTACTATCGCGCGCACTTTCAGATTTGCTCGGTGTTTCTTACTGTTAGGCCGTTGTAGGCCGGCTTTTTTATCCCGAGCGCAGCCGAGGGACTGAAGCCGGCCGCTTCGATTTGGTCTTTCCCCCTCACTCCATCGGCAACCCGACATAATTCTCCGCCAGCGTCGTCATCCCCGCCCGCGAACTCGTCACATAATCCAGTTCCGCCATCTGCCGCCGCCGGTCAAACTCTCCGTCACTCTCAAATCTGTGCAGCAGGGAAGTCATCCACCACGAAAACCGTTGCACCTTCCAGACACGCCGCAAACAAATCTCCGAATATCTCTCAAGCAGTTCCCGCTTCCCGCTTGCGTAAAACTCCTGCAACCCCGCGGCCAGAACTCGCACATCCGCCACCGCCAAATTCAGTCCCTTGGCGCCCGTCGGCGGCACAATATGCGCCGAATCTCCAGCCAAAAACATTCGTCCATACTGCATCGGCTCGACCACGAAACTCCGCATCCCCGTCACGCCCTTCTGAATCACCGGCCCACGCGTCAGCGAAAAACCGTCGCGCGTCGCAAATCGCATTTGCAATTCATCCCAAATTCGCGCGTCCGGCCACTCATTCAAATCTTCTTCCGGCTTGCACTGCAGATACAACCGGCTAATCTTCGGCGAACGCATGCTCATCAGCGCAAAACCACGTTCATGATTCGCGTAAATCAATTCATGCGAAGCCGGAGGCGCCTCCGCCAAAATTCCCAGCCACCCGAACGGATAATTTCTCTCATACGTCTTCAAAATTCCCGCCGGAATCGTTTCGCGGCAAATTCCATGAAACCCGTCGCATCCCGCAATAAAATCGCACTCAAGTTCCTTCGCCGTCCCGTCTCTTTCAAATCGAATCGCTGGCTTTTCACTCTCCAGCCGTTCCACACCCACACTTCGCGCCTCAAAAATAATTTCTCCGCCCGCGTTCAACCGCGCCGCAACCAAATCCTTGATCACTTCGTGCTGCGCGTAAATCATTACGCCCTTCCCGCCCGTCAAATCCGCAAAATCGATGCGGTGCCCGCGTCCGCCAAATCGCAGCTCCACGCCGTAGTGCATCAATCCCTGCCGCATCATCCGCTCGCCCAAGCCAAGCTCGTTCAGCAGGTCCACGGTCCCTTGTTCCAGCACACCTGCCCGCACTCGCTCTTCGATGTATTGTCGCGTCTGCGCTTCCAGCACGACGCACTCGACGCCCGCCCGCTGCAACAGATGCGCAAGTACTAGCCCCGCCGGCCCCGCCCCGATTATCCCAACTTGCGTTTTCATCGATTTTCCTGTTGCATATCCTTATTATGTATGATATAGTTATCCGTGAAAGATCGCTTCCAATTCGCTAAGCCGTTTAGAATCTGCAGTTACGCAATTTGCGACTCTAACTTCTTTAGAATCTGCAGTTACAAAACAAACGACTTAAAGTCCTTTAGAATCTGCAGTTACAAAAAAAGGGGGTATATACCCCTCCCCTCGCCCGCCCTCCCCGACATGTTATCCTCTTTCCTTCAACTCCGTTCCGTTTTGGCATTCTTCCAGGAGCAGCCGCATGAGTCGCGATAATCCTCCTCGCCTCGATATCGTTGACCGCCATGGCCACGCCATCACCGGCTCGTCCCGCGCCATCGCCAACTTAGCCGGCCGGCCCCTCCAGCCGAATCGCGGCACCTCGCTGAACCTCGATTGGGTGGAGGGCGTCCGCATAAATACCAGCGCCGTCGAGCGCCGCGCCGCAACGCTCGTCACGCGCCGCACCGTCAAAAAAGATTGGCAGATTGCCTGGTTGCTTCGCGCCATCTCTTGCATGGATCTAACGACGCTCAGCGGTGACGACACCGACGAGCGTGTTCGCCGCCTTTGTTCCAAAGCGCGTCAACCCATTCAGCACGACATTGTCCAGAAACTCGGAATCGCGGAGCTGAATATCCAGGTCGGCGCAGTTTGTGTGTACCACATGTTTGTGGAAACTGCGCGCCGCGCGCTCGAAGGCACAAAAATAAATGTTGCCGCCGTCTCCACTGGCTTTCCCGCGGGGCTCTCTCCCTTTGAAGATCGCGTTTCGGAAATTCGCCGCTCCGTCGCTGCGGGCGCGCAAGAGATCGATGTCGTCATCACGCGCGCGCACGTTTTCGGCGGTCAGTGGCAGAAACTTTACGACGAAATTGTTGCGTTCAAGGACGCGTGTGGGCCAGCGCACCTCAAAGTGATTCTCGGCACAGGCGATCTGCTCACGCTTCGCAACGTTGCGAAGGCATCTCTCGTCGCGATGATGGCGGGCGCCGACTTCATCAAGACTTCCACGGGAAAAGAACCTGTAAACGCCACGTTGCCTGTCGGTCTCGTCATGACGCGCATGATTCGAGAATACGCGCAGGAAACTGGAACCGCCGTCGGTTTCAAACCTGCCGGTGGTATCAAGACTGCCAAACAGTCTCTGGAATGGCTTTCTCTGATGAAAGAAGAACTCGGTAATTCCTGGCTTGAACCTCATCTCTTTCGATTCGGAGCAAGTTCGATGCTCGCCGACATCGAACGCCAACTGGAATTCCACGCGACCGGTCGCTATTCCGCGGAGTATCGTCACCCGATCGCGTGACACGGGAGGGCACGGCTTTAGCCGTGCCGAACGGAGCTGATTTTTCTTGGGCTTTAGCCCCCGAGGGGATTGAAGGAACGAGCAAGACATGAGCGTCGTCGAAAAATACAAAACGATGGAATACGGTCCCGCTCCCGAGGATCCGAAAGAAACCTTAATTTGGCTCGATGCCCACAAGCGCCGCTTCGCCCATTTTATTGGCGGCAAATGGCATGCGCCATCCGAAGGAAAATATTTTGACACGTCCGATCCCGCAACCTTGGAAAAAATCGCCGAAGTCGCGCAGGGAAGCGCCGCCGATGTTGACGCGGCCGTAAAAGCTGCACGTACGGCTCTGCCTGTCTGGCAGGGATTTTCATCGCATGAACGCGCGAAATATTTGTACGCGTTGGCGCGGCAAATTCAAAAACATTCGCGGCGTCTTTCTGTTCTCGAAACGATCGACAACGGCAAACCAATCCGCGAAAGCCGCGACATCGATATTCCGCTTGTCGCGCGCCATTTCTATCACCACGCGGGCTGGGCGCAGTTGCTTGACCAGGAATTTCCCGGCTATTCCGCTTGTGGAGTCGTGGGGCAGATTATTCCGTGGAATTTTCCGCTACTCATGCTGGGCTGGAAAATCGCCCCTGCATTGGCGACGGGGAATACAGTTGTCTTGAAGCCTGCCGAGTTCACTCCGCTTACGGCGCTCGCTTTTGCGGAGATTTGCGGCGAAGTTGGCTTGCCGGCCGGCGTGGTCAATATCGTCACCGGTGATGGCTCGACCGGCGAAGCGCTCGTGAAGCACCCGGATGTCGACAAGATTGCATTCACTGGCTCGACCGAAGTCGGGCGCGCGATTCGCCGCGCAACCGCTGTATCCCACAAGAAACTTTCTCTCGAACTCGGCGGAAAATCGCCGTTCATTATTTTTGAGGATGCGGATCTCGACGGCGCCGTGGAAGGTCTCGTCGACGGCATCTGGTTTAATCAAGGACAGGTGTGTTGTGCCGGCTCGCGCTTGCTGATGCAGGAAAGCATCGCGGAAAAGCTTACGCGTAAAGTGCAGGCGCGCATGAGCACTCTCCGTGTCGGTTCGCCGCTCGACAAGGCCATCGACGTCGGCGCGATCGTCGCGAAGGTTCAGCTCGAACGCATCGACAGCCTGGTCAAGCAGGGAATCGCCGAAGGTGCAACCTGCTGGCAACCGGAAATTGCCATGCCGACGCGCGGCCTCTATTACAAGCCGACATTCTTGAGCAACGTGCATCCCACTTCGATCGTCGCGCAGCAGGAAATCTTCGGCCCCGTGCTCGCCGCCATGACATTCCGCACGCCGAAAGAAGCGGTCGAACTGGCGAATAACACCGCTTATGGTTTGGCTGCGAGCGTGTGGAGTGAAAGCATTAACGTGTCGCTTCACGTCGCGTCGCAATTGAAGGCAGGCGTCGTCTGGGTCAATTGCACGAACATGTTTGACGCCGCATGTGGATTCGGCGGCTATCGCGAAAGCGGTTACGGCCGCGAAGGCGGCAGAGAAGGCTTGCTCGAATATCTCGAACCGGCTTGGTTCAAAGGCGCGGGAAAACTGCCTACGGACGCTCCCACGAACGGCGCCGTCGAAGTCGCAAATCCTTCCATCGACCGCACTGTGAAGCTGTACGTCGGCGGCAAGCAGGCTCGGCCCGATTCGGGCTACAGCGTCGAAGTGCGCGGCGCGAATGGCCAACTCCTCGGCGAATCTCCGCTAGGCAATCGCAAAGACATTCGCAATGCCGTGGAAGCCGCGCGCAAAGCCGATGGTTGGGCGAAAACGACCGCACACAATCGCGCCCAGGTCCTTTACTACATTGCGGAAAATCTATCTCAACGTGGCCCCGAGATCGCGCAGCGTCTTTCCGCTGCCGTCGGCGCGAAGCAAGCGGACCGGGAAATCCAGGCCAGCATCGAGCGCCTCTTCTCGTATGCTGCATGGACCGACAAATATGAAGGCGCCGTTCACAATCCACCGTTCCGCAACATCGCCATCGCCATGAACGAGGCGGTCGGGACGGTCGGCGTTCTGTGCCCCGCCGATACGCCGCTGATCGGGTTTTTCTCTCTAGCGCTCCCGCTTATCGCCGCCGGCAATTCGATCGTTGCAATTCCGTCGGAAAAATATCCGCTGATCACTGGTGATTTGTATCAAGTGTTTGAAACCAGCGATCTTCCCGGAGGCGTCATTAATATAGTTCCGGGCCGCTCATCCGAACTCTTGAAAACCCTCGCCGAACACGATGATCTCGACGCAATCTGGTGCTACGGCGACGAATCGCTATGCGCAAGCGCGAAAGCCCTCTCGGTTGGAAATTTGAAACAAGTGTGGACGAACGAGGGCCGCGCCATCGACTTTTTTGATCGCGGTCAGGGCGAGGGGCGCTGGTATCTCGAACGCGCGTATCAGGTTAAAAATATCTGGGTTCCTTACGGCGAGTAATCCTCCAGTGGCCACGGCGCAAACTGAAATTTCAGACGCGAACCACGATTCGCGCGCCGCGTTCCGCTATCCGGCGTTCAAGATTTTTCAAACCGCCCGCTGCCTCGTCGTGCTCGCCCTCGAAATGCAAGCCGTCGCCGTCGGCTGGCAAGTCTACGAAATCACCAAGCGCCCGCTCGACCTCGGCCTCGTCGGCCTGGCGCAATTCCTCCCCGGCATCGTGCTCTTCCTCCTGGCGGGCCACGTCGCCGACGTTTTCGACCGCCGCAAAGTTTTGATTAGCTGCGACGTAGGGTTCGGTTTGTGTTTTGTTCTTCTTCTGATTTTGACGGCTTTCGGAACGCGCTCGGTTTCCGCGATTTACGCGGTGCTGATTCTGCTCGGAATCGTCCGATCCTTCAATGGACCAGCGAGCCGCGCGATTCTTCCACATCTTGTTCGCGAAGAGCATTTTCAAAATTCCGTTGCCTGGGCTTCGGGAATTTTTCAACTGGCGACAATTCTCGGACCCGTATTGGGCGGAGTAATTTACGCGATTTTTCGCGGGCCTTTCGCGGTCTA
>Ga0137412_10001861_pt1 | contig 16546 bp, 16 predicted proteins | sample CZODoug2_1_16fun_FD_122160 | JGI IMG/M metagenome (GOLD analysis project Ga0137412, IMG submission 122160) | Vadose zone soil fungal communities from Angelo Coast Range Reserve, California, USA - CZODoug2_1_16fungal (Hybrid Assembly) | ecosystem: Environmental > Terrestrial > Soil > Vadose zone...
AGCACGTCGCCGGTGTGGAATCCGAAGACGGGGCAGACGGTGGCGTTTGTGAGCGACCGGACGGGCGTGCCGAAACTTTACCTGATGAATTCGGATGGGACCAACACGATTCCACTGGATTTGCCGGATAAGGGATATTTGATCGATCCATCGTGGGCGCCGAACGGGCAACTGCTGGCGTTCAGCTGGCGGCGGCCGACGGGCAACTACGATTTGTACGTGATGGACGCGGCGACGCAGCAGATCGTGGAGCTGACTCGCGATGCGGGGCGGAATGAGCGGCCGAGCTGGGCTCCGGATGGGCGGCACATCGTTTTCGAATCGACGCGGAGCGGGACGCGGCAGATTTGGGTGATGCTGGCGGACGGATCGCAGGCGCATCAACTGACGACGACGGGGCATAATGAGTCGCCGAATTGGTCGATGAAGTGAGGGCTGAGAGCGCGTGTGTGCTGCAGAACTTCGCGAGGGCGGATTGGTTTTCGGGGAGGCTTACACCGTGCGCAGGCAATAGTGGCTACGCTACTGAAAGCGAATTGGCCGACGCGGTGACTTCCAAGAGCGCAGCCCGCTGCGGCGTAAACAAGAGTGGCTACGCTGCGATGGTAATAGGATTTTCGGTGTGCGGAAAAGAGCAATATATCGTGACACGATGTATTTTGCCGCTGCAAGGCGAGTGGTATGATGCTCGTGCACGAAATTAATGGGGAATGCCAGTCGAGGAGGACTAGAATGAAAAAGGTCTCTGGGCCTTTGTTTAGAATTGGACTCGTTACAGCCTGCGTCGCTGCACTTTTCGCGGCTGGATGTACCAAGAAACCGCCGGTAGTGCCGCCACCAGTGGCACAAACTCCGCCTCCCGCACGCCCCACAGTGACGCTACAAGCGAACCCCACATCGCTTAACAAGGGCGATTCCACGACATTAAGCTGGTCTTCGACGAATGCGACGCAATTGACGATTGCGCCGGAAGTTGGCGCGGTGGCGCCGGAAGGCTCGACGAAAGTGACGCCGGGCGACTCGGCGACGTACACGATTACGGCGAGCGGGCCGGGTGGCTCGGCGGACGCGAGCGTGAGCGTGACGGTCGCGGCTCCTGCCCCGACGCCGGTTGAGCAGCCGAAGGGTCCTTCGATGGAAGAACTCTTTCTGAAGGAAGTGCGCGACGCGTACTTTGACCTGGACAAGGCGGATTTGCGGCCGGATGCGCGGGCAGCGCTGTCAAAGACGGCGGACTTCCTGAAGAACTATCCGACGATCAAGGTGAACATCGAGGGCCACTGCGACGAGCGCGGCTCGACGGAATACAACCTGGCGCTGGGCGACCGGCGTGCGGCGGCGGTGAAACAGTTCCTGGTTTCGCAGGGCGTTGGCGCCGACCGGATGAGCACGGTCAGCTTCGGCAAGGAAAAGCCGTTTTGCATGGAGAGCGTCGAGGCGTGCTGGCAGCAGAACCGGCGCGGCCACTTTGTAATGGCGCGCTAATAGCGTCGAAAGGGTACAGAAAGGCACGCACGCTAAAGCGTACGCTACAGAAAAGCTCGCAGGTAAGCGTACGCTACCGTTAACCATTTGTGCGACAAACCCGCCGCGCGCAACCGCAGTTCTTGCTTGCGCGCGGCGGTCTCGTTAAAGTGAAGTTTCGGCCCGATTTTGCGTTGTTCGAGGCCAGGCTATACCGGGCACGGCCCTGGCGGAGTCAACTGGCGGAGTCAACCAGAGCGGCCGTGCTACTGAGGAGGCAGTTCGATGCGTTTCCGCAATGTTGCAATGTTTGGTGCCGCAGTGTTGGCAGGCATGATCGCCGGAAGCTTGATGGGTCCCGCGCCGGTGAACGCGGTGGCGCGCGAACTGATCGAGCTGCAGCGCGACGTGACCTCTCTGCTGCAGGGGCAGAAAGATTTATCCACGCAGATTACCCAGGACCATACGGTGATGCGAACGCTGGTCGAGCAATCGGGCGACAACGTCGGCAAACTGAGCGCGACGATGAGCGGGCTGCAGAAATCCGTGCAAGACGTTCAGGCGAACGGCGGGGCGCGGCTCGACACGATGTCCACGCAGGTGCAAGGCGTCTCGGACAATCTGGAAGAGATTAAGTCGCGGATGGGGAAGCTGAATCAGCAGCTCGTGGATCTGCAGAACACGGTGCAGAGCCTCGATGCAAAGATTTCGAGCGGTGGCGCGCCGGCGGGTACGGTTCCGGCTAGCGGTGGGACGACTGCCACTCCGACAGGCGCGAGTACAGCGATGCCAGCAGCGAGTGCCGCTCCGAGCGCCGATACGCTCTATTCGAACGGGTTGCGCGACATCACGAGCGGGAAATATGACCTGGCGAGGTCCGAATTTCAGGACTACCTGAAGTATTACGGGGATACCGACCTTGCGTCCAACGCGCAGTTTTATCTGGGCGAAATCGCCTACTCGCAGAAGCAGTACAGCAACGCCGTATCGGAATACGAAAAAGTGCTGACGACCTACCCGAAAAGTTTCAAGCTGGCGCCGGCGCGGCTGAAAAAAGGAATGGCGCTGATTGAACTGGGACAGAAGCCGTCGGGAATTCGCGAATTGCGCGAGGTGGTGAAGCGGTATCCGGGAACGGAAGAAGAGCGCCGGGCGCGGTCGAAACTGAAGGAGCTGGGCGCGGCGGTTACGGCGGGCTGAAGCTCGGCTCGCGGATTTGCTGTGAAGGTCACAGTGACGCGCCTTCGCTAAGCTGCACTGACTGAAATCTGTGCTACTGGTGCCTGTTGTACAATTTTCCCCATGAACTATTCCCTTTCGGATGTTGAAGCGCGGGTGCTGGGCGCGCTGGTTGAAAAAGAGATCACAACTCCTGAGTATTACCCCCTCTCCTTAAACGCGCTGGTGAATGCGTGCAATCAAAAATCGAATCGCGATCCAGTGATGGCGCTGGACGAAGACGCCGTGCGATCCGCGATTCGAACACTCAATGACATTGGATTCACACGGTTTGCGAGTTCAGCGGACAGCAGAGTAGGAAAGTACGAGCACCGGCTGAACGAGACGTTCAACTTTCACCGCCACGAGATTGCTATTTTGTGCGTGCTGCTGTTGCGAGGGCCGCAAACGCCGGGCGAGCTGCGAACGCGAACCGAGCGAATGTACGCTTTCGAAGACCTGGAGTCGGTTCACAATGCGCTAAACCTGCTCGCGAAGCGGGAGCCACCGCTGGTGAAAGTGTTGTCGCGGCAGCCTGGAACAAAGGAGTCGCGGTATGTGCAACTGCTGTCTGACGTTGCAGAAACGAATACGGCGCAGGGCGAAAGCGTCTCGGAATCTCTTGCGCCGCGCACGGACCGGCTTGGCGCCATGGAAGCAGAGATTCGGCAACTGCGCGACGACGTAAGCGCGCTGCAGGAACAATTCGCGCAGTTCCGCAAGCAATTCGAATAGCCAGAAACTTTTGCGTTCACCGACGATTCAGCTGAAACGATTACTCGCGGTGACGCACTACCCGGTGAACGTGAACGCGCAGGACCCTGCCTCAGCGGTTCTCCGGAAATTCCTCTCCCGGCAGTTGCCAGCCCCGTCTGTGGGACTCGCTCGACCGAGTCCGCGCAACTTTAAGGAGATTTCGTATGGAAAAACACGAATTGACACAACTGGAAGCACACATTCAAGCGCTGAAGAGCACTCACGCGATCTTGGCGGACAGTGCCACGACGGATGAGCTTTGGCGGATCATCCACAATCCGGGATGGACTACACCGGCGGAACGAATGCTGGTCACCAACAGCCTCGAATACATCATCGCGCAGGCAAAGCTGTTGAATAACCTGCAGCAAGGCCTGCTGGCTGGCGCGCGTGCGGTGGGTAAGTCGCAAGCCGCCGGCGCATAGCCCGACCAGGACAAAAAGAATTTAAATCAAGCCCCGTACTACCCCACCAACGGCACCGGACTCCCCCATGGGTCCGGTGCTCCTCTTTTTTGTGTTTCCGGTCCCTGCCGATCGTCCGGTTCCTGCCGATCGTCGATGATTTCACTTTTTGTTCGTCGCGTGTTATCGTCGGCATTCTTACAGGGGGAGTTTTCATGTCAGTGAATAAAGTGATTCTGGTGGGACGGCTGGGACGGGACCCGGAGACGCGGTATACCGGCGGCGGCCAGGCTGTGGCGAATTTTTCGGTGGCAACGGACGAGACCTACAAAGACAAGAACGGCGAACGGCAGAAGCGCACGGAGTGGCACAAGATTGTGGTGTGGGGCAAGCAGGCGGAAATCGCGCAGCAGTATTTGAAGAAGGGCTCGCTGATTTTTATCGAGGGCCGCATTCAGTCGCGTGAATGGCAGGACAAAGAGGGCCAGAAGCGGACGAGTTTTGAAATTGTGGCGAACAATTTTAGGATGCTGGGCGGACGTGGAGACGGCGGCGGTTCCGGCGGTGGCGGCGGAGCGACGAGCGGCGGCCGGGCGACGGAAGAGTTCGATCAGGCCGGCCCAGGCGAAGAGGCGGGCGGAGCACACGGCGGCCCGGAAATTTCGGACGACGATATTCCCTTCTAGAACGACCGAAAAAGAAAGCAAAAAAACTCGCGTTTAAAGACCCGCCACTACGGATTACGGCTGACCGTTGCGCTTGCGGTCTTCATCCAGCTTCAATAGATACGCTTCATACTTAGGCCGTTGATCCGGCGTTAGAAAACCGCGGACTCTTTCCCGGGCCTGGGCACGCGTCGCGTCGATTTGCGGCTGGCTGGCCTCGTGGATGGCTTTGAATTTCACCTGTGCGTCGTGAATCGCTTCGTCGAGCTGTTTCTGCTGATCAGCATTGAGGTTCAGATCCCTTGTCAGTACCGCGACTTTTTGCGCGCGGCGCGCATCGTCGCTTAGGACCGGTTTGGTGTCGGCGTGGCTGCGCGCCGCGAATAGATAACCAGAAACACTTCCAAGCGAGGCACCGAGCAGAAAGACCACAACCACCCAAAGAGCGGCGCGCTGTTTGACTTTTCCGTTGGCCTCACCGTTCATCGGGCTTCCTCCCCAGGAATCGCGAAGACGTCATCCTGATTTGAAGAGGCCGCGGCGGCTGCACTGTCCTCAAAAATTCCCCCAGATAAAGCAGACGGGCGATAGCTGCCGCTGAAGAGCCAAGTCCCCGCTGCGACGAGCAAGATCGCCGCGATGGCCGAAAGACGGGATGCAAAGGCAGGCACGGCAGCCCAGGCACGGGACCGTCGGGCGAGTTCCGCTTCCGTGGCGTTGATCGCGGCCATGACACGCTTGGCGAAAAGCGGGCTAGGCTCCGCGCGGCGAGACTCGAATCCGCGCAGAAGCTCTTGCACTTCAGAAATACCCTGTTCTTCGTTCCTTGCCTCGCTGCCACGAGTAAGCCAGTTCCACATGGTCAACCTCCCTGCTCTTTCCGTTCTTCGCGCGGGAGCTATTCCTTAGCTTTTTTTAACTGCGAAAGAATACGCTGCCTCGCCCGAAAAAGCCTAACTTTGACCGTGTTCGTATTCAGGTCAAAAATCTCGGCGATCTCTTCGATCGCAAACCCTTCGACTTCCTTGAGCACCAACATGCCGCGGTCACGTTCATCAAGAAACCCGAGAAGGCGTTCGACGCGATCCCTGGCATCCAATCTGTCCACGAGGTCTGGAGCGTCATCGCTCTGTTCTTTCGTGGCTTGATAGCGCCGCGTTTGCTCCTCGCTGAAGTCGGCTTCGTAAACGAGCGGGCGAACTTTTCTCTTGCGCAAGAGATCCCAGCACTCATTTACGGTGATCTTGTACAGCCAGGTGGTGAAAGCCGAACGCTGGTCGAATTTCTTCAGGGCGAAATACGCTTTCACGAAAACCTGCTGTGAAATGTCTTCCACATCCTCCTGCCGTTTCAGAATTCCACGCGCGACAGCGAACACGCGATTCTGGTGGCGGTAGATGAGTTCCTCAAAAGCCCCCTTGTCGCCTCGTTGCGCCGCGCAGACCAATTCACGGTCCGGCGGATGGCCGGGCGTACGGGGAGACTTCTCCGCAGAGACAGCCGGTCCGACCGGATCTGCCTCCCTATTTGGGACGTGCGCCATGGTTGCCAGGTTACGGCCTGGAGCTCCCTTGTAGTCCTCTAATAAACCCGTCGTGATTCCCTACTGTGCTACAGGCGTTTCACTTCGTCTACCGGAAGTTTATGCTTGCTTATAAACTTACCTACATGGAATAATGCACTCATGATTATTGGTGACCGGCTTCGCGCTCTGCGCGAGGAAAAGAAACTCTCTCAAGGCGACATCGAAAAGCGTACCGGTTTGCTTCGTTGTTATATTTCGCGCGTGGAAAATGGCCACACCGTCCCAGCCATTGAAACGCTCGAGAAGCTGGCACGCGCACTCGAAGTCCCTCTCTATCAACTCTTCTACGACGGCGAAGAGCCGCCGCAGTTGCCGAACCTGCCGAAGCGTAAGTCGTCTGACGACATCGCATGGGGCAGCGCCGGCAAAGAAGCCCGCTACCTCAACAAGCTTCGCCGCTTGCTGAGCAAGGCCGATGACGAGGATCGCAAGCTGATTCTCTACATGGCCCAGAAAGTCGCGCACCGGTAAAACCAGCGGTTTTGGCTTGCCGGATGCAATCTTCAAGGTAGAAAAAGGCTACGTGCGTCCCGCGTGGCCTTTTTTCATTGCCCTATTCCCACTCGATCGTTCCAGGCGGCTTGGAAGTAATGTCGTAAACCACCCGCGTAATTCCCCGCACTTCATTCACGATTCGAAGAGACATTTTTTCGAGCACTTCGCCGGGAAGCCGCGCCCAGTCCGCGGTCATGGCGTCGTCACTTTCGACGACGCGGACGGCGACCGTCAGGCCGTACGTCCGGCCGTCACCCATCACGCCAACGCTGCGAACAGGGAGGAGCACGGCGAAAGCTTGCCAGATCTTTCCGTAGAGGCCCGCACGTTTGATTTCTTCGCGGACGATTGCATCGGCCTCGCGGAGAAGTTTCAGATGGTCTGCTGTCACTTCGCCCAATAAACGAACCGCCAAACCCGGGCCGGGAAACGGATGTTTCAGTAATATCTCCTCCGGCAACCCCAGGTCTTTTCCAATGCGGCGGACCTCGTCTTTGAAGAGGTCGCGTAGGGGTTCAATCAAGACGAACGGCATTTTTTCGGGAAGGCCGCCGACATTATGGTGGGTCTTGATCGTCGCCGACGGGCCTTTAACCGAAACAGATTCAATAACATCCGGGTACAGAGTTCCTTGGACAAGGAAACCGATTTCGCCGTGGGCTGCCCCTTGTTGCAGATTGCGGGCCGCCTCGTCAAAGACAGCGATAAATTCCCTACCAATGCGCTTGCGCTTTTCTTCCGGGTCAGTGATGCCCTTGAGTTGGGCGAGGAAGCGATCGGTGGCGTCGATGCCAATGACGTGAAGGCTGAGGCGGTCGCGATACATTGTCAGCGTGTCTTCGAATTCGTTTTTGCGGAGAAGGCCGGTGTTCACGAAGATGTTCGTCAAGCGATTGCCCATCGCTTTGTGAACGAGTACCGCCGCGACAGTGGAGTCCACGCCGCCGCTGAGGCCACAGATGGCCCATTTGTCGCCGACTTTTTGGCGAATTGCCTCGACGGTTTCTTCGATGAAGGCGGCGCCGTTCCATTTGGGTTCGGCTTTGCAGACTTCGAACAGGAAATTGCGAAGGATTTCCGTGCCGCGATCGGTGTGATTCACTTCGGGATGAAATTCGACGGCGTAAATCTTGCGCTGCACGTCTTCGATGGCGCCGACCGCGTTGGCCGTCTTTGCCACGCAACGAAAGCCCTTCGGCAACGATCGCACATGATCGCCGTGGCTGTTCCAAACGTTGGCGCCGTGGGGGTAGTTTTTAAATAGCAATGAGCCGTGTTCGCCTGCCGAACCCTCGAACTGGAGTTGTGCGCGGCCGTATTCGCGGCGTCCGGCAGGTTCGACGTTGCCACCCAGCGTGTGCGTGATCCATTGCATACCGTAACAAATTCCCAGCACGGGAATACCCTGCGAAAGAACTGCAGGGGAACACTTTGGCGCGTCCGGGTCGTACACGGAACTGGGACCGCCGGAGAGGATGATGCCGGCGGGTTGGAACTTGCGGATTTCTTCCACGGCCGTCGTGCACGGAAGAATGGCGCTGAAAACTTTCTGCTCGCGTATTCTGCGCGCAATGAGCTGCGTGTACTGCCCACCAAAATCGAGCACGACCACACCGCCGCGCTCGGACTGCGGCTTCAGGTGTTCTTCCTGCAGTTTCGCTCCGGTGGTCATGGCGGGCTCCGTGGTCATGTTGTTTAGGCTACAACGAGATTGAGCAATTTGTCCGGTACGTAAATTCGTTTGACGACGCGCTTCCCGTTGAGATGCGGCTCAATAGTCGCATCTTGTTGTGCCATGAGTAGAACAGTCTCTTCCTTCTCACCCGCGGCGATTGTTAGCCGGCCTCTAACTTTCCCATTTACCTGTACTGCGATTTGGATTTCATCGTCTTTGGCGTAAGCCTCGCTGAATTCAGGCCACCCATGATTCCAGAGGCCATCCTTGTGCCCGAGCATCTCCCACATCTCTTCGGCAATATGCGGAGTCATTGGCGCGAGCATAAGTACTAGCAACTCCAAGACTTGTTTTCGCACCCAACCGCGAATGTCTGTGGTTCGCGCAAGATAGAGCTCATTTGTTAGCTCCATTAAGAGAGCTATAGCCGAATTGAAGTGCCACCGCGCGTCGAAATCCTGAGTAACTCGCTTCAGTGTTTGATGAGCCTTTCTCAGCAGTCTCTGTTCGGAAAGGTTGGGATCTCCAGATGTTTCCCGTACGGGTTTCGCTAAGAACTGCTCTTGAAAGTCCGCAACCAAGCGGAATACACGATTGAGGAACCGCCAGGCGCCTTCAATGCTTTCTTCGCTCCATTCGAGGTCTTTTTCGGGAGGAGCGGCGAAGAGCGTGTAGAGGCGGCCGGTGTCCGCGCCAAATTTATCGGCCATTTCGTACGCGCCGACGACATTGCCTTTGGACTTGGACATGGCGGTGCCGCCCTTGAGCACCATGCCCTGTGTGAAGAGCCTTTTGATTGGCTCGTCGTGCTTCACCAGGCCGAGATCGCGCATCACTTTGCACCAAAAACGCGAATAGAGCAGGTGCAGAATGGCGTGCGTGATGCCGCCGATGTACTGGTCGATCGGAAACCAATACGCGATTTTGGCCGGGTCGAACGGCGCAGCGGCGTTGTGCGGATCGCAGTAGCGATAAAAATACCAGGACGAGTCAACGAACGTGTCCATCGTGTCCGTTTCGCGACGCGCGGGGCCACCGCATTTCGGACAGGTCGTGTTTACAAATTCCTGCGTCGAGGCCAGCGGCGATTCTCCTTCGCCGGTGAGTTTGGGATTCGGCGGCAGCAGCACGGGTAAGTCTTTGTCCGGCACCGGCACAAGCCCGTCTTTCGCGCAGTAAATAACTGGGATCGGCGTTCCCCAGTACCGCTGGCGCGAGATGCCCCAATCGCGCAGGCGGAAAATTGTTTCGCGCTTCCCGAAACCTTTGGCTTCCGCGTCGGCGCCCATTTTCGCGATCGCTTCTCCGGGAGAGAGGCCGTTGTACGGGCCTGAATTCACGAGCTTGCCCTGCTGGTGCTCCACGAACGCTTCCGCTAAGGTTGCGCCGTCGAGCGGTGCAACGTTATCTGGTTGAACCACGACGCGAACGGGCAACCCGAATTTCCGGCAGAACTCGAAATCGCGTTCATCATGCGCAGGCACGGCCATGATCGCGCCTGTGCCATATTCCATCAGAACGAAGTTGCCGACCCAGATCGGCATTCGTTCACCGCTGAAGGGATTCGTGGCGTGACGTCCTGTGAAGAAACCTTCTTTTTCGGCGGTCGCAATATCTTCCGCTTTGGCGGAAGCTTTCTTAAGTCTGGCGAGCATGGCGTCGCCGTGATGCTGGACGGGCGAACCTTCGAGAAGCCTCGCGACGTAGGGATGATTTGGCGCAAGGATGAGCGCCGTAGCGCCAAAGATCGTGTCGATGCGCGTGGTAAAAACTTCAATCGGTTCGAGGCCAGTCACATCCGCGACGGCGAATTTCACTTTTGCGCCCTGCGATTTGCCGATCCAATTCCGCTGCATGGTGATGACGCGGTCCGGCCAGCCACCTTCGAGTTGCTTCAGATCGTCGAGAAGTTGATCCGCATACGCGGTCGTCTTCAGAAACCATTGTTCGATTTCGCGGACTTCCACGAGCGTATCTTCGTGCCGCCAGCAATAGCCGCCGTTTACCACCTGTTCGTTCGCCAGGACGGTGCAGCACTTGGGGCACCAGTTGACGCGGCTCTTCTTGCGATAAGCGAGGCCCTTTTCCAGCATGCGCAGGAAAAACCACTGGTTCCAGCGATAGTATTCCGGCTCACACGTGGAAATTTCGCGGCGCCAATCGTAGCTGAAGCCGAAGCGCCGCAGCGTCCGCTGAAATTCGGTGATGTTCTTGTTCGTCCATTCGCGCGGATGTGTCTGGTTCTTGATTGCGGCGTTTTCCGCGGGCAGGCCGAACGCGTCCCAGCCCATCGGATGAATCACGTTGAAGCCGCGCATGCGCTTGACGCGCGCGACAACGTCGCCAATCGCGTAATTCCGCATGTGGCCCATGTGCAGCGTGCCGGAAGGATACGGCAGCATTTCCAGGACGTAATATTTTTGTTTTGCGGGGTCTACGTCGGACTCAAACACGCGGGCGTCTTCCCATCGCTTCTGCCATTTGGCTTCGATGGATTGTGGGTTGTACTCCGCCACTCGCGATTATCCTTTTCCCTTTGATTTCGCTTTCTTTTTTGCGCTCGCGGCCCTCGCAAGCTTTTTCGCTTCTTTTTTGTGCGCGACGAGTTTCTTCTTGATCGCGCTCGTCAACATCGAAAAACCTTTTTCAACGGGAGGAGCAACTTCTTCGAGCCCGGCAAGCTCCCACAACTTGGCGATATTGCGGCGGTCGTCGCCCGGATCGTCAATCGGCGTCTCCAGCAGGAACGCGCGGCCGAGTACGCCGGACGGCGGCAATGCGCCGAGACGCGGATGCCTCAGGATTCTGCCGAACGCGGCGGCGCCAATTTTTCCTTCACCGATGTGTTCGTGACGGTCGACGCGGCCACCGAGCGGAATCTTGGAATCGTTGACGTGAAAGACAGGAACGTTGGCGAGGCCGATCGTGTCTTCGATGTGCTCGATCGTCTGCTCGAGGCCTTTTTCGGAGCTGACGTCATAGCCTGCGGCGAAAAGATGGGCCGTGTCGAGGCACGCGCCGGCATTCAGCGATGAGAGTCCGCCAACGAGGTCGGCAATTTCTTCAAGAGATGAACCGACGGCGGTGCCCATGCCGGCCGTATTTTCGATCAGGATGCGGAGATTGCCAAGCGGCACGCGCTTGGCGGCTTGCTTGACGCCCTCAACGATGGTGCCGACGGCGTGCTGTGAACTGTTTTCGCCACGCGCGCCGGGATGAACGACAAGGAAATCCGCGCCGAGCGCGATGCCACGAACAAGTTCGTCATGAAACGCCTGAATCGAGCGCGTTCGGAGCATGGGCTGCGACGCAGCCAGATTGATCAGGTAATTCGCGTGAATGACGAGCGGGCCGAGGCCAAGTTCCGCGCGGCGGGCACGAAACGCGGATGCATCGGAGTCCGGAATGCGCGAGGAGCCTTGTGCCCACATTCGTGGGCTGGCAGAAAATACCTGCAGCGCGTTGCAACCGAGTTTCCGGGCCGATTCGAGCGCGTTCAGGTAGCTGCCGGCAATCGAAGTATGGATTCCGATGCGAAGACTGCCATCCATCCAAGTCGGCGCCTGAGGCTCGGGTTCCGGTTCTGGGCGATACTCGTCTTCCGGGTCGAATTGCGTGTCTAGAATTTGCGTTTCTTCTGCCATGCTCGGTCAAAATTTCCAATGTGTGAGTAACACTATATTCTAGCATAATCGTCAAAATTGCTTTCGAGACGCGGCCCGGGCGCCTTGGAGGGCAGTAGCGCCATAAAGTCGGAACGCGGGAACAGCGATTGGCTAAACTGACCGAAGATTCGGCGGCCGAGCGCCGCCTGGGCATGATCTCAACATGACGATGACGAACAACAACAAGAGCGAATCGGCTCTTCAGATTCCCGCAAACCACTTGTATCCGAACTCCGATGCCACCGAACCGAGTCCTTTGCCAAATTTCTTGATGTCGTCCGTCACGGTCAGATGATTGACGAACTTCACGTTCTTATATCCCAGCTGTCTCGGCACTCTTATGCGAAGCGGTCCTCCATGAGCGACCGTCAACTCGTTGTCGTTCATTCCGTACGCGATTAAAGTTTGCGGATGCCGCGCCTCGTCCATGTCGATGCTGTCCCACGTATCGGGCTCCATCGAAACATAGACCACATACTTCGCTTGCGGCTGAGCGCCAACCACGTCAAGAACGTGCGACAGCGGCACGCCGTTCCATTCCGCGATGTATGACCAACCTTCTTCGCACGCCAGCTCCGTAATGTGCCCGCTCGCGGGATAGCTCTTTAGCTGGGCCACTGAAAACGTTCCTGGATGGTCGACAAGACCGTCGACGGTGAGCCGCCAGTCCACAAATCCTCCGGCTTGCAGTTTCTTGAATGCGTCGCTCGGCGGAGCAATTTCATTCGCAAACGGTGGCTTCGAAATCTGGCTCTTCGAAAATTCCCGCGCCTTCGAGTGCCTCGCCAGCACACGTTGCGTCGCGTAGTTAAGCGCCTCGCCGGGACCATACAATCCGCCCGCATCCGGCGGCACCAATCCATATTTCTTCGCCAGCCGCGCAGCCACGCCGAGCCCGGTCACTCCAGCCACTGCGGCCAGTCCACCCGTTATTAGCTTCCGTCTTGAGGAGTCGCTCATTTCCCCTCCCTATTGCTCTTCCCGCTTAGAAGATCCCTGAAAAAAACCGAACGTGTCATTCCGCGGGCGGTGTTTGCCCGCGGAATCTGCTTTTTCTTTGGTTTTCCGCGTACCTACCACCTTGCTCCACGCTTAGACGTTTACTTAACCCGTCCCGTAATCATCGCCCCACAATCATTGCTTTTGTTCGGCTCCAGAATCCCGCAAACCACACCATCAACACATGCACCAGCACAAACAACAGTAAGAACACTGAAACAAAAAAATGAATCGTCCGCGCCGATTGCCGCCCGCCCAGCAAATTCACCGTCGCCGGAAACGCGGAATCCCACATCGGCGATAGCGCCAGCCCGCTCCAAATCACCAGCGGGAAAGCCACAAAAATCACGAACACGTACGACAGCCGTTGCAATAAGTTGTACGAATGCGCTTCTTCCGGACCCGGCCGCGCAAATCGCAAATGGCTTTTAAGCGTTGCAAAAAGCGCGCCCAGCGAGCGATCCGCCTTTGCAGGCAAAAACTCTCGCCGGAAATACCCGGAGAAAACGCCCGAGAGCACGTAAAGCAATCCCGTCAGCACCACAAGCCACGCAGCCTGAAAATGCAGCGCGCGGCTCCATCCGTTCTGGTCCTTCAGCGTGTAGTTGTATCCCGTCGGCACCAAATGCCGCGAAGACGGCACCGGTATCTTGAACAAAACGGGAGTGCCCACATTCCCCGTTTCCCCCCAATAAAACCGCGGATGCGAAACAACAATCTCCCCGCCCGTCACCAGCAACGCAACAAAGCAAAGTGTCGAAATCCAATGTGTGATTCGTACAAGAAGTGAATGTCGCGGCGCTGCCTTGGCAGCCGCGAGTGGCACAGGCATTCCGGTTGACCCTGGAAGGGCCTGTGCGCTTTTGTCTGCGCCGCTCGACGTTGCGCCTGCAACGCTGCCGCCCACCGGCATCCCCACGGACTCGCTTCCATCCATGTTCGCCCCCTCCAGCAGCCCTTCACGATCCAGATTGGCGCTATCCTATCACGCCCTTACTCCATAGACGCACGCACACCCATTTTGCAACGCTGGTTTATCCTGAGCGCAGCGGAAGGGCATCCTGCCGGCGCTCTTCCCAGGGGCTACGCGCGGGCGCGTTAGTTCTTCGCTCCAGTTTCCTCTGCGCCGTCTTGGTATCGTTTCAGAATGGTGAACTCGCCGTGTTCATTCTTCGAGAACTCGAATTGAGTGGGCCACGGCTTGGAAAAGAATTTCGTATCCGACTCCGGAAACACCGCCAGCGTCCCGCCATTGTCAAACTCGACCAGCAGATGATTGCCTTCGGGGACCATCTTCAGGCTGTAATGCGGAAACTGGTACGTCCCCGCATACCGCGCCAAAACCTCCTTAGACAACGAGATTTCCTTGTGCAAGGAAGGAATGGGCGGGGCTTCCCCGTGTGCCACCGCCGCAAGCGCCCTCGTCATCTCGCCGGTAACCGTTCCATTAAGATTCGCCAAAACGATAACGGCAATCCGATCTTCGGGGTAGTAGGCCATGTCTGCGTTAAACCCAATGTTGTTCCCATCATGCTCGATCATCAGGTGGCCGTTAGCACGCTTGACATACAAGCCGCAGGCATAGTCGCCCTTAAAGGGTGTAGTCATTTTGCGCAGAGATGCAGGTTTCAATAGCTTGCCGCCGAACAGTCCCTCGTTCCATCGGAGCAAATCCTCGGTTGACGAATAAAGAGAGCCTGATGAAAAGCCGATCCTTGCATCGAAGCTGCGATCCGCATTTTCGATCCCATTGTTGCCGGGCCAATAACCAGACGCACGTCGCGGAATGATATTCACAAAGGACATGAGTCCCGAGTCGTTCATCTCGAGGGGTTTGAAAATATTCTCTCGGACGAACTCCTCGTAGGTCTGCCCGCTGGTTCTTTCTAGCAAGTACCCGAGCACGATGTATCCCAAATTGGTGTAGGCCCATTGTTCGCCTGGCTGAAAGTTCAGAGGCCTGTCATTAAAAACCAACTTGTCTGGGGTGCCGGGTTCATACTTGGCGGCGTCTTCGCGGATGCCGGATGTGTGCGTCAGTAGGTGATAAATCGTGACCTTGTCCCAGGAGGCGGGTGCGTCAGGGAGGTATTTCTTCACTAAATCATCGGTCTTTAATTTTCCGCGATCCTCAAGGAGCAATATGGAAGCTGCGGTGAATTGCTTCGTCATCGATGCGATATTGAATCGAGTCGTAGGCGAATTTGGAACGTTCCACTCCAAATCAGCCATGCCGTAGCCTTTGCTGAAAATGATCTTTCCGTTTTCAGCCACCAGTACACTTCCCATGAACATCTGCGCATCGGCATAGGGTTGCACAATTCGCTGCAAACGGTCGCGGTCGCGCGGCGATTGAGCACTGGAGTTGTGTACAAGTATTGCGAAGGCAATCGCTAGGGGAACCGTCCGAAAATGCCGCTTAGGCGATCGCGTCATCGGGCGATTCTACATTCTGGCAAACCCCAGAGAAAGGCTGACGTCCCTTCGTCGTCTTTGACTGACGACTGAAAACTGAAGACTGAGATCGAGGGGGACGATTCGAGGGGGACACACAGGACGTTTTCCATTCCTGCAATTCATGCGAACTGCTTTTTGCACAATCCATTCAAATTGACCACCCCCTCAACGTCATATTGCGAGCGTCTCTGCAGTTTGCTAGCCTTTCTTTATGACCGAGATGCTCGAACAAGCCTTGCGCAAAGTCGCTGCTCTTCCTAAAGAGGAGCAGGACGCCATCGCTTCTCAAATCATCGACACATTACAAGACGAAGCCGCCTGGGCGGAGCATCTGGCGCGCAATCCAGAGAAGCCTCGCCGGCTCGCTGACCAGGCGCGTCAGGAACACCGTAGCGGCGAAACCCTGCCACTTGACGAGTCTCTGTGATCGGATCGCGAACTGTCGGTTCCTTCCGCGCCAAGTTCAAGGAATTGCCTAGCGACAGATCCTGCTCTGTGACCTCTGTGCTCTTAGCTCCGTGCACTCTGTGTTAATTCTTTCCGTGGATTCGTATTTGCGACCACCAAGCCCATAACCGAGAGGGGCGATCCCACCATTTCCGCAAACCATCGAGTGTAAGCTGTTAGCTCTCAACTACTTCCCGCCTTTTCCCATTCGAACGTAACCGAACAATTATCTTATTGACTTTATAAACATTCCGTACTACGATGTTGCGTGATTCGCTCGACCGATCCCCGCTGTCTCCCCGCCATGCCCTCCGCGCGGCAACCATCATCAGACAACATTGCAGAGGTAACCCCCGCATTTTCATGCTCTTGCGCACTCTTTACACAAACCACCTCTCCTGAAATCCTCGTAACTCCCTATCTTTTCTATCGCTTGCGCACTCTTGCAAAAACAATGGGGGGTGTGGACCCTTCCTCCACTCGTTCTTCGTCATTTTTCCGGCTATCCTCGTCAAATCCCGCTAAGTTCCACGGCGCCGGGACTCCCCAATTTGCGCCCGGCCGATTGCCCGACGTACACTCGCTTGATACCGAAACGAGGGCCAACTCTTCATGCTGATTGTCATGCAGTCGCACGCCACCGAGGCGCAAATCCGCGCCGTCTGCGACCGGATCGAATCCCTGGGTTTGAAAGCCCACCCGATTCCCGGCTCGCT
>Ga0137412_10001863_pt1 | contig 16538 bp, 12 predicted proteins | sample CZODoug2_1_16fun_FD_122160 | JGI IMG/M metagenome (GOLD analysis project Ga0137412, IMG submission 122160) | Vadose zone soil fungal communities from Angelo Coast Range Reserve, California, USA - CZODoug2_1_16fungal (Hybrid Assembly) | ecosystem: Environmental > Terrestrial > Soil > Vadose zone...
TGCTTTAATCTTATAAAAGTCATTTAAACTCAGTATCTTATGTAAGAATCATCTAAATCACCGTAGGTGACAGATAATTGTGATGTCGACATCAGGACTTCATCACGGGCGCCGGCCGCCTAGCCACAGTTGGATTGTAAATCTCCTCGGTCGACAAGCCCCGCGCGCGCGGCCCGAACACCGCAACGACCACCATGGCAACTAGGGACACGCCCGCAATAAAGCTCAGCACGCCAGAAACACCGCCTCGCACGAGAATAAAACCAATCAGGTAGCTGTTGAATGCTGCCGTCAATCGATCGATGGAATACACCAGGCCAATTCCGCGCGCTCGCAGACTCGTGGGAAATAGCTCGCTGCGATAGGTGTGCGTACTGTAACCCGCTAAATTGTTCCCCACCGTGATCAGTAGGCTGCAGGCGAGCCAACCGGCGGCATGGCTCTGCGCTACGAACAGAAACCCGGCGAGCGACGTCAAAGCGGCGCCGGCAAGAATCTGCCACTTGCGTTCGTATCGATCGGCGATAAAACTGAAGAGAAACGGTAGAATCGGATAGGAGAGCGCAATGATTGCCGTGTAGGCGAGACTTTTCGTGAGCCCCACGCCCCGGGCTTCGAGGAGCGACGGCAGCCAATTGCTAAAGCCGAAATACGCTACCGTGATCGCACAACTGACGACCATCAGCATGAGAGTTCGTTGTAGCAAATACCCGCGAAATAGGTCTGCAAATGCGTTTTGCCCCGAAGGATCCGGCGGCGTGCTCGGCTCTATGGGTGGCAAGGGTCCGCGGGAACGCTTAAGGATGCGCTTCTCGATATCGTCCATGATCGCCTGCGCTTGCTCCGCTTGTCCATGCTCTGCCAGCCATCGCGGTGACTCGGGAAGGCCACGGCGCACCCACCAAATCAAGACTGCGCCGATGACCGGTACCCAGAGCATGATGCGCCAGCCAGCGAGACCCCAGAGTGTCTTGTGGGCAAGTACCGTGGCCAAAATCGCCGCAATTGGAATGGCGGTGTATTGGATCGCTTTGCTGATCGCAAAGCCCCGCCCCCTGATCGCCTTCGGCGTCATTTCCGAAATATAGGAGTCTACCGCGACGATCTCCGCGCCGACTCCGATGGCCGCAATGAACCGCCACAGGCACATGGAGAGTGCATCGGATTGGAACGCCATCATGAGCGTAGCAAGCGCATACCAGATCAACGAATAGGTAAAAATCGGGCGACGACCGAGCCGATCGGCTATCGCGGAGAACAGCAGCGCGCCGACAAACAGACCGAAGAAGGTTGCAAAACCGAAGGTGGCGAGATCTGGCAGGCCGAACAATCCCGCCTGACCCTTGTGAAAAATTCCTGCCTGCACCAGCAGCGGCGCAATCAAACTGGTCAATGCCGTTTCGTAGACCTCAAAGAAAGCACCGAACGAGATTCTCGCAACCCATGACCACAGCGGCGGCGATGAGGGCAGACGGTCAATACGCTCTGAAATTGTCGAAGCCATTTGCGAATCCAAGCGGGCGGGGATTAATGGCTTACCGAACGAATGGGTAAGTATTTGACCCAGCTGGCCGGGAACCACCAATTGAACCGGCCCATGAGTGACACCAAGGCGGGCACCAGGAGGGAGCGAATGATGAGTGCATCCACGATGACGCCTACCGCGAGGGTGGTCGAGGTAATCTTGATAATTTGATTCGGATCGATACTCAGTGACAGAAACGTCACCATCAAAATGAGCGCTGCGCACGTCACCAGCCGTCCCGTGCGCGCCAATCCGGCGACGATGGCTTCTTCGGTCGATCCCGTTCGATCATATTCCTCGCGAATCCGTGAGAGCACAAAGACCTCGTAATCCATCGACAAACCGAATAAAGATGCGAACACCACCGTCGGAATCCACGCCCGAATGGCGTCCGTGGCGGGCATGCCATAGACAAACAGCGAGCCGTGCCCCTGCTGCCAAAAAAATACCATGAAGCCGTACGCGGAGCCGAGTGAGACCACATTGAGCAAGACCGCTTTGAGTGGCAGCACGATGGAGCGAAGTGCGAGCACCAGGATCAAGAGAGTGACCGCACTCACGACCGTTAACAGGAGGGGAAAGTTGCCGTAAACGGCGCTTGTAAACGCCATGTCTCCGGCCGTCGAGCCCGCAACCTCCGCTGCACCTCCCGGAAGGCTCGCTAGGCGTTCGCGCAATCGTCTGACGATCGCTTTGCCTTCCGGTAGGCTGCCTTCGGCTTCCGGAATCACGGTGAGCAACGCATCCGCGGCGCGGCGGTAAGACGGAATGTCAGGGGCGAGAACGGCATAGACTCCGGGCGTCGCCTTGGCTATGGCCGTCGCTTGCGTTACGGCGTCCTGGCCGCCGTGCGTCATGAGGTGGATGGGGCAGTCGACGGCGCTCGGAATGCCGTTGCGCTGCAATCGGTGAAATGCCTCCGCCGCCGGACCGACTTGCGAGAGCGAACCGATCAAAGGGAAACCCGTTTTCAGTGAAAACGCGGGCACCGTGGTGATGGCAATGATGGCAATTCCAACAATGGCCGCCTTCCATTGGTGGCGCAGTACAAATCGCGCCCATCGCTCCCAGGCGCCGCTGTAGGTCGTCGCAGCCCGCGGCCACAGACTAAAACGATCCAAGCTCGGCCCCGCCCAGGATAAACACACCGGCAGCAGCGTTACGGCCACGCACACGGCGACGAAGGGGATGAGCATGCCGCCGTAACCGACGCTGCGGAGGAAGGGGACCGGTAGCGTGACCAACGACAACAACCCGACGGCTGCGGTCACGCCACTTAAAGTGACTGCACGGCCCGCGCTGTGAAGGGCTGCGACGATCGCCTCATCGTTGCCCAACCCGTTCACCCGCTCCTCACGCCAACGCACGACCACAATCAGCGAAAAATCGATCGAAATACCGAGGCTCAATAGCACAATCATATATTCGATGAAGTAGCTGATGCTGGTGACATACGTCAGCGCGTGGACACAGAGGAACGTCACGCAAATGGCGGGAATGGCCATCAGAATGGGTAGGATGGCGATTGGCGACCCATAGACTAAGAATAGCGTTAAGAAGGCGAGGCCCGCACCGGCGAGAACGCCCACCATGAGATTGCCTTTGTTCGGTCCGGTGTTGGCCAATAACTGGGCAAATCCGGTCATGGTAAGGGTGAATCCCGCCGCAGTTGCCTTGTGCAGAACCCGCGGCACTCGTCCTTCAATGCCCTTGCCCGGTCCGTAATCGGGATTAGGAATGCTAATGAGCGCCCAAGTGGCCCGGCCACCATCGAGGTTAAATACCGGATCATGGGTATTGGCAAAATCCACCACCGCGAGCGGTCCGGCCTGGTAGGCGGCATCAAAGGTGCGCGCCGCCGCCTCTCGCGCCTCAGCGGCATCCATCGTCATGCCCGCCGGCAAATCTAAGACCGGTAGGATCGCCTCGAATTCTGCATCAAGGCCAAAGCGTTGGGTGATCTTTAAATTGGCCTCATAACCCGGCTCGCCCGGCGTCGTATAGGTGTAATCCAACCGCGGTCCGAGCTGACCGATGGTTGCGATGCTGGTCGCTGAAAGAAGGAGCCATGCGACAACCACCGCCAGTTTGTGCCGCAGAATGAACGGTGCCATACGGATGTGCTACGCCTCAATGTTTATACGTAAAGGAAACACCGAACATGCGCGGCGGATTCCAATTGCCAGCGTACATTTTATTGATGCTGTTTCCGGCCGCATCGGCGGCCAGAAACTCCGCCGGGTTGGCATAAAATGCGGTCAAGTCCGTGGCGTTGATGATGTAGCGCTTGTTATTGACGTTATTCGCCCACAAGGATACTTCCCATGCTTCATCGGCGGATGTCCAATTGATATGCACATTCGCTAAGCCGCGGATGCGAGTATTGTCGCTGACGAAAGGATAGTCGTTATTTTCATTTTCGAAATACTTCCTGCCTTGGTACGTAACGTCGCCGCCCACGCGTAGCTCACCGCCTGCCAAAAGCGGCGACACGAAATGTACGTCGCCACCAACCGTAAAGTGATATTTGACGTCGAACGGAATTTGGTGGTGAGTGAAATCCGCCCCGTCTCCTTGCACGTACTTCGTGTAGCGGGCGTCCATGTAACTATAATTTCCACGTAAAGTAAGCCATGAAGTCGCGTTGAAAATGGCTTCCAATTCGACGCCTGGAATGTTGGCGACACCGGCATTGGAAGTAACGGTTTGTAGATTGATGAATTCCTGGACCTGCAGATCGGTGTACTTGGCGTAGTACGCCGCGACATTGACGATCAAACGATTATCGAATTCGGTAATTTTTCCTCCGAGTTCGTAGCTCACCACTTTTTCGGGTTTAAACGGCGTGCCCAGCAGTTCGTTGGTGGTGCCGGCGGTGTCGAAACCGCCGCTTTTGAAACCGCTCGCGACGGTTGCGTACGCGAGAAACTGCTTGGACTGCTGATAATACAACGTCGCTTTGGGATTGAACGCATGCCAGCTATGGGAGTACGCGGCCGCCAGATCGGGCGACAAGCCACTGGTGTCATTGACTTCGCTGTGCCCCGACTTGTCCTCTTTCGTGTAGCGCGCGCCGACGGTGAGCTTCCATTCTGAGGTCAATGCATAATTGGCATCGCCGAATGCCGCGTAGCTGTGCGCATGAACGTGCTGATCGTTCAGGGCGGTAAACGGCCCGTTGTTGTAGGGGGGCGCCGCGAGACCGGCGATCGACTCTGGCGGGGCATTAATGTTGTAGCGATGAATGCCCTCACGGCTGGAGTTGAGGAAAAACAATCCTGTCACCCACCCCAATCTTTGCTCGGTGGGCGACGCAAAGTGAATCTCCTCGGTTGTCTGGTCGGCTCCGACGTGATTGACCTGCAGAATTGCGTTCAATGGGTCAGCGGTAGTCGAGAAGAAATCGCGGGAGTCCGCGTGCCTGAATCCGGTGATCGACGTGATCGTGCCGACAGACAAGGTGTAGTCTGCTCGGACAAAGCCGCCCCCGGTTTTCGAGTCACCTCGGGGCACGGCTGCCTGATCGGTATCACTTGGGCCGTAGCTCAACGGCGGAAAACTCGACGGCTGGAAGTTGCCGATCAACTGCTGCACTTTATACGGGGACGTGTCATGGGTGAAGTCCACGCCGCCGAGCACGCGCAAATCGTCGGTGGGCGTCCACAGGAGTTGCGCCCGCATGCCCCACAGCTTGGTGCTGTCGGTGGTGCCACTTAGAAAGCGATTATTAATGATTCCATCTTGCCGCCTCACGTCGAATGTAATTTTGCCCGCCAATTTGTCGTCGACGATTGCCCCGGTAAGGTAGCCGCGGCCTTCCACGAGATTGTAGTTGCCGTATGTCAACTCGGCCTTCTCGTGGGTGGCAAAATCCGGTGCCGAGGTGTGAATGACCAGGGCGCCGCCGGTCACATTGCGCCCGAACAGCGTGCCCTGCGGGCCACGCAGCGCTTCGATGCTCTGCAAATCGAACAGGTTCGGATCGTTATCACCCACACCAGTCGTGGGAACGTCGTCGATGAAAATCGAAACCCCCAGGTCCGACCCGGGCGCATCATTGCCAACGGTGGTGCCGCGGATGGACGGGTAGGATTCTTGGCGGCTCAATGCAGTAAACACCAGACTGGGTGACACCAGCGCAATGCTGCTTAAATCCTGCAGGTGCTGGCTGTCAATCTCTGCGCCACTGAAAGCCGTTATGGCAATCGGCGTCTCCTCGAGCAGCGTTGGGCGTCGAGTTGCGGTAACAATGATTTCCGTGAGTGCGGCGACATCATCGTCTTCGTGAACAGGCTTCGTCGTCGTACTCGGCGCCGCCAACGCGGACAAGTTGATGCCAGAAGCCAATAAGCCTGTGCTTACTATGGAAAGACTCCACTTCATCATGCGTGCACTCCCCAAGCTGTCCCATTGTCGAGTTCTAGTTATGCATCGTCACGCGGTGGTATAACGATGCGATGCCGTGAGTGTCAATCTTTACGCGAAATGTATAGTCTCGCGTACGCCGCAGATCTTCCGCCCACACTGTTTCGTAACGCTGCGACGCGTACTACATCGACGCGACGCGATGCGGATCGACGAGGAGACGGCGCAAGAATCCTGCCGGGATCCCCAAGACAGATGTGCCGGTCGCGATTCGACGCGTGGCCCCCGGTCGTTCAAGAACTCGCACCTTGTGACGGATTCGTGTGTACATTACGGCACCTCATGATTCACGAGCAGGGAGACCTTCATGCCAGCACTCCGCGACGTCTGCCGACACATCCGCTCGAAAAATGCGGGTCCGTTCTGGGTGACCATTGATCTGTTTTTCAAAGATGCGCAGAGCTACCATGCCTATCGCGATAGTGATGCGTTGGCGCCGGCGACCTTTGAAGCGCTCTACGGAACGGATCCACGGTGGGTCAAGCGGTTTGCGATCGACCGTCTACACACCGTGAAGATCTCTTTTGTGCGCGTGTCGGCGCAGGGCGGCATGATCGAGCGGGATATGCACGCCGGCCAACAATATGTCCGATTGCTCAATCTCGAATTGGATCCGTCGTCATAAGAGTTTCGCTGTGAACATGCTGCCGCGCCTGACGCGGCAAACAATCCTCAGGCTGTGGGCGACCCCGCAGTTCGCGGTGTCTCGCTTGCTGCGGTCATCTATACAAGATCAATCAATCTTGACGATGCCAGAATCTGCGGCACACTACTGACCGACCCGAACAACGATGATCGCTATGAAGCGAAACACGACGCGGATGCGATGCAGTTGGGGGGATGGCTCCGCAGTGGATCTTGCCAATGCGCGGTGGGATCCGCTCGATTGCGGTGTGCTTGCTTAAGTCTTCGCAATACGCCGAGGATCGAATGGACGAAGCAATCAATGTATTGGTGCCGGTAGGCTCACTCGGCGTTGGGGTGCGCGCTGATGAAGTGCAGCGCGGCATCGCTTTGGGCGCTCACGTTATTGCCCTCGATGCTGGATCAACCGACAGTGGCGCTGCGTACCTAGCAACGGGTGCGGCCAAATATAATCGTGAGGCCGTCAAGCGGGATCTTAAAATTCTGATGGCGGCGCAGGCCCAAGCCCAGATACCGCTCTTGATCGGCTCCTGCGGGCAATCGGGCAACGATCAAGCCGTCTCCTGGGTGCGCGATATCGCGATCGAGGTGGCCCAAGAACTGGCTGTTCGGCCACGCATCGCGGTGTTGTATTCCGAAATTCAAGCGCTCACCGTCAAGGAAAAATTGGACTTCATCACGGCCCTGCCACCGTCACTCCCGCTCACCGATGCCACGATCGATCGATGCACGCACATTGTGGCGATGATGGGTCCCGAGCCCTACATTGCTGCCCTGCAGGCGGGTGCGGATATCGTCCTAGGGGGGCGTACGACGGACACCGCGGTGCTCGCAGCATTTCCGCTGATGCGAGGCGCAGGACCGGGCCCGGCGTGGCACGCCGGCAAAGTGGGCGAGTGTGGTGCTCAATGTGCGGTGAACTCCTCCGGAGCGGCAGGGGTCCTAATTCGCGTCGGTCTCGATTGGTTTGACATTGAGCCGCTCTCGCTTGCTGAGCAGTGCAGCGTGCAAAGTGTGTCGGCGCACATGCTCTACGAGAACTCGGATCCTTTTCGCTTGACGGAACCTGGCGGCGTGTTGAACGTCACGGAAGCTGACTATCTGGCACTCGATGAGCGAACGGTCAGAGTCACCGGTTCTATCTGGGAACCGCAGCCCTACACGATGAAGCTCGAGGGTGCGGGGCCAGGGCCTTTTCAAACGATTATGTTGATCGGCATTGCCGACCCCGAAGTGTTAGCGTCCCTGGATCTATTTCACGAACGACTTCATGCCGCACTCATCGCACGCGTGGAGCAGGCATTCGGATCAGATGCCGGAGATTACGATATTTCACTGCGGATCTATGGTTGGAATGCGGTATCAGGCCGACCAGTGGCCCCGGGCGTGCACGCGCCGCCGGAGGTTGGAATTCTCTTTGTCGCCTCTGCCGCGACCCAGGAGTTGGCCACGCGAATTGCGAAAGCGTGCAATCCCTATTTCTTTCATTTTCCGTTGGTTCGAGGCAAAGATCTACCGAGCTACGGCTTTCCTTTTTCACCAACGGAAATCGAGCGCGGCCGCGTCTATGAATTTCATTTGAATCACGTCCTCGCGGTCGATGATCCCCTTGCACTCGTGCGAACAGAATGGCTGGGGGCCTCATGCACCAGCAATTCCTGCCTCGGACTCGTGATGAGCGAGCACGACAACACGCTACCAATTACGCCGCCCCAGAATCACGGACCTCGTCCCATGACGACTGCCGTTGACAATCGCACTGTGACAGTCGAGCCGCATTCTACAACGCTGATCCGCTACTCACGGCCTTTGGCGGTGTTTCACTGGGTGATAGCCATTCTAGTAGGTATTGCCTACCTCACTAGTGAAGGTGGACCGCGGGCGCGCCTAGATCCGCCGATCCTCCATTTCGCGTTCGGCTTGGCCGTGCTAAGCCTAACGCTGCCGCGCCTCTTCTTGCGGCTGCGGGGGAGAATTCCGCCGCCGCCATCCACCGGGCCGCGACTCCTCACGCGCTTCGCAAGCACTGGGCATGCACTCCTTTACGCTTTCCTCATTGCAGTACCGGTGACCGGCTGGTTTACCGCCTCGCGCCTTGGTTTAAAGATTGAGTTATTACACGTTCAGCTACCGTGGCTGATTAATCCGAGCGACACAGAGCCCCGACTGATCGCCACAGTGCACCAGGTCGGCGGTAACCTATTGCTCATAGTGGCTGCTATACACGCCTCAGTCGCGCTGTGGCATTCTTTTTGGCTACGCGATCGCGCGCTCCATCGAATGTGGCCGTTTCCATGATCCATGTCGCTCCGCCATAGGTCGGGCGATTTACTCGCGCCATCGTCGATTTGCCGCGGGCTCGAGCCTGGCACTGGCCCGCTAGGATGGTCGATACAACGAGTCGAGGGCGGTCGGTGAAGATCCTCCTGATAGAAGACGATGCCGAGACCGCCTACTATATATCGCAGGGATTAACCGGCGATGGACATCACGTTGACATGGAGGCAAACGGCGCTGTGGGATTGCGGCGCGCCGTCACCGACGCCTGGGACCTCCTCATCATCGATCGCATGTTGCCGCAACTCGACGGAGTGAGCATCGTGCACACATTGCGGCAAAGGGCCCTGACCATGCCAGTGCTTCTATTAACCACCTTAGGCGGCGTCGATGATCGAGTAGATGGCCTGAATGCCGGCGCGGATGACTATCTGGTCAAACCATTCTCCTTTGCCGAACTCTTGGCACGTGTAGCGGCGCTAGGCCGTCGCCCACCACGTCTCGCCGTTGAAACAACGCTGGCGATTGCGGACTTGGAGATCAATTTGCTGGATCGGTCCGTGACTCGTGGCGGGGCCGCAGTCGATCTACCGCCCCGGGAGTTTCGCCTGTTGGTCTATCTCATGAACAATCGAGACCAAATCGTCACCCGCTCAATGCTCTTGGGGAATGTCTGGGACGTGCATTTCGACCCGAATACTACAGTGGTTGAAACGCATATCAGCCGACTCCGAAGTAAAATCGATCGTGGCCACTCTCCGGCGTTGATTCACACGGTGCGCGGCTCCGGATATACGCTCCGTGCGCCGCCATAGAATCTTTCGCACATCGAGTTTTCGCCTCGCATTAATGTACGCCACGTTAACGTGCGTCAGTTTTGGGATTCTCTTCGTAGTGGTCTTTCTGTCGACCACGCGTTTCATGCGTCACCAGATTGATGACAGCGTATCAAGTGAGATCGAGGAGATCCTGGCTGCTTCGGGCGACCGTTTGTTTCAAGGAATTTGTGGGGCAGTCGACGGCTTGTCGAAGCATCCCTCGGGATTTTTGTACTTACTTGAGAACACGCAAGGCGTGGCCAAGGCGGGAAATTTGCCGGCCATCGATCCCCAACAGGGGATCCGGGAGTGGGGCACAACGGGCCACGGCGCTCCCGCCGAGTACGCCGGATTGCGTGGGCGTGGCCTGGTGCTTCCGGCCGGTTTTCTGTTCGTCGGTTGGCGCACGCACCAACTGCTCGAAATGCAGGAAATGATTATTGGCTCCTTTGCCTGGGGCCTCGCCGCGTCTATTGGCCTCGCCGTGGCCGGGGGCTTCATCATGAGTGGACGCCTCATGCGGCGAATCGAAACGGTGAGTACGACCAGCCGGACTATCGTGGGCGATGATTTGGAGCAGCGCCTCCCGGTGACCCGCGCCGATGATGAAATTGACCATTTGGCGGTGAGCATCAATGCCATGCTTGACCGCATTGCAGACTTGATGCGCGACTTGCGTCAAGTGACCACTGATATCGCGCATGATCTGCGCACGCCATTGACGCGCTTGCGCCAGCGCTTGGAGCTGGCGAAGCGTGCCGAAGCGCCCGCCTCGGCGGCCGCCGCGACATTTGAGAGTGCGGTCGTGGAAATCGATTCCATACTCGGGATCTTCAGCGCCTTGCTGCGGATCGCGCAGATCGAGAGTCGTTCCCGTTCGGCGGGCTTTAAGGTTATCGAGTTGACTGCGCTGCTAGATACCGTAGCGGAGCTGTACCGCCCAATGGCCGAAGAGAAAGGCCACCTCCTAATCGAAACCCTCCCCTCGTCGCTTCGAGTACTGGGCGAGTCCGAACTCTTGATGCAGCTGTTCGCCAATCTGATCGAGAATGCGCTACGGCATTCGCCACGCGGCTCGACAGTCGAGATCGAGGCGCGCCAAATTCATGAGCGGGTCAACGTGAGCATCACCGATAACGGCCGCGGCATCCCTGCGGATCAGCGAATGAAGGTATTGCAGCGATTCTATCGGCTGGAAGTCAGTCGCACAACGGCTGGCAATGGCCTGGGACTGAGCTTAGCGAACGCTATCGCCAAACTGCATGATGCGACGCTCGAATTGTCTGACGCAGCACCTGGCTTGTGCGTCACCATCGAACTCCCCGGAATCGCGTGAGAGGCGCAGCGGTCGGGCAGTGAAACGCAACCGCTGCGGCGCTCATTCAAGGCCGAGGTACAAAGGTCGCGACTTCAATCGCGTCCCAACCGAATTTCAGATTCAGTAAATCTCGCAAGGAACTCAACACTTTCATGTGTCCGTGAGTTACGAAGAGTTCGCCGCTGACCGGATCCAGCGCCATATTTCGGCCGCCAAAAAAAGTCGGTATGGTGCGGGCCACTTCGAACTGGTCGTTCGCACCAATGCTAATGGCAGTGAGGGTTCCGGGACCGTTGGAGGAGAACACTAGTCGTCGGGTGGAGTCGACTGAGACGCCGTCGCTCTGCGTCCCCATCGGCAGATTGGCGACGTTTCGACCATCGTTGGCATCCACGACGACCATGCGCCCATTTGCGCAGCCGCTGAACAATCGATTCGAGGGTTTATCGTACGCGAGTCCATGGGGCGCTTTGCAATTCTGCATGGGCCACGTAGCTTCGACACTGCCGCTCGCGATATTGACTTTCACGATCGAGGCGGTATCGGCCATATTGATGTAAACGTTCCCAGCTTCATCGAGCGCAAAGAACTCGGGTTTTCCGGGTAACGCAACCGTCCGAGCAACCGAATCGTCCGTCGGATTGATGACCGTCAGATTTTTTGAGTCTCCGGCAACCACCAACACGGTGTTCGAGGTTTCATCGTAGAGCATCCCATCGGCGTCGACGCTCACTTTTATCTGCTTAATAATCTTAAAATCGGTCAAATTGAACACTTTGACAAGCGCATCATCGCCACTGTCGGCGTAGCCCTTGCCTAACTTCGGCACGATGGCAATTCCATGCGAGTCCTTCACCGGGGCGACCGTGCCCACGACGGAGCGGGAGGCCACATCAACTACCGTCACTCGATCCACATGCGACACGTAGAGCCGGCGGCTCGAGGCATCAAACGTCAGGTAGTCGTTAAAGGCGGGCACTCCGAGCGAAATGTCACCCGTAAATTCGTAGTCCGCACGAGGTGGCGTGGCCGCCCGCACTCGGACGGGGATAGCCGCGATGATGGCGAGAGCAACGAATGCAACGCCAGTAGTCAACGATCGGCTGTGAATCCTAGAGCAGTTCATATTTACTCCATCTGTATAGTTGAAAATCGTCTCTGTTGATCGACAGCAGCGCGTAGGCCGCTAACGTGAGCGGTGCTTCAACTTCCCCGTCGAACGGCCACATAAGACCATAGATGAAGCAATCCGGTGCTTACAATTCCGCAAACTGCAGTCCCCGGGGTCGCGAAAATTCCCGGAATCGGAACAACTAGACTTGACGTGAGGGCGGAGACACGAGAAAGTTTATGTTGACACTATTAGTCAACCCGTAGGTGCTAACGTGGACGATCGATACTTTTCGGCGACTGAAGCGGCGGACGCCCTGGGTGTCAGCATTTCAACGCTCTATGTGTATGTGGGGCGCAAAGGGATCCGATCACAGCCCATACCTGGATCGAAGCAGCGCCGCTATTGGCGCCCCGATATCGAACGTTTGCGAAAGAACGGCACGAGTTTGCCGCAAGCCTCGATCGACTTAAAAATTGACAGCGAGCTGACCCTGCTGACCGAGGATGATGTGTTTTATCGAGGCCGAAGCGCAATCGGGTTGTCCGAACAGGCAAGCTTCGAAACGGTCGCGGCCTTTTTGTGGAGTGCGGAAGAATCGGCGATTTTTAGTGCACAACCGCCCGTTATCCCGGCGCTGTTCGCGGCGCTCGAAAACGTCATGTTGCATCAGCGTGACGTGGATCGGGCCACAGCGTTATTCCCCCTGCTTGAGGCAGCGGATCCTCGCTCATACGACTTGACCCCGCTAGGTATGGCGCGCACCGGCGCGGATGTCCTCCGCTGGTTAGCGACGCTCACGGTACATGCGAAAGAGCCGTGTTTCGAACCCATTCACCTCTTTATCGCCCGGCATCTGCACCGTCCGGCCGAGGATGCGGAACTCATTCGTCGATTTTTGATTCTGTGTGCAGATCATGGCTTCGAGGCCGGCGCATTTGCCGTTCGCGCGGCCGCGAGCGTCGGGGTAACTCCCTGGCGCGCGGTGATCACGGGGTTGTCGGTGTCGAATGGCCGCCACGGCCGCATGGCGGGCCACGATGCGACCTACCGCTTTTTAAAAGAAATTGTCGACAGCCCACAGCCCGAAAAGCCCGTGCTGCAACGACTGCGTGACGGTGAAACGTTACCCGGCTTCGATCCGCCATTGTATCGTCATGGTGAGCCGATCTATCGAACCGGCGACCCGCGGTCGCGCGCACTCCTGCGCTATTGCAATGACGTGTTGGCCGACGATCCCTCATTCCGACGACTGCAACAGGCGCTCGTTTTGGTCAGCGAGACACGAAATTTAGAACCTAACAACGCGTTGGTCTACCTGTTTTTGTTACGTCGCTTGGGTTTGGAGCCGCACAGTACACTTTTTCAACTAAGCCGCGCTGCCGGGTGGATCGCACATGCGATCGAGCAGCATCAAGCCGGGGAGATTCAACATCGCCGAGGACTTTATTCGGGGCCGCTGCCGCTCTGAGACGCGATCGCCGCCGCGGCACCGTTCACCCGAGCCAGCACTCCCAGGCCGCCGGAATTTCGCCTCGACCGCAAGAAATCCCCAGTAGCGCCCGGTGACACCGATGGACCGAAATCCAGGCAACGGCCGCGGCAAATCAAACGGGCTCAGCCTGGCAGGTGCAGGACCTTCAGACTTCCCATCCCCATTGCGGCCTGGAAACATTGTGCAGCCGATGATGTAAAGCGCACATCCAGTGGCAATGCCGGGTGATTAAGGTCTCGTGTCTAACCAGGAGCGAGGACCTTGATGCAGTCGGGAAAAATCGTCACGGCGACCGGCGCCCCTGTCGTCGGCTCGCGCTCTGAATCCATGTTGTCGTTCGTCTTGGCCGCTCAGCTGGGCAGGCGGGGTAGGTTCTCAAATGATCCCTACGATCGGCGCACTTGTGTTGCGCGACTGTATGAGCCAGTTGATCGCAGATACATAGTTGAGATCGCCTGCGCATCGGCGGCAGCGCACCACGCGATCGGGGCGATCATGGGGAGGCGGGGGACATGAGCCATGGATCGACCGAGATAGGAGCGGCAATCTGCGTCGTATTGGGTTTTGCTGCAATCGCCTATATGACGATGCAGTTGCCGGGGAACGGTTTGCTGCTGTCGCGCACACCCCAAACCTATCTGCTTGCGGCAAGATTCGACAATGTCGGGGATCTCAAAATCTATTCGCCGATAAAAATCGGCGGCGTCCGCATAGGGCGTGTGGAGTCGATCGGTTACGATTCCACGGACTACAAAGCGGTGGTAACGCTGGGTATCGAACGGCGGTACGAACAGATTCCGCAAGACAGCGATGCGGTGATTCTGAGCGCAGGCCTGCTCGGAGGGAGCTACGTCGGAATCACTCCCGGAGGATCGAACGTCTTCCTGCGTCCCGGAACTCAGATCGCATTCACACGGTCGGCTTTCAGCCTCGAAGGGACCGTCAACAAGCTCCTTGCAACTTTCTCCGGCAGATAGATCGACGCAGTTGATGCGTGCCGGTCATCGAAGCATTCACATGGCCGCCCGCCATCTGTGCGAGCTTGGGGAAGAAATCCTGGCCGCTGAAACGGTATTGCGCGGGCTGCCGCGCAGGGGAGGGATGCGCAACACGCCGATCCCGAATCTTATGCTAACCCGAAAGTCCTATTTTTGGGTCGCTCTTATCATGGACCAGATTGTTCAACGACGCGGTGTTATCACGAAATATCGACTGTCGCGGTCTGGTTGGCAATGACATTGATGTCCGTCTTGATTGTGAATGTCACCGCGCTATCGGCTTGATCGGGATTGTCTAGGTCGGCCTGGCATGTGAATGCCACCGTATAGGTTCCGGGCGGTAGGAACGTAAATTGATAGTAGTACGGCGGCTGAGAATTTGCGACGGGCACTCGTGAGGCCAGCGGCTGGTTGGTATCGGTTGATGGCGCCGTGCTATCCATGTCTTCGGGCACAGTCACCGTGCCGCTGTACAGATAAGCGCCGGGCGTGCAACCGGTCGGCACCAGCAAGGGGCTGACGGTGCCCTGAATGTTACCCACCGTGGTGTTGTCCACCAGACGTTCCACCGGCTTGAGAAAGCACGCCGGCGCCTGTCCTGGCGGGCACGTGATGGCCTGACGCAGGTCGAAATCGATGGTGTAGTCGACTACACCGCTGCTCGGTACGGTAAAGCCAGTCACAAGTTTCAACCCCGTTTCTGAGCCGCTCGGCACCTGTAAACCGTGCATGGTTCCATCCGATAGCATGATGTACGAATTGCTCGGGTTGCCATCCGCCACCACCATCAAACGAATCTGGCCGTAGGTTCCGGCGGGAATCGGTTGGTTGAATAGCACCGCCGAAGCCGTGCCACTTTGATTCATCAAGTCGATGGACTTAGGCTGTGGGAAAGTGATGGTCACGGGGTTGCCGCTATTGCCGGTCAGTTCGATGCCGGTGAACTTGACCACCACGGATTGGGCTCCATCGACCGGCGCATCGCCGACCGCCAAAGTCATCTGCCCGGTGCCGCCGCCGCTGCCTCCGCCGCATGCCACCAGACTCAGTGCGGTTGCGGCGACGACACCGAGAAGTCGGGTAATGTGATATTGATGGGACGTTTGAAATCTTTTCATGTTGATGTCCACGCAGGTTTACGTAATTAGTCGTTAAATCTGAAGCTAATTCGGCGAACCATCAGATGACAAAGTCTACGCGCCCACCGCGTGACCAATGTCGGTACCGCGTCACAACTCAAGACCACGGCGGGTTACGAATATTTAGGGATCGACCGCTGCAACACAGCGCCTACGTGTTTGCGCCAAAGATATCGATACCTTTCACCGCGTTGACGTCTGCATTCGGCGACAGTGGTTTAGCACACGCACATTCCGTGCCCATTCATTCCCGCAGGGAGCCTCGATACGCTCCCCCATCGGGGGGATACGGTCGCAGGCCTCTGAGCGACAGTATTCGCCAAGGACTGCATAGTGGCCAAACGGTAGGTGCGATCGAATGAGCAACTCTTCGCTGCTGGACAGACTTCGATTTTAATCAATGGCAAGGGACGTTGGGAATACATCCATGGGCTTTGTGCGTGATTCAGGTCGGGGCGGCAACTTGGTATTTGCGAACAGAATCCAGCTGCGTCGTTCGATAGCTGTGTGTCTGATCGCGCTAGGATATTGTGTGACGAGTCTTGCCGACAACACTGCGACCATGGCGCGGCCCGGATCGTTGAGCCAGGAGCGCTTGAACTCCGCCGCACAAAACAGCACTGATTTTTTCGTCACGCACGGCAACTATGCACAAACACGCTATCACGCGGCCGATCGGATCAACACGCACACGGTCAAGGATCTGAAGTTCGCCTGGACTTTCCAGGTCGATCTCACCGAATCGATCCAGGGCGCGCCGATCGTCTATGACGGCGTAATGTATTTA
>Ga0137412_10001864_pt1 | contig 16538 bp, 15 predicted proteins | sample CZODoug2_1_16fun_FD_122160 | JGI IMG/M metagenome (GOLD analysis project Ga0137412, IMG submission 122160) | Vadose zone soil fungal communities from Angelo Coast Range Reserve, California, USA - CZODoug2_1_16fungal (Hybrid Assembly) | ecosystem: Environmental > Terrestrial > Soil > Vadose zone...
GCGTACCGAGATTGGATGCATGGTCTCGAACGCTGGTTTCTCCCGGGTCACACAAGCGCACGCAGCGCGTCGCATTTGTGACCGGCGCGATGCCGGATCCAGTCCGGGACCCCGTTCTCGTCGCGCCCCTTGGACAGGCTGGCGAAAAACCGGGGCTGGCGAAAAACCGGGGACGGTCCCGGTTTTTCATTCTTGAACGATCGCGCAGATTTTACGAATGCCCGAGCATTCAACGCCCGGCGCGATGGATGTATCTTTTCCGAACACAAACCGGAAAGGAATCCATTATGAGTTCTTCACTGGAAGGAAAAGTCGCCGTAGTCACGGGCGGTACGACAGGAATTGGATTGGCGATCGCCAAGGAGTTCGTAGCGGAAGGTGCCATAGTCGTCGTAACAGCGCTCGAACAGGAGGCGCTCGACCGGGCCGTCGTGGAGATCGGGCCGCACAGCTTGGGCGCCAAGGCGGATGCGTCCAGCCTCACCGAGATGGAAGCGCTGCTAAAGGCCGTGAAGGCCAGGCACGGGAGGCTCGACGCAGTCATCGCCAACGCCGTCGCCGACGAACATGCTCCGCTGGGCAAGATCACGGAGCAGCAGTTCGACAAGATGGTCGGCATCAATCTCAAGGGCGTGCTTTTCACGATCCAGTCGGCGATGCCGCTGTTGCAGAACGACGGGACGATCATCCTCATCGGATCGACGGCATCCGTCGCTCCACCCGTCGGCATGAGCATCTACGGTGCCATCAAGGCAGGCTTCCACGGCATGGTCCGCGCCCTGATCCAGGACGCCAAGGGCACGGGCGTGCGGATCAACATCCTGAGCCCGGGAGCGGTCGACACTCCCTCGCTCCGCAGGGCGCTCGGCAAGGCGGGCGGCCCGGAAAAGGCGGACGCCATCGTCAAATCGATCGCGCAACGCAGCCCGCTCGGACGGATCGGCAGCGCAAGCGAAATCGGCAAGGTGGCGGCCTTCCTCGCAAGCGAAGCCTCGAGCTACGTCAACGGCGTGGAGCTTTTCGTGGACGGCGGATTGACGCAAGTCTGACGCGCCGGCTAGGCCCGTGCAGAAATGCGGGCCGGCGCTCGGTCCTTACGCGACCGTGACCGATCCATCCTCGCAAAGATGGATCGGTAGCGCTTGGGTGCCATACCCGTCGTGCGCTTGAATGCATTGCTGAACGCGCTCTCGGAGGAGTAGCCCAGGGAAAGGCCCAACTGCGAAACCGACATGGAGCCTTCGCGCAGCCCATGTTCTGCGGAGCGCATGCGCAGGTTCTGCAGGTAGGCAAGGGGTGCGACGCCCGCGGCGGACTTGAAGCGAACGGCAAAGCTGGTGCGCGACATGGCCACCTCCTTTGCTAGCTCGCCGACCTGCCAGGCTCGTGCCGGTTCCCGGTGCATGAGGCGCAGGGCGGGTGCAATGCGCTCGTCGCCAAGGGCTCTGATCCATCCCGTCAGATGAGGTCCGGAGGCCTCGAGGTAGGACCGAATGACCTGAACACACAAGAGTTGCGCAAGCTGCTTTGACGCCAACAGTGCTCCCGGGCGATCAGCGACAACCTCCTTCACGAGCTGATCCAGGAGCCACCGCATGGCCGACGCTTCGGACGAGTCGCCCCCAATGTGAAGAAGGGGCGGCAACACCTCCGAGAGCAGCCCCCCGCGCTCGGGATCCAAAGCGATGTGTGCTCCAACCGCGAAGAAGTCATCTCCATCGCCGACCGTCGCTATCTTGTCCGTCGCACCGGCGAAAACTTTGGGGCCGTCGATCTGAGGGGACTTCAAGTCTCCGGCGAGCACAAACGCACGTTCAGCCGGAAGCACGAACACATCGCCCGTCCTGACCCGAAGAGACGCAACCTGGCCTTCGAGGCCGAGCCAGCACTCGCCCTTCACGACCGCAACAAACTTTATCTTCTTGGGCGGGGGAAATCGCAGCGCCCACGATCCTCCAGCCGCCAAGATGCCCACCTCCACGCACTGGGCGCTTGCCAGAGTCAAGATGTCTGTGAGCGGGTCGCCTCTCATTCGTGAACGATGGCGCAGATGTTCGGGATTTGCAAGGGTACGCGCGCAAGCGCGTGGTCAGAGTTAAACTATGCGGCATCGGACTCAAGTACCCGGAGCACGCCATGAGCGTCACCCGCATCAAGAAGCAGAAATCGGTCAAGGAACAGGTCAGCGCCGCCGAATGGGCGAAGCGCGTCGATCTCGCCGCCGCCTACCGCCTTGTCCATTTGTACGGCATGGACGAGATGATCGCCAACCACATCTCGACCCGCGTCCCGGGCGAGGACGGCGCCTTTCTCATCAATCCCTACGGCATGCTCTACGAGCAGATGCACGCTTCGTGCTTCATCAAGCTCGACCTGGAGGGCAAGATCCTGTTCAACCCGACCGAGTACGACATCAACCGCGCGGGTTTCGTGATCCACAGCGCGATCCACCGCGCGCGGCACGAGGTGGACTGCATCATCCACACCCACACCATCGCCGGGATGGCGGTGTCGGCGATGAAAACCGGGCTGATGCCCTTCGCGCAGACGGCGATGCGCTTCATCGACATCGGCTACCACGACTACGAGGGCGTCGCGATCGACATGGACGAGCAGGCGAGCCTGGTGCGCGACCTGGGTAGTCGCGAAGCGATGATACTGAGGAACCACGGCCTCTTGGTGGTCGGCGCGAGCATTCCCCAGGCGTTCGACAACATCTTTCGCCTGGAGCGCGCCTGCCAGCTGCAGGTGGCGACGCTCTCCTGCAACACCGAGATCTCGCTCCCGCCGCGCGAGATCATCGAGGAAGCATCGCATCTCTACCAACCCGGCGTGCGCCGCAAGCTCGGCATCCTCGAATGGCCGGCGCTGATCAGAAAGCTCGACGCTATCGATCCTTCGTACCGCGAGTGACCGCCTAGGAAGGCGGGGGCGGCCGGCGGTCGCGGCGCCGGTCCAGCCACCACGCGAGCAGCGGTAGCAGCGCCAGTCCTCCCGGAAGCAGGAGAAGCGCGACGTAAGGACCCATTCCCGAGAGGCGCTTCAGGTGCTCGACGAGCTCGCGCTTGTCCTCCGGCGTCCAGCGTTGGCCGTTGCGCGGCTTCATCAGGAGCGGCATGATTTTTTGCGTGCGCGTGAGCTCCTCTCCGAGGAACTTCCTCTCCCGCTCCACCATGCCGATGAAACGCCGTATGGGCATCCGAAATCCTCCCGCGCCGCGAGCGGCCTAGCGCCGCCAGAACTCTTTGGTCGCGATCCGCGCGCCCTCGGCCATCGCCGCCATCTTCGCCCACACCACGTCCGGGTCCACCGCCGCCTGGCCGACCCAGGTGCCGTAGCCGCAGTCGCTTCCGGCGATGACGTTCTCGCGTCCGACCAGCTTCGCGTAGCGGCCGATTCTTTGGGCGATGAGCTCCGGGTGCTCGATGAAGTTGGTCTTCGATTCGAGCACGCCGGGGATCAATACCTTGCCTTCGGGCAGCTTCACCGTCTCGAACACTTTCCACTCGTGGGCGTGGCGCGGGTTGGCGGCTTCCAGGGAAATGGCGCTCGGCCGTGCCGTGAAGACGATGTCGATGATATCGGCAAGCGGCACGTCGCAGTGATGCGGGCCCTCGTAGTTGCCCCAGCACAGGTGCATGCGCAGCTGCTCGGGCGGAATGTTCGCGAGCGCGTGGTTGAGCGCCTCGATGTGCAGCCGCGCCTTCTTGCGGAATTCCTCGAGCGAAAGGTCCGCGTATTGGATGTGCCGGCCCATGCCGAGGTCGGGGCAGTCGATCTGCAGGACGACGCCGGCCTTTGCAACCGTTTCGTACTCGTGGCGCATCGCCTCGGCGATCGCGAAAAGATAGGCTTCCTGGCTCGGGTAGTGGTCGTTCCTGAAGAAAAGTCCGATCACGCCGGGGGAGGCCGCGCTCATGAACATTTCCTGCACGTTCACTTTCGCGGCCGCCGCCTTGAGATTGTCGACGTCGTCCCGCGCGGCTTGCGCGTCGCGCACGCTGACCGGCGCATTGCACCCCGGGGTCTTGCGGCGCGAGCGCCCGGGATCGCCGAACACGCGCTTGGCGAGGTTCGGGAACTCGGCGAGGTCCTGGTACACGAAAGTATTCCCGGTGCCGCCGAAACCCGCGAGGCGATCCTTCACGTAGGTGGCGTAGCTGGGCTTCGACATCTCGCCGTCGTTCACGATGTCCACGCCCGCCCCGGCCTGCTTGTGCACGACGTCCTCAACGGCCGAGCGGATGCGCGAAGCGAGTGCGGCGTGATCGACCGGCACGCCCTCTTCCTTGGCGTACATCATGCGTACGAGATCCTCCGGCCGCGGCAGGCTCCCGGCATGGGTGGTGAGAAAGCGCTCGGTGCTGCGTTTCATGATGCAGTCGGCTGCAGAATAACCTTGCCGAGTCCGGAGCGCTCGTCGACCAGGCGGTGCGCGTTCGCCGCGTCGGCGAGCGGCAGGATGCGGTCGATGAGTACGCGGTAGCGGCCTACGGCCGCCGCACTCAAGGCCAGCTCCACGTCCGCGGCCATGATCCGCCCGAACGAGCCGATGATCGTGTTCTGGTTCAGATAGAGCTGCTTCACATCGAGCGGGACGGTGCCGCCGCCGTGGCCGCCGGCGGTGATGAGGCGTCCGCCGCGCGCAAGCGCGGCGAAGGCCCCGGGAAAGAGATCGGGGTCGCCGATGTTCTCGAACACCACCGCGACGCCGCGCTTCTCCGTGATGCGCATCGCTTCCTCGGTCAGGTTCTGCGCGCGGTAATTGATCCCGGCATCGGCGCCGAGCGCAACGGCCGCCTTGACGCGCTCGTCCGCGCCGGCCGCCGCGATGACTCTCGCGCCCAGGTATTTCGCAACCTGGATGCCGGCGCTGCCCAATCCCCCCGATGCACCCATCACGAGCACCCAGTCGCCGGATTTCAGTCCCGCGATGTCGCGCAGCATACTGAAGGCGACCGGCGCGTGGCGCGCGACCACCGTCGCAACCGTGAATTCGACGCCGTCGGGAATCGGGTGCGTGCACGCAACCGGGACTTTCACGTACTGCGCATACCCGCCCCAGACGTGCAGGCCGAGTATGACCGGAAACGAGTTCGCAGCCGGCGGAACCACGAACTGCAGCGTGACCACGCGATCGCCGACCTTGCGCGCGGTCACGCCGGGCCCGACCGCGGAGACGACGCCCGAGGGATCGACCCCGAGAACGTGCGGCAGCGTGACCGGCACCGCGTATTTTCCGGAGCGCACGACGAGGTCGAGCGTGCGGTTCACCGACACTGCGTGAACCCGGATGACGACCTCGCCGGGACCGGGAACCGGCGCCGGGACCTCTTCGAGCCGCATCACCTCGGGCCCACCGAATTCGCGGATGACGACGGCTTTCATGGTTCGGGCGCGCTAGAGGATTGCGTGGGTGGGGAACTCCGGCTTCATTTTACCCGGGCGCCTTCTCATTGAGGAGCATCCAGTAGATACCAAGCTGGCCGACCGCTTGGGCAAAGGCCGAGAACTCCACCGGTTTGCGCACGTAGCTATTCGCGCCGAGCTCGTAGCTCCGCAGCATGTCTTCGTCCTCGCTCGAGGACGTAAGAATGACGACAGGGACGGCTTTCGTGCGCGGATCGGCGCGCATGAGCTTGAGCACGTCGAATCCGCTCAGCTTGGGAAGCTTGAGGTCGAGCATGACCACCGCGGGCATTTGCGCAGGATCGCGCCCGGCGTATTTGCCGGTGCAGAAGAGGAAATCGATCGCTTCGCTGCCGTCGCGAGCGACGATGACCTCGTTCGCGAGATTGACCCTGCGCAGCGCGCGCAGGGTAAATTCCTCGTCGGCCGAATTGTCCTCGACGAGGAGAATTATCTTCTCTCTGATGGCGGCCTCCCGAAAAGCGGCCAGCCCTCGGGCGAAGCCGTCGAATCCAGGAAGTCAGGTTAGCAAGCCCCCAGCGCCGAGCCAATCGGGCGTACCCCGATAAGCGCTGAGAGAAAACCTTAGACCGTTTCGATCCTCCCTGAGGACGTCGCGACGAGTTCGATCGATCGACCCCTACGATCCGACGGCGTCGGGCCTGGCCGCGAAAAGCTCGAACTCCGACGCCGGCATCGGCTTGCCCAGGTGAAACCCCTGCACCTCGTCGCAATCGTGCCTCTTCAGGAATTCGAATTGCGCTGCGGTCTCCACGCCCTCGCCCACGACTTTGAGCTTCAGGTTGCGCGCGAGTGAAATGATCGTCTGTGCGACCAGGCCTTCGTCCGTCCGGCCGCTCCCTTTGATGTCCTGGACGAACGACTGGTCGATCTTGAGCGCGCTGATCGGCAGCTTGGTCAGATAAGAAAGGCTCGAATGCCCGGTGCCGAAGTCGTCCACCGAAATATCCACGCCGATTTCGCGCAAGCGCAGGAGGATGCGGATCGCGACCTCGGTGTCGTGCATGATCAGGCTTTCGGTCAGCTCCATCTCGAGCAAACGCGGCTCCAGCCCGCTCCGCCGCAGCGCGTCGTCGATCGCGTTCGCCAGGGCTTCCTGCCTGAACTGGCGCATGGACAAGTTCACCGATACCGCGATCGGGGCGGATCTCTCTTTCTGCCACGCCCGCGCCTGGTCGCACGCGCTCCTCAGCACCCATTCGCCGATCGGCACGATAAGCCCGGTCTCCTCGGCAAGCGCGATAAAGCGCTCGGGCAGCAGGAGCCCGCGCTCCGGATGCTGCCAGCGCAGCAAGGCCTCGCAGCCCACCAGGGCACCGCTTCCGACGTTGAACCGGGGCTGGTAATAGAGCTCGAACTCGTCGCGCTCCAGCGCCCGGCGCAGGCTCGTCTCCGTCTTGAGCCGCTCGCTCACCTGCCGGTTCATCTCGGCGGTGTAGAACTGGAAGTTGTTGCGTCCTTTCTCCTTCGCCTGGTACATCGCCGCGTCGGCGTTCTTGAGGAGTGTTTCCACGTCCGGGCCGTCCTGCGGGTACAGGCTGATGCCGGCGCTGCAGGTCACCATCAGCTCCTGCCCGTCGATGTCGATCGGCTCGGCGATCCTGCTCATGATGCGCTGCATCGCCCGGTAGATGACCTCCTGTCCGGGCTGATCGCTGAGAATCAGGATGAACTCGTCCCCGCCCAGCCGCGCCACGGTATCGCCGTCGCGCACGGTCTCGCTCAGGCGCTCGGCGACGTTCTGCAGCAGTTTGTCGCCGGTGTTGTGGCCGAGGCTGTCGTTGACGAACTTGAAGTGGTCGATATCGAGAAACACGACCCCGATCGAGCGCACGAAGCGCTGGGCGAACACGGACTGTCTCAGGCGGTCGCGCAGCAGGTTGCGGTTGGGAAGCCCGGTGAGCGCATCGTAGTTCGCCTGGTATTCGAGCTGCTCCTGGTAGCGCTTGCGCTCGATCGAGTACTGCATCGAGCGCAGCAGCAACTCGCGGTCGAGCTTGCCCTTGACGAGGTAGTCCTGCGCGCCGGTCTTCACCGCCGCGAGCGCGACCGTCTGGTCGTCGTGGCCGGTGAGGACGATGATCGGCACTTTCGGTGAGTGCGCGTAGACCTTGAGGAAGGTATCGAACCCGTAGCTGTCCGGGAGGGAGAGGTCGAGAAGCACCAGGCACGCGCTGCCGGTGGCGAGATACTCCAGCCCCTGCGAGAGCCTCCCCACGCAAGCGAGTTCGAAGATCGCATCCTCTCCTTCGGCGAGCATCTCGCGGATCAGGCGGACGTCGCCCGGGTTGTCCTCGATCAGCAATACGACCTGGCGATCGGCCATGGGCTACTTTCCGTCGGGCAGCGTGACGACGGTAAGCCAGAAATTGTCGATGGACTGCACCACCTTGATGAACTGCTCCAGGTCCACCGGCTTGGTCACGTAGCAGTTCGCATGCAGCGTATAGGTCTTGAGCACGTCCTCCTCGGCTTTCGACGTGGTCAGAATCACGACAGGGATGCGCATAAGCCGCTCGTCGGCCTTGATCTCCTGGAGCACCTCGCGGCCGTCCTTCTTCGGCAGGTTGAGGTCGAGCAGGATGATGTCGGGCTTGGGCGCGTCCTTGTGGGCTCCGCGCCGGTACAGGAAGTCGAGCGCCTCGACGCCGTCCTTGACCCAATGGAGGTTGTTGTACACCTTGCCCTCCTTCAGCGCCTCGCGCGTCAGGCGGGCGTCTCCGAGGTTGTCCTCGACCAGGAGGATCTCCACGGGCGGGGCGGTGTTGTCGATTTCTGCGTTCATGTTTCTCCTTTTTGGATTTTTGGAAGCGTGAAGTGGAACGTGCTGCCTTCGCCGTACGCGGACTCGACCCAGATCCGTCCGCCGTGGCGTTCGACGACCTTCCTGCATATTGCCAGGCCTATTCCGGTGCCCGGGTACTCGTCCTGCGTGTGCAAGCGTTGGAATACCAGGAAGATGCGCTCGAAGTACTGCGGCTCGATCCCGATGCCGTTGTCCGCGACCGAGAAACGCCATTCGTCTCCCACGTCTTTCACGCCGATGTGGATGCGCGGCGCCTCGTTCTTCTTCCTGAACTTGATCGCGTTGGCGACGAGGTTCTGCAGCAGCTGCGTGAGCTGCGTGTCGTCCGCATTGATCTCTGGCAGGGAGTCGTGCGTCACCAGCGCCTCGCTTTGCTCGACCGCGGCCCGCAGATTGACCAACGCCTTGTCGAGAACGGCTTGAGCCTGGGCGGGCCGCATCTCCTTGCCGCGCGTGCCCACGCGCGAGTAGGCGAGCAGGTCCTCGATCAGCTGCTTCATCCGCGTCGCGCCGTCGACGATGAAACCCATGAACTCGCGCGCGTCCTGGTCGAGCCTGTCGCCGTAGCGGCGCTCGAGCAGCTGCGTATAGCTGCCGATCATGCGCAGCGGTTCCTGCAGATCGTGCGAGGCGACGTAGGCGAACTGTTGCAGCTCGGCGTTGGAACGCGCCAGCTCCTCGTACGCCGCGCGCAAGACGCCTTGCGCGCGCTTGCGCTCGGTAACGTCGGTCCCCACCCCGCGGTAGCCGCGAAAGCGCCGACCTTCGTCGAACACCGCCTCACCGCTCAGCGACAGCCACACCGAAGTCCCCTCGGGGCCGGGGCGCTCGATTTCGAAATCGAAGAACGGCTCGTGCCGCTCCAGCTGGGCGCGGTGACGCTCCCACTCGGACTCGGTCAGATTCAGCGCCGGCAGCTCCCAGCGCTTGCGGCCGATGTAAGGCGCCGGGTCGATGCCGGTGCGCTCGACGAAGCGGCTCGACATCGAAGTGACCCTGAACTGCTCGTCCTGTTCCCAGTACCAGTCGGAGGACAGGGCCGTGAGGCTGCGAAAGCGAGCTTCGCCCTCGCGAAGCTCGCCCTCGGCCTGCACGCGCGCCATGAAGTGCCCGATCTGGTTGCCGATCGTCACGCCCGTCTCGAGCAGCCATTCGTCGGGAAGCCGCCGCTCGCGGTGGAAAAACTCCATGGCGCCGAGCACCTGATCCCCGAGGCGTATCGGCAGCGCGAACGCCGAGCGCAGGCCCGCCTTCGCCGCCTCAGCGCCGCGCAGAAAACTATCGTCGGCGCCGACGTCGACGATCCAGACCGGCTGACCGGTCCCGAGCACCCGCCGGATGAACCCCGCATGCCCTGGCTGATAGTTGCTTTGCCGGCTCGCGGCGAGAAATGTCGCGATGTCCGGGTCGTCGACGCTCCAGGCCTCCTCGCAGCGGAATGCGCCGATTTTCGGGTCCATGCTCCAGCGCGCGCCGCACGCCAACCCGAGGGATTCGCAAAATGCAGCGAGGATCCGCGGCATGGCGGCGGCGACCGTGCCGGATTCCGAGAGAATCCGTGAAATCCTGTATTCGAGCGCCTGGCGCCGCTCGGCGCGCTTGCGCTCGGTGATGTCGATGATGGTGCCGATCAGCCCGGCGACCTTGCCGTCAGCGTCGGTGAACGTCGCTTTGTAGTTGAGCGTGTGGCGGACGCTGCCGTCGTGGATGGGCACCTGCAGCTCGTAGCTGCGGGTGCCCGGATTGCGCCACAGATCCTCGTCCACCGCGCGGTGCTTCGTCGCGACTTCCGGCGCCTGCGAAAACAGGTCCTCGACGGTTTTGCCGATGAAGGACTCGCGCCGGACGCCGAAATAGGCCTCCCAGGCCTTGTTGGCGCCCAGATGTTTCCCGTCCCGCGCCTTAAAAAAAACGGGGATGGGCAGGACCTCGATCAGGTCCTGCGCAACGCGCAGCGCTTTCGAGCTCTCATGCCTCTGCCGGGACGGACGACGCGGGGACGCGAACGGTCCGGCGATCCTTGCGAGAAACTCCTTGCGCCAGCGCCGGTATTCCGCGGGTTTGATGTTGTGACGCTTGCAGATGGCGGTCTCGGGCTTTCCCTGAAGCCCTTCGAGCACGACCTTGGCCTTGGACGCGGGATCCCATTGCCGAACCGGGACGAGTTTCCGCCCTCCTTTCAATGCGAAAGCTTCTGGGTGCGCTTTTTCGCCCGGCAAGTATCAACCCATGGTCGCAGGATGCAAATGGTCTTGCGGAACCGCTTCGGCCGACAGAGTATCACTTCCACAGCGATTGAAACTGCGTCGCGACGACCCGTTCGTAAGCCGCTGCCCCGGACAGCAGCCCGGTCGCCCGTGAAAAAGCATTGAGGGAGTCGACCGTTTCCCTGGAAATCGCCGCATCGTAGTACGGCGCGTCGCGTCGAACGAGATCGGGGATGAGAGCGAGCTCGGCCGCGGGGAAATGTCTTTTCGCGGCGATGGCGGCAAGCGAGGGATCGTCCTTCAGCGCGCGCTGCGCGCGTACCACGGCGCGGATCGCGGCGGCGACCGTGTCGGGCCTTTCATCGATCGCCCTTTGCGCAGTCACCAGGGCAGGAAAAGTGTAGCGCTGCGCGCCTTTCGGCCCGTCGCCGCGACGCGCGTCGATCACGAGCGTACCGAAGCCGCCGCGCAGGGCGATTTCGGCCGCCATGCCGTTCGCCCAGAAGCCGTCCACTGCGCCTTTCTCCAGCGCTCGTGCTGCTGCGAGGCCGAAGGAGACGCCCGCGGTCGCGGGCACCGGCAAGAGGTTCACCTCGCGCTCCGGATCGATGCCGGCGTCGATCAGCATGCGCTCGAGACCGTCCGCCGGGCCGGGCGCGGCGCCGATGCGAAGTCCTTTCAACGCGCGCAGGTCGCCGCGTCCTATGCCCAGATCGCTGCGCACGACCAGGAACCAGTACATGTTCTGCGAGAGCGCGCAAAGAAGCTTGCAGCCGCTCCAGTCGCGAAAGGCGTAGAGCGGTGCATGCGCCGCACCGCCGACGAAATCCAGCTGGCCGTCGCGCAGAGCTTCATAAGTCTTGGTGACCGGGAAAAGAAGCTCGATCGTCGTTTCCAGCCCCTCCTCGCTGAAATAGCCGAGCTCCACCGCCGCGATCGCCGGAAAATACGACGGCGAAACCATGTCGGGAATGGCGACGCGAAACGGCACGGATTCCGGACTCACCTCTTCAACGGCTTGTAGCGGATGCGCCTGGGTTTCGCCGCCTCCTCGCCCAGGCGCTTCACCTTGTCTGCTTCGTACTCTTGGTAGTTGCCGGCGAAGAAGCTCACCTTCGAATCCCCCTCGAAGGCGAGGATGTGCGTGGCGATGCGGTCGAGGAACCAGCGGTCATGCGAGATGACGAGCACGCTCCCGGCGAATTCCAGGAGCGCGTCCTCGAGCGCCCGCAGCGTTTCCACGTCGAGGTCGTTGGACGGCTCGTCGAGCAGCAGGACGTTGCCCCCGTCGAGCATCGTCTTCGCGAGGTGCACCCGGCCGCGCTCGCCGCCCGAGAGCGTGCCGAGCTTCTTCTGCTGGTCGGCGCCCTTGATGTTGAACCGGCCGAGGTAGGCGCGCGAGGGCATCTCGAACTTTCCCACGGTGAGGATGTCCGCGCCGCCCGAAATGAATTCCCACACGTTCTTGTCGGCCTCGAGCGCGTCGCGCGACTGGTCCACGTGCGCCATTTTCACCGTCGGGCCGATGGCGATCCTGCCCTTGTCCGCTTTTTCCTTTGCGGTGATCATGCGAAACAGGGTCGATTTTCCCGCGCCGTTGGCGCCGATGATGCCCACGATCGCGCCGGGGGGCACGCTGAAAGACAGATCGTCGATGAGGAGGCGCTCGCCGTAGCCTTTGCTCACGCCCTTGAACTCGATCACCGCATCGCCCAGGCGCTCGGCCACCGGGATAAAGATCTCCTGCGTTTCGTTGCGCTTCTGGTACTCGTAGGTGGAAAGTTCCTCGAAGCGCGCGAGCCGCGCCTTCGACTTCACCTGGCGGCCCTTGGGGTTCTGCCGCACCCACTCCAGCTCCTTCTGCATCGATTTGATGCGCGCCTGCTCCTGCTTCTCCTCGATCTCGAGGCGCTTCTCCTTCTGCTCCAGCCACGAGGAATAGTTGCCCTCCCAGGGAATGCCGTAGCCGCGGTCGAGCTCGAGGATCCAGCCCGCGGCGTTGTCCAGGAAATAACGGTCGTGAGTGACGGCGACCACCGTACCCGGGAATCTGCGCAGAAACTGCTCCAGCCATTCGACGCTCTCCGCGTCGAGATGATTGGTCGGCTCGTCGAGCAGCAGGATGTCCGGTTTGGAGAGCAGCAGCCGGCACAAGGCGACCCTGCGCTTCTCGCCGCCTGAGAGCGGAGCGATTTTCTGTTCCCAGGGCGGCAGGCGCAGCGCCTCGGCGGCGACGTCCATTTGCAGATCGGTGCTGTCGGTGTGCGCGGCGTTGACGATCGCTTCGAGCTTCGCCTGCTCGGCCGCGAGCTTGTCGAAATCGGCGTCGGGCTCCGCGTACGCCGCGTAGATCTCTTCGAGGCGCTGCTTCGCCCCGAACATCTCTCCCAGACCCTCCTCCACCGCTTCGCGCACGGTTTTTTCCGGATCGAGCCGCGGCTCCTGCGGCAGGAAGCCGATCTTCATCTTCGGCATGGGAACGACCTCGCCCTCGAAGTTCTTTTCCTCGCCGGCCATGATCCTGAGCAGCGTGGATTTTCCCGAGCCGTTCAGACCGAGCACGCCGATCTTCGCCCCGGGAAAGAAATTGAGCGAGATGTTCTTGAGGATCTGGCGCTTCGGCGGCACGGTCTTGCCGACCCGGCGCAGGGTATAGACGTATTGCGACATGGGCTTTGGGATGCGAAAGGCCGACAGCTTAGCCCAATTGGAGCAGGGTGAAGCTGCCTTTTCCGAAAACCCTGAGATCTCTCGGGGAAGTTCCCCGATGGCGAGTGCGCACGCGGGAAGATATTGTTGCAGTTGCCGGCCGTGACCCCGGCATACGGTCGGCGGGAGGGGTGCCGGGGTCAACTCCTCGTCACGACAGATGTCTCGCGACAAGACTCAGCGAGCAAGCTGCGGCAGGACCACGACGAAACAACTGCCCCGCCCGCCCTTCGGCGCGCAACGCGCCTCGCCCCCGTGCCGACGGGCAATCTGGCGCACCAGGGCGAGTCCGAGTCCGGAGCCTTGCCCGGTTCCCGCGCGGTAGAACGGGTCGAACACGCGTTCACGCTCGGCCTCGGGAATCCCTGCGCCGTGGTCGCAGACGGCCATTTCCGCGCCGTGCCCGGTGCGGAGAACGCGCACTTCGATGGGCGGGGTGCCGTGGCGTTTTGCGTTTTCCAGCAGGTTGCGGAGCATCCGACGCAGCAGGCGCGGATCGCCGCGAACGGTGACCGGCTCGCCCTCGAGCTCGGCGTTCTCGTAACGCGCGCACTCTTCCGCGGCGAGCGCGAGCAGGTCCACCTCTTCGTCGGTGTCCAGCTCTTTGACCGCGTCGAGGCGACTGGCGAGAAGGATCTCGTCTATAAGCGCGTCGAGCTCCGCGATGTCCTGTTCGAGGCCGGCTTTGCGCACTGGGTCGGCGCTCTCCTTGATCAGTTCCACCGCCATGCGGATGCGCGCGAGCGGCGTGCGCAGCTCGTGCGAGGCGTTGGCGAGCAGCGCCTTGTGCGCGCCGACCAGATCCTCGATGCGGGCAGCGGCCCGGTTGAAGCTTTCGGCGAGCCGCCCCACTTCGTCGCGCCCTTCGGTCCTCACGCGAGCCGAGAGATCGCCCGCGCCGAGCGACTCGACCCCCGCCTGCAGGCGCTCCAGGCGCCGCGTCAGACGCCGCGCCAGCGGGTAGGCGCCGACGCCGACCGCAAGCGCGAGCAGGGCGAGCATCAGGAATATCCGGTAGCCCGGGAACCCTCCTTCGCGCGGCATGCGCGCCTCGAGCCACCGGCCGTCGGGCAGGCGCACCGCCCATACCGGCCGGCTGCCCCAGCGATACACCCACCCGCCGCTCTCGCGGCTTTCACCGGGCGCGGGCAGGGGTTTTCCCACCGAAGCGAGCGGCGCGCGGTCGGCTCCGAAGAGGGCGACGTCGGCGCGCAGGTCGGCGGCCAGGCGCTCGAGCGCAGCCTGGTGCTCGGCCTGGGTCGCATCGGCCGGCGGGAGAGCGTTCCGGGCCAGCATCGCCGCGACCTCCTGCGCCCGGCCCGCGGGACCGTGGTCGGCAAACGAATGCCACAGCAGTCCCGCCGCCAGGGCGAACACGGCCAGGCTCGCGAGGACCGCGAGGTAGATGCGCAGGTACAGTCGCGGCATCAGTCTTGCGCCTTGGCAAACACATAGCCCGCGCCGCGGACGGTGACGATGCGCCGCGGCTTCTTGGGGTCGTGCTCGATCGCCGCGCGGATGCGCGACACGTGCACGTCGATCGAGCGGTCGAAGGCTTCCAGCGGCTCGCCCTTGACCAGATCCATGAGGGTTTCGCGCGAGAGCACACGGCCTGCGTTCTCGGCGAGCGCGAGGAGCAGCGCGAACTGGTAACCGGTGAGCGTGCGCTCCTCCCCGTCCACGCGCACGCTGCGCGAATCGCGGTCGATTTCAAGAGTCCCGAAGCGCAGGAGCGGTGCTCGCCCTGTCTTTTTCCCGCGCCTCAGGATCGCGCGCAGGCGTGCCAGCAGCTCGCGCGGCTGGAAAGGTTTCGGAAGATAGTCGTCGGCGCCCAGCTCCAGGCCGACGATCCGGTCGGCGGCGTCGCCGCGCGCGGTCAGCATCAGCACCGGCGTGTCGGACCTGGCGCGCAGCTCGCGGCACACCTCGAGGCCGTCCATGTCGGGCAGCATCAAGTCGAGCACCAGCGCGTCGAAAGGCTCGCGCGCGAGGCGCTCGAGCCCGGCGCGGCCGCCCGCGGCGATCGACACGTGAAAACCCGACTCGCCGAGATACTCGGAAACCATCGCGGCGAGCCGGGAATCGTCTTCGATCAGGAGAATGCGCTCGGTCATGCCCCGCTAGGGTAGCCGAATTGCGCGGCAGGCTCAGCCATGGCGCCACCTGCGGCCGAAGCTCTCCATGCGCTCGGCGATCTGCTTGCGCTGCGCGGGAGTCAGCACCTCGGCGACGTCGGCGAGCGCCTGCGTGAAGCGCTTCGACGCCTGTTCGGCGAGCTGGATTTGCTCTGCACGCAGCGCCTCGATCGCGCCGCGGTCGATGCGCTCGGCGGCGAGGAGCTCGACCGCCTGCTTGCGCGCGGCTCGCGCCTTCTCGCGCACCGGCAGCAGGTCCTTCACCGCCTGTTTCACGATCGGCTCGAGCCGCTGCTTCTGCTCGTCCGTCGCGTCGATCTCCACGTACAGGTGCTTGAGCGCCCGATCGAGATGCTGATCGACCGCCGCCGGGTCGAGCGGCCCCGCGGCGTAGCCGCAGCGGTGCCAGCCGCAGCCGCTCCCTTGAGCGAAGGCCTTGAAGCCGATTCCCGCGGCGATTCCGCCGATGAGCGTGGCGATCGCCGCGCGCTTGAAGAAGCGGCGGCGCTTCCCGGTATTCCGGTCTTGCGTTTCCATGATTCTTCCCTTTCGCAGGTTATGGGGACGTTCCCCTGTGAAAGAGTCTTGCAGCCGCCCGTAAGCGGTGTTTGTCCGGCAGGTAAAGTTATGTAAAGCTCCTGCAGTGCCTGAGCTGCCCGACGTCGTCGTGTATATCGAACATCTGGGGACCCGTCTGACCGGGCGCACGCTCACGCGCTTGCGGCTCCTGAATCCCTTCGTCCTGCGCAGCGTGAACCCGCCGATCGCGTCGGCGGAAGGCAAGAAGGTCTTGCGCCTTCGCCGAATCGGGAAGCGCATCGTCTTCGAGCTCGAAGGCGGGCTGTTCCTCGTGCTGCACCTTATGATCGCCGGGCGGCTGCGTTGGCTGGCAAGTGGCGCGAAGCCCCCGGGGCGCATATCGCTCGCCGTGTTCGAGTTCGACAACGCAACGCTGCTGCTCACGGAGGCGGGGACCAAGCGGCGTGCCTCTATCCATCTGGTCGAGGGCGAGGCGGCGCTCGCAGCCATGGACCCGGGCGGGCTCGAGGTCCTCGAAGCCCGGCTCGAAGACTTTGCCGCGAGATTGAAAGCGGATCGGCACACGCTCAAGCGTGCGCTCACCGACCCGCACCTGTTCAGCGGCATCGGCAACGCCTACTCCGACGAGATCCTACACCGCGCGAAGCTCTCGCCTTTCGCGCAGACCTCGTCGCTGCCGGACGAGGACGTGAAACGCCTCTACGACGCGAC